>Ga0308169_10001993_pt1 | contig 22180 bp, 23 predicted proteins | sample PhyBR1_2_FD_202139 | JGI IMG/M metagenome (GOLD analysis project Ga0308169, IMG submission 202139) | Phyllosphere microbial communities from UC Gill Tract Community Farm, Albany, California, United States - DLSLSB.R1 | ecosystem: Host-associated > Plants > Phyllosphere > Unclassified | place...
CATCCCTCCCTGCTCCTCTACGATCTCCTCCCTGCTTCGCTTCCCGTCGCTTCGACTTCCTCCTCGAATCGTTCACGAGCGGGCTTCAGTCGCTGACGCTGCCCTTCTCTGCAGGTCATCCTCTTGCCCTCGGCCGTCACGGGCATGATCGCGGGCAACGTCGCCGACAAGATCTCGCGCAAGCGCAGCATCGCCCTCGGCGCCCTCATCTTCGCCGTCGGGTCGGCCGTCAGCGCGGCGGCGACGGCGTCGCTAGTCATGCTCATCGTCGGCCGCTGCATCGCCGGCACCGGCGAGGGTCTCTTCCTCGGCTGCCTCGGCGTCTACTTGACCGAGATCTCGCCGAGGCACCTGCGGTCGCAGATGCTGCTCTTGCAACAGGTGTTCTGTACAGGCGCAGGTGCGTCTCTCTTCCTCTCGTCCTGTTCGACCTTGGCCGAGCGTCCTGCTGACTCTCTCCCTCTCTCTCTCTCTCTCTCTCTCTCTCTACGTCCGCAGTCGCTGCAGGTTTCTTTGTGTGTTACGGGACGGTCAACATCCCCAATTCGTTCGGCTGGCGCGTCCCCTTCATCCTGCAAACCGTCACGGCCTCGACCCTCGCCGTCGGCGCCCACTTCCTCCCCTACTCGCCGCGGTGGCTCCTCTCGAAGGGCCGCACCGACGAGGCCCGGCAAGTCATCGACTACCTCGTCGCCCCAAATCACGCCGACGAGCGGCGCGAGCTCCTCGAGATCCCGGCGGCGCGCACCGGGCCGCACAAGTCGCAGCTCGAGTCGATGATCGACATTTGGCGACCCGGCGTGCGAGGCAGGACGATTCTCGGGCTCGCGCTCAACGTGTTCCAGCAGCTGAGCGGCATCGACTTTGTGCGTCTCGGTCTCCCTCGCCGCCTCCCCTCTCTCTCGCCGCTTCCCTCTCTCCCTCTCCCTCTCTTGTCGCCTCCCTCCCACGCCCGTCTCCCTCTCACGCTCAAAGACACTGACACTCTCGCCTTCCTGTACTGCAGGTACTCTTCTTTGGTGCGTGCTGGCCGAGCCTCGGCTCGCTCATCCCCTCCATCCCCTCGCCCCGCTCGGACCTCACCGACGCGCCGCTGACTCTCGCCTCTGCGCAGCCCCTCTCCTCTTCAACCAGGCCGGCCTCGACCCGAGCACGTCATCGTTCATCGCATCGGGCTGTACCGGCCTCGTCCTCGTCGCTTGCACGGTCGCGGGCACCTTCTACATCGACCGAGTCGGCCGCCGCAAGATCTGGATCGTCGGCGGGACGTGCACGGCCTTCTGTCACTTTGTGCGTCGTCGCTATCCGTGCATGTCGTTGGCTCGTCGCTCGACTGACCCTGAGCCACCTGCAGTGCCTCGCCATCTTCTATGCGGTCGGTGTACAGCGTAAGAGCGAGGCGGGCAAGTACGCCGTCATCATCTTCATCGAGCTCTTCGCCGTGTCGTTCACGAGCTCCTGGAGCATCTTGACCAAGCTGTGCGTCCCCGCCCCCTTGCGTTCTCGCCTTAGTCCACGTCGCTGACCCGCTCCTTCTTCCCTCGCCGCACAGGTACGCCGCCGAGATCCAGCCAACTCGCACTCGCGCCGCAGCAGCTAGCTTTGGGCAAGGAAGCAATCAGCTAGTTAATTTCGCCGTCGCGGCGTCGGGTCCGGCGTTCCTCGAGGCGTCCAGCTTCGCGCCCTTCGCCGCGTACGGCACCTGCACGGCGATCGGCGTCGTGTTCGGCTACTTCTTCATGTTCGAGGGTCAGTCTCGCTCTCTTCATCTGGCTGTGCACCTCGCCCGTCCTCTCCTTCTTTCCTTCTCGTCGGCGCCCCTCCCTACCTCCCTCAGGGTCGTCTTCTCGCCCTTCCCTTCCCCTCCCCCTCCCAATCAGCTACATCTCCCTCTACCGCAGCGTCACACTAACTCGTACGACCTCGCACGCAGTCATGGGCAAGTCGCTCGAGGGGTGCGTCGCGCTTTCTCGCCTCTCTGCCATTCCTCGTCGACTGACTCTGACTCTCTCGCCCGCAGCATCGACGAGACGTTCTCCTCGAGCGCGGTTGCGGTCAGCTGGCCCAAGGTCTTCCAGACTACTCGCCTCACCGAGGTCCGCCAGCGCAAGAACAGCCGGTCGCAGAGCGCCAACTTGCCCGGCGAGACGCGCGCCGACCTGCGCGAGCACTTCAAGCTGCAGGCCATCAACGAGGGCGCCGAGACGGCCGTCGACGACTAGATGTACATCTGCGCATCCCCTTTCCTTGGGCTTAGACGTTATGTAGAGCTGCATTGCGACCGAGATAGACTTTTGCACGCTCGGACCCCGACTTGAGAAGGTCGACCGAGAGGAGAAAGGTGCTCGCGCTCGCAAGTTGGGCGCTCGACAAAGACAGGTAGAGCAGTGCGCGAGACGAGCTATGCTACACTGTCGCTACCGAGCCGGCGACGCGCCTCAGGGCCGGCTCGAGCCACCGCGCTGAGCCGCCGCCGCGGCGCTCGACCTCCTCTCGCGCCGCCGCACCGCCGTCTCGAGCGCATAGCCGAGTCCGACATCTGCTGCGAGACCTGCAGCCGCGAGGACGCCCTGCGAGAGGTGACGCTCGTGCTCCTGCTCGTCTGCGAGGGTCTTGAGCGGGTCGGCGGGCGAGCGCGCCTTAAAGACCTGGTGCTGCGAGCAGACGAGGAGGGTCGTCAGAGCGAGCGTAAAGCCGGTTGGAACGAGGACGAGGAGCGAGAGCCGGCAAGGAGAGTGAACGCACCTTCTCCGGCTCGCCGCTCGCGAGGAGCTTCCTTGCGCCGACCTCGAACGCGTACCGGCCGGCCATATCGGCCTGCCTGAGCGCCTCGCGCCCATCTTTGGCTGCATAGCCAAGGTAGCGGCTCGCGAACTTGCCATGCAGCTGGACGCCGCGCTCGAGGTTGGCGGTCGACGAGAAGGGGTCGCCGGTGACGGTCTGTGCGCTTGGTCGACGTCAGTCCTGCTGCACGAAGGAGGGAGGTGGTTGAGCTCACGTACCGCAGAGAGATGCTCAAGATGCGCACGAGCGAGGCTAGCCTCGTGCTGCGCCGACCGGACCTGCAAGCGAATCGAGAGCATCAGCGAGAGGGCGAGGTCCGAGCGGGAGAGCGCGCGACGCACCGCATTGCCCGCCGCCCACTTCAAGCCGTCCCACTGCGAGCGAGCAGGAACAGGGTCAGCTCGCTCGACGCTTTGGCGCAGGAAGCAGAGTCGGAGACAGGGAGAGCAGTCGGCGCACCTCGGTGAACGCAAAGGGCGAGCCACCCGGCCCCGAGCCGGCGAGCGTCGAGTCCTCCATCTGACGGTCCACCGTGTTCCACCCATGCTTGAGCTCGCGACGAGCGAGGTCGCCGGCACGCTCACCTGCGCGCCCGACCTCGTGCGCCGCTGTGTCGAGGTGGCGCAAGGCGGTCTGTGCGTCGAGGCGGTTGAGATAGCGACGGCTGCTCTCGTCGCGGCGCGACATGCTGCAGGCGAGCAGGGAGCGAGGAAGAGGACGAGCACGCAGCAAACGACGACCGGGCTCGGGCTGCAGGCGCCGGACTATCCGAGGAGGCGGACGCAGAGGAGGCGAAGGACGCTCGAGCGTGTCTCGCAGTATCAAGGGAAGGCGACAAGCTCTCGAGACAGAGAAGAAGGACAAGGTTGCAGCTCGACAAGAAGAAAGAGTACAACGAGCGGCGAGGACAAGAGAACCAAGAGAAGGGACCGTGCGCCGCCTTGCGCTCACCGCCCCGCAGCCTGCGCCGCGCGCGCGTACACCGCGCCCTGCCTCGTCGACAGGCCGTGCGGGTACGCAAGACGCTCGAGCTCCTTCTTGCGCTCGTGGTACCGTCCCAGTGCATACCCGCCTGCGACGAGGCCCATGTCGGCGAGCGTGATGAGGCCCGCCGCGAGAGCGCCTTTGTTGATGCCGCTGGAGGGGGCCGTCTTGCCGATCGAGTGCGAGGACTGCGTGCGAGGTGGTACATGTATCCGTCAGCTGGCGAGCGCTGGAAGGAGGAGGCGAAGGCGAGGAGCTCACCGTCGTCGTCGAGAGCGGAGCCTGCGCCTGCTGGAAGCGGAAGACCTGGACGCCGTGCGTGCCGGGGACGAGGACTGGCTCAATGTGGAGAGCTTTGCGCGACATGTGGTGCGAGCAGAGCGAGAGCGGCGGAAGGAGAGGCAAGCGAAGGTGGGAAGCGACGGCGAGCAGCCGCCGAGGCGGACCGGAACGTCCGCGGACCGGCAAAGGGAGCTCGAGGAGACCGAGCGGCGCGAGCACCAGCCGATCGAGCCGAGACGAGAAGCGAGAAGCGCGCGAGGCGCAGAAGAGCATCTCTCCGCCGCTCGGACCGCCTCCTGCACGAGAGCGAACATCAAGTGTCCTTGCACGGCGACGACGACGAAGTGATAAGTCAAAGAGTGTCTGCTGCTGCTGAGCGTCGAGTGGTACAAGTGCGCGTCGCTATCGCTCTGCGAACGACTGCGGGTCCTCGAGAGGAGCGTCGGGAGGGAGGTCCATGAGGGTCGAGACGCGCGAGTTGCGCGACGAGTAGCCCGAGGGGACGGCTGATGAGCGCCGGACGCTGTGCGGTACTGGTGCGGTGACGAGGGGGACTGGGGCGAGGAGAGGGGCGGCGGCGGAGGAGGGAGCGCCGAGAGGAGGGTAGGCGTAGGGAGGGCCGCCGAGAGCGGGATAGGCTGCGGGAGAGAAACCGTCAGTCGAGCTCACGGGGAAGGTAAAGAGCACACAGAGAGGGAGAAGAGGGGACGAACCGAAAGGAGTCCTCGAGTCGAAAGTCGCCAAGCCCGACGTCCCCTCGGGCGACCAGGCCTCGTACCCAGTCCCGCTCGCCGGCGACGACTCGTACCCATGCGGGCTTCCCGGCGAGTCAGCGTAGCTCATGCGCGCGTCCGCCGCCGTCGCCGCCTGGTGCATCGGCTCGTGCGCCTTGAGCTCGCGCTCGCCGGGCGGCGAGAGCCCGCCGAGCTGGCCCGCCTCGCTCGCCGGCTCCGGGTACCACGTCGAGTCGGCGTCGTAGCTGCCAAGGGCCTCGTGGCGGTGCGACGCGCGCGAGCGCAGCTGGCGCCGCTTGCGGTGCACGAGGAAGATGCCGAGCGCGATGAGCGACAGGACGGCGAAGAAGCCGCCGAGGCCTGCGCCGAGGCCGACGGCGAGCTTGTTGACGCCCGAAGAGGAGGAAGGCGAGGTCGAGGATGGTGCAGGGGCGAAGGAGGCGGTGTTGACGGGGAGGAAGGGCGTCGCCGTCGTGTTGCGGTACGCCGAGGGCGGGACGGCATCGTTGAAGTCGCTCCTCCACGACCTTGCCGTTCCTTCCGGCAGCTCGTCGGTGCTGATCATGTAGTCGAACTGCGCGCGAGGATCAAGAAGGGGTCAGTCGGGCACTCGTACAGGTCGCTCGAGGGAAAAAAGGTGGGGACGCACAGCGATGCCGTCGGCGACCTGGTCCGGCTGGACGTCGAGGACGAGCGTGTGGTTCGCGTTGGGCAAGCTCGAGACGCTGTGACGGATAGAGAGTCAGCTCGGCGCTCGAGTCGAACGAGGAGAGCGGGACGAGAGCGGGAGAGCGCACCTGCAGAGGACGACGTTGTGCTGGTACGGCCACCACCACCGGCTCCCGCCGTCGTACCAACCCCACAGCCCCTCTGGCTCTCCTCGCTCATCGAGTAACCGGCAGTTGAACTGGCCGTGCTTGCCGTTCGAGTCGCCGTAGAGCGCCGCGCTCGTCCCGACGAAGCTCACCCGCAGCTCGCACCCTGGCCCGCCGCTCTTCTTGCCGCCGCCGCTGCCGCTGCTCCCGCCGCCGCCACACGACGAAAAGGTGCCGCCGAGCCAGTCGGACGCGTTGTACTGGTCGCCGGGGAGGCCGCGAAAGTGGGACCACGGGCCGGCGTACAGGACGCGGCTGTCCTGGTCGTCGACGGTCGAGTTGGGCATGCGGCGGTGCGACGCCCTCGAGCGGTGCGCGGCTCGACTGGTGCGGAGGGTAGGGCGGGAGGGAGAGAAAGGGTCGAGGAGCTGATGAGGATTCGGGCGAGAGGGGCGAAGGGGCGACGAGCGGTGCGCCGAAGCCGCTGTGCCGTGTAGGCCGGCCTGGCTGATTGGAGTACTGAAAGCTGTGCGCGCAAAGCAGGCAGCGCGACGTCGTGTGGAGAGCGAGGAAGCGGCACGCCCGGCCGAAGCACTTGCGCTGACCCGCGCGGGTCGGCCTCGTCGCCTCTCACTTTGCGAGCTCAAGGGGTGCGACCAGTGCGATCGAGCTCTCGAACGTGCGCTCTCGAGAGGCTCAAGCTAGTCCAAAGGGGACGAACTGCTGTTGCGGCGACAACTACTGAACCCGGATCTCGCTGATGCTCAGGCTCTCGGTCGACGTGCCGTCCCACCCTCGGTTCCCCGACGTCGTGAACAGCCACCGGCACGCAGGATCGATGTCTGCGGACGCGCGAGAGAGAGAGAGGCGAGTCAGTGATCGAGCCGATCGAGTTGGACACCTCGAGGAGGACGAGCAAGGGGAACGAGGCGACGCACGCATGGCGCTCACGGTCCCGCCGTAGTGCCCCGCCGGAACGACCGTCGCGCCCTTGGGCATGGCCGCGCCGTCCCCCGCGCCCGCCGCCGCCGCCGCAGCGCGCATCGCCCGCTCGACGTCCCACAGCCGCACGCAGTCCCAGCTCGCGCTGACGAGGTGCTGCCCGTTCGGGAGCGCCGCGACGGCGCTCACGGGGCCGGTCGAGGGCGGGAGCGCCAGCGTCGAGAGCGGCGCAGACTGGCGCAGGTCGTACACCTGGATCGACGGCGCGCGGCGGCCGACGTACAGGTGCGAGCCCGACGGCGACCAGCAGGCCTGCGGACGATGTCATCGACCGGTACATCAGCTCGGGACTCATCGAGTGAGCCTCGAGTAGACGAGCGAGAGGAAGAGCCGACGCACCGAGGTACACCTCCCGCCGCTCGCGCCCTCCTTCTTGCCCCTCTCGCCCCCGGGCGCCTCGTACCCGTCCCACCGCCGCACGACGCCCTTGCCCTCGCCGACCCTGCGGTCCCACAGCAGCACCGTACCGTCGAGGCCCGTGCTGACAAACACGTCGTCGCTCGTCGCGCCGCCGAGGTCGGCGCCGTCCGAGCCGACGAGCGGGATGCGGTCGGGCTTGGCGTAGTCTGGCACGCGCGAGGGGAGCGCAGCGTGCGGCGACGTGTTGGTGAGGACCGAGTCGTCGATCTCGCCGTCGGCATCGGCGTCGGCGTCTGCATCGGCGTCGTCGGCGGCGGGCGGGGGCGCCGAGTCGTCCTTCTTGGCCGCGGCCGCTGCCCGAGTCGACGCGCGCCGGCTCCTCGTGCCAGCGCCTCCTCGCGCTCCCGCAGGCTCGTCGTCCTCAGCCGCCGCTGCCGACGCCGCCGCCTCGTCCGTCCTGACCCGCCCGGGCGCATCTTCTCGCCGCTCGTCGTCCTGGCCCTCGCCCTCGCCCTCGCCCATCTCGACATCGCCGCCGCCGCCTCGCGCTACTCGTCGTCGGCCGACATCGAGCGCGACGGGCGCGTGCGTCGGGCGGCGCGCGAGCGAGCTCACCTGGGCGGCGTGCCCGAGGAAGGCGCGGGTCGAGGCGCCCGTGTCGAGGTCCCAGTGCTGCGAGAGGCGAGAGCCGAATCAGTCTCGAGGTGCAGACAGAGAGCGGCGAGAGGCATGTGAGAGAGCGAGAGAGGGACGCACGAGGATGCGGCCGTCCCACGCGCCGCTGAGGAAGGTCGTCTCGGCGCTGTCGAGGCTGAGGACCGACACGGCCGCCTTGGGCGAGTGGCCCGCCGGCGACGACGACGACGACGCTGCCGAGTCGGCGACGGCGGGGCGAAAGACGTGCCGGACCTGGCCCTCGTCATGACGGACGGTCCACAGGTTGATGCTGCCGCGCGCCGTGCCGCTGAGCCCCCACAGCTCGTCGCGCTGGACGGCGAGGCTGTAGACGGCGCTCTGCGGGCCGAGGGCGGCGCTCTTGGGGCCCCAGCGGACCTTGCCCTGGGCCTGCGCCTGCGCGTGGCCGGGCTCGAGCGACGACGACGACGGAGGGGGCGGGGCGAGGTCGTCGGCCCAGTCGCCCGGCTCCTCGTTCTCCCAGTAGCCGCTGAGGACGGGCTGGCGCAGGTCGGTGCCGGGCGGGCGCTCGTGCCCTCCCGGCTTGGACGTGAGGTTGGGCGCGGCCGGGGTGCCGTTCAAGGTCGAGTGGAGGGCGTAGCGGCGCACGAAGCCGTCCGAGCCGCCGGTGTAGAGGTGCGAGGCGCAGGGCGGAGCGGCAAAGGCGTGGGTGTGGACCTGGGCGAGCGGGATCGAGAAGGCGGGCTCGAACGAGTAGGCGGCCGAGGACGAGAGGGCGGCGCGCGAGGGGCGGAAGCGGGCCTGGCGCGCGGCGACGGCCTCGAGGTAGGCGGCGCTGCCGTCTGGTGCCGACAGGGGCGGGTCGGTGGGCGCGACCATAGGCCTGGGCGAGGTCGCGAGTGGGTGGGTGCGAGTCGAGGGGGGAGGAGAGGGTAGCAGGTGGGGGAAGGTGGACGCGACGAGGGGGCGAGGTGCGGCGCCCGTTCGAATTCGAGGGGGTGCCGAGTGGGCTGGTGAGGGTACGCGAGGCGCGACTTGGCTGCCCTAGTGGGTGTAGCGAGCGGGAGAGCGGCGAGAGGGGAGGGAGCTGGAGCCGTGCTCTCGCTCGCCGCCAAGTCGCTCCGGCGCTCGCCCGCGTCCGCTCTCGCTTCTCTCCTCGTACAACCGCGTCCGTTGCACCACTCCGTGAGCTGCGCCCTCCTCGTCGATCACACACCCGACCTCGGCCCTCGCACCCCGTCCACCTCCCACCTCCGTCCGCCTCGCCGTCGTCCGGCAAAAGTCGAACCCAGCCACACCTCGCACCCTCGCTCCACCGCACGCCCGACCTGCGCCCCATTGCGTCGCAGCTCGCTGTGCGAAAAGTCGCACAAACGGCGGGGGCACACGGCCGCACCGGGCGCCGAGGAGGGAGCGCTCCAGCTCGAGGGCCGGGATGGGCAGCTCGTCTCGCGGCTGGGGAGCTTCAGGGGAACCGAGGGACTGGTGGGGGGACCAGCAGTGCGTACACTCCACCCTCTCGCAGCGGCGAGCTGACCTTTGCCCTCCCGCTCGCAGCGCAGTCACCATGCAGAACGACCAGGTGAGCCCGCCGCGCTCTCCTCCGCCCGCCCCTGCTCGGCTAGTCGTGCGCCTATGGGCGCAGGCTGGCTGGGCTGGATGCCTTGGTAGAGCGGCACGCTGACCCAACGCTTTGCACCCGCAGGGCCAAGTCGTCGACCTCTACGTCCCGCGCAAGTGCAGCGCGACCAACCGCCTCATCATCGCCAAGGACCACGCCTCGGTCCAGATCAACGTGGCCGAGGTCGACGAGTCGGGCAAGATGACGGGCTCGAACCTCACCTACGCCTTCTGCGGCTCGGTCCGTGAGACTGGCGACGCCGACGACTCGCTCAACAGGTGCGTCCCTCTCCTTTCTCTCCCTCTGCGCCTCTCCTGCAACGGGGCACTGACTCTGCGCTTTCCCTCGGTGCAGGCTCGCGACCAACGACGGCCGTGCGTCCCCGCTCCATCCTCCTCGCCCTTCCCCCCTCCGTCACGACCCGCCGTCCTCGCGCCCGTTCCTGACCTCGCTCCTCTCCTCTTGCGCGCTCCTGCAGTCCTCAAGAACGTCTGGCAGTACTAGACCGACTTGCTGGGTGTTCTGTAACAGCGCGGTCTTGACTTGCGGGAACCGTCGTGTCGAGCTGGTGTGCGGCCGAGCGAGAGATGCGAGAGCATGGGCGACGTTTCTACAGCTGTGGCTTGTGCGCACTGGGTCCTCGAGAGTGCTTGTACGACATCCTGCGCGGTACACGGCGCAGAGACGGCGTCCCCCACCTCGGCTCGTCCTCATCTGCTCCTCCTCGCCTTGACCTCGTCCGCTCTCGCCGAGCGCCGCTCATGGCATGAGCGCTCTCGCCGCAACCCGCTACGAGCCCCAAGTCGGCCTCGCACCCGCCGCACCCGCCCTCTCGCTCGCAGCCGCCGACCCGGCACCTCGCCTCGACCACGCCGCCGACGACGAGGCGGCGTCGCTCCTGCCCCGCCCGGCCGTGCGCCGCCTCGAGCCCGCCGCAAAGGAGGTCAGCAGGCTCCGGCGCGGCTTCTACGCCTACTCGGTCGCGAGCGAGGTGCGCTCTCTCTCTCTCTCGCTCCCCCTCCCCTCCACCGTCGGGCCTCTCGCAGCGAGCCTCGTTGACCCAGCTCATGCAACAGGTCTTCGTCATCGTCGCCGGCACGCTCTTCCTCCCCGTCGTCCTCGAGACCTACGCCCGCGAGAATGGCCGCGCCGCACCCGACTTTGTCGCCCTCTGTGCGCCGTCGGGACTTGGTGGAGGAGGAGGAAGGGGAGGGGAGGGCGCGGCCGAGGGGGACCAGGCGAGGTGCGCGGTGAGGGTGCTCGGGTCCTGGGTCGATACAGGTGCGTCGAGGCCGTTGAGCGTGACGAGAGAGGGCGACGCTGACCTCTCGAGTCGCTCTGCTGGCACGTCCTCTCGCAGCCTCGGTCGCGCTCTTGACCTACTCGGCGTCGGTCGCCGCTCAAGCACTCACCGTCATCTCGATGGGTCGCCTCGCCGACGACCGTGCGTCCCTTCCCTCCCTCCTCCCTCCCTCGCCCGACGCGCCGACCTGCTGACTCTCGGACCCCTCCTGCGCGCGCAGCCTACATCCGACACCGCCTCCTCTCCCTCTTCGCCCTCGTCGGCTCGGCAGCCTGCATCCTCTTCCTCGCCGTGCCGTCCGACTCGCGCCTGTGGCCCACGTCGGCGCTGCTCGCGCTCGTCGCAAACGTCTCGTTCGGCGCGTCGATCGTGTGCCTCAACTCGTACCGTGCGTCGGCCCATTCGCTCTCCCTTCGGTACACGCTCGCAAGTGAGCAGGGCTGATACTAGTGGGCGGCTCGCCGCACAGTGCCCGACCTCGGCCGCCTCGACCCGGCCGTCCTCCTCGCTCAAGGCGCTCTCGACGCCGCGCAGCACTCGTTCCTCTCGCGCCGCCCCAAGCCTCTCGTCAACTCTACCTCTACCTCCCCCTCCATCCACGACGACGACGACAACGACAACGGCGACGACGACGACGCCCTCCTCGCCTCGACCCAGTCGCTCGCCCGCGCCGCCGACGCCTACACCGCCGCGCGAGGCCGCGCCACCGCCGCGCTCTCGGCGCGCGCCATCGCAGCGGGCTACGCGGCGGGCATCGCCGTGCTCGTCGCGCTGCTGCCCGTCGTCCAGGCGCTGTCGAGCTCGGCGGGCGAGGGCGAGCGCGGCGGGACGTGGCCGCTCCGGGTGGCGGTCGCTGTGAGCGGGGCATGGTGGCTCGCTGGGAGCGTGCCGGCCGCGGCGTGGCTGCGGCCGATCGAGGGCAACGGCGAGAGGGACGGCGGAACGGCGGCGAGGAGAGTGGCAGGAGGACGAGGGGTCAAAGCGCGCTCGTGGGTCGAAGCGGTCAGGAGCGGGTGGAGCGGGCTCGCCGGCATGCTGCGCGAGTGGAGGAGGCTGCCGCAGGCGTTCAAGTTCCTCGGCGCGTGGTTCCTCCTGAGCGACGGTGCGTCTCGCTTCCTCTCGACCGCCTTTTTTCTTCCTCCTCTCGGCGCAGGACTAACGGCTCTCTCGCTCTCTCGCAGCATTCGCAACCATCACATCGACGGCCGTCCTGTTCGCCAAGACATCGCTTGGCCTCCCGACCTCGTCGCTCATCTACATCGCCATCCTCACGCCCCTCTCGGGCCTCGTCGGCGCCCTCGCCTGCCCGCTCCTCCAGTCACGCCTGCACCTCTCGACGCACCTCCTCCTCCTCACCATCGTCGTCCTCTCGCTCGCCGTCCCGCTCTGGGGCGTCGTCGCCCTCCACTCTGCGCGCCAGATGTACCTCCTCGCCATCGTCTTTGGCCTCCTCTTCGGCGCCTTCCAGGCCTTCGCCCGCGCCCTGTACGCCCAGCTCATCCCGCCCGCCCGCGCATCCGCCTTCTACGCCCTGTACTCGATCACCGACAAGAGCTCGAGCTTCCTCGGCCCGATGCTCGTCGCGCTCGTCACGACGGCGACGGGCGAGATCCGCCACGGGTTCGTCCTCATCGCGGCCCTCATGGCTGCGGCCGTGCCGGTCCTCGTCAGGGTCGACGTCGCGCGCGGCGCGCAGGACGCAGAGAGGATGGACAGCGAGCTCAAGGACGAGGCGGGCGGGCTCGACGTCGATGACGTGGAGGAGGGAGTCGACGAGCGAGCGTAGACTAGAAGGCGCGCAATGCACTTCTCGCTCTCACTGATGCGCTTCTCGAGAGTCCCTCGCACTAGATCCCTTGCGTCGTGAGGAGAAGGAAGCGCGAGCTCGTTCAGAAAGTGCGACGGCTCGATCTCATTGCAGAACCTCGAGCACGATCCCCGCCGCGACCGTCTCTCCTCCCCGGCGGAACAGGACCCTGCCCATGCTCTTGTTGACCGAGAAGGGCTCGAGCGGGATGCCGCTCGTGCGGCCTGCGCTCGCAGCTTGTCGCAGCTGAACCCGGATCCGCGCCGAGGTGTTCTTGGTGAGCATGCTGCGAGCGACGACGACGAGGGCGAGTCAGCGCTTGGCTTTCTCGAGAGCGCCAAGAGCGCATGATGAGAGGACGAGGAGAGAGACACACCGAGGGTTGCTCCTCGTGACCTGGCCCGTCGTCTTGTCGAGGAGCGCCTCGAGCGCGACGATCGTCGCCGGGATGTCGCGGCTGTGGTGGAACAGCTCGACGGCGTAGCCCGCCGTGATCGGGTACTGCGGCTCGAAGACGATGATCTGGGCGAGGAAGGACGAGGCGACCGGGACGGGCTGCGAGGGCGGGCAAAGGACCGAGCCAACGCTGCGAGCGAGAGATCGAGAGGGAGGCTACGTCAGGCCGTGCAAGGAGCCCAGGGCGCACAGAAGGAGAGAGGAGAGACGCACCTGAGCTGGTTCGCCTCGATGGCCGAGAGGTACACGGTCGCGTTGGAGCCGGCGAGCGCGTAGGGCACGAGCTCGCCCTCGACCTCGAGCGCGCGCACGACGCCCGTCTCGTCGCCCGGGAGCGCCGCGAGCTTCTCGCCGACCTGGACGATGCCGCTCTCGATGCGGCCCGAGATGGCGAGGCCCGAAGCCGTCGCCGACTGGCCCTTGAAGACGTTCGAGACGGGGATGCGGAGCGGGGCCTCGAGCGCGCGTTGGGGGACGTCGAGCGAGTCTGCGCGCACGGGCGAGACGTCAGATTGCGCAGTTGACGATGCGCGAGGAGAGGGGAGAAGGAGAGGACGCACCGAGCTCCTCGACGAGAGACCGACCCTCGAACCACGACTCGAGCACCTCGCTCGTCCGGTGCGTCAAGTTCTCGCCCGACATGGCGCCGACGGGCACGTAGGCGACCTTGGCCGGGTTGAAACCCGTCTGGGTGAGGAAGGGCTGCAGCGAGTCGCGGATGGCCTCGAAGCGCTTCTGCGACCAGCCGACCTGCAGAAGGGGACGGCGTCAGCCCTGCGCATGAAGCTCGGGCGCCTGCACGACGCAGGCTCGAAGAACAAGACGAGGAGAGACAGCCGGACGCACCGTGTCGAGCTTGTTGACGGCGACGATGAGCTGCTGCACGCCCAAGCTCCGAACGAGGACGGCATGCTCTCGCGTTTGCCCTCCTCCCTCGAAGCCCTTCTCGAACCCGCCGTTTGAGCCGTCGACGACGAGCACGGCTGCGTCGGCTTGAGCGGCGCCCGAGATCATGTTGGGGATGAAGTCGCGGTGGCCGGGCGCGTCGATGAGCGTGAACCGGCGGCGGGTCGTCTCGAACGAGTCGATGGCGACGTCGATGGTGACACCCCTATAGGAGAGGTCCGTCAGTGAGGGTCGCAGCGTGAGGGAGGAAAGTCAGAGCGAGAGAGAGGAAGAGGGACGCACCGCTCGCGCTCCTCTTCCAAGGCGTCGAACGTCCAGGCGTAGGCGAAGCTGCCCTTGCCGATCTTCTCGCTCTGCCGCTGGTAGTTGAAGATCTCCTTGTCGCTCGTCTCGCCGAGCTCGTGCAGGACCCGCCCCATGAGCGTCGACTTGCCCGCGTCGACGTGACCTGCGAGGCGGCGGGAGGAGCGTCAGAGAGGGTCCGAGCGAGCGAGCGAGCGAGCGAGATCGAGAGAAAGGTGAACGCACCGACGACGACGAGGGACAGGACGGGCTTCTGCTCGGCCTCCTTGGCCTTGACCTCCTCGAGGATCTTGGCCTTGGTGATGCTGACGGCCGGCACCGCCTGCTCCTCGGCCTGCCTCCTCCGCTCGGCCTCCTCCCGCTCGCGCGCCAACGGGCCCGACGCGCCGTCGACCAGGCCCATCGCCTCCATGTCGCCCCGCAGCGCGCTCACCGGGCCCGGCGCCGGCGCCTTGCCGCCCGCCGCCGCCGATGCCGCGCCGCCCTTCTTGAGCGAGACCTTGACCGGCGACGCGCCGGCGCTGCCCGACGGCGTCATAGGTCGAGAGGACGGGTTACTCGAGGTAGCCGAGGCGGCCTTGCGGGCCTGCTTGGCGAGGCGAGCTTCTGCGGGCGAGGAGGGACGGCGGGTCGAGGAGGAGGGAGAGGGATGGAGGGGAAGGTCGAGATTGAGCACGCGCACGCGGGAGGAGGAGGAGAAGAAGAGGGAGAAGACGGACGGCGTCAGTACCTTGTTCATCGAGCGTCGAGGACCGCTGACCGTGCTGATCCCTCCCTCGCCCGCGCTCGAGCCCGACACCTGCCCTCCCTCCTTCGCGCGCACCGCCTCATCGCCGCACCGGCACCTTGGCCGCCCCGCCTGCCCCAGCGAGCGCCGTGCCCCGCCGCGCCTCGAGCACCTTGTCGTCCGGGCTCGGCCCGAACGCGCCCACCTGCGTCGGCGCGACGCCGCCCGTCACCGAGATGGACGTCGCGAGGCGGCGCGCGAGCGGGTCGGCGACTGCACCGAGAGCCGACGACGACGCTGGGGCGAGCGCCGAGGCGAACGACGACGGCGCGGCGACGAGCGCGGGCGAGGCGCCGAAGAGCGCGCTGACGGGCTCGTCGAGCGACATCGGCTCGGGCTGCTGCTCGACGGCAGGTGCACCGGGCGCGGGCGAAGGGTCGACAGGGGCGGGCGTGGATGCGCCGGGCTGCGGGCGGGCCGAGCGCGCCGAGAGCATCTTCTGCTGAAGCTTCGAGAGCTTCTTCTCGGGCGGTGCCGACGTCGGCGCCGTCGACGAGGGGGCGGGAGGAGCCGACGAGGCGGCTTTGGCCGCGCGGTTGGCGGCCATCTTGGCGGCGAGCTTGTTCTCCGGGGCGGGAGGAGGAGGAGGAGGAGAGGCGGAGGTGGACGAGGGCGAGTCGAGGGAGAGGGATGCGAGGGACGCTGTCGGTGGTGCCGCCGTCGCCGCCTGCTCGCTCGTACCCGACGACGCGACCCGACTGCCCGACCCTCCAAGAGACGCAGACGGAACCGAGGGCGAGAGACCGTCCTCACCTTCCTCCTTCTTTCGTCGGACCTCCTTCTTGTGCTGCTCATCTGCGGGGGAGGGAATGCGGGGGAGGGAAGGAGTCAGCACCAGCCTCGTGAGCTCTGACAGAGAGAGGTGGACGCACCGAGTAGGTGTGCGATCGTGCCCTCGACGTCGAAGTAGCTGTCCCACAAGGCGTCGCGGATGGTCGAGTCGGGGATGGCCGTGTCGGTGCCGAGGACGCCTTGGACTTGGGCGAAGGCGTCGGCCATTTGCGCTGTGGACCTCTGAGTCAGCTTCGGAGCAGGTGAGGGGCAAGTCGAGGCTGCTCACCTTGCTGTTCCGACGTCATGTCTTCTGCTCGAGGAGGACGAGGGTCAGCTCGTTCCGGGTGGGTGGGAGCAGCAGTGAGCGAGGACGCACGAAGGTAGTCGTCGCCATCGTCGTAGTTGTCGTCGAGCTCGTCTGCGCGCGAGGAGGAGGCTGGTGAGCGAGGGTCGGGCGAGGCGGGGAGGACGAGAGCGAGAGGGCTCACCGGCGAGATCGAGGTTCTTGACGGCGCGGTGGCGGGACTGTACAGGACGAGGAGGTCAGCTGTGAGCTCTGCAGAGCAGCTCAGAGGCGGGACTTGCCATGGTCGCGGTGTGGCTCTCACCAAGAGCGAGCGGCTGCGGCGACCGCAGATGCTCTCGTCGCCCTCTCGCTCTCGAGCAGGAGTTTGGTGCGAAGAGCGTGTGCATTACTGCTAGCTAGACCTGCTTCACTCGTCAGAACAGAGCCAGGAGACCGCCGCGACGAGAGACTCGCTCCGCCTCGTCGTCGACACCGTTCTCATCAGCTCTCCTGCGTTGCTCCACCTCACGGCACCTTCACGTCCAGCCCAGCCCGTTCAGCAACTCTCCAGCATGCCGTCCCGCCGCGTCGCCGCTCGCCCTCCCGCCCCGACACCCTCGACCGTCGATGCACCGCCCGACACCTCGCCCGCCGCCGCTCTCGCCAGCACCGTCAAGGACAAGGCCCGAGAGCAGTCGCAGGGCCTCGTCGGCGCAGTCTCGACCCTGTGGGACAACTACCGCGAGCAGAGTGCGTCCCTCTCTCCTCGCCTCCCCCCGACCTCGTCCTCCTCGCAGCTTCACCCCCACTCACCTTGCCCTTCCCTTGCAGCCGCACCAAAGCTCAAGCTCATCGACTGCTTCATGCTCTTCCTCGTCCTCACCGGCGTCATCCAGTTCGTCTACTGCTTCGCCGTCACCAACTTTCCCTTCAACGCCTTCATCGGCGGGTGCGTCCTCTCTCTCTCTCTCCTCGACCTCTGCTTCTTCGGCCTGCCCGAGCTGACATCGAGCTCAACGTCACAGCTTCGCGGCAGCCGTCGGCCAGTTCGTCCTCCTCGGCGCGCTGCGGATCCAGAGCAACCCGGCGAACAAATCGACCTTTCCCTCGCTCTCGCCTGAACGGTGCGTCCCCCTCCTCCTCGCCCTGTGCGGGCCTGCTCGACGACCTAGATCGATACCGCAGACGTGTCGAGGCGGGCGGATCGGCGCTCGAGCGGCACGGCCTCGGTCTAAAGCTGACCTCTTCGCCCTCTTTGCTCGGCCCGCAGAGCGTTCGGCGACTTCCTCTTCGGCTCTCTCATCCTCCACTTCTTCGTGTGGAACTACCTCGGTTGAAGCTGTGCAATGGCGAGCCTTTCTGCATCTCTCGAGACCTCGGGCGAGCGAGCGAGAGGACCGAGAGCGACGACGAGATTCCACAGCGAGCTACAGCTTTGCCGCGCTCACCTCGCCGCTCATCCGCTCAAACACGCTCACGCCCTCCCTTCCGAGCGCCGTCGCACAAGCCTGCGTCGCAAGAAAGAGCTCGTCAGCTCGTCGCGCTCGCGGTCCGAGCGAGAGAGAAGGTCGAGCGAGAGGAAGAAAGCGACGCACCACGGCGTCCGCCCCTGCGAGCCTGAACCGCTCGACGCCCGCAGCATCGCTCGCGCCGCCGACACCGATGAGCGTGATCGACTTGAGTCGCTCGTCGGTCGGTGCGCCGAGCGGGGAGGGCCCGCCGGCGGGCGCTGAGCCGCGCAGGAGGAGCGAGAGGCGGTAGATGTTGCTGCGGGCGCCGTTGGCGACGTCAGTGCGAAAGACTCAAAGCGGCTGGAGAGATCGAGAGAAAGGGACGCACCCGAGCGAGGTCTGGTGGACGGCCGCACCGGCGAGTCCTCCCCAGCCTCCCGGCAGGGCGCGCACCTCGAGCGCCGCGTCCTTCATCGCCCGACTCTGGGCGGCCGAGCCCGGGAACGGCGCGTCGACGATCTGCGGCGTGAACACGAGGCCCTGGCCGAGCGTGTTGGTCGTCGTGAGGAATGAGATTGGGTGCTCGTTGGCGGGCGTCGAGGGCGTCGAGCGGACGGACGACAAGGCGCGCACGACGGCCTGGAACTGCTCGTCCTGTGAGGAGAGGGGGATAGTGTGTCAGCTCACTGAACTTCGGCGGACGAGAGGCTCGAGCGAGGAGAGCGAGACGCACATAGGTGTACGGCGGGAGCTTGACGCCGACCTTGAGCGTCGGGCTCGCGTGCTGGGCGAGCAGCTCGAGGTACTCGGCGAGGTCCTTCTCGAAGTAGGCCGGCGGCGGGTGCCCCTTGATGTTCGGGCAGCTGGCGTTAAGCTCGGCGGCGAGCGTCACGCCGTGCTCGTCGGCGAAGGCCTGCAGGGCGACGAGCATCTCGCGCGTCTCGGCGGGCGTGCCCGTGATGCTGACGATGAGCTGCTTCTTGGTGCGCTGTGAGGGCGACGCGCTGTTGAGGAGAGGGCGGAGCCACGACAGGTAGGTCGAGAGCGGGTAGGGCGAGTAGCCGTACGAGTTGGTCGACGACTGGGCGTCGGGCCCGAAGAAGGCGACCTGTGGGAGCGCTCACGTCAGCTTGCGACCTTGACCTCGAGGATGGAGAGGAGGAGAGGGGAGGAGAGCAGGACGCACCTGATGCCTCGCCGAGTCGTCCGGGAAGCCGTTGAGCGTAGTCGTGCGGGTCGTCACCGCGCTCGTGTGCGGGCACTCCCACAACGCACGAAGGTCGTCTGCGCTCGACGCCCACGGGCACGCCGAGTTGAGGAGCGGGACGGAGCCGCGAGATGGCGAGCGGGGAAAGAGGGGCGGCATGCGTGCGGCGAGGGGCTGGCGAGCGAGGGGAGAGTGCGCAGGCGGTTTGGCGACAGGTTCGTGTGTAGCAGAGAGCGCTCTCGTCGAGGGACGAGGGTGGACAAGGAGGATAAGGAACGGCGGCTCGTCCGAGTTGGCTGCGCTCCCGCTCGCTCGCGACGACGGCTCTGTGGGCTCAGCCGGGGCGCTTCCACGGCTTCGGCAAAGCTATCGAGGCGAGCTGGACGTGCGTGCAGCTTCAGGCAGACGGCTCTCTCTCCTCGAGACCTCGTCGACGTCGGACAGCTGATGAAGACGGCGCGCTCTCCTGCGGGCCTGCTGGACGCTCGAGAGACTTCTCGATTGCACTACGATCGATAGAGAAGGGGAGAGAGAGGGGACAAGACTGTATGTGGGAGAGGAAAGCCCGAGAACGAGCCTGCGCCCGCTCAGGCGACGACGGACGCGCCGCCGCCGAGCTCGACAGCGAGCGCAATGGCGACGCGCGCAAACTGCTTGACGTGGTCGAGCGAGTAGCCCTCCTGGTCGATCGTGTCGCGCGACGAGTGGATGTTCTTGTCTGCGGGCGAGAAAGAGGATGCGCTCGGGCAGCTCGTCAGCTCGTCGCTCACGACCAGACGGGCCAGGAAAGAGAGGAGAGAGAGCGCACCGCTGTCCTCAAACGTGCTCTCGATCGTGAACGCCGAAGGAGCGCCGACCTTGCTCCACGAGGCGTCTGCGGGCGGGCGAGGAAGTCAGCGTGCCGGCGCGGTCGCAAAGAGGGAATCGAGCGAGCGCACGGTCACTGCAGGCGTAGCCGCACTGCGCGCAAGACGTAGACTGGTCAGCGAGCACATGTACATCGAGCAGACGGTCCTCTAGGGCCCGCGCAGGGCCCTCGAGTAGGGCCGGGCAGCATGGACGAGCGGGCTCACCTGGGTCTTGACGGCGGGGATCTCGGCTGCGGACGATCAGGACGTCAACCAGCTGCTCGGTCTGCTCGAGACTACGAGGGACGGAGAAGGAGAGAGCCGAGGCGGACGCACCGTACTCGTCGACGACGCGCGTGAGGTACTCGGTGAAGGCCGGGTCGACAAAGTCCTGGATGATGCCGATCGTCGGGCTCGTGCCGGGCTTGACGTACTGCGAGCGCGGTAGGGCGAGAGGAGGTCAGGTTTGGGACGCCCGAGGGAGGGAGGACGACCTCTCGGCGAGAGGTGCGAGATTGGCGAGAGGCGAGAGGTGGTGGGCGCGAGAGACGGCGAGCGAGCAGGCGAGAGAGGTAGAGGAGACTTGGAAGGGTAAAGGGAGGGAAGAAGACGAAGGAGAGGGACGAACAGCAGCTGCGCGGCGAGTGAGAGTGCGAGTCAGGGCTAGGTCGGCGAAGGAGGAGTCGGTGTTAGAGAAGAAGCTGGACGCACTCATGTCCATCTGGAGCATGCTCCTGACCTTGACGCCGCGCGCCGCATAGTCCTGCGCGACGGCCTGGCTCCCACTGCGCACGCCGCTCGAGACCTCGTCAGCTTCTGCGCTCGCTCGCGGCTCAGAGAGGTCAACGAGGACAGAGGGACGCACAGGAGGCCGCCCTCCTCGGCCGAGTACCAGTGGAACTCGACCGGGGCGTGGCTCGGGCGGAAGCCGCTCTCGACGAGGGCGGTGAAGGCGCTCAGGCTCGAGGTCGTGCCCGACGCGTCGTCGTCGGCACCCGGGGCCGACAGGAAAGGGAGGAGGTTGGTCGAGTCTGCGGGTGGGTCATGCGTCAGGATGAGGCGCTCGGCGTGCGAGAGGCAGAACGAGGAGGCGAGGGCGAGGGAGGGGAGGAGGAGGGGAGAGGGGACGCACCCTGGTGGGCGCCGAGGATGACGACGGCCTCGCTCTGGTTCTTGACGCCGTGCTCGGGCTCGATGCGCGCAATGATCGAGTTCTGGCCCCACGAGTGCTTGAACTCGCGCACGGTGATCCCGAGCGACTTGTCGCTCGCGGCGACCTGGCGGACCTGGCCGAGGAGGAACTGCTGCGACTGCTTGCCCGTGTCGCTGCGGTAGTAGCGCGTGCGGAACCCGGTGAACGACTCGAGGAACGTGTGCATGCGCTTGGTGTCGAGCTTGGCAAAGACGTGCGAGAGGGCCTTGGCCGAGTGCGAGAGCGACTTGGGGAAGGGGGCGGCGCCCTTGTCGGCGACCGAGGCGGCCGTCGCGAGGTGCTCGTCGGTGACGTCGACGAAGCGCTGGCCGGCGAGGAAGAGTAGGGCCTTCTCGCCCTCGGAGAGGTCGAGCGCCTCGGCGCCGTCGGCGAGGCGGACCTTGCGGCGCTCCGGGAGCGAGGCGATGTGGGCCTCGAGCTGGTCGACGTACTCGGCGGGGACCTGGCGGAGGGCCTGGACGAGGGCGTCGGTCGGGAGCGAGGCCGGGGCGAGGCGCGAGGGTGCGGTGGCCGCGGGGGAGGGTGCGGCGAAGGCGAGTTGGGGGTGTGCGCCAAAGGGCGCGTCGACGGGGAGGGCGTTGGTCGAGAGGGCCGAGAGGGCAGCACCGGCGACCAGTGCGGCGGACAAGTGCATCTGGGGCGGGCTGTCGAGGGACGCAGGCGACGACCGAGCGAGATGGCGAGTCCGAGTGGGGGAGGCGAGGGAGAGGGGACGAGGGGCGGTGCGGCGGGGGTCAGCGGCGGTCCGTGCGACCTTGCGAGTCCCTGTGAGTGGGTGGCAAGACTCACCGAGGTTATCGAGTCGGTGGGAGAGGGGGGAGAGAGCGAGCCTCCTCATCGCCCGAGACGACGAGACGAGGCACCGCAAGGTCGCACCGCCCCTCGCTCGTACGCTAGATCGAGCCTGCTCAGCCAGCAGCCATGTTCGGCCGGGTGCGCCCTCTCGCTGTCCAACGTCCCCGCGTCGTCGTCCTGACCCTCTCCTCCTCCTCCCCCTCTCCCTCTCATCCTCATCGCTCAACCCGCCGCCCTCGTCACACAGCTCACGCACTACGCCCTCGATGCTGTCCTGATCGCCATGGTGCTCGCCGGCATCAAGCGCTCGACCGGCCTCGCGCAAGTCGACCTCTCTTCCCCTCCCTCCTCCTCGCCTCTCGCTGTCGACCGTGCGCTGACTCTGTTCCTTCCCACCCGCACCCCTCTTCCTCTCGATCCGCCGCCGACGGTCCACACGTCCCGGCGCACAGGCCTGCACTCGCCAAGATCAAGAACCGCGACTTGCGAGCGCTCGCGTCGAGCTGTGCGTCTCTTTCTCTCTCTCGGCCGCCCTCCTGCGCCGACGGCCTCGCCTGTCTCTCCCCCGTCGCTGACCGAGACGACGTGCAGATCTCGAGCTCGGCGAGTGGGCCATGGACTTCTCGGTGTGCGTCCCGCCCTCTCTCTCGCTCGTCCTCGTTCCCGAGCGCGGCTGACGCTTCTCGAGGACCTCACAGCGTCTTCATGGGCCGCTCGTCGGCGTTCCAGCGGAATCGGTAGGTCGTGCTGCGCGGAGAGGGTCGAGCGAGAGAGCGAGGGAGCGAGGGAGCGAGGAGCGGGCGATGTCGAGCGAGATCTTGTTGTA
>Ga0308169_10001995_pt1 | contig 22120 bp, 25 predicted proteins | sample PhyBR1_2_FD_202139 | JGI IMG/M metagenome (GOLD analysis project Ga0308169, IMG submission 202139) | Phyllosphere microbial communities from UC Gill Tract Community Farm, Albany, California, United States - DLSLSB.R1 | ecosystem: Host-associated > Plants > Phyllosphere > Unclassified | place...
TGTTACAGAGTCATGAGTGGGGGTTATATGGATACGTCGAGACCCAGTGATGACCGGTGTTGTTGGGATGAACCGATGAGATGGGATGACGAAGCCGGCCGAGGGAACGCATGCAACCGGTCACTTCGAGCGGAAGCAAATCCCCTCCAAGGTTCAGTGGCGAATCACCCTGTCAGAGGCTAAACGCCTCTTCGCCGCATGCAGCGACGGTGCTCAATGGATGTTTTCCCATCTCATTCTGGCTGAGGTACACAAAAGAATGGCAGATTCTGTTAGGCTTTGCAGCGACTGATCTTGGGGCTGTACAGTTTGGCAGTTGAAGTCACCATCTCATGCTGGCCACCCGGCATGGCGTCAATGGGGGAATCGAGAGCATCAAAGCAGCGCTCCTCGTCGCCCGCCACATGCCAGCGGGAGACAGAAAGGACGGCTGGAGTCGCGGGCAAGTGAGAGCTCCATGCCGGCTGATGTCCGCCTCCGCGCAGCTGCCCGATGCTTTTCGAGCTATCGGCCATTGCCTCTGCTTCTGTAGCTACATCACTGTCACCGTCACTTCATCAGATTTGTCTGGGTGGAGGCCCGTGGCTGACAAACTTGTGGTTGCAGCTTTACGGGGCAATGTGCACGAGGAGGAGCAATCAATAGTAGCAGACGGACCGGTAATGATCCGATTCAGGCAGATCTCACAGGACGCCTATGACCATCTACTGCATGCCACGCCCGAGGCAACAACGGCAGCACTTCTCCGAGGGGTTTGCCCAACCCTTTGGGTGGCAAATAGGGGGCCTGGATACAAGGCGATTTCGGTACAAAGGGAAAGTATTTGCCGACTGTAGTATGGCTCGGTGCTTGTAGCCCGTGCATGTGACGCACGTGAAATGGCGGGACGAAGGTCGGCTTTGAGGTTGCGTGTCTGGGGATTGAGCGGTCGCCGGCCTCGTGTGCCACGTGACGACAGGAGTGCAGCTTGGACTGGGTCACATGTCCCTAGAGCTGGATGGACGAGCTGTGTGCAACAGGAGCGCGCATGCTGTACATATACTCTTAATTTCGTTGTGCAAGGCCCATCTTGTAGAAGAATGGATAGGCGGGGATTGCCGTCGGCAGCACTGCACATCCGCTGCCTGCAACATCCGATCAGTCCCTTTCTGCTTGCCACATCGGTCATCCATCCCCGTCCCACGACGCTTCACGCGGTACAAACAGGCATGTAGAACTACAGCAGAGGTCTGGATTACATTGCATGCGCTATCAAACAGGCATACGCCGCGAAAACTCGAAAAAACCCGTACTCGCGTAAAATCCCTTCTTTCCTGCTTCCTCCTTCTACTCGTCGTCCTCTGGGTTGATCACCGTCTTGCTCCACTGGCGAGCAGGGACCTTTCGCTTGAACAGAATGTCGATTTCGCGGTACGACCGACCCTTCATCTCCGGGATGAAGAAGTACGCGAGCACGAAGCAAATGAAGGCAGTTCCTCCCCAGACATAGCCGGACTTTCCGCCGAGGTTGCCGCTGGTCGGGTTGAGCATGTACGACGCCAGGAAGATGCACGGAATCTCGATGATGTAGTACGATGCTCGTCCGATACCGGTCGTCATGGGTCGGAGTCGCACAGCTGAGGTCTCGCCGATGATGACCCACGAGACCGGCGCGGCGGTGAAGGTGAACAGGACCGATACGATGAGGCCAAAGGACGCCTGAGCATTGGAAGACGCATTCGACTTGGGGACGGAGGCCGCGATGCCGAGGGAGACTAGCATGACGACGTTGAAGAAGGTCCCCCAGACGTAGAGCGGGCGTCGGCCAAAGTACGTGGTCATGATCCAGGAGAGCATGACGAAGATCATCTGCAGAGCCGAGGTGATGAGACCGAGGGCGAAGGCGGTGTCGGTGCCCATCCCGGCCTGCTTGAAGAAGTACACGGCTTGGTTGGCGATGAGATTACCGGTCAAGTTTTGCGCGGCGTACACACCGCACACGATCGCCGTTCGCCGGAGGTCGGAGCCCTTGAACAGCTCGGTGTAGCTCGATGACTCGCTTCATCATGGCAACGGTCTCGCCGGCAGTTCCGTTCAGGATCGATTTTCGTCCGAGTCGCTCGATGGATCGTTGCGCCTGGTCCAGCCTGCCCTTGCGGATGAGCCACCACGGGGATTCGGGAGCGAAGAACATGAGGACAAGGAGGGGAGTGGGGAACATCCACTGCAGCGCAATGGGGATCCTGCCGTCAGCACCTTACGACCATGCACAATAGGTCGACCCACTTGTATGCCTCTTTACCGTCGTGCTCGTTGTAGACGTAGGTGACCGCACCGACGATGATACTGCCGATGGCCCAGAACATCTGGAGCATCTGGGTGGCCGGAGCTCGGAGTCTCATAGGGACGATCTCACTGCAGTAGGCCGGGGCGTTGGCGATGAAGATTCCCCAAGGCAAACCCTCGAGGATCTGGCCGGCAAAGAAGACGGGCAGCGAGTTGGCGAAGAAGGTGCAGAAGATGGTCGCGTTCATGAGCATCAGACCGGTCATCGTGGCCCATCGGTATCCGATTCGGCTGGTGAGCGGTCCAGCGAGGAAGACGCCGATGAGAGCGCCAAGCTGTCCCGACACTTGAAGCGCTTGTTGCCAGTGCGTAGCGACGACCCATTCGTTCGAGGCCGCGTCGTAGACGCCGAAACGGCTCGTGAAGGCCGGCAGGGCGAGGAAGTTGCCCATGAGGAAGACGTCGTACGACTCCATGATCTGCGGTCAGCTATGAAATTTCGGAGACCTTCACGTCACTCACGATGCAGAAGGACATGACAAACGCCCAGAAACAGGCCATCGGGTACGCCTTGGCCGCTTGCAAGACCGTCATCTGGAACTCGGCGCCCTCGGCCTCCATGGCCTCGGCCTTGAACACGGCCGCATCGGACTTGCCCGTCACATGCTCGACCTGCTCGACATCCTGGCCGTAGTTTGGCTTCGCCTCAACCTCTCCCGTGTGTGGTAGTGTCGTCTTGATGTCGGAGCTCATGATGTGAATAATGAGCGGATCGATGGGTCAGGGGATGAAGCGCGGGGGTCCAGGCAGTTATATCATGTCAAGAGGTGACACACGCGGAGTCAGCGGGGCAACGAATAACCGCAAAACAATAGCCCGAGTGCGGGTGCCGCCCGCTACGTCGCCGCAGGCCGCCATGGACGCCGTTTTTCCCGACAGGCTGTCGAACACCCGGCGGGGCATTCTCATGCCGAGAACAAGGTGATGGATACGCATGATTATTAGCGCGATGGTCCGGTTGTTACCTGAATGGCGTGAGAGCCGAGCATCCCCGATCGCACCGGTAGTTGTAGCACGCGGGCGGTATATGCGGCGCAGCAATCCCGGCGGTTTATGCCGAATGGGAAACGGTGTTTGGCTTGGAAGGGCTATTTTTGCTCCGGTGTAACCGGGATGACGTTGCCCCGAGGAGCAGAGCCTAACTGGGGCGCATGTGGAGCCAACCATGCTCCGGGGAGATGGAATGGGCCGTTTGGCCCGTTTCACGACAGACTGTCAGGGAGCCGAACGCGGAGGCTTTTCGAGACGAAGCGGATAAAGTAATCGTCCGTCTCGAGGGCGCTCACACGCATGGCAGATGAACATGCTCAACAATGTCGCTTGTCCTTTTCCCAACACTCCCAACACCGGTTGAGCGGCTGTTCCTGCCATACCTGCCGTCACGCTCCTAGAACCCAGACTACAGGCCGACAGAACGCCCGTCTTGGGCGGGGCGGAGAATTTGGCTGTTCCAGCACAGCAGTGTCGTCGGCGATCGCCGCCAACTGGTCTGCTGTGGGCCGCTTCATGTTGCGCACGCGGAATGATGATACGCTATTCTCGTCTGTACGTCGATCCGGATCGACAAGCGAGACTTGCGCGTGGTAGGCACTTCCTTCCCAGGGTCTCAGCATCAGCTGTAAGAGCCCTTTTCGCCTTTGCTCAGCTCGTAAACAGACGCGTTGACAGTGAACATTCAGTCCTTCTTTTTCACCGACAAGATCATTCCTTGCTACTACTGCATTTCTTCCCCTGGGTTCGCGAACAACATCCTCTGAGGAGCGACTGAGATCGTTGTCGTTTCAGCTTGCGGTAATGATGCCCCAGGGGATTCCTGCCGAATCCTGACTTGTCCGAGAAAAATCTAAGGCCTACCGCCCGCCCCCACGCGCTCAGGCACTTCAAGGGCAAACGCTAGACCCGCACTAAATCCACAGTGGGGTTCGAACCCACGACCACCGCCGATATACCAGGCAAAACCGGAAAGCGGTACGCTAAACCACTGCGCCATGCGGACACGACAACGCCCGCCCACGGCGGCAAGTGGGTTTATGACCTGCGGAGCAAGGCTAGGAGGGTGGCCGACGGCCAAAGTCGCTACGTCAACTCCCGTTGCGCAGCGGTCAGATGCTAGGAGCGTCGTTCGGGGCGTGTATCGCTTCTCGGGGTGGTAGGACTTCTCACGGTCGAAGCCAACGGTTGCCGAGCGTTAACAATGGGATGTGTTTGAGGGAGCGGGGTAATCACAGCATTGAGCACGTCCCATGTGCGGGTTTCACAAGTCTAGGCATCTTCCAGAGGGACGTGGTGTTCTGAGGTCGATATTTGTCGGTTTTCAGCTCACTCGGCTAGGGTCAATGCGTCCCGCACACCCTTCAATATCGCCTGCGACATCGCAGCTGTGGGAGTCGTACTTTGTCTTTCGGGGATGTTCGGCAATCGAGCTGTGGGACAGGCTGATAGCGCGCCAGGATCATGCAGCCTAGCACCTTGAGTTGAGTTGGAGGGGATTACTGAGGGTATTACAACATTCGCATTCGCATGGACGTCGCGGTGTAGATGTGGAGTAAGAGGAGAGTTGACGCGTGTGTTGCGACCCTTTGCCACAAAGCCACGACGCGGCGATCGTCGGATTAGATTGATACGCGTCGAAGGTGCGTTCATGTCAACCAACAATCTATACATACACCAGTCATCCTGAAGAGCTCCGTGCATTTCAGCGAGAGCTAGTTGGATTACGACCAGTAGCATCACTCGCAGCATCATACTCCACAGGACGCGCGTCAAGCGAGACTTGATCGACTCCGGCTCACCTCACCGCATCACGCGACCCATCAACAACAACAAACGGACCGAGCTTTGATCTCAACGGGTCGTGATCGAGTTATTCTGTTATCCTCCCTCCAGTAATCACACTATCTCTTGTGGTCCAGCGTCATCAGACTAGGACGATCGGTACCTCGACTCGGTTGCCAAAAACCCTCAACAACACACGCAATCAAAGGACCCGCGCGCATCGCTCATCACGCCGAGTACGACGACACCTCATACACCATCTTCTTGCTATGACTCTGGCTCAAACCCGCTAAACACCCACTCGCCATGTCAATGGCGACTGCGCTGCCTCCCTACCTCAGCAATGGCTCGCCAGCGGTCTCTACACCCAGAGCAACACGGCATCGACCTTCTCCAAGCGCTTCCCCCCAGCAGTCGAGTCCCCGAAGCACCAGCCCAAAGGGCAGCAGAGACAACGGGCCGGATGTGGATGGCGTTCTGAGACAGCACGGAGGAGATGCCCGAAAGGCTCTAGAGGCGTTATTGGTGGAGAGAGCGACGCTGGTGAGCAAACACGGTACTAGCCCGCTCGTCAGCCACACTCACTCGCAGCAATCGCAGAACACCCAACTATGGAAATTCATCGAGAAGTCGCGCGCATCGACATCCTCCTTGCACGCCGACAACGAGCGCCTGCGGTTTGACCGGGAACGGGCGAACGAGCGACTCACAGCGGCGGGCTTGCAACCGGTACATGCAAAGAAGATGTCGACGAGCTCGAGCGCAGTGGGACTAGGGTTGAAAGCGGACCTACCAGCCATACGGAGGAACAACTCGGACAGGGACGAGAAGCCACGGTCGACACTGCAAGTCCCTTCCCCCAGCTCGTCGATCCAAAGCTCACCGGAACCTGCGGCGGCTCCTCCCGCTCACCCAACCGCAAGCCCTTCAGCAGCCCTCCTTCCGTCCCCTCTCGCTGTTTCGGACACAAAGGTCCGTCGCGAAAGTCGCGAAAGTCGGATGACGTTTCCGCCTGAAGTGTCGTCTTTCATGTCACTTGCCGACTCGCCGAGGGACCCGCAACAAACGATACCGGAGCTCCCCGCCAGCGCCAGCAGCAACACCCTCAGCCCGTCCTCGCTGTACTCAGAGACGCCTAGCGAGGCAGTACCACCACCTTCTTCCAGAGCGCTCGCGATGACAACGGAGACGGTAGTGGAGGAACCCGAAGAGGAAGAGCAGCACGACACAATATCATTACCTGTCCGGAAAGAGTCGCTCACCTCACCGGTTCCATCTACGCACTCGATACCAACGCCGTCCGAGGGCTCTGAGCGGCCGTCGAACCTCCTCACATCCGACGAAGTTGAAACTCCCCAACGGGTGGTCGATACTAGGGGTGTCCAGGGTACACGCGACGTGCGCGAGACGCCCGACTCCCGTCGGTCTTTGGAGAAACGCCCGTCTGGCTCGCTGCCTCGCATGACCCCGGCACTCCTCTCGTACTCCCGCTTAGAGATCTCCAACAGCACCGTCTACCCCAACGCACTCGGCCGAGACGTGCTCTGCTTCATCGTCTCCATCACTGTCCGCCCGCCCAACGCTCAGCCGGTCTCCTGGAACATTGCCAAGCTGTTCAGCGCGTTCATAGACCTCGACACGAAGATCAAAGCAAAGTCGGGCAAGAACCGGAAGGATTGGAAGGCCATGGTCGCTACGTTGCCTGAAGCCCGTGCATGGAAGGACTTTGCCCCGGGACGAATCGACTCGAGGAAGAAGGCCTTGGAGGCGTATCTGCAGAGCCTGCTAGTGGCGCCAATAAGCGACAAGACGGATCTATGCGACTTCTTGAGTACCGACAGGGTTCAGGCAAAGGAGGCGGGCGCAAGAAAGGAGGGTTACCTAACGAAAAAGGGCAAGAATTTTGGCGGTTGGAAGACGAGGTATTTCGTGCTCGATGGGCCGGTGATGGAGTACTACGAGTCGGTGAGTTCAACGTGTTGCTTTTGTCAATAGGGACTGACCATAGCGGGGCGGAACACACCTTGGCTCAATCGTCATTTCGGGTGCGCAGATTGGCAGGCAGAATCGACCCTCCGAGACTTCGGACGACCGGGACTTCCGGCACGCATTTCTCATCATCGAGCAGGCCAAGAAGGGCGGGCTGCGTCATGTGCTGTGTGCCGAAAGCGACAAGGAGCGAGACAACTGGATCGAGGTTTTGGTTCGACACGTAGAGCCGGAGATTCCGCCCACACCGCCGCCTCAACCTGTGCAGTCTCCACCTCAGAGCGGTCTCACCCGACGGCGCAGTAATGCCCGCAAGTCGAGCAAGGACGTGGTCGTCACTGCCGCCCAGCCCCTCGCCAACCTCAGCTCGGATAGCAAATTTGGCGGCGCCCCATCGCCAAGTCTCATCAACTCGATGGAGTCGAAGCGGCTCACTCAGGCTGTGCAGCCGAGCTCATCCATACCGTCCATAGCTTCGCAAGCGTCCAGCTCAAGCTCAGCAAGCGTGCCACCGAACGTTTCGAGGACACCGCAGAATCCGCTCACCGTGGTTTCTTCGCCGGCGTCATCCGAGGTTTTGTCCGGCTCTCCACCTGCCGCCGCATCGGCAATAACCCCTCGCGCGAACAAACGCCAAAGCGCCATGCCGCAAAGGCCGTCTCACTCAGCTGCGTACTTGTCCAAAGTCGCCAGCGAGGGACTCACCATACCGGGCATGGAATCCCGGGAGAAGGAACGAGACCGCAAAGCCAAATCTGGTCGGTTCTGGCCAAACTTTGGTCGCACACCCGAGAAAGTCGCTCGACCGGTGTTCGGCGTCCCGCTCACCGACTCGGTCGCCATCGCATCGAAGGCGAACCTTCCGGCGATCGTGTTCCGCTGTATCGAATACCTCGAGGCGAAGCACGCTGAAGAGGAGGAGGGCATCTACCGGTTGAGCGGCTCATCGGCCGTGATCAAAGGCTTGAAAGACAAGTTCGACGTGGAGGGGGATGTGAATCTGCGACAAACCGATGAGCACTGGGACCCGCATGCGATTGCGGGACTTCTCAAGACATTCTTGCGGGATTTGCCGCATAGTCTTCTGACACGTGACCTGCATCAGCGCTTCTTGGCAGTCATGGGTGAGGTCTTGAAGCGGATCTGGGAACGGAGCTGATCGCAGACCTAATCGATTCCGCCGCACGGGTGTCCGAGCTATCACGACTCGTTTCGGAACTACCTCCTCCCAACTACGCACTCCTTCGCGCGCTCACCGCACACCTTATTCTCATCGTGCGCAACTCGGCTACGAACAAGATGACTCTGCGCAATATCGGCATTGTCTTCTCGCCCACGCTGGGAATCCCCGCGGGCATCTTCTCCGAGCTCGTGTCGCATTTCGGGCCAATCTTCGACGACGACCCGGCGGATGCAATCGTGGCGGACAGGGAGGTGCCAGCAGTGGAGGACGCAGAGGAAACGGTCAAGCGGAAGAGAAACAGCAAGCTGTATCAGGCGGGCGGGGCAGATGCTATGTTGGGATTGGCAGGAAGGCATCTGGATCCTGGTTAGTCGGCCGCATCTCAGTCAGCATTTGCTCATGCCAGCTGTGGAAGACGAGGCATCAGAGAGCGAGAGCGACGCGGACGAATCCGAAACGCCCTCGCTCGCTTCCGAGGACGATCACTCTACCGCACACTACCTGACTCCCCGTCCGGATGGCTACCCCTCCGCTGCGGCCGTACGCAAGGCTAAAGCGGACGCCCGCACCGCGGATTCCTCGGTGGACGCACTCCGCGGCATCAATGAACCGCCAGCAAGTCCGGGCTTACCAGGCAGTCCTCGGACGACCGGACCGGCGTAGAAGCTTCCATGGCGGAGATGGCTGAACACGACTGGCAACATTATGGATGATACAACTCGCAACGACGATGTACATGAAGTGATTCGACACGGAGGTTTCTCCCTCTGTCTAGAGCGTAGGTTGTGGGATCTACGGAGATGATCTGATGTATCTCGTAACTCGCTCCAACACTCGATCAGCCCTAACGCTTCTCCTGAGTCCCGCTTGCCCTCACGCGTCCTGCATCAAAGCTTGCACTCTGAGGTGCTTTGTAGGTGCGAGCGTGACGGTGGTGGTCTCTCAACAGCATGTGGTACTGATTCAACGTTGATCTGTTGTGTCACGGCAAGAGACAAGGGATGAGGGCAAGGCGAGTGGCCAACCTTGTCGCGGAACGCCCGCATCGTCGCTAACACCTCGACGACATCCCACTCCGCCTCGGTCCACATTCCAGGTTGCTTCTGTTCGGCGACTTGTTTCTGGCGTTCCAGGTCCGCCGACAACGCCTTGCGCCACTCGAGGTCCTTGTTCACGACATACGCCAAGTCAGAGTAATTCTGGAATGAAGGTGGCTGTTCAGGCGAAAGGGCGCGGATCGTTGGTGCCTCCGCAAAACGGACTTTCGGCTTGCGGACAGCCGTAGGCCTGCGGGCGGGATCCGGAACATGTGCGTTCGACGGTCGAAGCGATGTAGTTGGAGCTGTAAGAAGGAGTCGTGCTGCTGCCGTGGTCGATGACCGCGAAGAATCGGCACTTGGGCCCGCCGCGAGAGACGTGATGGCGCGACGAGTGGGTGGTCGTCGAGGCGGGGATACAGGTGGTATCGGCGCGAACGCTGACCCCTTCCACCAGCAAGGTCTGGGAGCTGAGCCGTCGTTCCCGGTGGCATCTCGCCCAGTGGGACCAGCAGCCGACGAAGCCGGAGGGGCACTCGTAGCCTGCGAGAGTCGGGCCACGCTGATGTGTGTGACTCTGCGAGGAGCGGTGTACTTCGTGTGCTCTCTTTGGAGTACACCCTTGGCGGCCGCGGAACGCGCCGTCGGCGGGGGACTCCATCCGTCAAGCAGAGGCGCAAAGACGGACGACGGGGCAGTACGAGCTCGGATGGTGAACTGCGCGGCGGTTTTTGGTGTCAGCACCGCTTGCGCCGGAGTCTCCAGCGAAACCAGAATACCGTCGTGATTCGTAGAATTGTTTGACGTCTTCTTGTGCTGTGCCTGTGGATCGCTAGGCTGCCTTTCGGGTGCATTCGGTCCGATCTGAGCTTGTTGAGGCTTGACTGGGCCGCCAGAGTCTTCCCATTTCCCCTGCTCGACAGGCTCGGACTCTTCGATCCGTATGGCGGGTACCCGCGGCTTGATCGGCTTGACCTTCCTGGAGGGCTCAAAGTTGTCGGCCTCCATCACGGGTTCGACGGGCTTCAGCTCCTCTTGCTCCTGGTCCCGCTGCTCATGACCCGCATCCTCACCCGTTCCCCTTTCCGTGTTGTCTTCGCTCGGCTCGACGTCATGGTTGACCTGTCGCCGCTGATCTCTCGTGTGGAAGCTGGCTCGCCTCTCATCCGATGTCACCACAGGCGAGCTTCTAGAGGGCACGGACGAAAGTGGCGAAGATGAAGGAGGTGTGGTGGGGACACGTCTCATCCTCCTTCTCTTCGTCGGCCGAGCCGCGTCGCTCCACAGGGAAGTCTTAGGCGAGACAGGGACCGCCGCGTCCTCGCGGATCGGTCTCTTCTTCGCTCGGGTGACCATGGCGTCTTCACCCTCTGCATTAGGGGAGGGGTCGTGATAGTCAGGGCGGAGGGTGTTCTCAGCAGCCCAAACGGCATAGGACCTCGTGAAAGGCCGGGAGGTTGTCGCCTGGCGGGTGTTTGCTCGGGCGGTCGATGCCCTTTGCTTCGCTTGGTTAGATTTCACCGGCTTAGGAGCCCGCGGTGACTCCCGCTGGTACGCGGGCTTCATAGGCTGATCGAGGTCTTCGTTCTTGTCCACCTTCCAAATCAGGCTTGTTCAATCTCAGACCTGAAAGCAGAATAGAGGACTGACGACCTGTTTGGCCCGTCTTGTCAACCGTGGACGGGCGGATAGCGGCTTTGGGTCGATGGCCGAGTGCAGGGACGCGCGGGCGGTCTTCGACCGTGTAGCGGGCATGTCTGACGTGTAGTCGGCTTCAAGTTCCAAGAACAATCGAATGGACAGGAAGATGAGGAGAAGATGGACGAATGAAGGGGGAAGACAAGAGAGGCTGTGATACAAGGTTACAGCAGAACGTGCGCCCTCTTACAGCAGGAGCCACCTTGGTCCTACTGATGGATGGTCTGTGCACGGCCGGGGGGGCATCCACATTGGTGTACTATATCTGTTTCCTCCTTCGGGTTGAAGCATGCCTTGTTGTGCTTCTTGAGTTTGGCTATGAAAGCCGATTGCGCTGTGCACAAGCACCTTGGATTGACAAATGTTCTGCTGCAACAGAACGTCCCAGCAGTTGTGCTGCTGCTTATACCCCCATCTTTTGTGCGACTCCGTAAATGTATCGCAAATGGTAGCAGCTGTCTCTCGGAACAGCCAAAGCAGGTCCATTCACCGCCCATCAATAACTTGTTGGTGTCAACACGGGCCTTATGAGGTTGTATGAGCTCAGGTCCATAGGTCGCGGCAACTCAATTTCGCTCGCATGACTGTACTCCTCACGGGGGATATCTTCTCTTCCGTTGTCCAGGACAGAATGTGGTGTTTCCCATAGCCTTCTGAAAGGCTCCGCGGCCGTTCGCTTTCTACGCGAGGCTGCGAATCCTGAAGACGAAGGCTCGGCATAGCTCGTCGTTGTGGAGTGCCTTCGTGAATCTCCATGCGAAGGCGTCGGTGCTCCGCGCTCCAACACGGCGGGTATGTCAACCTTTCGGTCCAGGCCTTCCTCAACGGAGCCTTGACAAGCATTGCCACTGCCCTCTTCTTGCAACCACCAGTCAAGAGGCACACACCGTCTCTTGTGCAGAACGATCTTCAACCTTGCATGAACAGACGTGTCGGAAGTCTGCCGCTCAGCCATGCTCCCGACAACTGGTGACACAAAGACGCACGCTTCACGGACACCGGCCACCGACTCATTGAGCTACTACGGATCGAATCTCAATATCGGATCCATCAAAGCCGTTATGAACGAGATGAGTCAGATCGGCAAGAAGTTCTGGGAAGCTTCAGACCAAGGCCGCCGACTATGGGACAGGGTGAATCAAGCAGGGAAACAGGTCAGTGAGAATTTCGTGCAACGCCAGGCAGCATGGAACGCGCCCACTTCGACGGCTACTTCGACCGGCCTTGCATTTCTTGACCTTGACGTGGTACTTTCGCACCTCGGGACAGAACACACCGCAGGTACTTCGGCGGACAAGCCTCCAATTCTGGACCTTGCGGCTCACATCTCACAATGCAAGGCATCGCAAATTGAGGCCACGTTGGGACCCAACCCTCCACTTCTCGACCTTGATGCTATGCATCAAATAACGCTGTGCTATGGGGAGGCAAAAGGACCCATGGACAGGTGGAAAGAGGGAAAAAGGTCTGAGGTGGGTGTTTGGGCCGACACAACCGCCAATGAATCGTCATCGATTCTCGCCGCTCCTCCGGGGAGCCAGGGAGGCGCCGACGACAGTCCACGTCCCAGCTCCGCTTGTCCCAGCTCCCAGGCACTCCCGACCGTGACCGGACCGGTTCATGCCTTCCAGGGTGATCTTCCGAGTTGAGACTCTCCATCACGCTTGGCGTTTCTTCACACTGTGCATACCTGCTTTCGTACAACTGTGGTGGGTTTTGAGTATCGAATCTGTGCAGCAATACCACAACTGGCGTGGCGTATACCAGCAAAGAACCACTGCATACGGGCTTGGCGGAGGTCAATCTGTCCCTCCCTGTGGAGGAGACTTTCGGTGTATTCGGTAGCTGAGACCATCCAAGAAAAACTGTGCCATCTCGTTCGAGGACTGCAAGACGTGCGTCTCCGGCGCTTCGGTTAAAATGACTGAACGACTCTCGTCATTGAGTTGTTTTCAGTTCATCCCAAAGCTAGTGTGTCTGGGCTTCCAGGTGGCCATCTGCCTGACCCAATCACCCCGGAAACTTCTCTGTGCAAGTGCTTTTCCTCCTTTGGCACCGACCCCATCTCCCCCTAAAGTGGCCTGGCCCCAGGGTAGCCGGCTCACCAGGATTCCTGCTTCTCAGCAAGTGAAGCGGCGATCAAAGGCTCCCCGCCCCCTTGAAGCCGCGGCGAGGGGCATTCTAGGCCAAGTTGCCAAATCCACGTGCGCCAGTGAGTGAGCGGAGGGCTTTCAGAACGTGGCATTCACATAGTGAAATGCTCGACTCTCAGGCGTGTACCGTCCGACACCTGCTCCCGAATCGCACGATTCTGCCCCAGCAGTCTGTCCAGCTCATTCCATGATCGGGCTTCGTTGTTCTCATGCATGTATATGAGACTCAAATAGCGCTCACGCTGTGACAGAATGGGAGCGTTTGTCCAACGTGCAGAGGACGTCCAACGCCCGGCTTTGGTTTTGCACAAACGATGTCGACTTGTCACCTCGTGGTTCGGTGACGGGAGTACGAACTGAGAGTGTAGCCGGCCGCTGTAGGCAACGACACGACCGGATACATTCAAGTTGCCTGCCAGGCTAGGACGACCCCTCGCTTAACAAACAATGAAAAGGGCGAGATCTCCACCTAGTCTCGCCGATCCTTTGCCCCTCTCCACCCATTCTCGGACCTCATTGTCGGCGCTCGGCCTAGAGGAGAAGGGGGAGTCTTCGGCTAAGCGAAGGTATGCTCCTGGCCGTCCTTTGACGCACTCAATCCATCAGCTCGAGAGATCCTCCGACTTCGACGTATACAACGCGCTGCGAAACCCTGTTCGCTAGACCTTGCGCAAGCATACAGAGGCCCATTCGCACGCACGAAGGGCCGTTCTTCTGCATTCCGAGCGAAAATGCTCCTCTTAGCCGGCCGAGATTCGTGGCGCAGCATTCCCTCGACTTTCCGCTGCTGCCCCGCTCTTGACGATGAAGCCCTACCAGTTCGTCACGGCTGTCCTTCGATTCACTGCTACTCACGGTGCTGTGCTTTTAAGAGCCGCTCTTCATCCCCGAAATGTTTGTAAACCAGGCAGAAGGCCTTTCAGCTCCACATTTGGCTTCCACGAAGCTGTTTTCGACTCCGGCGTTCTGAGGGCCGGACGCGAAGTTGTAGAGATCTAGAAGGCGGCTGGCCTTCGACGTCCGTAGCCAGGGGACGAAAGTCTAGAAGCCGCAAGACTATATCAAGCTGGTTCTGAGCCCGGTCGTTCCATCAGTAGGTCTTCAAGGAAGCAGCCCTCAACCCGTTCAACCCGATTTCAAAGACCTGCTCTGACGTCTCTCCCATCGTGGGTGTACCGCGTCGCGTCGAGGTGGTTCATCTGACCTCAGAACAAGCTTTCGAGAGTCATGCCCCGCAATCTTCCGGGAGATCATTAGTCGAGCGCTCTGCGATCAGACAGAGAGCGATTTCAAGGGCAATCCGGATTGATCGGGGAGCGCTGGTACACGGCGTTCACTCATCTGATGAAGGCAGTATCTTCAAGCGCTACCGATCACCCCCATTTTTGGGGAGCCTCTCCTGAACTGACAGAGCAGCTCGAACGGTTCAAGGCGGCGAAACAGGCGCACGACTGTGCAACGTACGACACCGCCCCAGTCACCGAGCTCTCCTTCGACCAGACGGTTGATGGACTGACGACGCTGGTGATCGAGCTTGCCGACTCGTTGCGGCATTTGCCCCGCAGGCACCCCGGCAAGGCGCATTCACCCGTCTTGAATGGGAGTGACAGGTCGACGCGTGAGGACACGTCAAGTGCCGCTTCAACGTCTCAACACATTGCCTGGACTGTTGGCGCGCCGACTTCGGGCAGACCATCTCGGAAAAACGACCAAGACGACTGTGCAGAAATCGCAACCCGAAACCAGTCGACAGTGGCAGTGGCCGACGAAGACACGTGAGATCCTCGCTCGGTCCGCCTGCCGCGGCACACCACGGGTGGTATTCGGTTTATGCGAGTTCTCTCTTCTTTTTGTGTTATACTGCTCGATCGGTGCTATGGATGGATGTGCACGACGGGCGGTGCAATGTCACCGGCTTCTGCTCATTTCTGGCCACCCCTCCTGACAGAGCTTCGCCGAGTTGTGGCGAAGGACGGAAACGGAACTCATATCAGCGCACTTCGCAAACACGGCTCTGATGCGAGGTCCTAGGCGTCGGATAGAACTGAGTGGTCCCGCTTACTATACGTCTCTCTCACTCGCCCTGGTAGTAGAAGTGCTGGTGCACAGGGGCCGTGCCACTTTCCATCAGCTTCCACCCCTGAGTGTCGTGCGTGCCACTTCTACTGAAAGGATCGACGTCTTTTGACAAGGATATGTGTTGCAGGACGTCCTTCGTTTAGAGTGATCCCTTGTGGAGCTGGGCAAACGTCTTGTGAGGGACATGTGTAAGCGTGGGCATGACCAGCAATGGACGCGGGACGAGTCGTGATCCATTAGACTATGCGTAACTTACACTATATACCTGCTCAGTATCTACTGTTCATACTTTGCTATTACGTGCGTTGCCAGACCGATTTAGCGCTCCTAGCGTGTCTTGCCTGTCGAATGCAGGCATCCCTTCGCGCTATGGTCCACGGGTACGAACTCCGTACATCAAGCGAACCTCGCCCACACTTTGTCCCACTCGGTTCTCGCTCCCGTCTCGATAACGTCGCCATGGCACGGAATCAAGCGGTCCCACTTCGCGGCCATGATGGGTGCCAGCTCCTGCTTGAGCAGCCTGCGATCAGCTCCCATCCTTCTTGACCTCCCCTGAAGCCGACCGCCGACGCATCCATTGGGAGCACGATGACTCACGCCTTGTCCTTGGTAAGCGAGTCGGCCGCCTTGCTGTGCACAAGTCCACCAGGGCTCATGGTCCGCCCGCTTCCGAACCACTTCATCAGTCCCGGGATGCCGCCCACGCGAGAGTACTGCTCCGTCGGGGGCAGGTTGAACAGCATGTCCGCTTCGAGCAGCGTTCCGGACGGGTGGTGGATGGCGACGAGCTCATCGTTGGCGAATGACGAGACGTTGTGCAGGGAGATCTGGGATGAGCAAGGGCTAGACTTGACCGACCGGGCGGCGTGGGGTCCCAACACCGTGGTGCTCACATGCGGCTCGAACCCGTACTGCTTGTTCTCGCCTCCTGCGCCGAACAGGCCCGCCCACTTGATCTGTGGCTTCTGCGACCCGAGCTTCTTCACCCCGATCGGTCTGCGGGTGAGTGATAGTCCCGAGCAAGGTGTGTCACGAGCAGAAGAACCCAAGAAAGAAGGGGGACATGGAGAGGAGCGTAGAGCAGGGTTTTCTCTCCCTCCAACCCCCTCCCAACACTTCCCCTTCGCCTTACGCCGCAGACCACAACTCACTTCGCATTCGGGTACGCCTTCGTATACTCCTCAATGTACATATCGTGCTCCCCGTCCGGCGTGACCAGCCATTTCACCTCGCCGCCCATGCGCGCGATCGTCTCGGCCGTTGCGGGGGTGTGCGGCGTCGAGACGTACAGGAACACCTCGGAGCTGGGCAGGCGGATCGCCGTCCCGCGCCCGCCGATGGGCACCACCCCGCCCCGCGAGAAGGGGAGGGAGAACGTGGTGATCTCGGGGGTGACTTGACGGATGACCAACTTCTGGTCCGTCTCGTGGTGCGAGTCGGAGGGATCGGCGATCGGTGCCGCGGTGGGGGCCGAGTCGGTGGACATGGTGCGAGAGGTGCACAAGTGAACGGGGCGAAGTGATGGTGCTGTGCTCGAACGAAGGGCGTCGAGGGCACGATGAGGGGCTGGACGCAGAAGGATACGCTGAATCGTGGTGGGGTGGGGATGTGTGGGTGTGTGAGCGTGTGAGAGCTGTGGGATGTATACGTGTTCGGTTTTTGGAAGACGCAATCGAGCATCGTCGATGCTGTACGACGTGGGTCGAGGGCGGGCGGAACCGTCGGAAATACGGGATGACGTCAGAAGATAAGATCCTGGTTAATTATCCGCCCAGCTGCACCCCATCTGTGCATCCTGTGCATGCTTGCTGTTCAACCGGTTTCACGCAGTATGCTTTGACATATGATGATGGCGACATTTGCTTCCTTGGCCCACACGGCCTCTACACCTGATCTTGACCCACTCCGCGCTCCCACGCTCACTTGGCACTGATCACACTCCCCGTCCTGCCACTCGCCGCACTCGCCGCACTGGCCGGGCTGCCCGCTCGACTGCCGGCCTTGCTACCCGGGCTAACTCCGGCGCGATCCTCTTCCTGTCCCTCCCCCTTGCTTTCTTCCTTGCCTCCCTTGCCCTGCTCGCCTTCCTCCTTCTTCTCCTGCTCTCCCCCCTTTTCCTTCCCCTCCCCGTCCTTGTCCCCCTCATCCTCCCCATAACTCCCATCCTCGGAATGGTCATACTCATCCTCGCTCGGCGGGTCCTTCCACATGAACCCCTCGACCTTGACAAACACGCCGCGCACATCGCCCTCGTCCGTCTTGTGCGTCTCGACGGCAATGCCGTCCTTGGCGAAATGAAGGTCCTCGGGCTGGATGTACTCTGCGAGGATCTTCGCTCGCCCCGGCTTGCTCTTGAGGTACTGCTTCAGGTCGAGTTCGAGCGGATAGTTGGCCATGTTGATCGAGTGTAGGAGGTACCTGTCTCCGCCGTGGACGAACTCGAGGTCGTGCGTGAAGAGGTTGTACGGCTCCGGGTCGGATTCGGGATCGAAGGGTTTAGGTGCAGGGTCTTCGACCGCCGAGGGGGTGTAGTGCATTGCCTTCTCCAGCGCGGCCGGGTCGTATCGCAACCTGCGGGTCAGTCGGGGCTTGAGTGAGCACGGCAAACTCACGCCGGGCCCTTCTGGGTGAATATGATGGGCTGCTCCGCCCCGTCTTTATGGAAGTGGTCGACACCAGGCACACCATAATCGCCCAACGCGACCTTGCGCTGCCTGGCCAGCTCGGCGAGTTGGGCTTTACGGTTCGCGCGGGTCTTGAGCGTTTTCTTGTCGAGCTATAATCAGCACCTGACCACTTCAAACTTGCCGGCATGACATCCCTGCACTCACCGTCACACGCTTCACACCCTCCACGACGATGCTTGCCCCGTCGTGCCCGTTGCCCCATCCTCTCGTCCGCACGCCATTCCGCTCCGTCGCCGTATACCGCACCAACTTCGGCACAACCCTCACCGTCACCTCGATAACGTCATCGTCCCTCTTCGCTCGCTTGTCCTTCACCACGGCCCCCGCCGCCTTCTGCACCTCCTCGTCCGTCTTGAGCGTCCACCGGATCCATCCCGCGTGGATCAACACCAGCCCTAGATCCGAATCATCACTGTAAACATCCGTGCCCCAGATACTCCGCTTCTTCAGCCCACGGCCCAGCTCCACATCTCCCGACGGATAAGGCGAAGTCTCGTCCCACCCCTTCTCCCCTCGCACGACCCACGAGCTGCCCAAAAACGCGCCGTTGACCCGCACGAGCACAATGCCACCCTCGTTGAGCCGCTGCGTCGCGTCCGTTTGCGCGAGCGTCCAGTCCGCCCCGCCGTACACCTGGCGCGACACCACCCTCGTCAAGTCCAGCTCGTTCTTCAGCCAGGCCTCCACCTGCCCCGAGTTCACCTCGGGCCACTTTTTCGTCGCTCGGCTCAGCGCCGCCAGGTCGCGCACCCCATACCCCGGCGAGTGGTCCTTGGCTCTATCGTCCTCCTTGCGCCGCTTCGCCTTGCTCGCGCCGCGCCGGGCATCGTCCACCGCCGCGTCCATCCGAGGCCGCTTGTCGCGCGGGTTGTACGTGTAGTCTCGTTCTTTAGCATTGCTCGCGCTGACGCCGACGGATGAGGACGAGACGGGTGGTTGTGATTGAGGCTCAGGTTTCGCAGCGTAAGTGTAGGGTCGTGGCTCACGTGTTGGTGCTACTTGCTGGATGACCGATGGGTCGGTTGATGCGGCGTTTTGCGACGTCACTGCCGTCGCGGGGAACAGCGCCGTGGCGGTCTGCGGCGCGACGACGTCGTTCGGGTGGTTGAGCACCTCGATGCGGCTCTGGTTGGCCGTCGCGGTGGTGGGCGCAGGGCGGGGCTGCGCGAGGTCGTGCCGGCCATACGGGTCACGTCGCCACGGATCGACCGGGCGAGTATCTCGCGCAGCGGCGCTCTGAGCCTGCGCCTGCGCCTTCGCAGCTGTCGAAGCAGCCTGTGCCTCCTGCTTCCGCCTCTCTTCCTGCCGTTGCAGTTCGGCGAGGCGTTCGCGTTCACGCTCGCGCTCCTTCTCGGCTTCCTTCTCTCGTGCTTTGATCATCCGCTCGCGCTCGCCCCAGTTGCCAGCGCCGAAGCCGCCGTACCCGCCAAATCCTCCACCAAAGCCCATGTACGACGGAGCGTAGGACGAGTAGGTAGAGTAGCCAGGTGGGCGGTTGACAGCGGACTGGGTCGCGGTGGTCGGCGCGGGCGGCTTGGCGGCGGTGGTGGCCGGCGACGCGGTGGATGTGACTGGCGAGCGCGAAGCGTCCTGTCGAATAGGCGCGGGTTGACCGAAGATGTTCGTGCGTCCCGCCTGAGGACGAGCCGTCTCTGTGCGCGGACTGGTTTGACCCACCGTGTCGCGGTTGGAAGAGTTTGACAGCGTACGATGATGCGCCGTGGTCGTTGGGGGCGTGTCCGACGCGGTCGAGCCTGGTCGATCGGGGTGGAAAGGCGAAGGCAGAGCCCTCGCGCCTAACGAGCCAAATCCAGCCAGGGGGAGGTTTGGCCGCGCGCCAGCAGGCGTAGTTGAAGTAGACGTCTTGGGAGAGGGAGGCTTCACGCCGGTGGGCGTTGCCCTCGAAACAGAAGGCGAAGGGGGTTGCCCCGGTCGCCCAAAGGGACTAGCCGAGGACGTCTTGGCCGTGGGTGAGGTTGGTCCCGCCGCGGCCTTACGCTCCCTCTCCAGCTTCTCCCTCTCCGCGCGCTCCTTCTCCATCCGCTCGCGGTACTCTCTCTCCCGCTTCTCCCTCTCGAGGCGCTCGCGCTCTGCGCGCTGACGCTCGGCCATCTGGAACCCGCTGAACACGCCGCCATACCCACGATACCGGTCCGCCATGGTCGGGAAGGGCGACGGTGATGGGTTTGCTCGCGCAGTGGGGGTGTTGCTGTTCGTAGAAGGAGTCCCCATGCTCGACGCGTTGGTGGTGCTTGGGGGTTGTTGGGAAGTGGTCGAAGTCGGTTGAGCCTGGCCTGGCGTTTGGGCCTGGGATGATGTGTGCGCCTGTGTGGACGCAGACGCGGATTGGGCCGAGAACGGACTTGGCCGATCGGCAACCGAAGGTTTGGTTGAGGACGCATTCCCCCCGGTCGCGCCTGCTCCGGCCGGTGTCGTCGCACTCGCGGAACTGGCGGATGTCGCAGAGGCGGACGCGGGTGTTTGAGATGGCGTGGATGGCTTGGCGCCACCGGGGGTAGAGGCCCAGGGGTACGGTGATGCCGAGGGGGTATGGCTGTGGACATGGTGGTGGTGATGGTGGTGGTGGGGGATGGTATGGCCCGCCGCGTGAGAAGACTCCGTCGAGCCCGGTCGGGCGAAGGGGGATTTCACTGTCGAGTCACCTGCACGCTATCAGCACGTCAATCACGGTGAACATCCTGCCCGTGCTCACCGGGCCTGCCTGCCTGCGAGGCCGCACCTGCTGGTGCCGGCTGACTCGTCCGCTGCTCCGGACTTTTAGGACCCCCGCTTGCGGGTCGAGCTGCGGGCGCGGTAGGCGAGACGCTCGCACCGGCGGTCCCACCCGTCCCAAGTCGGTTGTAAGGGTACGTGTTGGGCATCGAGCCCGACGAGGGCGCAGTGTAAGACGGAGGGTTGGGCATGCTGGCGAGGGAATGAGGGTCCAGGATGCGAGAGGCGGATGGAGGGGAAAAGAGGGGACACGGGGAGGGACTATGTATGGATCAGTGTGTTCGACTCTTGATTCTGGCGAAGATAACGAGCTCGACTGGGTAGGTTGAGGATGTGATTTGGGATCGAGCTGGTTGAGATTGAGGATGAGGATGGCAAGAGAGAGAGTGAGGGGGTACGGAGTCGACGACAACAAATGATGCGGTCAGGTTTCAGGGATTGCCCCGATCGTTTCGCGGCGTTCAAGGCACCTTGTTGACGCCACCCCTTTTAGCAACAACTGACCACCCCGTGTTTACTTTCTTTTGGCAGTGTCGTTGGTTGACCACCTTGATCACACCCACTTTCCACCTGCATCCAACTACTCTCACGCTCTTTCCACCACCCCACATCCAGCAGCCCTGGGGTCAAGATCTTCGCTGCTGACTAGACTCCTCTCGACAAGCCGACCACCGCTACACGACCATCAGACGCGGTAGAAACCCCTCATTCGACGCGGCGGACAAGACCGCCCTCCGCCGACCAACCGTCACCATCACATCTCAACCCCTCATCATGGTCCGCGAAGTCACCCAACCCTCCGCTCGCTATACCGCCCCAGCGGCGCCGCCGATGGCATCAGCTACATCTTCCCGTATACCTATCTCATCATCGTCTCGTATCCCAGATCCGAAGCTCACGCCGAGCTCAACGTCGGCCAACACATCAAAGGCATCAACAACCCGTCGACCGGTCCTGGGCGAGCGCCGTGATGTAACCAACATCTCGGCGACATCGTCTACACCGAACACTATCAGGAAGACAATCAAAGCGCGGCCTCGTTTCACGCCAAAGAAGCCCATCACCATCGTCACGCGGATCGCTTCGCCCGCCTCATCCCTCGCTTCGCCGGACACGTCCATGACCTTCCGGGCGGGCGCGACGCCTCATGCCAAACTCATCTCGCCGAGCATGGATACAAGGGTGTTTCGATTTGACCAAGATGACACGATGTTGCTGGACATGGAGCCGCCGTCTTCCATCGCTGGAATGTCGTCGCCGGGTACGGAATATGATGAATGGGAGGCGAGGTCGGTGATGGCGGTGAGGGCCGCTGGGAGGATGATGACACCTGCAAACAGCCAGGAGGTGAGCTACAGAGGCGTTGTTGCTTGACGAAGCTCACAGCAGGTCTCTGCTCGCAAGGCAGCTCCCGCGCCTGTCATACGCGGCGTCAACCGCTTACCTACCCCGCCGTCC
>Ga0308169_10001996_pt1 | contig 22113 bp, 17 predicted proteins | sample PhyBR1_2_FD_202139 | JGI IMG/M metagenome (GOLD analysis project Ga0308169, IMG submission 202139) | Phyllosphere microbial communities from UC Gill Tract Community Farm, Albany, California, United States - DLSLSB.R1 | ecosystem: Host-associated > Plants > Phyllosphere > Unclassified | place...
CCTACGATCCGGCGCTGGCGAATGCCCTGCTGGATCGCTACGGCTACGGCAAGCGCGACCCGGACGGTTTTCGCCGCCAGCCGAACGGCGAACCCCTGACCCTGGTGATGAGCAGCGAAGCCACGGTCGGCGGCCGCCTGCGCGACGAGCTGTGGCGGAAGTGCCTGAACGCGATCGGCCTGCGCGTGGTGTTCAAGTCGGACAAGAAGCCCGAGATCATCAAGGCGTCGCGCCTGGGCAAGGTGCAGATGTTCGAGAGTAACTGGGTGGCCGACTTCCCCGACGGCGACAACTTCTACCAGCTGCTCTACGGCCCCAACGCCGGCCGCGCGAACTATGCGCGCTTCGACCTGCCGGCCTATAACGAGCGCTACGAACAGGCGCGCGCCCTGCACGACGGCCCCGAGCGGCAAAAGCTGTATTTCGAGATGAACCAGCTGATCCATGCCTATAACCCATGGGTGCCCCTGACCCATGTGCTCTCGGCCGATATCCGCCAACCGTGGCTGAAAAACTACAAACGCCACCCGGTCGAATTCACGCAATGGCGTTATCTGGACGTCGATGTTGCGGAAAGAGCACGCGCTACCCGAGGGAAATGATAGTTTTAGCTAGATTTTCCTTAGCCAAACATTCCCTGTAGTTATACTCAGCTCCGGATTTTTCATTGGAACGCGCAAATACGTCCGCGTACCCTCGAAATCAAAATAACGTAATGCAAAGACATTACTTGACAGTACAAAATCCCAAAAGACAAGCCGCAGCACTACCCAAGGAGAGACGTGTGAAGTTGAAGAAGTTAGCACAGATGATTGCCCTGATCGGCATCGTCAGCCCGGCCGTTGCACAGGAAGTGCCGGCGGACAAGCCGATCCAGCGCGTCGAAATCACGGGTAGCAGCATCAAGCGTATCAGCGTCGAAGGCGCCTTGCCCGTACAAACCATTACCACCGACCAGCTGGACAAGCAGGGTATCACCAACGCCGAACAGCTGATGCAGCTGATTTCGGCCAACGGTAATGGTGCCGATAACATGACTTCGGGGAACAACGTGTTTGGCGCGGACGCCGACCGTGTCAGCGGCGGCGCCTCGTTCGCTTCGCTGCGCGGCCTGGGCCCGAGCGCCACCCTGGTGCTGCTGAACGGCCGCCGCGTCGCCGGTTACGGCCTGTCCGGCAAATCGGTCGACCTGAACACGATCCCGATGTCCGCCATCGCGCGCGTCGAAGTGCTCAAGGACGGCGCTTCCGCAATTTACGGTACCGATGCCGTGGGCGGCGTGATCAACTTCATCCTGAAGACCAATTACGAAGGTCTGGAAGCGAATGTCACGGGCAACTTCACCGAACATGGCGGCGGCGCGCAGCGTCGGCTGTCGGTGATCGGGGGCAAGGGCAACCTGGACACCGATCACTTCAACGTCATGGCCACCATTACCCATGACAAGAACGAGCGCCTGGATTCCAGCCAGCGTTCGTTCGCGAACGGCTACCAGCCGGCCCGCGGCCTGTCGCCGGATACCACCGGCACCCCGGCCGCCAACCAGCTGACCGGCGCCGGTTCCGCACTGGGCACCGGCTTCAAGATGCCGGGCGATCCGAACACCTACCTGCAGGCCGGCCTGCTGAGCCTGCAAGGCAAGTGCGACAGCGTCGAAGGCATGTCGCAGTACGCGACCGCGCTGTGGAAGGACGTCACCTCGCCGCTGCGCTCGACCTATTCCTGCGCCTACGACTACGGCGGCGACTACGTGATGCAGCTGCCGACCGAGCGCACCAACGGCGTTGCACGCGCGACCTACCAGATCAACCCGGACCACCGCGTGTACGCCGAGGCCGTGGTGGCGCATACCAACAGCCTGTCGATCCTGACCCCGGTCCAGATCTCGGCGTCCATGGCCGCCGGCAATGCCTATCCGGTCAACGGTCCGTACTACCAGGACCTGTCGGCCTATATTCCCAGCTTCGACAAGACCAAGCCGATCCTGTACAAGTGGCGCGGCTGGCCGCTGGGCGACCGTACCCAGAAGAACGTGACCGACACCGCCCGCCTGCTGCTGGCCGCCGAAGGCACCATCGCATCGAAGTGGGACTACAAGCTGGGCCTGTCGCACAACCAGAGCCGTTCCACGACCGACCTGATCGACGGCTACGCCTTCACCAAGCCCTTCTACGCAGTGCTGGGCAGCGGTGTCGTCAACGTGTTCTCGGCGCCGTCCGCAGGCCAGACCAAGGAGGCCATGGATGCGCTGGAAGCCACCAAGTTCTACGGCCGCCTGCAGCATGGCCAGACGACCCTGACCCAGCTCGACGGTTCGGTGTCGGGCCAGATCTATGACCTGCCGGCTGGCGCCGTGTCGGGTGCGGTCGGTTTCGACCTGCGCCGCGAGAGCTACGCGTTCGCCCAGGACGTGGACGCCACCACCATCCTGCTGGCGCCGGGCAATGCCAACCAGTCCAAGGTCTCGCGCAACATCAAGGCACTGTATGCCGAGATGATCGTGCCGGTCATGAAGGACCTGGAAGTCCAGCTGGCGATCCGCCGCGACGACTACAGCGTGATCGGCGCGACCACCAACCCGAAAGTCGCGTTCAGCTACCGTCCGACCGGCTGGCTGATGTTCCGCGGTTCGGCCAACAAGGGCTTCCTGGCGCCGAGCTTCGTGCAGCTGTACTCGGGCCGCCTGGACCAGGAACTGCCGAACGGTATCATCGACCCGATCGGTTGCCCGGCCCACCCTGGCGATCCGCGTTTCTGCGCGATCGAACGCCTGAACTATTTCTCTGGCGGTAACCCGAACCTGCGTCCGGAAACCTCGAAGCAGGGCAGCCTGGGCTTCATCGTCGAGCCGAGCCGCAGCTTCTCGGTCTCGGTCGACTACTGGGCCGTCAATATCAAGGATCGTATCCTGAACCGCACCCCGCAGGTGATCCTGGCCAACGCCGCCCAGCTGTCGGAGTACATCGTGCGTGATGCGAACGGCGTCATCGACTACGTCAATGCCGGCTGGATCAATGCCGCAGGCTTGAAGACCCGTGGCGCCGACGTCGGCCTGCGCGGCCGCGGCAACCTGCCGGGCGGCTACAAGTGGAGCGCTGCCCTGGACGGCACCTGGACCCAGAGCTACCAGTTCGCCGAGTTCGAAGGCCAGCCGTACAAGGAATACGTCGGCAACTTCTACACCCGGGACCTGTACCTGCGCTGGAAGCACAACGCCAACTTTACCGTGGCCAAGGGCGACTGGAGCGCGATGTTGAGCAACCTGTACCGCAACGGTTACATGGACCAGGTGCCGAACGCGGGCAAGGGCACGCCGCCGGCAGGCTTCAATCCGCGCGTCTCGAGCTACACCACCTGGGGCCTGTCGGGTACTTATACCGGCCTGAAGAACACCACGATCACCGTCGGCATCCAGAACCTGTTTGACCGCGATCCGCCGTTCACTGCGCACAACGTGGACGAAGTCGTGGGTGCAGGTTGGGATCCGCGCGTGGGCAACCCGCGTGGCCGTTCGCTGAGCTTCGACGTCAAGTACCGCTTCTTCTGATCGATCGACGTTTTGCGGCCCGTGTCCGGGAAGGCCAGGCCTCCCGCGGCACGGGCCGTTTTCCATTTCACATAGGGGCAGCATGTCGGACATGCACAATATCGGCAGGCGGCGCTTTGCGGCGCTGATGGCGGCAACGCTGCTGCCGTCCTTGCGCGCTGCCGCCGCCATCCCATCGCGTCCACACCGGCGCGATACGCCATCCATGACACATCTGATCAAACCCCCACGCCTTCAACGCGGCGACCTGGTCGGCCTGATCGCACCGGGCGGCTACACCAGCGACGCCTCGATCCAGAAGGCCGTGAAAAACATCGAAGCGCTGGGCTTCCGGGTCAAGCCGGGCAACTACCTGCGCGAAGTCTGGGGCAATTACGGCGGCACGGTCGCGGCCCGCATCGCCGACCTGCACGGCATGTACCGCGACCCCGAGGTGAAAGCCATCTGGGCGATCCGCGGCGGCTCCGGCTGCATCTCGCTGCTCAAGCACCTGGACTTCGAACTGATCCGCAAGCACCCGAAGATCCTGCTCGGCTACTCGGACATCACGGCCCTGCACCTGGCCATCCACCGCCACGCCGGCGTGGTGACCTTCCACGGCCCGGTGGCCTCGAGCACGCCATCCGAGTATTCGAACCAGCACATGCTGGCGGTGCTGATGGATCCACGCGCCAGCTACACGATCCCGATGTCGGCGGAGAATGCGCGCCGCGCACTGCAGGAGCCGCAGTACGCGATCCGCACCGTGCATGGCGGCGTGGCCACCGGCCCGCTCATGGGCGGCAACCTGTCGCTGGTGAGCGCGCTGGCCGGTACGCCCTATGCCGCGGATTTCCGGGACAGCCTGCTGTTCATCGAAGAGGTGAACGAAGAGCCCTACCGGATCGACCGCTGGATGACCCAGCTCGACCTGGCCGTGGGCCTGGACAAGGCGGCCGGGGTCATGATCGGCATCTGCGAGAACTGCGGCCCGCAAGGTCAGGGCTCGTCCTTGAGCCTGGACGAAACGCTCGACGTGCACCTGCAGCCCCTGCACGTGCCGGCGGTGAGCGGCTATTCCTTCGGCCACATCCGCAACCAGTTCACCATTCCGGTGGGCGTGCGCGCCACCCTCGATACCGAGCGGCAGACGCTGACCCTGCTGGAGCCTGCGGTCAGTTGAGGTTTCGCCTCAGCGCGCGTTGAAGACCATGCAGGTGGTGGTCGCATGCGCATACAGCCTGCCTTGCGCGTCGACGATCTTGCCTTCGGCGGTGGCCAGCTGGCGGCCACAATGCAGGACCGTGCCGACCGCGCGCAGCGGCCCGCCGTCCAGGCGCGCGCCACGCACCAGGTTCACGCTCAGTTCCGCCGTGGTGTAGGCCTGGCCGGGTTCCAGCATGGTCTGCACCGCGCAGCCGACCGCCGAATCGAGCAGGGTGGCATACCAGCCGCCATGCACGGTGCCCATCGGATTCAGGTGCTTCTGCTGCGGCGTGCCCTGGAAGATCGCCTGGCCGCGGCTGACTTCGACGAGGCGGAAGTCCAGGGTCTCGGCGATCGGCGCGTAGGGAAAGCGGCCTTCGAGCAAGGCCTGCATGATGTCCAGGCCCGTCATCGACCGCGCCTCCCCGGCCGGCACCACGCCGGCGCGCGCGCCGTTCCGCTCCGCCCGCGCCCGCACTTCCTCCAGCTGCCGCTGCCATAGTTCCATCGTCGCCTGCGCGTCCATGCCGCCTCCTTTTCATGATCAAAGGAGCATTCTGCACCGGCGGCGCCAAGTCTGCTGGCGGCGGCTTCAGCTGCCCAGCAGTGACTTGCAGCGGCTCACCAGGAATTCGCGTAGCACCCGCACCACCGGCGACACCTGCTTGCGGTTCGCCACCAGCATCGTCAGCGGCGCATTGACGCCTTCCCACTCCGGCAGGATCAGGCGCAGGCGGCCGCCGGCAAGGTCCGCATGCACGTCGATGCGTGAGCGGTAGCAGATGCCGAGGCCCGCCAGCGCCCAGCGTTTGACGATCTCGGAATCGTCGGCCACGCGGTCGCCCTGCACGGCGATCTCGACCTCCTCGTCGCCCTTGCGGAAGCGCCAGCGGTCGTTGACGGTTTCGTCCAGCATGAAGCACAGGCAGTTATGGTCTTCCAGCTCGCGCGGGGAAGCCGGCACCCCATGCCGCGCCAGGTAGGCGGGCGAAGCGCACAGCACGCGCCGGTTCTCCGCCAGCAGCGGCAGCGCCACCATGCTGGATTCCGGCTGCACGCCGAAGCGCAGCGCGATGTCGACCGGTTCGCGGTAGATGTTGGCGAGGCGGTCGGTGAGCTGCAGCTTCAGCTTCACGCCCGGATAGCGCGCCTGGAAATCGTTCAACCAGGGCAGCACCACGTGGCGCCCGAGGTCGGAGGGCATCGAGATCTGCAGCTGGCCTTCGATGGCGTCCTGGCCGGCCCGTACTTCGTCTTCCGCTTCGCGCAAGCCGTCCAGTAACACCTTGCTGCGCGCGAGCAGGCGCTCGCCGGCCAGGGTCAGGCGCATGCTGCGCGTGCTGCGGATGAACAGGGCCGCGCCGAGGTCGGCCTCCAGGCGCTTCAGGCTGGCGCTGGCCACCGCCGGCGAGGTATCGAGCATTCTTGCGGCGGCCGACAGGCTGCCCTGCTCGGCGGTGGCAACGAAGGTTTCGAGGTCCTGCAGGTTCTTGATTTTCAAGATTTCATTGAAAGTGATATCCGGATTGCCCAGTTTATCAAAAAGTCCGGGCTGGTCAGAATGGCATCCATCGCATCGTTATTTCGACAAGGAGCCTGCACATGAAAGCCATCGGATACCAGAACAACCTTCCCATAGCCCAGCCGGCATCGCTGGTCGACATCACGCTGCCGGACCCGGTCGCCGCAGGCCACGACCTGCTGGTCGAGGTGCGCGCGGTCTCGGTCAATCCGGTCGACACCAAGGTGAGAAAGAGCGCCAAGCCGGAAGCGGGGCAGTGGAAGGTACTGGGCTGGGATGCCACTGGTATCGTGAAAGCCGTCGGCCCGGAGGTCACCCTGTTCAAGCCGGGCGACCGCGTCTGGTATGCCGGCTCGATCGCCCGTGCCGGCAGCAACAGCGAGCTGCAGCTGGTCGACGAGCGCATCGTCGGCCGCATGCCGGCCTCACTGGATTTCGGCGCCGCCGCGGCGCTGCCGCTGACCGGCCTGACGGCCTGGGAGATGCTGTTCGACCGCCTGCAGGTGCCTCGCGACGATAGCGGTAAGGGAAAGACGCTGCTGGTGATCGGCGCGGCCGGCGGCGTCGGCTCGATCCTGGTGCAGCTGGCGCGCCAGCTCACGCAATTGACCATCATCGGCACCGCCTCGCGCCCGGAAACCCGCGACTGGGTGCGCGAACTGGGCGCCCATCATGTGATCGACCACAGCAAGCCGCTGGCTTCGGAAATTGCGGCCGCCGGCCTGGCCCAGCCCGAGTACGTGGTCAGCCTGACGCACAGCGACCAGCACTTCGACCAGGTGGTCGAGGCGATCGCGCCGCAGGGCAAGTACGCGCTGATCGACGACCCGGCCACGCCGCTCGACATCATGAAATTCAAGCGCAAGGCGGTGTCGCTGCATTGGGAGCTGATGTTCACGCGTTCGCTGTTCAATACGGCGGACATGATCGAGCAGCACCGCATACTGGACCGGCTGGCGGAGCTGGTCGATGCGGGGACGATCCGCACCACCGCCAACGAGAACTTCGGGCGTATCAGTGCGGAGAATTTGCGGCGGGCGCATGCGCTGATCGAGTCGGGGCGGGCGCGGGGGAAGATTGTGCTGGAGGGGTTTTGATGCCTATAACTTATTTCTGGAAGCGCTGAACAATTCATTTTTGCGCATGAATATCGACCGAACTACCGGCGGAGTCGTTCAACAATGAACGGTTTGGACATCATAGTTGCTTCATAATTTATAAACCGTTTCTAATGCATTTCGGAAGAAGCGAGGGGTAAATAAGTGAATAGGAAGTAAACTAATCCGAGGACGTAGAGAGAGCCAATTGCGATGGCAATAATCGTTTCTGCAGTAGACTGAGCGGCGATTCTGTTTTGTTGACGTCGGTTTAGAAAAACAATGATGTACATGACACCGAATAGGAAGCCCCCGACGTGACTAAAAACATCTACTCCTTTAATTGTGATGTCTGAAGCCATCTGAAGGAATAGAACAAAAATTACCTTTTTGGCAGACGTCGACACGCTGCCGGGAATGCTATGCTGATATTTTAAACAAATCACGGAGTATGCTCCAAGAAGCCCCATTAATCCCCCGGAAGCCCCTATGACATATTTGGCTTCTGAATAATTTAAACTGAGGAGTGAGCCGAAGAGGGCGGATCCAAATAGTAATCCGCAAAACTGAAATTTCCCTAATAAAATATTGATGTTTCTACCTATGACTGCTAAGCAGAGGAGATTGAGGAGTAAATGGTTAAGGTTTAAATGCAAGAAGAATGATGATGTGATCCGGTAAGAGTCCTGAAACTTTAAGGCGGACTTTGTTAAGGCGCCAATTTCTATTGCCTTGGACGCAATCTCTCCTAATCCTGGCGCTGCTGTTATTGCGTAAGCAATGGAAATGGTAACAGTGATTAATGTCGTTGTTTTATAGTTGTTCTTGATGCGTTCAATACTTAGTTTTTTGGTATTTTTATTTGATGTGTTCCTACTGCCTTGTGCGGTGTAATCAATTAGCTTCTGTTTGAATTCATCAAAAGAAACTATGGATTCAAAGGATTCGGCATCGATGAACTCCGATGATCCATCCAATAATCCTATCAAGAGGCCTTTTGTTTTGTTGAAATAATGAAGTGTCTCGAGAGATTTTATTTTCGACAAGTCTATTGTTCGGTCCTTCATCATTGATGTGGGAATAGTAAGGCTTTTGCTACTAAGAATAATGAAGTGATCCAATTTTCTGAAGTTTAAATATTTTTTTGTGAAGGCTAACGGCAGAAAGATTGAAATAACTGTCGCAAGCACTAGCCATAAGACATATTCGTTATATTGGTTGGAACTAATGAACGTTATGCAGACTGCTGATGTGACGGTACCTGCCAACAGGAATGATCGTGCAAGTGATGCAGAATTTCTTTGTTGAACTCGCCAATTCGCTGTCTGTAGTGGCATAGTATGTGTCCGAATAATTGCGTTGTGAGAGTGCCTTCCCACAACGCAGCAAATCGTATTAGGTCTGTGATACTTCGTAGTTACTTACTGAAGTATTGATAGCCCGCATATGCAGCAAGCCCAGCCATGGCTACAACGGCAACTGGTGCGGCTGCAAATGCAGCTCCCACAGCCAGAGCTCCCCAGGTGCTGCCAAAGGTAGCCACGCCGATCCCGCCTGCTAGAGTTACAGATGCAACTGCATACTCTTTGTTGGTGAACCCTCCGCTAACACAATCAATTTCGTCAATGCTTAATTCGCACATGCCGCTATCGAGCGCGGCCGTATTAATAATGTCACGCATGATATCTCCTTTAAAAAGAAAGCAGAACACTATTTTGAAAGCGCATTTTATTGCGCATAACCAGATGCCCGCTTCTACTAACTGTAAAAGGGGCCGCTGATGAGTTAAATATACCTCTTCTACAATGTTCCCATGTTGCAATATGCCATGGAATTGCCTTGAGTCAATATCATATGAGTCCTAAGGAGTTCTGAAATATACGTCTTGAGCAAACTCCCTATATTAGTAGGATAAGTTTGCGTTGAACTAACATAGGCAGAAGAGCTGGAGCATGGTGAAGCTAAGCCGCACTACGCAGAAGAATTAACGTCTCATTGGCGCGCTAAAGGAACCAGTTTCTTTCTTTTCGAATTGAAGTCGACGTGCATGACAAACTATCTCGCCTGGTACTTTCGCTTCATAAAATATTGTATTCTTTGCAATTCTTGTGAGGCATTTTTATTTCGTTCGAACTCGCTCATGTAATTCTATCAATGTTGGCCCCATGAGCTAAGTGTGTCATTCAAGTTTCGAACAACTAAGGATGATGTATATCAAAAGAAGAAAATATGGGAACGTTTTATTGCAATCTCAATTGCGATTTATCGATGACAGATTTATTTTTCTTGACGATTTGATTTTTCTATTTGACGAGAAAAGAAAGATGGTGGATTTTATTGCTTTTTTGTAATAGATCTATTGAAAATGAAAGAAAATGAAAGTAATTTAAATTATGGCGTAAAAGGCTCATCTTCTCGAGCAAAGTCGATTTTTCGAGCGCAAGTTGCCGAGTTTTCGGATGCTCGACAGTATGGGACTGTAATCCTGACGGGCTATGTTAGCCATAGAGTTCTGCCTTTTTTTTTCTATGCGATCATTGTTTGTATCATAGGGTTTTTCATTTTATTTAATACGGCACGCAAAGCCGAGACCTCAGGTGTATTGTTGCCGAGCGAAGGCCTGATTCGCGTACGACCTGGACAAGCAGGGATCGTAACGCAAGTGCAAGTTAAGGAGGGGCAGAAGGTGAAAACGGGGGATGTACTGTTTGTATTGTCCAGCGAGCGCAATATCGGTAGTATTCAGTCAGCTGAAAGCACAGTATCCAAATTGTTACGTAATCGGCGCGACAGCTATCGTGACGAGTTATTGCAAGCAAGCCGGCAATCGGCTCAGCGTGTGCTGGCTGCACAGAAGAGAGCGACCGCGTTATTGGAAGAGGCCGCACGTCTGGATTCGCAAATCGTGCTGCAAAAGTCCCGCGTGGTACTAGTGAAGCAAGCCTTCCAGCGATTCAAGGATTTACATACAAATAATTACATATCCGCAGCACAACTGGAGGAAAAAGAGGGCGAATTGTTAGACCAAGGTCAGCGCTTGGCTGAACTCGAGCGTCTCAAAGGAATAAACCAGCGGGATTACACCTCGGCCGAGGCTGACTATCACGATTTGCAGTACCAGGCTCAGCGAGACGAAGCAGCGTTAAAGCGTAACGAGTTGGCGGTCCAGCAGGATCTTGCTGAAAGTGAAGCCCGGCGGGAAATCCAAGTGATTGCGTCAACCGCCGGCACAGTTACTGCGATTACGGTGGAAGCCGGCAAGCCAGTCTCAGCCGACTCCACGCTGACATCCATATTACCCTCCGGTTCCGAACTCGAAGCGGAGATTTATGCACCTTCCCGCGCTGTCGGCTTCGTCAAGCCGGGCATGAAGGTGTTGCTGCGCTATCAGGCGTACCCGTACCAAAAGTTCGGTCAATACGAGGCAGTTGTCCATGAAATAGCAGGCACATCGATGTCGGCGCAGGAGCTGACGCTGCCGGGCGTGGCAGTGGTTTCGAACCAGACGTCCGAACCCTTGTACCGCATCCGCTTGAAGCTGAAGCAGCAATCGGTTCTCGCCTACGGGAAGCCGGTCATGCTCAAGCCCGGCATGCTGTTGGACGCCAGTATCATTCTTGAGCATCGGCGCTTGTACGAATGGATTCTCGAGCCGCTGTTCAGCATTTCTGGTCGCGGTTAGGACGAAGCACACCGTCACGTCATCGCGTTTAGGTCGCCTACCTAATTCCATCAGGTGCCTATGAAGATTACTTCCTCTTTGCAGCTGTCGTTCTGGCGTGGCAAGCGCCTTCCCGTTATCCTGCAAACCGAAGCCGCCGAGTGCGGACTAGTTTGCGTTGCGATGGCCGCGTCCTACTGGGGGCACCGGATTGATCTGGCGAGCATGCGTCAGCGGTTTTCCGTCTCGCTCAAAGGCGCGACGCTAAAGGGCCTGATGGCAATGGCGCAGGGGCTGAAATTGCAGCCCCGGCCCTTAAAGCTCGAGATGGAGCACCTGCCCGAGCTGAAGCTGCCGGCGGTACTGCATTGGGACATGAACCACTTTGTCGTCCTGAAGAGAGTCACTCATACCCACGCGTTCATCCACGATCCAGGGATCGGAGAACGACGCCTGGCACTAGGTGAAGTTGCCAAGCATTTCACAGGAGTCGCGCTCGAACTGACACCAACAGGCGAGTTCTCGCCAAAGAATGAAAGCAGAGATTTCCCGCTACTGTCCCTCATGGGCCGGGTGGTAGGGCTGCGCCGGGGTTTGAGCCAAGTGTTGCTCCTTGGCCTTGCGCTGCAGGTATGTGCGTTGGTGGCTCCGTTCTATATGCAATGGGTGATTGACGAAGCGGTGCTTGCAGCCGATCACGAGCTGATGACGGTCCTCGGCTGCGGTTTCCTGCTGCTGGTCGTGCTACAAGCTTCGATCGGCGCTGTCCGCTCATGGGTGGCAACGGTGTTGTCGACGAATCTCAATTTCCAGTGGTTCGGGAACGCCTTTACGCATCTGATGAAGCTGCCGCTGCCTTATTTCGAAAACCGTCACACTGGCGATATCGTTTCCCGCTTCGGTTCGATCCAGACGATACAGAAAAGCATCACCATTCAGTTCGTCGAAGGCATTATTGACGGCGTGCTGGTGCTGGGTACGCTCGTGATGATGTGCCTGTACAGCTTGCCGCTCGCAGCGGTAGCGTGCGGCGCAGTCGTGTTGTATGTCGCCCTCCGTGCGTTGATCTTCAGGCCTTTGAGAGAGGCGACGTCCGAGCAGATCATCCATGCTGCCAAGCAGCAGACACATTTCCTGGAATCGGTGCGAGGTGTCCAGAGTGTCCGCCTGTTCGGCCGCAACGACGAGCGGCGCGCCGGTTGGCTGAACGCTCTCGCGGACCAGTTCAATTCCGAATTGCGGGTCGCCAGACTGGGCTTGTCGTACCAGACCGCGAACACCTTCCTGTTCGGGGCGGAGCGCATCATCGTCATCTGGCTTGCTGGCCTCGCTGTCATGGACGCGAAGTTCTCCGTCGGTATGCTGTTTGCGTTTATCAGCTACAAGGATCAGTTCAGCCAGCGCATGGCGAGCCTCGTCGATAAATTATTCGAGTTCAGGATGTTGCGTCTGCATGGCGAACGGGTAGCCGATATCGTAATGACCAACGCTGAGCAGGACAGTCTTACCCATGAAGTTGACCCAGCACAGATCACACCATCCATCGAACTGCGCAAGCTTTCCTTCCGATACTCGGATAGTGAACCCTACATCATTAAAGAACTCGATCTCAAGATCATTCCAGGCGAATGCATTGCTTTGACCGGCCCATCGGGTAGCGGCAAAACTACCTTGGTAAAGCTTTTACTGGGATTGCTTGAGCCCACAAGTGGCGAGATTCTCATCGGCGGAGTCAAGTTGGCAAGCCTGGGCCTGTCGAATTACCGCCAACTGATCGGCACAGTCATGCAGGACGACACACTGTTTGCTGGCTCAATCTCAGACAACATCAGCTTCTTCAGCACGTCTCCGAATCAGGAACAGATTATCCAATGTGCGCGTCTCGCCGCCATCGACAATGAAATCATGAGTATGCCGATGGCCTACAACACGCTCGTTGGAGACATCGGTACGGGCCTGTCCGGCGGACAGAAGCAGCGAATTCTGCTCGCTCGCGCACTGTACAAGAACCCACAACTGCTGGTCCTGGACGAGGCCACCAGTCATCTCGATGTGTGGAACGAGCAGGCGGTCAATGCAGCGATCCAGAGTCTCAAGCTGACCCGTATCATCGTGGCACACCGGCCTGAAACCATTGCCATGGCTGAGCGTGTCGTAGTCCTACATGGCGGGAAAATCGTTCAGGACGTTAAAAAAGAGCAGCGTCAACCTGAAAGTGCACAGGCAGCCTGAGCAAAATAATCGGGAATGTCCCTCAGCGCAAAGCCCGCGTCATGTAGCTCAGATCCTGACTCACACCATCGATCTCCAGCATATCCTCGATCCGCGCCGTCATCGCAAAACCCGAACGCAGGTAGAGCGCAACCGCCGGCCGGTTCTCCGACAGAACCTCAAGATCGATCCACTTCAGCCCATCCTGGCTGCCCGCCCAATCGATGGCGGTATCGACCAGCCGCGCTCCCAGCCCACGCCGGCGGTAAGCGCGATGCACGCCCATCCCCAGCATCGCGCGATGCCGCGCCAGCGGTTCGGGCCGCGCACGCAAATCGATGTGGCCCGCAATCGAGCCGCGCGCATCCAGCGCCAGCCACAGGCGGCGCCAGCCCGGTTCGCCGACAGGGATGGCGAGACCTTCGATGAAGGACACGCGCAAACCCGGAGGCAGCTGCGACTGCGCGCGCATGGTCGGCAAAGGCGGCGGCTGGAACAGCGGCGCGCCATCACGACCGTTGTCGCGCAAATGGTCTTCCAGGTAGACGAAGAAGGGCGGCAGGTCGGCCGCGCCTGCCGGCCGGATGTTCACAGCGCGCGCGCGATCAGGATTTTCTGGATGTCGCTGGTGCCTTCGTAGATCTGGCACACGCGCACGTCGCGGTAGATGCGCTCGACCGGGAAGTCGGCCACGTAACCGTAGCCGCCGAACACCTGCATCGCGCTGGAGACGACGCGCTCGGCCATCTCGGAGGCGAACAGCTTGGCCATCGCCGCTTCCTTCAGGCAGGGCACGCCCGCATCCTTCATCGATGCCGCATGCAGGATCAGCTGGCGCGCGGCTTCGATCTGCATCGCCATCTCGGCCAGGCGGAACTGCACCGCCTGGTGGTCGAAGATGGCGGTGCCGAAGCTCTCGCGTTCCTTCGCATAGGCCAGCGCCGCTTCGAAGGCCGCGCGCGCCATGCCGACCGATTGCGAGGCGATGCCGATGCGGCCGCCCTCCAGGCCGGACAGGGCGATCTTGTAGCCCTGTCCCTCTTCGCCGATCAGGTTCTCCGCCGGGATGCGGCAGTTCTCGAACACGATCTGCGCCGTGTCGGACGAGTGCTGGCCCATCTTGTGCTCGATACCCGCGACGATGTAGCCGGGGGTGTTGGTCGGCACCCAGAAGGCGCTGATGCCCTTCTTGCCGGCGGCCTTGTCGGTGACTGCCATGACGATGGCGACGTCGCCGTTCTTGCCGCTGGTGATGAACTGCTTGGTGCCGTTGATGACGTAATGGTCTCCATCACGGACGGCGGTCGTGCGCAGCGCGGCGGCATCGCTGCCGGTATGCGGCTCGGTGAGGGCGAAGGCGCCCAGCATCTCGCCTTGCGCCAGCGGGCGCAGCCACTTTTCCTTTTGTGCCTCGTTCGCGTACATCATCGCGATCGAGCAGACCGGGCAGTTGTTCACCGAGATGATGGTCGAGGTGCCGCCGTCGCCGGCCGCGATCTCTTCCAGCACCAGGGCCAGCGACACATAGTCGAGGCCCGCGCCGCCGTACTGTTCCGGCACCGCGACGCCGAAGGCACCCAGCTGGGCCAGTTCCTTCAGTTCCTCTTTCGGAAAATGCTGTTCGCGGTCCCAGCGCGCTGCGTTGGGCGCGAGGCGCTCCTGCGAATAGCTGCGCAGGGCGTCGCGGATCATCTGGTGTTCTTCGCTCAGGATCATTGTGTCTCGTGTGTCGTTATCGTTGTATTGGCCGCCTGCCAGCGCTTTACCAGCTGATCGGCGTGCCGTCGTGGTTCAGGAAGCTGCCGTTCTGCTTGTGGTCCGCGTCGGCCAGGGCCGTGCGCAGCGTGCGCACGCTTTCCTCGACGGACAGTGGGGCGCCGGCGCCGCCCATGTCGGTCTGCACCCAGCCCGGGTGGAAGCTCAGGCAGGTCAGGCCCTGCGGCCCATAGGTCAGCGCCGCGTCTTTCAGCACCGAGTTCAACGCGGCCTTGCTGGCGCGGTACAGCGAGCCGCCGGCCCCGGTGCGCTCGCCGATCGAACCCATGCGCGAGGAGATCACCGCCAGTTTTCCGCGCGTGTTCGCCACCAGCGGGCCGATGATGGGCAGCAGGCGCATCGCCGCCAGCACGTTGGTGTGCATGACCTCGTCGAATTCCTGCTGGGTCGGGAAGCCGTCGTGGCGCGGGCCGTAGACGCCGGCCACCAGCCAGGCATGGTCGATCTTCTCGTCGTCCAGTTTCCAGCCCAGGCCGCCGATCGCTTCGGGATTGGTCACGTCGAGCTGGTGGGCCTCGGCGCCCAGCTGGCGCAGTTCATCGCAGTCGTACGGCTTGCGGGCGGTGGCGATCACGCGCCAGCCGTCGGCGCGGTACTGGCGCACCATTTCGTGGCCGATGCCGCGCGAGGCGCCGATGATAAGAACAGTCGACATATTTCCTCCTGTAGGGTGGGGTTTTGAGGCCGGGGGCCTCAAAACGGGCGTGCCCACGCATGATGTGTGCGGGTTGCCGGCTTCCGCGTGGGCACCGGGTGCCCACCCTACCACGGCCTGCCGCGTCCTGCTTACACCATCTCGATCGCCATCGCCGTCGCTTCACCGCCGCCGATGCACAGCGAAGCCACGCCGCGCTTGCCGCCGGTCTTCTTCAGCGCGCCCAGCAGGGTGACGATGATGCGCGCGCCCGAGGCGCCGATCGGGTGGCCCAGGGCGCAGGCGCCGCCGTGGATGTTGACCTTGTTGTGCGGGATGTCGAGGTCGCGCATGGCGGCCATCGGCACCGCGGCGAAGGCTTCGTTGATCTCGAAGAGGTCGACGTCGCTGGCCTTCCAGCCGGTCTTCTCGAACAGCTTCTTCATCGAGCCGATCGGCGCGGTGGTGAACAGGTTCGGTTCCTGGGCGAATGTAGCGTGGCCGACGACGCGGGCGATCGGGGTCAGGCCCAGTTCTTTCGCGGTCGACTCGCGCATCATGACCAGCGCGGCGGCGCCGTCGTTGATCGACGAGGACGAGGCGGCGGTCACGGTGCCGTCCTTCTTGAAGGCGGGCTTGAGCGACGGGATCTTGTCGACCTTGGCCTTCAGCGGGCCTTCATCCTTTTCGATGACCTGCTCGCCCAGGCGGTTGGCGACGGTCACCGGCGCGACTTCCCATGCGAAGCTGCCGTCGTTGTTGGCGGCCTGCGCGCGCTTGACGGACTCGATCGCGAAGTTGTCCTGCTCTTCGCGCGAGAACTGGTAAGTCGCCACGCACTCTTCGGCGAAGGTGCCCATCGAGCGGCCTTCGCCGGTCTTTTCGTTGCGCGAGTAGGCGTCTTCGAGGCCGTCCAGCATCATGTGGTCGAACATCGGCGCGTGGCCGATGCGGTAGCCGCCGCGTGCCTTCGGGATCAGGTAGGGGGCGTTGGTCATCGACTCCATGCCGCCGGCGACGATCACGTCGGCGCTGCCGGCTTTCAGGGCGTCGTAGCCGAAGATCGCGGCCTGCATCGCCGAGCCGCACATCTTGGAGAGGGTCACGGCGCCGGTCGACATCGGCAGGCCGGCCTTGATCAGCGCCTGGCGCGCCGGGGCCTGGCCCTGGCCGGCCATCAGGCAGTTGCCGAAGTAGACGTGTTCGACCTTGATTGGGTCGACGCCGGCGCGTTCGACGGCGGCCTTGATCGCCACCGCGCCCAGGTCGCTTGCGGTCTTCGAGGAGAAATCGCCCTGGAAGGCACCCATCGGGGTACGGGCTGCGCCGACGATAACGACTGGATCATTCATTGTAAGGTCTCCAAGTTGGAAGATGACGGACTGGCCGCCGGGTTAAATGGGTGAAAGCGGATCTGCTGCGGATACGGAAACACGTCCTCGACCACGCCGGCCTGGATGCGCTCCTTGTGCGACTGCCACCATGCGCGCGTGAGAAGCTCGGCGTGATGGCGCATGAAGACTGCGCGGATCTTCGGGTTACCGAGCAGGAAGCGTTCGAACTGCTCGGGAAAGACGTCGTGCCGGCCGATCGGGTACCAGGGCTCGGCGGCCATCTCGTCCTCTTCGTTGCGCGGGGCCGGGATGTCGCGGAAGTTGCAGTCGGTGAGGTACTCGATCTCGTCGTAGTCGTAGAACACGACGCGGCCGTGGCGGGTGACGCCGAAATTCTTGTACAGCATATCGCCGGGGAAGATATTCGCGGCCACCAGGTCGCGGATCGCATTGCCGTATTCGAGCACGCCGTGCTCGAGGCGGGCGTCGTCTCCGCTGCGCTCGGCGTCCTGCAGATACAGGTTCAGCGGCACCATGCGGCGTTCGATGTACAAGTGTTTGATGACGACGCGGTCGCCCTCGATCTCGAGCAGCGAGGGCGCGTCGCGCCGCAGTTGGTCCAGCAGCTGCTCCGGGAAGCGCGCCAGCGGGAAGGCGACGTCCGAGTATTCCAGCGTGTCGGCCATGCGGCCCACGCGGTCGTGGTGCTTCACCAGCAGGTATTTTTCCTTGATTCTCTCGCGCGTGGTGTCCTTCGGCGGCGGATACCAGTCCTTGATCGCCTTGAACACATAGGGGAAGGACGGCAGTTCGAACACCAGCATCACCAGGCCGGGAATGCCGGGGGCGATGCGGAACTCGTCCGAGCTGTGCTTCAGGTGCTGCAGGAAGTCGCGGTAGAACAGGGTCTTGCCCTGTTTCTGCAGGCCGAGCACGGTGTAGAGCTCGCTCCTCGGCTTCTTCGGCATCAGGCTGCGCAGGAACTGCACATAGCTCGACGGGACTTCCATGTCGACCAGGAAGTAGGCGCGCGTGAACGAGAACAGGATCAGCACCTGCTCGGGTTCGGTGAGCACGGTGTCGAGGACCAGCCGCCCGGCGTGGTCGTGCAGGACCGGAATGACGAAGGGATATTCGCGCGCACCGTTGATGGCGCGGCCGACGATGTAGGCGCCCTTGTTGCGGAAGAACAGGTTCGAGAGCACCTGCAGCTGCTGGTTCGGCTCCGCCTGGTCCAGTCCGAACTTCTCGACCATGCGCCGCTCGACCAGGGCGACGTCGCGGTCGAGGTCGGCGAACGGGCAGGCCAGCTGGAAGTTGGTGACGATGCGGCACAAAGCGAAACGCAGGCCGTCCGCCCGCGGGTAGTAGACGCGGTAGGTCGGCTGCGGTTCTTCGGTCTCGATGTAGTCGGTCGAGACGGCCGGGCGCACGAACAGAAACTCGTTGCGGTAGTAGCGGCGGTGCAGGATGTGGCAGCTGACGGAGTTGAAGAAGCTTTCCGCCAGCTCGGGACGCTTGTGGCCGGTCAGCAGGCCGATGTAATGCAGCTTGGTTTCGCGCCAGGTCGCGTCGTTGAAGTCCGCGGGCGCGTAGGCTTCCTCGAGGACGTGCACGCACTCCTGCACGCGCTTGTCGTAGAAGTCGATGCGCTCGCGCGCGGCGCGCTGGGCCGTGCGCCAGTCGGCCTTCTCGAAATAGCCCTTGGCCGCCTGGCTGGCCTGGCGGAACAGCGAGTAATGGCGGTCGAAGCCGTCCAGGATGGTCCGCGCGATGTCGAAGGCGATCTGCGACGAGAGCAGTTTGGGGAAACTTGCCTGGGTCATCGGTTTTCTGCGCGGTGGAGGGTGGACGGGAATATTGTAAGGCTGGACGTTTAGGGCCGGGAGGACCCCAGTATTTCTACTAGCCTCAGCACGGGGTGCGGGCTGGCAGCGGTCTTTTCGACTCTATGCACCAGCCCGCGTCTCCTCTCCGCTCTCTGCGTTGAAGGCTTTAGTCGATCAAGCCGTCTCGCCGAACAGCTCGCGGCCGATCAGCATGCGGCGGATTTCGCTGGTGCCGGCGCCGATTTCATACAGCTTGGCGTCGCGCCACAGGCGGCCGACCGGATACTCGTTGATGTAGCCATTGCCGCCCAGGGTCTGGATCGCTTCGCCGGCCATCCAGGTGGCCTTCTCGGCGCTGTACAGGATGGCGCCGGCGGCGTCCTTGCGCAGGGCGCGCACGGCGGCCGGGTTGTCGGCGCGGTCGCAGGCCTGGCCGACGGCGTAGACGTAGGCGCGGCAAGCCATCATGGTCGAATACATGTCGGCGATCTTGCCCTGCATGAGCTGGAACTCGCCGATGGCCTGGCCGAACTGCTTGCGCTCGTGGATGTAGGGGACGACCACGTCCATGCAGGCCGACATGATGCCCAGCGGGCCACCGGACAGCACGGTGCGCTCGAAGTCCAGGCCCGACATCAGCACGTTGACGCCCTTGCCGACGCCGCCCAGCACGTTCTCGACCGGCACCTCGCAATCCTGGAACACCAGTTCGCCGGTGTGCGAGCCGCGCATGCCCAGCTTGTCCAGCTTCTGCGCGATCGAGAAGCCTTTGAAACCTTTTTCGATCAGGAAGGCGGTCATGCCGCGCGCGCCGGCGTCGATGTCGGTCTTGGCGTAGACGACCAGGGTGTCGGCGTCCGGGCCGTTGGTGATCCACATCTTGGTGCCGTTCAGCACGTAGCGGTCGCCCTTCAGCTCGGCGCGCAGCTTCATGCTGACGACGTCGGAACCGGCGTTCGGCTCGGACATGGCCAGTGCGCCCACGTGTTCGCCCGAGATCAGCTTGGGCAGGTATTTGCGTTTCTGCTCTTCGTTGCCGTTGCGCTTGATCTGGTTCACGCACAGGTTCGAGTGGGCGCCGTAGGAGAGGCCGACGGAGGCCGAAGCGCGCGAGATCTCTTCCATCGCGACGATGTGGGCCAGGTAACCCATGTCGGCGCCGCCGTATTCCTCGCTCACGGTGATGCCCAGCAGGCCCAGCTCGCCCATCTTCTTCCACAAGTCCATCGGGAACTGGTCGGTACGGTCGATCTCGGCCGCGCGCGGGGCGATTTCGCTCGCCGCGAACTGTTGCACTGCTTCGCGCAGCGCGGCGATGTCTTCGCCGTGGTCAAAGGTCAAGCCTGGGAGATGCAGCATGTCGTCCTCTCGTGTCTCATGTCGTTATGGCTGGATGGCGGATGTCTAGACTGGATGATAGCGCGGAGTGACGTTAACGTAAACGTCAAGCGACATACGGCGTTGATCTTTCCATGACGACAAGGTTTTGCCGCAAGCAGGACGTTTTGTCAGGCTGCGTCGCGCTGCGAATCGGCGGGTTGCGGCGCCGTGCCCGCCTCGGCCAGCAGGCGCCGGCATTCGTCCTCGTGGACGGCGATCTCGGCCAGCGACATCTCGATGTCGGCGCGTTGCTGCTCGAGGGTATCGCGCTGGTGGGCCAGGACGCCGAGGAAGCGGTTGATCTGGGCCACGGTGTCCTTCGGCGTTTCGTACATGTCGATGATGCTCTTGATCTCCGACAAGGTCAGCCCCAGGCGCTTGCCGCGCAGGGTCAGCTTCAGGCGCGTGCGGTCGCGCGGGGTGTAGACGCGGTTGCGGCCGCCCTGGCCTTCGCGCATCGGGCTGAGCAGCCCCTGGTCTTCATAGAAGCGGATGGCGCGCGCGGTGATGTCGAATTCGCGTGCCAGTTCGGCGATGGTGTAGGTCGGGCCCATATTATTCTGCATAGTCGAAAATCACATAGAATCGCAGTCTGCGCTCTTGTTTCCGTTTACGTCAACGTCAATGTTGTATGCATTGTAGCCTGCAGCGCCCGCCCAACACGAAAGATTCTCCGCATGAACCTTCTCGAATCCCAACTGTCCTATCCCTTCGGCGACGATATCCCGGAGCCCGGCACCGTGCACGAACTCGCGTCCGGCCTGCGCTGGCTGCGCATGCCGCTGCCCTTCGCCCTCGACCACATCAACCTGTGGCTGCTGGACGACCGCGCCGGCGACCGGGCCGGCTATGCGCTGGTCGATTGCGGCGCCGGTACCGACGCTACCCGTGCCGCCTGGGAACAGGTGATCGCCGGGCCGATGGATGGCCGGCCGCTGCTGCGCGTGTTCGCGACCCATTGCCATCCGGACCACGTCGGCCTGTCCGGCTGGCTGTGCGAGCGCTTCGCGGCACCGTTCTGGACCAGCGCCGCCGAGTTCGGCTTCGCGCGCATGATGGCGGCCGCGCTGCCGGGCGTGGACGGCCCGTCGGCGATTCCCCACTTCCAGCGCCACGGCCTGCTCGACGCCGGCCTGCTGGAGCAGATGCAGAGCCGCCGCAATTATTATCCGAGCCTGGTGCCGGCCGTGCCGCCGAGCTATACCCGGTTGCAGGATGGCCAGCGGGTGAAGATGGCCGGCCGCGAATGGCGTGTAATCACAGGCTTCGGCCACTCGCCCGAGCATGTGTCGCTGTATGCCGAGGAGGGCAGGATCCTGATCTCCGGCGACATGGTGCTGCCGCGCATCTCGACGAATGTTTCGGTGTTCGCGGTCGAGCCGGAAGGCGATCCGCTCACACAATATCTGGCTTCGCTCGACAAGTTCGCCGATCTGCCGGAGGACACCCTGGTACTGCCCTCGCACGGCAAACCCTTCCGCGGCCTGCACGTGCGCATCCAGCAGTTGCGTGCGCACCACGCCGCCCGGCTGGAAGAGGTGCGCGCCGCCTGCGCCGAGCCGCGCTCCGCAGTTGACATTGTTCCGTTGATGTTCCGGCGCCAGCTCGACGGCCACCAGCTCAGCTTTGCGATCGGCGAGGCCCTGGCCCATCTGCATGCGCTCTGGTACGCCGGTATCCTCACGCGTGTAACCGGCGCCGATGGTGTCATCCGCTTCGGATTGGCCTGATTTCGGCCCTGTTTTCTTTCATATGATGTATTGCAGGCAAGCCTTGGGCTTGCCTTTTTCGTTTACACGACTGAAATCGTACAAGCAAACGTTTTCTTTTTCCTGTAGGATATTTTTCACACTTACCTATTCTCTTGGCCCAAAGCGCGATAATTGCTGGACAGCACTGTGAGAATTGGTCAATACTCACATGTTTGTTACTTTCAG
>Ga0308169_10001997_pt1 | contig 22112 bp, 31 predicted proteins | sample PhyBR1_2_FD_202139 | JGI IMG/M metagenome (GOLD analysis project Ga0308169, IMG submission 202139) | Phyllosphere microbial communities from UC Gill Tract Community Farm, Albany, California, United States - DLSLSB.R1 | ecosystem: Host-associated > Plants > Phyllosphere > Unclassified | place...
GGATCTTCTTCTTCTTCTTCTTCTTCTGTCTCGAGTGGAGTTGGTTCTGTTGCTGTTGCTCGTGTGGGTGGTGGGGGAGCGGTGGAAGTGGATGGTTGGGGAGCGAGTGAAGGGTCTGCGAAGAAATCTGAGGGGAGGTCGTCGTCGGGTCGGGGACGTTTCGAAGAGGATTCAGAGGATTCTGAGGAAGGGGAACGAGATCTTCTTTTTCCCGTTGTTATTGATTGTTGTTGTTGTTGTTCTGCTAGTAATCTATCTTGTTGTATTCGTTGTGCGTTTACTCGATGTTGCTATAAAGTTGAATGTAAGCGAGGAGAGAGAGAGAGAGAGGGAAGGGGAGATTGCTCACTTTTGATATCAAATGACTGCCCCAAATCTGTTCATTCTTGATGGTTGCGTTACAGAGAGTACAAGAGAGTTGACCTTGAGTCGAGTATTTGGCGTGAGGATGAACGAGTCTTGCTGATTGCTTCTTTTGTTTCATTAATGATTTGAGTGTTGACATGGCTGTAGCTAGAATATGGGTGTGAGAGTGAGTGGTAAAGGAGACGAGTTGATCATTTCATTCAAATATTCAATTTGGAGGTTTGGTTCGCTACTATTCACCTCGTTGACTCGCTTCTGCTTTCTACTGCTCGGGTACGATTTGAATAGGGAATCAGGGAATCTATGCCACTGTGAGTTGAACCTTCTCTCTCTCTCCTGTCAAAGACGGGGTTCGCGCATCTACCTCGCCTCCCTTCCCCCTTTCCGACTCTCAATCTACACTCTCTACGACGACGAGACCAATCTCCACCACCTCATACAGAATCGACCAGCTCCCTCTATACCCACAAGGCATTCGTCGTCTCCCCTTCCCCTTTCTACTCCATGTGTGGGGGTCAGCTCCTGACCACACCCTCTTCTCTCCCAACAATAGGGAATACAAAGTAGTAGTATTAGGAGGAGGTGGAGTAGGTAAATCCGCTTTGACAGTCCGATTCGTCCACTCGTTGTTTGTCGAAAAGTACGATCCAACGATAGAAGATTCTTATAGACGAACCATCAACGTCGATGGAATCACGGTTAGTCTCGAGGTGTTGGATACCGCCGGAACTGAACAAGTAAAACGCTTTCAATCTTTCTCTTGTCGAACGAATTTCCGAGCTGATCAAGTTTGGAAAGTTTTCAATAGTTCATGTCTTTACATCACATGTAGTACGTTTCCCTCCTCCCTCCTTCGTTGGATGAGGTTTTAGCTGATCGAGGTGTCTCGAGATGAGAGTAGCATTAAATCAGGCGATGGATTCCTCCTAGTTTTTTCCCTAACCTCTTCAGAATCCATCTCTGAACTTCACCACCTCCGAGAACAAATCCAACGAATCAAAGAAGCTTCAAACCTATCCTCCGTCGTACGCTCCCTCCCTTCCCCCTCATTTCCCCTTCCCTGGTCTTCCTGCTCGAGCTGATTTGAAAACATGAATTGAGAGTGGTTTAGCCACAAAAAACCCCAATCGTATTAGTAGGGAGTAAATTGGACTTGGTCAACGAACGACAAGTGAGAAGAGAAACTGCCGTCAATTTATCGAGAGAATGGGGTGGAGTTCCATATTATGAAACTTCTTCTCGACGAGAAATAAACGTACGTCTTCCTCGTTCCCTTTTCCCTCCCTCTCTCTCTCTCTCTCTCTCTCTCGTTGACGAGGTGGTGCTGATTGAGAGATTGGGTAAGGATGGGATAGATTGAAGAAGTGTTTGCAGATATTACTAGACAAATGATTAAATTTGAACAGGCGAATCCTAGTGGGAAAGGAGGAAAACGGAATAATGGATATCGTGGCGCGAGTGGCATGGATGGGATCGGTGCGAAGGGTGAGAAGGGGGGTGGTGGGGGAAGTGGGAGACGGAGGAAATGTACAATCTTGTAAAAGGAGGAGGAGGGAGAGGTGATCGAGGATGGTGACCGTGAGAGCTCGGATGGAACGGGTTGATTTTGGTCAGTCAGGGACGATGGAAGAGCTACGAGGGAGACACAAGGTCGCGAGTAGGAGTGGAGAAGTTGGGTTCGAACGATGCTCTCTTCGAAGACGAAGAAAACCGACCAAATCGACTTTCTTTTTTCACAACGACTCAGAGCACCTAACTCGCCTTCTCTCGAACTATCACCAGACTCCCGACTATACCCTCGTACATCTCACTATCCGCGTTCTCCTCGCGCTTCTTTGACAGCCACCCTTCTAATCACGACTCGTCAATTCCTCTCGCTTCCCCCCTTTTCCTTTTTTCAATCGTCCGTCCTAGACCTTTTTGGCCGCCCCTTCATCGCTTTCAGCCTCACCATTTCCCTTCACTAGTCACAGTCCTCCGCAGCGCTCAATTCCCCGGTCTCAACAAACTCCCTTTCCTCCGACATTCCCCCTTCTCTCGTTCCGAGTCTTCCCTTTCACAGATTTCCTCGGTCTCTCTCCTTCACCATCACGTTTCCTTCAGCAGCAGTAATACCCTTTTCGCAAATCGTTTCAGCAGTATCTCTGTGTTTTTTTTAGCTTACCCTCTCTCTTTTGAGTTCAGTTCACTCTTTACCTTACCCCTTTCTTCTTCTTTTGTGTCTGTATGTGTAGGATCTAGGCTAGTAGGTATCACTTTGTTTTCTTTTGGGTTATAGGTTCGCAATCACTAGGTCTCTCTTGTCTCGTTTCTCACATCACTCTACTCTCTCGAAGCGCAGTCTGAGGCTCGTCCGAGAGTCGTGTGAGAATCGATGTAGGATATCAGTCGAGTTGGCAGTGCTGTAGTGCAAGAGATGGAGGGGGAATACCAAAGAATCTAGAGAGTTACACTCGATTCTCGCAGCAACGAGTCAGTTTCCAAGTCACGATGAGGTTTCGAGCAAAAGTTGCAGGCTCACCGAAAAAAGACAACCAAGGGATCATACACTCATCTTCATAGGAATCGATTCATGAGATTTATACCCTTTAACCGAAAAATCCTCCAACCTGAACCCATCAATCCCACCCGTCTCGTCAATCTCCTCCCTAGTCCTCTTCCATACAAACTCTGGGAATTCGTAAGGTGTTCTCCCCAATTGAGTTTGTAATGCATCGACATGATCCAAATAAACATGAGCGTCTCCAATTTGGAGGATGAATTCGTGTGGGATCGTATTGGTGATGAGGGCGATCATGTGGGTTAGGAGAGCGTATGAGGCAATGTTGAAGGGGACGCCGAGACCGAGGTCGGCGGAACGTTGGTACATGATACAGGAGAGGAGGTTGAGAGAGTTTGGTGGAGACGAGGGAGAGGGGAGGGTTACGTAGAATTGACAGAACATGTGACAGGGTGGTAAAGCCATCTTTGGGATGTCTGTCAGAGCGTTGAAAGAGCGAATGATTAGTCGAGGAAGGAGGAGGTCAAGAGTTGCGAAAGGATTCCTTACCTGCTGGATTCCAAGCGCTAAGAATGATTCTTCGATCCATTGGGTTCTCCTTGATCTTCCTCACGACCTCTGCCAATTGATCTACTCCCTGACCCTCATAGTTATCCTTTGCAGTCTTGTACTCTGCACCGAAATGTCTCCATTGAAATCCATAAACCGGTCCCAAATCTCCTTCTTCCCTATGACCCAATCCTACTTTGTCCAAGAACTCTCTACTCCCATTCCCATCCCATATCTTGACGTTCTTTGCGGTGAGTAGTTTTGAATCGGTTGAACCTTTGACGAACCAAAGGAGTTCTTCGATAATCCCTCGAGTGAAGACTTTCTTGGTAGTGAGGAGGGGCAGGATGAGAGTGGGCGAGTCGGAGGAGTCTGAGGAGGGTCGGGAGAGGGAGAATCGGAGTTGAGGTGGAGCGAAGAGGGACAGAGTTCCAGTTCCAGTTCGATCTCCTCGTTTACCTCCAGTTGTAATGATCCGTCTCACCAAGTCGAGGTACTGTTCTTCTTCTGCGTTACCGGATGCCATTTGAGTTGAAGTTGAGAGAATGAGGAGAGAGGAGGGAGGGAAAGAGAGGTTTTTGGACGTGTCGACGCGCGTAGCAAATTCGCACACTTCAAAAAAGAGCGAGTTTCGCAAGGGATGCAAAATTGAGAGGTTTTACAGTCTGCGCAACCCAAGTGTGCAAAAGATGAAACGGTATCATCGAAGGTATAATGTAAACGACGAACGAGGCCTCTTTGACCCTTTCGCAACATCTCTCTCTCGCTCAAGTCTTTGGATATTAGGGGAAGAGCAATTCAATGGGATCATTGCACTCGATGCACTACGAGTGACAAGGTCCAAAAGTCAAGGTACGGAAGAGGAAGCAGCAAAAAGATGGGCTAAGGGTTACAAGCAAGAGGAAACAACAGAGAGAAAAGTCCTTTGTGTCATGGAATTCGGATTTAGATTTTAGGTCCAGCAGCGACGACTGTAGACGGAGAACCGATCAGCTTCAGAAGGAGTAAGCGAGGAGGAGGAGGAGGAGTGGAGAAGCTTACCTTCAGGAGCGCACTCTTTCGAGTAACGTTCGAAAGCGGCCGAGAACATACCAGCCAACTTCTCGTTGGTTTTTTGGTAAGCAGCCTTGTCGGCCCACGCTTGACTAGGTTCGAGAAGCTCAGAAGGAACACCCTCGAGAGCGGTGGGGATAGAGAGGTTGAAGACGGGTGACTTCTTGAATTCGCACTTGGCGAGGGAACCATCGTGGATTGAGTCGACGATCTTTCGGGTGACCTTGAGAGGGCATCGCTTTCCAGTTCCGAAGGCTCCTCCAGTCCATCTGTGATTCTCGAAAAAAAAGGTATGAGTTTTCATTCTCGCGAAGTCGTGATGAAGTCGAAATGAATGTACCCGGTGTTGACCAACCAGCAACGCGTCCCAGACTTGCTCATACGTTCAGCGAGCATAGAGGCGTATCGGGAAGGGTGGAGGATGATGAAGGGGGCACCGAAGCAAGTTCTAGTGAAAAACGACAACGAGTCAGTTCCGCAATTTCGAAGAGGAGAAGTAGCGAGGGGCGAGAAGACAGATGTGGCAGGCGAGAGGAGCAAGGACGAAGGGGATAGGACGGGAGAGGGGAGAGGAGAAGGGCCGGGATAAGGAAAGGAGCGAAGGACAGAGAAACTCACGAGAAAGTGGGAGTGGGCTCAGCAATACCATCCTCAGTTCCAGGAGTCTTCGAGGTGTAACCAGAAAGGAACCAGTATTGAGCTTGGTTAGAGTCGAGAAGAGAGACAGGAGGAAGAACACCGAAAGCGTCGCAAGTGAGGTAGATGACGTTCTTGGGTTGATTTGGTGACATGCAAGGGATCATGGCGTTGTTGATGTATTCGATAGGGTAAGCGCATCGAGTGTTCTCAGTGATACCAGTGTCCTCGTAGTTGGGTTCCCGTGTGTCAGGGTCGTAAGTAACGTTCTCGAGAATTGAACCGAATCGGATAGCGTTGTAGATATCGGGTTCCTTTTCAGCGTCGAGACCAACACACTTGGCGTAGCTAAGGAGGAGAATTTGAGAGTGAGCAAGAGTGGCAAGGAAAGGAAATCGTAAAGTTCAGCTCACCATCCACCTTCGATGTTGAAGACACCAGTGTCGGACCAGACGTGTTCGTCGTCACCGATGAGAGCACGACGAGGGTCGGCTGATAGAGTGGTCTTTCCAGTTCCGGAGAGACCGAAGAAGAGGGAGACATCGCCATCGGGACCTTGGTTGGCAGAAGAGTGAAGGGAGAGGTTGCCGAATTTAACGGGTTGGAGGTAGTGCTGTCGTCACATGTCGTATCTTATCAGTAGCTGTAGTCAGGAAACAAGGTAATATGAAGGGTTTTGACTAACCATAACTGAGAAGATACCCTTCTTCATCTCTCCGGCGTATTCAGTACCGAGGATAACCATCTCGTGACGCTTGAAGTTGACTTCGACGGAAGTTTGCGAGGTCATACCGGCAGTGAATCGATTCGCAGGGAATTGACCAGCGTTGTAAATGGTGAAATCGGGAGTTCCGAACTCGGCGAGTTCCTTCTTCGTAGGTCGGATGAGCACTGTCGACGAAGGGTTTTGTCAGTAGGGAGACTAGTTGATCTGAGAGAGTAGAGCATGAGACTCACTGTTGTGCATGAAGAGGGCGTGGTAGGCTCGGGAAGTAACGACTCGAACCTTGATTCGGTATTTGGGATCCCATCCAGCGAAACCGTCGAAGACGCTGTCGAAAGTTACTGCGTCAGTACAACGTATATACAGCGGTAGGGAAGAAGAATAGTAGACTCACTAGACGTTGTCGCGGGTGTTGAGGTAATCGATAGCACGTTCACGGTTGATCTCGAAAGTGTGCTCATCCATTTGAATGTTGACAGCGCCCCACCAGACATCGTCTTTCGACGTCTCTTCGAAAACGATACGCTTGTCCTTGGGCGAACGACCAGTCTTCTTTCCGGAGAAGTTGATCAAGGCTCCAGAGTCGGCAATGACGGCTCCTTCGTACTTGATAGCGTCTTCATAGAGTTGAGCGACGGGAGCGTTACGCTAGAAGTAGGAAAGGACGAAATCGTCAGTCTCGGAGGTCGTAAACGACGAAAGAAGAGAGAAAAGCGAACCTTGAGGTGAATCTTTTGCATGTCGAAACCGGCTTCCGAGAACATGGAGAGCTCCTTTCCGAGGAGACCATAGGTAGGCTCATTCGCGCTGTCATCAAAGAGAAAGAGAGGGTCAGCTTTGCCGCCATTCTCAGAAGTGGGGGAAAAGAATTGAAGAAGAGTCGTTTCCCGTCTTCCCTCGTCAGCAGAAAGCAAGCAGGACAGTCGGAGAGGACAGTGAGGATGGTATAGAGTGGCTCGGATGCAAGCCTATGTCGTTCTGAGCGAGGGAAGACGAGCATTCTCCGGCAACCTTCGCTCCGTCCTTTTCCTCCCTTTCCAACGTCTTCCCAACCTCGAAAGCATCCAGACTGGAACCTATGAGCTACTCTAGCATCTACCGGATCCACGCAAGCCGTCCTCGAGTATTTTCGTTGCTTCCCTCGTGACCCATCTCGATCAACCTTGAATGGGAAAGGCACGACTCACGGATCATTGGTAGGTTCTTCTCCGTGACGGATGGGAGTCATTGAGCGAGGAGACATATTGAGAATGTGTTGAAGTGTGAAAGGGAGGGAGAGCTGCAAAGGGAAAGCGTCAGTTTTGAAAGATTCCGAATGAGGGGGGATGAGGGGAGAGAGGGAGAGAGGAGAGGCTCACTGTATGAGAGAGGGTAGGTGCTAGCGAAGCAAAGCAGAAGCAGAGGAGATGGAGGAAAGATGGGATTCAAAGGAAAGAGAGAGAGAGAGCGAAGTTTGCGAGACGAAGTGCAACTCTCGCTCTCTCGGGAATAGCAGGAAACGAATCACTTCCGTGGCTCGCCGACCGGGTGCACCAAAATTTGACGAGATTTGATTGGCCGAGTCTCAAAAGTAAGGACAATTGTCCACTTTTTGCAGTCCAAACCTTCCCTTTTTAACCCGAAACCGCGGCTTCCCTCTTGACTTCGCGAATTCGTCGTCGTTGTCGCTGTCTCGTAGATCGTCGTGAACGATCAGAAAGTAACGAACCGCTTGCACTTGACTAGCATGTTGACGTTGATCGTATCGTTCGAAAATGCAAAATGTTCTCTCGTGAAAACGGATTGAGCTTCTAGAGGACCTCAAGTCTCCTAGCCATAGCCTGATGTTGATTCGCATCACAGGGCTCTGGCACGAGAGCGACTCACGCTAAAGGAGACTTGTCTGGATTCGATTTTTCGCAACTCTTTGACCTTCTCTCAACTGGATTTCCCAACTACACGTCTTCGGATACACTTCAACTACTGAGCGCTTTGCGCCTACATCGTGGAAGAGTCGACACTACTTTGAGCCACGAAGAATAAGCTCTATCCTGCGAGTCGAACGGTCGTTTTCGAAATTCGTCTGAAGAAGTCTGCTCGTTCAACTTTCTGTTCAAGCTGATAGTTTCTCGGGCTCGAATGACTTCTCTTTTGTCTGTATCCATCTCCCACTCTATCCTCATCCTCAGTCTCACTGTCAAGTATCGGCCTCAAAGAAAACCATGTCGACTCGTTTCCTCCTCTTCGCCGTCATTGGGTCGCTCTTCTTCACCTCTTCCCTCGCCCTCTATCCCGCAAATCAACAAACTCACCAACACTACGCTCGACAACAAGTTGGATCTCCTGTCTTCCCTCCTCCCTCTCGTCGTTCAGCAACTCCAACTCTCGCTCGTCGATCCGCTACTCCGGTCTTGGCCAGACGATCTGCAACTCCCACTCTCTCCGCTCTCAGAGCTTCCCTCCAACGTCGATACGAATACGAGAATCTCCTCGCGAAACGTCAAGCTCCTTCTCCTCTTCCTTCGGGAATGCTCAGTCGTCGTCAAGCGATCTCATCCCCTCTCCCTTCTGCTCGCAAGCGCAGTCCCGACGACTGGGATACCATGTATGCGCTTTCCAGGGAGAGGAGGTCTTGGAGAGCGCAAGTCGAGGAGGACGAGACGAATGCTCGCAGGATCAAACGGGGAGACACTCGTGAGTTTGACCCAAGTTTACGCATATGGAGGTCACTCGAATTGACCCTCTTGGTTCTGTTCATCTCTCAGCTCTCCCTCCCCGTGGGTTCTCCTTGAAGTCCGTTGGAGGCACTCTTCGGTTCCTTCCCGATCAAAAACCATCCCAAACGATCAAATTGAAGGACGCTGAAAATTCGCAAGATGCCGTTGTTCGTACCGGTGAGCCAGAACTACCTTCCTCAAAGAAAGTTCGAACCGAAACTGATTTCTCGTTGAGCTTTCTCGATCAAGGTGCTGAAACTCGATTCAAGCCTGCGACTCCCAACATTGGCGCAGCTGTTGTACCTTCCGCTTGATAGTCCTAGATGTCCTAGTATACCCCCTTTCGCCTTTCGCCTTTCTTGCTCGACTTTCGTACTTTGTTTTCTGTCAAAATTTGGATCCCTTCGTTTTCAATCTGTTCAGTTCGTTTTTAGTTCATCTGTAAGGGATATCAGTAGGCCGTTTCCGACGTTCACTGTCCCATATGTCGCCTCGTTCGCTAAAAAAATTCAGCCCCAACCGCATAGCGAGCATGAGAAACCTGGAGCATTTTTGCGAAGCGCTCGACCTCAACACGACTCGACGAACCGCACCTACTCAGCCGGGCGAACCAAACACCGAAGACAAGGGCGGTAAGCCTACTCTTGAGCTGAGGAGAGAATCGCCTCGTGTGGCAACGACGAAGCATAGCGTTCGTCTCCTGGAATTTCGAAGCTTGCGAAACAAGGAGAGTACGTTCAGCGGTACCCTCCCTACTCCCTGGTATTCGCAGATCTCTTTCGTCTGAGTGGACAACATGGCTGAGTGGACAACATGGCTGAGTGGACAACATGCTCCCCCTCCGTCAGCGTGAGTGCGAACAAGTGTAATAGGGAGAGTCTTGCGAAAACTCGAGAGGGATCGAAACGAAACTTCTCATTTCCAGAGGGACGAGAGCTTAGCACCTCGAGCCGCAACGGTCGCATCGGGCCATACAAGAGTGAAGTGCACATGCAACAGCAGAGTGAGTGTTGCGAAACTTTGCGAAAAGCGAGACACAATTTTCGCTTATTTTCCTCTCAATTTCTGCCAAGCTTCTGATCCCTAGATAGCTAAAAGATCCGAACGAGCTCGAGCGAGCTATCTTGAACCGATTCAGATGAGTTCTGAGGTAGACTAGGATATTTTTTAGAATTGAAACCAGAATCAATCAACCGATTCGCTCTCCCTCTCTCTTCCCCTCGTCTCGCCTATCTTCCTCATCAAGGCAGTCCACCAACGAGGACACCTTCCACACCTTCCCCTACCCTCTCCTCTACGCGTTAGGTCGCTTTACACTAGTTCAACTTTCATTTGTTGTGGTCAACCTCGATTTCCCTTTCTCTAGTCTCAAACTCCCTTCCGACTCTATCGATAGCCTCTACAATACTCTACAACACTAGTACACCCTTCCGACAACCTCTCAAGCATGTCTACAGCAGCGAATCAAGCCAAGGTCAGTCGATGTTCTACAGATCTCTCCCTCACTCTCACAACACCTCAGATCGTAGCATCGGTTAGCTAGAAGGGAACGTGGACAGGGTGAAGAGATACTGAAGGGTGCAAATAGATCTTAACAAGTGTCGCAGTCGCTGACGATCTCGTTCAACATTTTGTTACCCTTTCTCTCTCAAAATTAGGTTCCTCGCCCACGCCGCGCCTCTCGAGCACCTATGCGACTCAGCCAGGATGAGAACTCTTCTGCAGCAAACGTAGGGGCAGCTCAGGCACAACCGAGGTTGATTGGCAAGACTTCGACCACTTCTCTCTCAACTGCTGGAAGATTAGCTGGGAAAACAGTTTCAACAACAACGTCTGGAGTTGCAGTAGGGAAAGCGACAGCGCTACCAGGACCAAGGAGAGCTTTGGGAGATGTATCAAACGCTGGAGCAGCAGTCCGTGTAAGTTTCGCTCATCTTCGCCGAAAAAAGATTGTTGTTCGCATGTAGTGACTTCACTACCCACTTCACACTTCTCGACCTTACTGACCCAAATATCGTTCCACAGGTTCAAGTCGACCGAACATCGAAAGATTCGATCAACGGAGGTCTCGTCAAACCTCACACTCGGTCAAGAACCGCTTCTTCGAATTCCACCGTGTCCAATGTCGCTTCTACTGTCCCTCAACCTCCTTCCTCGACTGGAGTCGGACTCGGTCGTCTCAAGATCAACTCGTCGTCTGCCGCAGGAGGTCTCCCGTCAAAGTCGACCCGTCCTGCTCGAGCACCACTCGGTTCGAAAGCGCAAACTGCTCCCTCTGTCGCTCCTGGTGCACCACGGTTACAACAAGGTGAATGGGAAGGAGCTTGGTCTGGACAGGGAGATATCGAAGTGTTGAGGGATGATGAAGCGGCGGTCGGATTAGGAATTGACGGAACGAGCGAATGGGTCCAAGATCAACAAATGAAAACTGAAGGGCCTACCGTTCCCTCTTCTCCTTCGACTCACGCTCAAGCCAAGAGTCACAAACGCACTCACGACGTCGAGTTCGCCGATGAGGAGGAGGAAACCGGTGCTTTCACTTCGCATCACGACGACAAGGTTCGAATCCTTACAACGGAGGAAGCTATCGAAGTCGACCCTGAGAACTGGGTAGCCGATCTTGTCGACGATGAGGATGCCATCCACAGCGAGCTACTCCTTCAGCAGATCAAACGAGACTTCAAGGAGGAACAAGATTTCTGGGACATTAGCATGGTGGCAGAGTACAGCGACGAGATCTTCTCATACATGAGCAAACTCGAGGTAAGTCTCAACGTTTCCCTAGTGTCGAGGACGTGCGCTGACCTTAGCTGTTCCATCGCTCAAAGGAGGCTTCGATGCCAAACCCTCGATACATGGATCACCAAAGCGAAATTGAATGGTACGTTCTTCTTCGTTTCCTGACTTCTTCGACATGAGCATGACCTCTGTCTCGTCCCACAGGCCTATGCGTACAACTCTCATTGACTGGCTCTTGCAAGTTCACATGAGGTATCACATGCTTCCCGAAACTCTTTGGATCGCCGTCAACGTTATCGATCGATTCCTTTCGAACCGTGTCGTCTCGCTCGTCAAGTTCCAACTCGTAGGTGTCACCGCTATGTTCATCGCTGCGAAATACGAGGAAATCATGGCTCCTTCGTAAGCTTCGATTCGCTTCGTTTTCATTGATGCATCGCGACTGACCTCGCTCGCACTTCATCGATGGCAGAGTTGAAGAGTTTGTCTACATGACGGAGGGTGGTTACAGCCGAGAAGAGATTCTCAAGGGTGAACGAATTATGCTATCTGTACGCATCCTCTCGATCTCGACTCTTCAACGCAGATGAGCTAACCTTCATGACATGTAGTCTCTCGAGTTCAACATCTCTTCCTACTGCTCTCCTTACTCTTGGGTTCGACGAATCTCGAAAGCCGACGATTACGACATCCAAACTCGCACCCTCTCGAAATTCCTCATGGAAGTCACTCTCCTCGATCATCGATTCTTGCGAGCAAAGCCTAGTATGGTTGCTGCTATTGGAATGTATCTTGCGAGGAGAATGCTCGGAGGAGACTGGGTAAGTTCTCATCTCAACCTCATTCGCGTTCTCCGAGACTAATGCTCAGCGATCTGGAACAGAATGAGGCTTTCATCTTCTACTCTGACTACACCGAGGCTCAACTCCTCGTTCCTGCTGGTTTCCTCCTCGAATCGATCGCTGCTCCCGGATTCGACGAGAAATTCGTATTCAAGAAGTACTCGAACAAGAGTGAGTCGATCTCTCTGCAATACCTCTCCATCTGAATTCGAGGACTGATGGACTTCCCTCCTCTTCTCACAGAGTTCCTCAAGGCGTCAATCTTTGCTAGAAACTGGGCTGTCAAGCGCGCCGCTTCCGAAGAATCGTCCTGATCGGTTTCACGTCTAGACATTCTCTATCTTCCAGCATCATCTGCACCGTCGGTCTATACCACACACATTCTCTCCCGCGAAATCACCTTTCACCTTCCACTCGAACCGACGTATCGCAAAGCCTTTCTCTCAACCTTTTTCAACGCCTTTCTTGATACCCATATTCCCCCCTTTCCTCACTCCAGGCTTTACCCTCAAGCTTTTCTTGGTCAATCACACTCGATCCTCATCGTCATACATAGTCTCTTCCGCCCTGTTCTCTTTTCGTTTTTCACTCCTTGTTCCATCCCTCTGGATTTTGCCTATACCACTGTTTTTCTCTTGCCCCGACTCGAGTGTGATCGCCTTCCACCTCTTTCTACCTCCATTGTGCCTTTGCTCGCTTCTTCTCTTTCCCATTCCTGTCTTTTTCGCATTTTTGTTTTTCTTCCTCTTTTCTCTCCCTTTTACACACTGGAATCTTTCACAGCTGTTCTTCTACGTCGCGCTTTACAAAAGGGAGAGGTACTGCTCGCGAGTCAATCACACAGACAGGATAAGAACTAGATTGACACAACAAGTTTCGCACTAAACAGATTCAAACTCCCCTAAAATCGCCTATGCTGTAACTCCGAGAAGTGTCGCAACCTCCTCCTTACTCCTCCTGAGCAAAGTATGTCTTCCTTCGTAACGATTCTTCTCATCGAGAACCGCATCGTACACTTGATCGTAAGCTCGACTGACTCGAGCGAGTGCTTCCGAGTGAATCGACGAAGCGAGATGAGGAGGGAGGAGAGAGAGTCGCGGTGAACCGAGCGTATCAACAGTAGAGAGGAAGTTGGAAAAGGTTGTGATAGCTTGAATAACGACGTTGGCGGAAGCTTCGTTGAGATGCGAGAGTGGAGTCTGAGTAGAACATCCTTGATTAGCTCATCGACACGGTGAAAGGTAGGCGGTCGGACTCACTTCAGGGTCTTTCGCTTTCAACGCTGCAAGAACGGGTTGAAGTCCGTTGTCCTTTGAAAGGTGCTCGTACTATCGAGAGAAAGGAATCAGCAGCTGAAGCCATCTGAGAGCTGGAGTAGACATACGTGTTCAGCTGTGAGACTCTCAACATGCTTTGCCTCGTCCTCCCTGACCAGTTCCCTCCGTTCTTTCGTAAAGTCGAATGGTTCTAGACAGCCCAAAACCGCTTCATCGCAATTGACCCAAAACACCGCTTGATCCCACGTGGTCGGTCTCATCTCTGCCATCGCTCCGCACATCTGGAGAGCTGGATCCAAAGCTGCATCGAGAACGTCCTTGAACTCGACTTGACGTTTCTCGGGCGAAGCGATCGAAGCCTCGTGATCGAGGAGAGAAGTCGAGTAGACTGACATGATCTCTCGGAGGATTGAGAGGGCGTCGCGAAGTTGGGTAGGCGCAGAGAGAGCGGCGGCGGGAGGTTGAATGAATCGGAGGAAACTTCGACCTTGCGCTTTGAGGGTTTCGAAGAAGACTTCGTAGGAATGATTCATTAATCTGCGAGATAATCGATCAGTTGATGGAGCTATGCGAGGCAAAGGATAAGAGGCTCACTCGCTGAGTACTTCCGACATGAGTGCATCTGAGCCGATAGTACGTTCCATCGTGACTTGATAGAAATGAATCAGGGTAGAGATTCTGTACGCCATGATACTGCTCTCTTGACTTTTGACTGTTTGCTGAACTCGGATCTGCGAATGATCGAAGGATCCACGTCAGCCTTGTCCATGCGTGTTGATCAACGATCCGACTCACCTTGAGCGGTCTCCCACATCCTTCGAAATCCTTGTCTAGCAGCGTCTTGACTCGATCCTCATCGCTTGTCTCCACCACTCCCCTCGAGCGCAAGCTGTAAGCGTGTACGCTTCCCATCCATCTACCTTCATCCTTGATCCCAAACAAACTCTCCAAGAATTCCCGTTCGCCAGCCATTGCTTGATGGATCCATGCCAGCATGTCTCCGATGTAGCGAATGGGGTCGTGAGCGTGCAGTTCGATCGGCCGAGGTAGCCCGTTCGGTCCCCCTCGAGTGAGAGCATCGAGGAAGAGGTTGAGGATAGATGTTGATCTCGTCGTTCCAAGTACGGTCAATACCTCGCTGTTGCACTACGAAGTCAGCATCAAGTACTCTAACTGACGTAGGGAGAGTAACCAACGATAAGAGATCAGGTCGAGACTTGAGTCGAGCGATTGCTGTTCGCACCGTTGCTGAAACTTCCAAAACGTCCCTCGCGAACCCTCGAGCCTGAAACGTGCACCATTTGTAGATCTTCTGATAGCCCGCTTCGAGATGTTGTGATGTGTACTCCATGATATCGAGACTGCTCAAACAGCGAATGCTCAGCGAATTCGCTCAGATAGACGAAGAGGTATGATTTGATCTCACCCAGCTTTCGTCCCTTCTCCAGCTTCTCCACTCAACAGAGCACGACAATCAGCTCGTATCCGTTCCGCCTTGTCCATCGCGGCGAATACTTCTGGTCCAACCGGTACATCTCGCGAAGTCAACGCCCTCAATTCGGCGTCGGACAGAGTGAAGCGAGTCAGGAAGAGGTGGACGAGGGATTGCTGTACAGTGACGCTCGAACTACAAGAGCGTGTGAGGGTGTGAGGAGTGAGCAAGTTCAGAAACTGTAAGAAGGAAGAATTGAAAACGAACCGTTGTTGACGTAAACCTTCTGCATGTTCGAGGAGATACCGAGTTCCCTTGTTCGCTCGATCAAGTTCAGACTGTACTTCATCGCAGCAGACGTGCATCGCGTCGAGATGGGATTGCAACATGCTCAGTTTCTGTTCCATCGCAGCGAAAAACGAACAAATTGAAATGTCAGCCTCCTCTCGTTATTCCACTCCGAGAACACCATTGAACGTACATCGTTGACTTCGGAGAATGCTTGTAAGAACTCTTTACTCCCTTGTGCCATTCTCCCATCGACTTCCTTCCTCAATCCAGTTCCTCGTTTGAGAGCTGCTCCTATCCCTCTCCCCTGCGCACTCTTGTCTGACTCGAGCTCTGCCTTTTCTAGCTCTCCCAAAGTGTCCAGTGCAGCTCTGGTACCTGCGTCTTCGAGGTTGGAAGAGAGCAAACGATGGACCTTGAGATTGAGTGGATTGCGTGTTGAGGATGATGGAAGGTTGCCAGAGCTTGTACGCGTCGGTAGAGGTGGCCTGGACTGTGTCGTCGCCATGGTAGCTAGTCTGTAGCAGGCTGAGGTGAAGAGGTTGAAAGCGAATTGCAGCTCCACCTTTCCAAGCTCTCGCCATTCACTTACTCGACTTGCTTTGCTCCCTGGCTTCGACCTTCAAGCTCACACTATCTAGGAATACGGGCAGACCAACAGCGGGACAGTCCCAACTCCCTTCTCGCTTTTTTCGAACACCTTCATCTCCAAACGCTTCACCACAAGATCGGATCACACTACGAGGAGGACGATCTGTTACAGTAGCGATACAGCACTGACTTCGCTCAGGTCAACCGTAGTCCAATGATCTTGCGGTGACGGCACCTTTCTCTTCGCTTCTCGTTTCGACTTGGTTTCGACCCTATTAGTCGAAGCGTTTCAGCGCTTAGTTCCCGCTAGCTTCGTCATAGGTGGACTGGTGAGCATCCGTCTTTGTCCCTCAGGCACTTCTAACATTCCCTTTCTCCGAAATTTCCCCTTCCCCCTTTTTTTCGTTTCATCTTCGACTCTCGCATCCCTTTCAACCTCTTCCGGCTTTGTTCCTCCCTCGAATGCCTCCCTTCAGCCTCGATCCCACCTCTTCTCTCTTCCCTTCGTCGCCTCCCACAAACGACACACCACGATGCCGTCTCTTCTCCCCTTCCTCTCCCTCGCCTCTTTCGCCATCGCATCAGCATCCGCCGATACCCTCATTTGGTCGAAAGTCGTCACCACGAAACCTTCCTCGACGTCTCCTCTCGTATGGTCCAATGTCGAAACTGCAAAGCCCACCTCGACTTCCCCTCTCGTTTGGTCAAAAGTCGAAACTTCGAAATCCTCTTCTTCCTCCTCCGTTCCTAGCACCTCCCCTCTCGTATGGAGTAAGGTCGTCACATCGAGACCCACTATCACCTCGACCCCAGTCTGGAGCCGAGTCATCACCACCCGAACTCCTACCTCGACAACTCTCGTACCCTCGAATACCTCTTCCCCATCGACTACTCGATGTTCAATCGACATCTTGCCTTCAACATTACCTACCTGTTTGGCCGGCAGCAGCCTCGAATGGTCCAAAGTCAAAGGCTACAAGAACTATGAGGGAGACAAGACTGATAGCGCGATGGAAATTAGTTCTGGCTTCCTCTCCGGTCGACCTTGTCCAAATTTCAACATACGTCAAGCCCCGGAAGGTATAATGCTTTTGTCGGTCTCTGACGAGTTCGTGAGTCCCCATTGTTCCGTGAACTAGCAGTGATCTCCAGCTGAACTTTCGTCGATTTAGGCTGAAATGCACGGAGGTTTCGAGAACATCTGCGGCAAGGAGATGCGGCTGACACGCGGCAAAGTAACGTCCTTCTCTTGGTTCATCTGGGGCGGCGCGGCGGTGATCGCACATAGTTGTAGCGAAGAATATTGTCCAGGAAGCTCGTTCGGAGTTGGTGGTTTGTACAACCACGCACTACCACTGGGCTTGCCATTCAACAAACAGGCCTACGGTATACAACTCCTCGAACTTCCTGACAAGCAGCACGAGGCGAAGGATTACCAATGGAGCTGGTCAAACATCTAGTAATGCATTTTCGTAGTTCTCTCACTTTGCTCCTTTATCTCCTATATACACTCTGATTCTGTGTCTGAGATTGACAACAAGATTGCAACAAATAGCGTCGAAGTGAATATGTACTAAGCGGAGAGAAGATTACGAAGAAGTTCCGACTGAGAGCTGCAAAAGAAGATAGATTATACTGGGAAGATACGAGAGCCTGAACGCTTGATAGTGTCCCATCCCGCCTTCGAGAACTATCGACGGGAAAACGGAAGAGTCAGTCAAAGCGACGAGAGACGAAGGAGGAGAAGGTTTCGTACAGGTAGATGATCGAGCTCGACGAAATCTGGTGAAATAGCATCGAGGTCCGGTGATTCTGCCATGAGCGGCACAAAGCCAGCGACGGAAGGAGAATGCGTGAGAGCGACTGAAGATCTTCTACGGCCAGCAACGAGATCGGTTTGAGCGGTGAGATGTTGCAGAATGAATCGTTCGAATTGTGCGACACGCTGTGGATCCTCGTGACCTCAGCAGATACTCGACGAGCAGCAGAGGGAAAGCGAGAAACTCACCCTTCGTTCGCTCTCCAAAGTCGACTCGAGTCCCTCTTCGTAAACCCGACATTTCTCCAACATCCTTTCGTACTTCCTTTCTTGCCGCTTGAGCTCCCCTTCGACATCTGCGTTCCTTGCGATGACTAGCAGCTCCTTGTTCTCCTTGGTCAATTCGAGAATCATCGCATCTTTCTCAGATTCCGAAGTTTCTGCTCCATTCTTGAGAGACGAAAGGTGAGCAGCTTCGAGATCCTTGATTCGGCCTTGTAGCTCTTCTCGTTCGTCCTTGAGTGCAGAGATCTCGTCTTGAGCGTCCAGAAGCTTCTCTTCGAAGACCGTTCGTTCGTCTTCTTGAATCGCTGACATCGGTCGAGGCATCTTGACTGGAGAGACTGGCCGAGGAGGTAGCGCCTATCGAAGATCACATTGGACGTGAGGCCCATGAAGGTCGAGAGAAGGAGTTGGTACGGCTTACGCTTTGTCGTCGTTGCTCCATGTTGTTACTCGTCAAGAACAGGGAACGGAACTCCTCGACTTGCTTCTCTAGACCTCGTACTCGTTCCAGATGCTTCGTCTGTTCAGGATCAAAGCGATGATTAGCGATCGCCTGCAAACACAGGAGAGGGAGTGGGTTCTCACTCGAGAGTGATCAGCTTCGAGATCAGCTTGTGATGGCGTCGGAGGCGCAGAGTCCGTCAGCGTAGCGTTGAGTTGAGCCTCAAGCATAGCGATCTACAGGGAGGGTATCAGAACCGGATCAGCCCAGTCGAAGGAGAAAGTAGAAAGCACGAAAAGCTCACATGCGAGCGATACTTTGTGATCAAAGCCTTATCATCGACGACTTCATTGATCGCAGCTTTGAGCTGAACCTTCTTGACTCGTTGAGCGAACTTGAGGGTAGATTTCGTTTCCTCGATAGCAGCGGGAGAAGGGTTGCAGGTAGCGATTACCGCAACTCGTGCGTCTCCGGACAGCGAAGGTTGGAGGATCTGAGTGAGCTTCGAGTCTCGATAGGGAACGTGTGACCTGTGACCGTTCGGAATCGCTCAGTATTCATCAGCAGACAGAGGCGAAACCAGCGAAAACGCACTTTTTGCCATCGGTCAAAGAAGCGATGACTTTCTCGAGTGTGAGTAGACTTTCGGCCAACAAATCGGTCAGCTCTGCGCGTCTTCATAACTCATAGGAGCACGCGACTCACCTCTTGTTGATGAAAGCACCTTCGCTTCTCCTTTCCGTCTGACTCGTAGCTTGTTCTGATCCAGCGAGATCGATCAAGGACAGTCGACTCATTCTGACTACTCCATCGCCTCCAGGTGCCATTCGAGGAGTGTTAGGGGTCTTGACACCGTAGGAAGTCGCAGCGTTTTGCAAAGAGGGTGAAGTAGGATTTTCATCTCTTGACTCGATCGTCTGCGAGACGATTTCCAAGTCAGCTAGTGTACACAGCAGCTGATTATGAGATAGATTCGCACCATTTGGAAGACACTGTGAGATCGAGAACTTCTCTCGTTGAAATCGGTTTGTCCGACATGTCGATTGTCCGCTCCTCTTCGCAATAATGCCGCTACTTGCGCCTCGGTAGTCACGACCTCTTCTCGGAGGGGACTGACGAAGAATCGTTTCTGGATCAAGCGGAGATGTATGAGCTTCGACTCTGGAGTGAACGAGCGACAAAGAAAGACTCACTTTCTCATCTTGACGAATCTTGACTGGTCCAGCTGTCGGGTCGAGAAGATCTTTGAGCGTCTCGTTATAGATCTCGAGGTATGATGCTCGAAGTAAGAACTCCTTCTCCGAATGATCCCGAATGTAGGTGAAGATTTCAGAGACAGCTTGAGGGATGATACCGGGATTCGACTGGTCGCCCGAGAGTGTGAAAGTCTTTCCGGATGCCGTTTGACCGTAGGCGAAGATGACTGCGTCGAACCCTTCCATCGCGTCCCTGTATGATCGAATCAAAATCAGTTTTTGCGAGAAACATGCAAAAGCTGAGGAATCGACCTACAGTACGAGATCTTTTCCCGCTTCCTGATACACATCGTAGTTCTCGGATCCAGTGACGACAGAATCTGTGATCAAGGGAAATCTATAAGCCATTTTCCTAGAAGTAGGAACAGAACTGAACAACGAACCGAATAAGAATTCAGGTCCTCCCGCTTTCAACGATAATCTACCTTCGAGCTCGCTGACGTCCCAAGCAACTTCCTCGATCGCCGCACTCGCCTTCGCCAATTTCGCCGCCGGAGGTCTCACTCGCACACAAACGAGAACATTCTCCTTCCCACCTTTTCCCCTATCCCTCGGTGCTTCGAACGCTAAATTCGCCATTCTGTCGTTCAGGGATCGATCTTCGGGTAGAGATTGTAGTGCCGGGAAGGGAGAGGAGAAGGGAGTAGTCCGTGGTAAAGGTGTGAGAGGAGGAGCTCGAGGGAACGAGGCAAGAGGTGCGGAACGTTTGAGAGGACTACTCGGGGGACCCATGAAAGAGGAGGAGGAGGGAGCTGGTTCGGCATTCTCTGCACCGGGTACGACTGGTTTACGACGTGGAGATGCGGCTGGAGTGACCCTGGCACGAATTCTAGGTGCGGTTGAAGGTAAAGAATCTGAATCGAGAGGTGAAGAGTTAGAGGTCTTGCGTTCTCTGATTGGTGGAGAAGCAGTTTGCAAGTTGAATGAGGGTAGATGCTGAACTGCCGATCTCGTGAGTGGTCGAGTTGAGGGAGTTGGAGTGAATGTTGATGTTGATTGAGGGAAAGGGGACCTTTCCATTCGACTCGTTGGGGGTGCCAGAGGACTCGCAGGTGGTGTGAAGCCATTGCCATGTTTCACTGATGGTTTGAATGGTCTCCTCTCGCCGCTGGGAGTGAGAGGTCTCTGGTCAAGTTGAGTGAATGACATTGGATCGCGTTTCCTTGCCGGTAAGCTCGTAGTCGACTAGGTGAACTCCTTGAGGGTTCGAAGGCTTGTATTGGCGTGCTTGATGCTTTGTACAGGTGAGTGAGGTGAGTAGAAGAGATCTGAAAACGCTTTCTCGAAGGTTGAATATCGCACAAACATTCTCTCAATTCGACGACGATTGACTCGCCACTCTCGCTAGAGTCCTTTGTACGATATCATACGTCTAAACCTACGAGCAGAAGTTTCGGTCAAAGGGAAAACAAAGATTCAAGCGTTTGTTTGCAAAAAGCGAGAGAGAGGAGTGCGTGAGCGATGTAGAGAACAAGCTGATTCGAATCAGTATGTACGCAGAGAAGCATATCAATGAGCAGGGCAGACAGCCATCAAAAAGCACAGAGGGAAAAGAGCGAAATAACGAGGTATGTAGGATAGGTGCGGTTACTGAGAGGAGAGGAACGAAACAAGCTGATGAATAGGGGGAGGGAAAGAAAGATTAATGGGTTGTAAGACAGGGGAGGGGAGGAATATGAATAGTAAAAAAGCGAAGTAAAGAAAGGCGGAAAAGTCTATGGTTTTGGGGTGAAGAGGCAGATATACCTTGGATGAAGGTGTATCGTGAGCTCTCGTCTATATATTGTAAATCAGGGTCGTCGTGTAGAAGCGGTCGTACTGTACAGGAGGTTCTCGTAGCTGTGAAAGAAGGGGTTCAATGAGTTTTAGCAAAAACGAATTAAAGAGAATCAAGAAGATGAACTCACCTGAAGCCGTCATTCTATTGCTCCATCATTTCCTCTCCTCCATCTCCTCCATATCCGTTCAATCTCTCTTCCTTGACTTGCGAAGTGATCGGAGTCATTCCAAACTGAGCCCTCCTCGAATAAGTCTGACCCTGATTCTGAGGTGGCATGATACCGCTCGCGGATCCCAACGAATTGAGCGAGTCCGAAGAGCCGTAATGCGAGTGAAGGTTGTTGTTGGGAGAAGTAGGTCGAGAGTTTGGTCGAGAGTTTGGTCGAGAATTGGGTTGGGAATGACCTCCGGCGTGGAAGTAGGCTCCAGCGTTCGAACCGATCGAGGAAGGTGCACTGTTGAGCGCGGAGAGAGGTGGTAGAGAACGTTCTTCACTGACGACAGGTCCAGCGACGGGAGTTCCAGGGTAAGAAGAACCGTTGGCCGAATTCGAACTACCTCTCGAAAGTGGTGGTCGATGAAGGTTGCTGTGTTGGAGGTGATGTGTACCGCTCGTTGGTGAACCAGGTTGACTCTTCGAGTAAGGATGCGATCGATGATGATGAGAGTGAGATCGATGATGAGATTCCATCGAGTGTTGTTGGAGGTGTTGTTCGGGGGAACCAGCGCGACTTCCTTCTCCACTGTTCCCTCCCTCAGCGCCAGGAAGTCTCAGCGGAGGGAGGTGGACGGGGCTCGTCGCTCGACTCGGTACGGTTGAAGGAGCTCGAGAAGCTTGAGCACTCATGAGTGTCAAACCTTTCAAAGGACCGAGTACTGGCGAAGTCGAAGGAGTCAA
>Ga0308169_10001998_pt1 | contig 22112 bp, 25 predicted proteins | sample PhyBR1_2_FD_202139 | JGI IMG/M metagenome (GOLD analysis project Ga0308169, IMG submission 202139) | Phyllosphere microbial communities from UC Gill Tract Community Farm, Albany, California, United States - DLSLSB.R1 | ecosystem: Host-associated > Plants > Phyllosphere > Unclassified | place...
GCGAGGGGGAGGAGGACGAGCGGGGGGTCGGGTCGACGAGGTCAGTCTCGCTCTGCGAGCTCTGGAACGGAGGAAGGGGACGCACTCTGAGGCTCGTGAAGGCAGTCGATGCCATGAAGTCCGTGCCTTCGTCAAGCTGCGAGCCCGAGACGAAGGGGATCTGGGCGAAGTTGCCCGAGAGGAGGAGCTTCGAGGGGATGCCGGGCAGGTACTCGCCGTCGATGGTCGGCGCGTAGGGAAAGCCGCCGTTCGAACGCTGTAGAGAGGGGGAGCATCAGCATCTGCGAGGGAGAGGGAAAGGGGTGCGGTAGGTGGAAGTCGGACGCACGATAGCCGACTGCGCCGAGAGGATCTGGGTCGTCGTCGCGCTCTTCAAGCACGCGATCTCGTCGACGGCGCCGGTGCAGCCCGTCTTCTGGAGCATGATGACGTTCTTGGCGTCCTCGGTGAGCCACTTCTTGGCCGGGAACGACGACGTGTGGTCGAGGGCGAAGCTGGTGCCGGGCGCGCCGCTTTCCATGATGGCGCCTCGGACGCCGAGCTCGGTGAGGTTGCCGCCGAACGCCAGCATCTGGTACGACACGGAGATGGCTGTGTGCGAGAGGAGAGAGGAGAGGGCGAGAGCGAGGGGAGGAGGTCAGCAAAGCGCTCGGGCACGAGGAAGGGGTGCGAGCGCGAGCTCAGGGGGATGGAGGAGAGACGCACCGCCTGCCGACTGCCCGAAGAGAAGGAGCTTGTCCGGGTCGCCGCCAAAGTACACCACGTTGTCGTGGAGCCACCGCAGAGCCTGGCGCTGGTCGGCGAGGCCGTTATTGAGGAGCCCGGCGGCGCGAAGAGCGGGCGACGCGGCGAAGCCCGAGATGCCGAGGCGGTAGTCGAGCGTGACGACAAGGATCGGCACGTTCTGCGAGGGATGAGAGAAGTCAGCGTCGGCTGCTCGAGCGAGAGCGAGACTCTTGAACGCTGAGGTGGAGGGAGGAGGACTCACGAGGGTTTTGCTGCGAGTGACCATGTTGGACGGCGAGTAGCCGTTGGCGCCGCCCGAGTAGAAGCTGCCGCCGAACAAATAAACGGCGACGGGCAGCTTGGCGCTCGCCGGCGTGCCCTGAGGGCGGTAGATGTTGAGCGTCAGGCAGTCCTCGGCGTTCTCCTGCGCGCACACAGAGAGGGGTCAGGTTTCTTCGGCCGCGAGGCGCGCACGAAAGAGAAGAGGAGACGCACCTTGCTGGTCGTCTGCAGACAGCGCGGCTTGAAGGCGGTCGCGTCGCGCACGAGCCCGAAGCTCGGGTCGTCGAGCTCGACCAAGGGCGGCGGCTGCGGGCGCTCGAAGCGCAGGTCGCCGACCGGTGGCTGAGCGTACGGCACACCGCGCCAGACCTCGACGCGCGAGAGGATCTTGCCCTGGAAGATGCCGGTGCGGCAGGTGACCGGGAGCGAGACCGCGCGCTTGTTGAGGCGGACGGGCGGGGCGGCCGAGACGATGTCGAGGACGCAGGCGAGTAGTGCGACGAGGAGCAACAGTTTGCGAGGGCGAGTCGGGGCGGGCGGGCTCATCGAGAGACGAGGGCGGGGAAGTTGGGCGAGGGTGGATCTCGGCGAAGAGGAGGAGGGGGAAGGCGGCGGCGGCCTGGTGGTGCTGGTAGAGGGCTGCTGAGCAACGAGCGACGGTGGAACGAGTGACTGGCGGGTGCGAGGCGAGAAGGACGAGGTGAGCGAGGGAGGAAGAGGGAACTTGGCGGCGGCGGCGGCGGCGAGCGGGTGAATGCTCGGCGCCGATCGAGCTGCGCCGTGCTCGCACCTCCTGCGAGGGCCTCGACGGAACTCCGAGCTGCATGCTCGATCAGTGCATTCTATTCAACGTCGAGAGGCGGTCTCCGTGCTGCGACTCGCCCGGAGAGGCTGCTCGGCAGGGCTGCACCTAGGCGAAAGAGGAGGACCGAGCGGTCGCTCTCAAATACCGCGCGCATCGAGACGACCCGCACGAGCTGCAGTACGAAAGAGACTAGGCGTCAGCAAGGTGCGAGGTGCACAAGTAGAGGTAGAGAGGCGGAGAGAAGACGCACGAGCCCTCGAACCGACACCGGCCCTGCCGCTCTCCCGCCGCCGCTCTCAGGTCGCCCACCCTGCCGTCGACGTCGAAAGGAACAGGTCGTACATACAGCGGGCACCTTGTGCTACTCGTCGTCGCCCCTCGCACCGTCCTCTGACGGCGACGCACCCTCGGCCCGCTCGGCTCCTTCCTCCTGCGCTGCCGCCGCCTCGGCCTCCTCTGCGCCCTCGCGCTCCTCGGCCAGCTCCTCCTGCACGGCGACGGGCTCGGGTGCGGCCGCCGCCGCCTGCTGCTCCATGATGGCCTGCTTCTTCTTCCACTCGGCGGCGAGCTGGAGGAACTTGAGGCTCGCGGCCGACTTGTTCTCCTCGTCGTCGGCGAAGAGCATGTCGTAGTCTGTAGCGAGAGATGAGAAGAGGAGAGGGTGGGGACGAGGCGTCAGCTGGAGGCGCAGGGGCGGGCGCGGGCGAGAGGGAGGCCGAGAGCGGCGAGGAGAAAGGGTGGACGCACACTCTTCCATCATGCCCGACTCGTCGACCTTGCGCATCTTCTTGACGACACGAGGCAGCATGGCCTCGACCTTGGCGAGTGAGGCGGCGTCGCCCTGAGCCGACTCGAGCGCCTTCCACGCCTCGAGGAGGACGACACGCTGCAAGCGAGCACGACGGGTCAGCTTGCTCGCACGAGCACAGGCAGCCGAGGGCACAGAGAGAGGATGAGACGCACCTCCTCCTTGAGCTTCTTCTGCTTGAGGTCGGCGTACCCGCGCTCGAAGACCTTGCGCGCGCGCTCGAGCCCCTGGCGCTTGGCCTCCTCGACCGCCTCGTGGTCGACCTCGACCGGCTGCTTCTCGGCCGCCTCGCCCTCCTCGTCGTCGTCGTCGTCGCCCTCGCCGCTGAGCGCCGCCGCCTCGGCCATGCCGACGTTGCCCTCGAACTGGGCGAACGAGACCCAGACCTTGACGTGGCTCGTGCGGCGCAAGAGGCGCTCGTACAGGTCGCGCGCGCGCTCGTACTCCTCGACGTCGTACTCGAAGTCGATCCACGACTTCCACACGAGCTCGGGCATGTCCATCGACGGCTGGTCGACGGCGAGCTCGTAGATGGCCCGGACGCGGTCGTAGTCCTGCAGCAGGCCCTCGAGCTCGGTGAACTTGATCCACGCCGACGCGTTCGAGGGGTCGTGCTGTAGCGAGGGGACGAGGCGTGAGCGGCTGCTGCGAGGGGGAAGCAGTGGGGCAGGCGAGAGAGGGGGGAGGAGGAGGAGGAGAGAAGACGCACCTCGAGCCACTTCTGGTACAGTATCCGGCACCGGTCAAACTCGCGCAGCTTGAGCTCGAGCTCGATGTACTCCTTGAAGAGCTGCAGGTCGAAGATCATGGCCGAAGAGTCAGCACTTCTCGAGCATGAGTAAGGCGAGCCAGTCTCGAGGGAAGGGCGAGCGCCAGACGCACCTTCTCCTTGGGCGCCATGCCGATCGCCATGCCGAGGATCTTGCGCGCCGCATCGAGATCTTGCTGCCGCACCTCGAACTCGGCAAACTGGAGCCAGACCTTGGCGAACGTGAAGCGCTTGTGCGGGACGAGCTTGAGGCACGCGCGGTAGATCTCGCGAGCGCGTTGCAGGTCCTGTGTGACGAGAAGAACGAAGGAGGAAGATGGGGAAGGCGGGCGCGAAGGAGAGTCAGCTCGGCTGCGCGAGAGGGGAAGAGGGAAGAGAGGGCGAAGGAGAGGAGCGCACCTTGGTGTCGAGCTCCTCAAACAGGGCGTAGTTGAGCCACAGGAAGATGTAGCGCCTCCAGTGCCGCTTCTCGTCGCTCGGCGGCACCTGGGCGACGGCGCGCTCGTACACCTCGCGCACGCGCTTGAGGGCGTCCTCGGCGCCCTCCTCGCCGCGGTACGCGTCCTCCTCGAGGCGCGCGTAGTCGAACCAGACGTCGTAGTTGCGCGACTCGTGCGCGAGCTCCTCCTCGTACTGGAGCCGCCGCTTGCCGAGGACCGTCACCTCGATGCCGGACCGCGTGCCAAACTGCTTCTCGAAGTGCGAGTAGGCGGCGTAGAGCTGGGTCGAGCGCGAGCGCGGCAGGCGGTCGAGGGCGAACTGCGTGTAGGAGAGCGAGAGGAGAGAGCGGGACGCACCTTGTAGATGAGGCGTGCGCGCTCGTACTCCTTGAGGCGGACCTCCATCTTGGCCATCGCCGAGTAGAGCGACTGCGACTTGTCGATGCCCTCCTCGTCCTGGCCGAAGAACTCGAACCCGAGCTGGTAGATCTCGCGCGCGCGGTCGACGTTGGAGCGCTCCTCCTCGAACTTGGCCCACTTGACAAAGTGCTTGGGCTCGGGGTGGCAGTTGATCATGCGCTCGTAGATCTTGCTCGCGCGGTCGAACTCGCCGTAGCGCACCTCCATCTTGATGTAGGCCGACCACGCCTTCTCGTCGGGCTCCCACGCCATCCACCGCTCGAACACTTGGCGCGAGCCGGCGACGTTGCCGAGGAGCTCCTCGAGGAAGACGTACTTGTACCAGATCTGGTCGATGCGAGGGAGGAGGGTGACGGCGCGGTCGAACAGGTTGCGGGCGTGAGCGATGTTGCGCGCCTTGAGCTCCTGCGAGCGCGGCGGGCGAAGGGTGTCAGCTCTGCGCGGGCTCGACAGCGAGAGGGCGGGGACCATGGGACGCACCATCTCGCAGTAGGCAAGCCATAGCCGGATGCTGGACGGCTCGACATCGAGTGCGCGCTCAAAGACGGACCGCGAGCTGTTGACGGGCGAGTGGGGGAGGGAGGGGAGGTCAGCCTCGTCGGCGCGCAGGACGAGCGGCGAAGGGAGCGAGAGACGCACCGAGGGAACTCGTTCTGGCTCGCCTCCCAGTTGGCGTACTTGACCCAGGCCTGGATCTGCGAGCGAGAGCCGAGGGTCAGCGGGGCGAGCCAGGGGGAGGAGGGCGAACTGGGAGCGAGAGAGGAAGAGGTGGACGCACGTTGCTCCTCGTCCTGCGGATGATCTCCTCGAACTCCTGACGCTTGCGACCGCGGTACTCGTGCAGCTCCTCAAAGTCCTCGATGCGCTGCTTGGGCTTGGGCGTCACCTTCTCCTGGAAGTCGGCCGCCTCGCGCAGCAGTTGCTCGGCCGTGATCTGCGTTCGAGAGAGGGAGGGCGGGTCAGCATGGGTGCTCGCACGCACGCAGTGGGGGCGTGGCGGTCGGGGAGCGCGGAGGGGAGATGAGGCGGCGGAGGGGGGAGGACTCGCCTGGACGGCCGCCGGGGCGCGGTTCTTGACGCGGCCTGCGCCGCCGCGTTCTGCCATGGCTGTCGAGGCGAGTAAGGAGCTTTGGCTGCTGCCCTGACGAGGGGTGAGCCGAGGTGGAGAGCCAGACCCCGGAGTCGCCGCTCTCGCCGACTGTGGCTCTCTCGCGCCTCGCTCACCTCGCTCAGCTCGACTAGGACGCGCTCTGTCTGTCCTTGCGGCACTCCACGACCCGCCGCACGGCCGGCAAACCCCGCCCCCCGAGGGCCCTGCGCCCATGAGCGGCCCGCTCGAGCGCGTGTATCGCCCTCGCGCTCTCACCCGCAGGGAGCGCGAGCTCGACGACGAGCGCGCTCGTCTCGCTCAAGAACGCGTCGTCAAGCGCGCAAAGAAGGAGGCCGCCCAGCACGAGGACCGGTCCGTCCCCTTCTCCTCCACCGCACCCTCCTCCGCCGCCGCAGCCTCGAACTGACCCCGCTCACCTCCTCCAGCTCGTCCAACTTCCATCACAGCAGCAGCGGCATCGGCATCGCCTACAAGGACTTTCAGCTCGGCCGGGGCGTCGTCACCAAATCCCGCGCCCTCCTCGACGAGCAGGCCTACGCCGCTCGTCGTCGCACCGTCGAGAGCAGGCTCCTCGACGACGTACCGCGGCTCTCGAGCGTGTGCCTCGACGTCCTCGTCGACAACTACGGCGAGCGCGGCGTGTTTGACGCCCTCGACCCGGCCGTCCACCGCGAGTACGCCGCGCCGCTTCTCGCGACCCTCGCCCGGCGCATCGGCCAAGGCGTCCTCCCCTTCCAGGTCTGGCTCGACTTTGCGCACCGGTTCGCCCTCGACCTGCCGCCGCAGCGGCGCACGTACCGTGGCCTGTGCGTCGGCGACGCCAAGGAGCTCGCCCTCGTCAAGGAGCTCAACGTCGAGGCGGTCGAGCGCTGGGCGCACGACACGGCCTACTCGTCGCTCGGGCGCGAGCCCCTCGTCCTGCCCTTCTACCTCGCCTACCTCGACCTGCGCGGCGACACGACCTTCACCGACGCCGACATCTACAAGCTGCGCAACCCGCTGTCGCACTTCCTCGCCGTCCTGCGCCTCGACGGGACCAGCATCTCGGACGAGGCGCTCACGTGGATCGCTCGCGCGGCACGCGACCCGCCGCAGTACGCGCAGCTGCAGGTCCTCTCGCTGCGCGGCCTCCTCAAGGTGACCGACTCGGGCGTCCTCAAGCTGTCGTCGTTGGCCAACCTGCGCAGCCTCGACCTGCGCGGCACGCAGTGCACGCCCGCCGTGCGCGCCTCGCTCAACCGGTCCCTCCTCGGCACCCCTCCCTCGTCCACCTCGACGTCGACCCCTTCCGCACCTCGCTTCTGGCGCCCCGCCCGCCCTCGCACCGACCTCCCGACCTCGGTCCCCTCGACCCTCGAGCCGCAGCTGTTCGAGCCCGCCAACTTTTCGCCCGCCCGCACCCTTGCCGCCCTCCACTACCTCGCGCGCGTCGAGTCGACCCCGGCCGGCCCGCAGCGGCGCGACGTCCTGCGCGCTCGAGCCCTCGTCAAGCCGCTCGGACTGCACCTGACGGCCGTCACGCGTGCCTCGTCGTCCTCCTCGACCCTCCCCGCCGCCTCGTCCCGCCCCGACGCGACCGCCGACGAGCTGTACCGCGACCAGCTCGCGCTGTCGTACGGCGCCAAGCGCGCCGCGCACCACGCCGGGCTCGGCAGCATCACGTCGACGGTCCCGCTCTCGCGCGGGCTCGTCGAGGAGGAGGGCCGGCGCGAGTCGGACAAGGGCGCCGCATTCCGCAGCCGCAACGACGCGGTCGCGGCGGGCGAGTGGATCGGCGCCGGCGCGAGGACGGGCGGGAGGGCCATGCTGCCTGGGCAGGCGCAGAGCGCGAGCCTGTACGACGTCGGGACGAGGAAGGTCTCGAGGGAGGACAAGGAGCGCGGCGCGCGCGAGCCGTTCTCGGACTCGGACGGCGACGACGAGCGCGAGAAGGAGCTCGAGGCGGACGAGGCGGCCGAGCGCAAGAAGTGGGAGGACGAGTCGGCGCAGCGTTCGAGGTTCTACCGCGCGCTCGAGCCGCCGACGCCGCGCGGGCCGAGGGTGTGGGCCGAGCCGCTGCCGTCGGACCTCATGCTCCTGCGGCACGTCCCCTACGTCCCGCCGTGGGAGGGCTCGCCCTTCCCGCCCGCCGCCGCAGCCGACCCGGTCGAAGCGCACGACGTCGCGCAAGCAGCAGTCGGCGGCGCACTCGTCAAGAAGCGCAAGCGCCCGTCGTTCCCGCTCGACTCGCCCTCGCCGCCGACGCGCACGCCGTCTCGCGCCCCGCCGCCGCCGCTCTCCTCCTCCTCGAGCCCCACCCCTCCTCTACGATCGTCCGCCTCGCTCGTCAAGCGCTCCCACACGTCCACGACCTCGTCCTCCTCATTGGCGTCGACCTCGCGCACGCCCGCACCAGCCCTGTACACGGCCCGCAGCGCGAGCAAGAACATCGTGCGCATGGCGCCCGTCCTCCCCAAGCGTTCGGCGCTCTCGGCGTTCCGCAAGAAGAAGACGTGACGCGCGCAGCTCTCGCTCAAGCTCGCCGAGGCGCGAGGCGGCGGGCTCGACAACTCGGTCCGGCGCGGCGACAGCGACTTTCCTCGAGGTCGAGCTCGTCTCTCGGTCGCGCTCTCGACTCATCGTCCAGGGCAAGATCCTCGTTCCAGCACCGCACTTCTACAACCTCTTCGCCTTCTCGCTTCGCTCGCCCTCGCCGCCGACGCCGCCGACCGCCCTCATGACCCTCGTCAATCTCGCGCCAAAGTCGACCGCCATGGCGAGCGGGACGAGCAGGAAGGGCACATACGACACGAGGAGCTTGGCGAGCTGGACGTGCGTCAGGCCGGGCGTGTGCAGGACGGTCGCGATGCAGGCGAACGTCGTCGTCGCGGACGAGGCGCCGTACAGGGCGAGGAGGGGGTAGATGCTCGGGTCGTCTGCGGGCGGGCGAGGTGGGGGCCGGTCAGCGGGCGCGAGCTGTAGACGCAGAAGAGGAGAGGGTTGAGGTGCAACGCACGGTTGTACAAGCCTCGTGCGCCGAGGAAGAAGACCGGGAGCTGGAAGACGATCTCGAGGAGGATGAAGCTCTGGAACCACGCAAAGAGCGGCGACGTTGCGTTCGTCAGGAGCGGGTCCTCCTTGGCGGCGAAGACGACTGCGGGAGGGAGGTGCGTCAGCGAGGCGCAACGGCGGCCAGGTGACGGGACGAGAGGGGACGGACAGAGCTGCCGCAACCAAGTCGGCGAGAGGCGCTCGGCGAAGAACAGTGCCTGGATATCTGTGCGGCTGAAGACAGTCAGCTGAAGCTCGAGGACAGGTCGAGCGAGAGGAACGCACCGACGAGCAAGGTTGCCGGGATGTGGACGACGAGGAAGGCGCTGTGGACGGAGCGAGGAGGAGCGAGAGGTGAGCAAGGCGGGTCCGAGGGCAGCGCGCGCACGAGAGGGACGCACAAGTAGACCCAGTCTCGTGTGGGCTGGCTCGACATGGCTCTGTGCAGTAGAGAGCGAGGACGGGACGCGTTTGGGGGCGAACCGAGATGAGAGCGACGACGCGATCCTCCTCCCTCCTCGATCCCGCCGAGCTCTCTCCCTTGGCTGGAGCAGCTTGACAGCTCGACTAGCCGCCATGCCTTCAAGCAAACGCACCGCCGACACGGCCGTCAAGTCCCGCGACACCATCACCCTCGACTCAGACTCGTCGGACGACGACGACCTCACCATCGTCGACGCCTCCGCCGCCAAGCACGACAACGGCGAGGGCGACTACAAGCCCAACGTCCAGCTCGACGGCGACAACGGCACCGTCGCCAAGGTCGATGCGCGAGACTCGGTGAGCTCCTCGTCCTCCCTCAGCCCTCGTCAAACACTCGTCCGCTAGCTCCACAGCTGACTCGAGCCTGCGCAGATCAAGGAGGAGGAGGACGACGCCGAGCAGCGCGCGCGCGTCAAGAAGAACATGTGGGCCGTCGTCGAGAAGGTGCGCCCTCGCCCCCACCTCGCTCAGTCCCGCCGGCGACGAGGCTGACCTCTCCCTCTCGCTGCCACGCAGGTCAAGCACATCGTCGACGAGATGTTCGACACGCTCCTGGTGCGTCTATCCACTGCGCCTCTTGCCGTCGGGCGAGCCGAGCTGACATCGGTACTCTCCTTCCCGCCGAGCAGAAGAGCCAGGACCGAGGCGCCGACGGCGCCGATGACGCCGACGACGACGACGACGACGAGCTCACCCTCACCGGCTCGGCCAAGCGCAAGCGCGGCGCAAAGGCCAACGGCGTCGGGCGCAAGAAGAAGAAGGTGACGGCGGCCGACCTCCCGCCCATCGAGTTCGAGCCGAGCAAGCAGATCTCGGGCGGCACGCTCAAGGACTACCAGCGCACGGGCGTCAATTGGCTCTGCACGCGCTACGTCTACGCCATCCCGGGTGCCATTGTGCGTCCCTTTTCTCCTCCTGCCTTTCCCCTCTCGAAACCGGACCTGACTCTCACCCTCTTTCGAAACAGCTCGCCGACGAGATGGGTACGGGCAAGACGCTCCAGACGATCGCCGTGTTCGCCTTCATCCTCGACAACTTCTACAAGCCCGAGGACCAGTCGACCGACAAGCCGCTCATCGTCGTCCTCCCCAAGGCCGTCCTCCGCAACTGGGAACGCGAGCTCGAGAAGTGCGTCCTCTCCCTCTCCTTCGTCCAGGCGTGCTCTCCGTCTGACGATGAACCGTGCCCGCAGGTTCGCGCCGTCGATCCCGGTCCTCGTCTACGCCGGCACGCCCGAAGAGCGAGCCGAGCTGCGGCAGCGACGACTCGGCCTGCGCGGCATGAACAACGCCCCGCCGTACAAGCGCAAGGACCAGTTCCCCGTCATCCTCGTCACTTGTGCGTCGTCTCGAGACACCCCTGTGGACCTGCTCGGCGCTGACGAGCGTCGTCGCCCGCCCGCAGACCAGATCCTCCAGCGCGACATCAACTTCCTCTCGCAGCTGCAGTACTGGGCCGTCGTCTGCGACGAGGCGCATCAAGCCAAGAACAAGAGCAGCAAGTGCGTGTCTCGCTCCCTCTGACATGCCTCGGGCGCGCCGTCGCTGACGTTGTCGCCCGTCGCAGGAACTTTGCGACGATCAAGCGCCTCAACACCGAGTTCCGCCTCCTCCTTACTGGCACGCCGCTCGTACGTCTCTTCCCTCTCCCACCGAGTCCTGCAGCGAGCGCGCAACGCTGACGCTGCTCGTACGCGCAGCAAAACAACCTCAACGAGCTCTTCACCCTCCTCTCCTTCGTCTTCCCCGCCGTCTTCACCGACGAGGCCGCCTTCATCGAGATGTTCAACTTCAAGGCCGTCACGAGCGGGACGAGCCTCGAGCTGTCGGAGCAGACCGAGACGAGCTTCCTCGCCAAGATCTTGACCGAGATCCTGTCGCCGTTCACGCTCCGCCGCCGCAAGAAGGACGTCGTCAAGGACCTGCCGCTCAAGAAGGAGTGCGTGCGTCTCGCTCTTCTTCGCCAATGCGCACGCTGACGGCGACCCGTCCCGCAGGTACACGCTGCACGCGCCGCTCACCGCGCTGCAGAAGGAGCTCCTCGCCGCCGCCAACATGTGCGTCGCCTCGCCTCCTCGCCATCGTCACCTCGTCCGCCCTGCTGACGCTCTCTTCCTCTTCAGCTCGCCGAATGCTCTGCGCGCCGCCATTCTCAACGGCGGCACCGTCCCTCCCTCGGCCCTTCCCTCGATCGCGCCCTCGACGACCAACTCGGCCTCGGCCTCGCCCGCGCCCGGCACGCCCGCTTCGGACGCCGACTCGACCTCGACGCCGCGCAAGCGCACGCGCCGCCCGCGCGACCTCGACATCATCAACCCGGCGCTGCTCCTCGACACGAACGGCCCGTCGAGCGCGGGCAGGAAGAGGCGGTCGCAGGCGGCGACGAGGTCCTACTCGGACGCGATCGACGCGGCGGACGACGACGACTTTGAGCAGCAGCTCGTCAAGAAGGCCGAGGACGAGGAGAGGAGGAAGGAGAAGGCGGCGTTCGACAAGCTGCAGGCGGGCCACTCGACCGACGGTGCGTCGTCTCTCTCGCTTCCGCTCCTCCTTCTCTACACATTCTTCGAGCTCGAGCTGATGCTGCGCACGTCCTTGATGCAGTCGCCGGTCAGCTCAAGCGCACCAAGTTCTCGTCCAACCTGACCAACCTGCGGTTCCTCGCCCTCCACCCGCTCCTCGCCTTTGACGACCGCGACTACCGCCAGCGTCCCGACGAGGACGTCATCAACCTCTCGGGCAAGATGATGCTCCTCGACCGGCTCCTCAAAGGCCTGTTCGCGCGCGGCAGCAAGGTCCTCATCTTCTCGCAGTTCACCAAGATGATGAACTTGCTCGAGGACGCGTTCGACCTGCGCGGCTGGGACTACTACCGCATTGACGGCGCCAACTCGGCCAACCAGGAGGAGATCGAGCGCTTCAACACGACGCCGTACGACCCCGAAGGTGCGCTCGGCCCTCCTCCTCGGTCCGCCTTTCGAGTTGACGCTCGTCACTGACTCTTTGGCTTGCGCTCGCAGGAGTCAACCTTTTCATGCTCTCGACTCGTGCAGGCGGCGTCGGCATCAACCTCGTCGGCGCCGACACCGTCATCCTGTTCGACTCGGACTTCAACCCGCAGAAGTGCGTCTTGCTCTCGCTCGTCTCACCCTCGCCTTGACGTCAGCTGACTCGGTGATCCTGCACGCAGCGACTTGCAGGCCATGGACCGCGCGCACCGCATCGGGCAGACCAAGCCCGTGCTCGTCTTCCGCCTCGTGTCGGACGGCACGGTCGAGCAGGCCGTCCTCGAGACGGCGACCAAGAAGCGCAAGCTCGAGCGGGTCGTGCTCGGCGACGGTGCGTCCCTTTTCTCCTCCTCGCTCCTCGTCTCGACGGGTAGGGTGCGAGCGCTGACGGCGACGCCGACTCGCGCGCGCAGACTCGCTCGCCGGCATGAACAAGCTCGAGCGCAAGCCCAAGGGTGGCAAGAAGGCCGCCGCTGCTGCTGCCGCCGCCGCCAAGCTCGCACCGGGCGCAGCGTCGGACGAGCTCGACAAGAAGAGCAAGGCGCAGGCGCTCGAGCGCATGCTCAAGGAGGTCTGGAGCGTCGAGGGGCAGAAGGTCCGCCTCGCTGCGAGCGGCGACGAGGTCCTCAGCGACGAGCAGCTCGAGCAGCGTGCGTCCTCTCTCTCTCTTTCGCTCGCTAACACGGCGTCTCCTCGCGAGCGCAGCAGCTGATGCTCGTCCTCGTCGTCGCAGTCCTCGACCGCTCGGACGCAACCATGTCGTCCTCGGCGCCTCTCGCCGGCTCGGCTCTCGGCGCCGCCGCCGAGGTCTTTGCCACCAACGACGCCGAGGAGGGCGAGGAGGGCGCCGACGACAAGAACGAGGTGAGCGACCTCCTGCGCGAGTTTGCCGGCGGCGGACCAGGCGGGTCGGCGGCGGGGAGCGCGTCGGTGAGCGCGACGGGGAGCGAGGCCGAGGACGAGGACGGGCAGGAGTGAGCTTGGGGCCGTGCCGTATCTATCTAGCTTGGACGTGCTGCAACTCGGGGCTCTCTCTTCCCCTCCGGGGGTCCGAGCGCCGCCCGACGAGAGCAAGAGCGGGTTCGAGTCGCACAGAGAGCGCTGCACACGGTCTCTATTGCGCGCTGTACCCTCTACTCGCCCTCCTCTCGGCCTCTATCCGCCTCTGCTGCGGCCACATGGCGAGCCGCACCCGCTCAAAGAGGTCGTGCCCGACTGCCCAGTACAGCGCGCCGCTTGCCGCGCCCGCCAGGTGCGCCGCATGGTCGAACGCGCGCCAGCCTCGGAACAGGCCGACGAGGTCGACGGCGAGGAGACCGGCCGTCGCGAGGCCGATCGGGAGAGGGAAGAAGGGGAGGAAGATGAGGGCGATCGAGGTCTGGGGGAAGGAGAGGGCGGTGAGGGTGACGAGGGCGTAGACGGTGCCTGCAATGAGAACGGCAAAGAATCAGCTCGGGCACTGACGAGAGCCGAGGACGACGAGGAGCGAGAGAGAGCGCACCTGATGCACCAAGCGAGGGGACGATCGCCTCGCGCGTCGCCTTTGCGCCGTACTGCCGCAAGAGCCTGCCGGCGACGACACGAGAGAACCAGACGTGGCTCGCGACGCCCGACACGAGGCCGGCCGAGACGAACAGGGCGAGGTACTCGTACTTGGACGTCGACCGCGGGAGGACGTCGCTCGAGTCGAGGAACGAGAACGTCGCCGTCGTGAACGAGTAGAGGGCGAGCGAGTTGAAGACGAGGTGAGGGAGCGTCTGCGTGTGCGGTAAGGAGTCAGCGCTGCGTCGAGGAGGGCGAGCAGGAGAGAGAGTGGGACGGACCCGGTGCGAGAAGGTGCTCGTGAGGATGGTCGCGCTCTTGCCGCTCAGCGCGTCGTGCGCCCACCACCGCCCAACATTGAACCTCGCCGGCAACCGCCACGCGATCCACACTCCCGCAAAGCTCGCGACGAGCCCGAGCGCCGTCCTGCGCGCCTCACCCGCCTCGAGCCAATTCTCGGCGGCGATGACGGCGAGCCGGTTCTGGGCGCCGCCGAGGGCGCGAACCCAGTCTCGGGCGTGCGTGAGGGCCTCGTCGGCGCGCTGGCGGGCGAGAGTCGGGCTGAGACCGGTCGTGAGGCGGCGGCGCCACGAGCCGAAGAGGCCGCTGTCGGTGTTGGGGTCGCTGAGGGCCGAGGCGGGGGACCGAGCGAGCGTGTCGTGGTTGGTGAGGTAGGCTGCGGTGCCCAGGGCGAGGCCGACGCCGCCGACGGCGAAGGCGAGCTGTGGGGCGGCGCGGCGGGAGAAGAGGAGGGGCGGGGTCGCTGGTGCGGTCGAGCGCGCTGGTCGTCGTCGGAACGAGGCTCGCAAGGGTGCAGACGAGCGCAGCATGGCGCCGTGAGCTGTCGAGAGGGAGGATGAGGTTGAGCGTCGTCAGCCGCGGCGGCCGGGGGGCGGTGCAGCTTCAGCTCGACCGGTCTCGCTCTTTCGACAGCACGGAGACACATTCTATGCACTCTGTGACAGTATCTACAGCTCGATGACGACCTTACCAAAGTGCGCGCCGCTGTTCAAGTAGCGGTACGCCTCTCGCGCCTCCTCGAAGCGGAAAACGCGGTCGACGACCGGCACAATCTGCGGGCGTGCGAGGTGCAGGTCAGCGAGTAGGTCGACCGGGCACGATAATGTGAGAGGGAGAGAGAAGGAGCAGCGAGCGAGCGAGAAGCGAGGGGAGGAGCGAGGGAGGGAAAGAGGTCCGGGCGACCGAGCGCACCTTGTTGGCCTCGACGCAGCGGTTCATGTCCTCGAACATGTCCCTCGAGCCGCACACGACGCCGTGCACCCGCGCCTGGGCGTACAGGATCTCCTTGGCGAGCTCTGGCGCCTCGTCGTCCTGCCCTTCGACCTTGCCCGCCGCGTAGTCGCTCATGTACCTGCTCGAGGACCGCGAGAGCGTCAGCGACGATCGCGCTCGATTCTTCAGAAGCTCGAAGCCGATGACATAGCGAGAGAGGGACGCACCCGACGACCCAGACGTTGCCCAACGGCCGACAGCTGCGGATGCTCCTCACGAGCGTCCCCTTCCCGCCGACCTCGATCACGTGGTCGACGCCGCGCCCGCCCGTCAGCTTGCGCACCTCGACGTCCCAGTCGCGGTGCGTGCGGTAGTTGACGGTGCCGTGCACGCCGAGCTCGTCGCGTGCGCGGGCGAGCTTGGCGTCCGACGACGAGGTGACGATGACGCGGCAGCCCGAGGCGAGCGCAAGCTGGGCGGCGTAACTGCGAGGTGATGATCCAGTGTGAGCTGCCGAAGAGAGAGAGAGAGTGCACTGCGAGGGAGAGAGCGCAAGACGCACATGGAGACGCCGCCGGTGCCGAGGACGAGGACCGTCTCGCCCGTCTTGAGGCTGCAGCCTGGGTACGAGAAGCAGTGCCACGCCGTGACGCCCGTGATGACGCTACAGCACGCCTCGGCGTGGCTCATGTGGGACGGCACGAGGACGACGCCGGACTGCGCGCGGGCGAGCGGGCGAGGGTCAGGGCGTCGGCCGGGACGAGGGGAGGAGGGAGGGGAGCGGGTGCGCACCTCGTCGCACACGAAGAAATCTTGAAGGACGCCGTCGATGCCGCCGCCGAGGCCGTTCTTCTGGTAGTCCGGGTCGTGCTCGCTGTGTCGGACGAGTTCAAGTCGGTCAGCTCGCGCTTCGTCTTGTCCCAGGATGAAGAGAGCGAGGGGACGCACCCGTGGATGAAGGTCTGGGCAAATACGGGCGTGACCCGCTCGCCGACCTTGACGCGCGTGACCTGCTCGCCGACGGCGACGACGTCTCCTGCGGCGTCGCTGCCGGCGACGATGCCCTGCTCGACCTGGATCGGGGCCGGGTAGGTGCCGCTGGCGATCTGGGCGTCGCGAGCGTTGAGACTGACGGCCTTGACGCGGACGAGGACCTGGGTGCCGGTCGGGGCGGGCGGGCGAGGGCGCGAGGAGAAGGTGAGGTTGTCGAACGAGGACGAGAGCGGGTGCGAGATGGTGAGGGCGCGCATGTCGGCGGGCTGGACGGTCGTGGTTGCCATGGTGGCAGGTCGAGAGCGAGAGCAAGAGTGCGGCGAGAGCGAGCGAGAGGGAGGAGAGCGAGCCGAAGTTCCGACGCCGAGCCGAAGAGGGGCAGCAGCCAGACGCCAAGTTCGGCCGAGGCCAAGCTGAGCAGGAAGGTGCGCCTCCCCTCGAACCGCCGCCGCCTCGCCCTCGCCCTCGCCCTCGCCCTCCTCCCCACTCCACGCGACCAGCTCCCTCGCTCACTACACCCGCCAGGGCGCACCTGGACCAGCTCGGGCGCACCACCAGTACTCGACTCGAGCCACCCACACGACCACCCGCGCACCCAGCCCCTCCCCTCGTCGAGCCAGCGGCCCCCACCCTCGCGCGATCCGACATGGCGACCCACCTCGCCCTCTCGCGCGTCGAGTTCGAGTACCAGGCCCAGACCGACGACGAGCTGTCTGTGTACGAGGACCAGCTCGTCTTCGTCCTCGAGGACGACGACCCAGAGTGAGCCCCGCCGTTCCTCCTCCCTCTTGCGAGTGACGAGGGGGGCAACACCCGACGACCCCTCGGCCGCCTCGTCGCGACCTTGCGCGGTCCTGGGGCTCGCTTGTGGGAACTGGATAGTCCTCTCGCGCGAGCCCCTCAAGCGAGCCGCGCAAACTGCGCCGACGCCGGCTCGGCGAGCTGCTCCTGTCCTCCCTCGCCTCGGGCTCCGGCCGAGCCAGCACCTCACCTCCCTCGCTCGGTCAGAGAGCTGACTCTTGCCCTTCGCTCGCAGCTGGCACAAGGTCAAGGTCAAGAACCCCGACCCGACCGCGCCTCCTCAAGTCGGCCTCGTCCCCGCCTCGTACCTCGTCCCCGTCCCCGCCCTGCGCACCACCACGGCCCTGTACGACTACGAGCCCGCCCTCGATGCCTCGACCGGCCAGCTCGAGAACGACGAGGAGATGACCGTCGCCGAGGGCGAGCACCTCGAGCTCCTCGAGGAGGAGGGCGACTGGGTCTTGTGCCGCAAGACGGACGGCACAAAGGGCGTCGGCTTCGTTCCTGCCACCTACATCGAGGTGCGCACTCTGTCCTCTTGCTCATTCTCGCTTTGCCTCGGTCCACGTGCTGACGTTCTGTATCCCCTTGCAGGGCGGCGCGGGCGCAGACGAGGCGGGCGCGGTCGACGGCGACGAGTACCAGGAGCACGAGGCGCAGGTGCGTTCCCTTCCCGCATCCTTCCTCGAGATTCTCTCGTACCTACGCTGAGTCTCACTTCAAGCAGGGCTACGGGCACGCCGAGGAGGACGACGACGAGTACGACGACCCGGCGACCTATGCCGCTCCAGCGGCAGCAGCCGCTGTCGTCGGTGCAGGGGCCGCCGCCGTCGCCGGCGACATCAAGACGTGGAGCGTAACGGTGCGTCTGGTCTCTCGCACTCGCTCGCTGTCGTGTCGACCGGGATGCTGACCCTGCTCGTCCACCCCACACCTTCCTCGCGCCGCAGATGCTCGACGCCAAGAAAAAGAAGAAGAAGGGCACGCTCGGCGTCGGCAACGGCGCCCTCTTCTTTGCGAGCGAGAGCGACAAGGTGCGCCGCACCGTCGCCTGCTTCCGCCCGACCTGCCGAAACTGACCCAGGTCCTCCTCCTTCGCCGCTCGCAGACGCCGGTGCAGCAGTACTCGCTCTCGACCTTGTCCGACATGACGACCGAGAAGCACAAGCACCTCCACCTCACGTTCCCGGCCGCCGACGGCGAGCTCCACTTTGTCATCGGCGACAAATCGACGTTCGACGACATCGTCGCCAAGATCGAGGAGGGCCGAGACGGCGGTGCCGCCGCTCCCTCTTCCGGCGTCCCTCCTCCGCCCGCGCTCCCAGGCGCGAACGGCGCAGGCGGCGCACCGGCTCCCCCGCCGCCGCCTCCCCCTCCTCCCGCACCGCCTGTCGGCAGCGCCTACGTCCCTCCCCCTCCGCCCATCCGCACCAACTCGACCGCCGCCTCGGCGCTCCCGCCGCCGCCCATTCGCTCGGCCATGGCCGCGCCGCCGTCGCCCGCCGCCGTCTCGACCCCGCCCGCCGCATCGAGCCCGCCGGCCGTCGCGCGCACCGTCCCCGCGCCGCCCGCGCCCGCACAGCAGCAGGGCAACGCCGTCGCGCTGTACGACTTCGAGTCGCAGGGCGACGACGAGCTGAGTCTCGCAGAAGGCGAGAGGGTCGTCTTCATCGTCGGCGGGAGCGACGACGCCGAGTGGGCAAAGGTGAGGCGGATCGCGACGGGCGAGGAGGGTGTCGTGCCGGTCAGCTACATCGAGGTGCGTCGACCGGTTCCTACCTCTCGGCGCGTGAGCGTCGCAGCGCGGCGCCGGACTCGGCTGATTCTTGGACTACCTCGTGCGCACAGATCGACGAGGGCGCCGAGACCGCCGCCCCTTCGCCGCCTCCCCCTCCTCCTGCACCTGCCGTCCCTGCTCCTCCGCCCATCCGCTCGGCCGCCGGCTCGTCCCTCGCCATGCCGCCGCCGCCGATCCGCACCAACACGCGCTCGCGCGAGGACGCCGAGGACGCCGAGATCCTGCGCGCCCAGCTCGAGGCCGACAAGCGCGCGCAAAAGGACCGCGAGCGGCGCGCCGAGAAGGAGCGCCGCGCTGAGCGCGAGCGGCGCGACCGCCTCAAGTCGCAGCCGAGCGCGAGGCCGATCCCGGTTCCGGCGACGCGCGACGACGTCCCGAGCGACGATGACGACCTCGCGCCTCCTCCACCTCTCGCTGCACGTCCGGGCAAGAGCTCGAGCGGCGGCGGCGGCGGCGGCGGCGACAAGAAGCGCGACATCAAGAAGCCCAACCTCGCGCGCACGCGCGTGTGGAAGGACCGCACGGGCCAGTTCAAGGTCGAGGCCGAGTTCCTCGGCCTCAACGGGCAGAAGATCCGCCTGCACAAGGTCAACGGCGTCATCATCGAGGTGCCGCTCGAGAAGATGAGCAACGAGGACGCGACCTACATCCGTCAGCTCCAGAGCGGCGCCGGCGGCAGCTCGTCGCGCTCGTCGTCGTCGGCTCGTCGGGACGACAGCGATGCTGCGCGTCGCGAGCGCCGCGCCGAGCGCGAGGCCCGTCACGCCTCTCGGTCCGACGCCGTCAAGGGCGTCGTCACCGTCACCAAGCCGTCGTCGGGCAGCAACGGCGCGCCCAAGCGCCGGTCCGACTTCGACTGGTTCGACTTCTTCCTCCAGGCCGGGTGCGACATGGACAACTGCACGCGCTACGCCCGCAACGCCGACAACGAGGGCTTCGACGAGCACCTCATCCCCGACCTCGAGGACTCGAACCTGCGCAGCCTCGGCCTCAAGGAGGGCGACATCATCCGCGTCAAGCGCCACATCAAGGACAAGTTCCCCGGCGGCAGCGGCTCGGCCAAGGGCCCGTCGCTCCCGGACAAGGACGGCTCGGCTCGCCCCTCGTCGTCGTCGGCGCCCGTCAGCGACGAGCGCCAGGCCCAGATCGACGCCGACCACGAGCTCGCGCAGCGGCTTTCGCGCGGCGAGCCGCTCCCGCCGGCGGCGCCGGGCCTCTTCTCGTCGGGCCCCGAGGGCACGCTCAAGCCTCGGCGCGGGCGGCGCAACACGGCGGCGAGCGCGACGAGCGTCAACTCGAACGCGCTCACGGCTGCCGCCTCGGAGCTCGAGAAGAACCGCGGCTCGTCGCCGGCGCAGCGGGTCGCGTCACCGAGCCCGGACAATGAGACGCGCAAGCGCTCGAGCTCGACCGTGCCCGTTCACGGCGGCTTCGACGACGACGCGTGGGACATCAAGCCCTCGGCGTCCAAGGCTGCGTCGCCTGCGCCCTCGCCCGCGCCAGCACCGCCCAAGGCGCCGTCGCCGCCGCCCGCGCCCGCACCGCCTGCGCCCGCACAGACCTCGTCCTCGTCATCGGCCAAACCCGCCGAGCCCGAGCGCAAGGAGTCGGGCCTCACCTACAATGACGGTCTCCTCGCCGGCCTCAGCCTCGGCGCCTCGACCCGCAACAACGCCTCGTCGCCGTCGCCGTCGCAGCAGACGCCGCAGAAAACGGGCTACTCGGCCGCGCGCGGCCCGATCCCGCCCGTCGCCGCCAACCAGGGCCTCCTCGCGCCGCTGCAGCCCATGCGCACAGGCGTGCCCGTCGGCGGGCTCCAGGCGCAGAACACGGGCTTCTTCCCCGGCGCGACGACGATCGGCGTCATGCCGATGCACACGGGCTTCAACGGCGGCATCATGAGCCGTGCGTCTCTCTCCTTCTCTCCTCGCCTCGTTCGTCGCACCCACAAAGACGAGCTTGCTGACGCTGTGCCCCTCTTCCGCTCGCAGAGCCGACCGGCTTCACCGGCATGACCTCGCCGATCGGCATGCAGCCGACGGGCTTCGCGCCTCAGCCCACGGGCTTCTCGGCGCAGCCGACCGGCTTCATGCAGTCGCAGCCGACTGGCTTCATGCCGTCGCAGCCGACCGGGTTCGGCGGCGGCGCGATGGGCGGCGGGTACGGCGGTGGGTTCGGCGCGCAGCCGACCGGCTTCGCGCCGCAGCAGACGGGCTTCGGCGCGCAGCAGACGGGCTTCATGCAGCCGCAGGCGACCGGCTTCGGCCAGCCTCAACAGCAGCAGCAGCAGCAGCAGCAGCAGCCGGTCCAGTTCAACCCGATGCCGCCGACCTCGTCGGGTCCGTCGTCCAACACGGTCGCCTCGACGGGCGCGACGCACAACGCGCCGACCAACGTCTTCGCGGCCATGAAGGACGGCACGTTCGCGGCGGGCAAGACGCATCTCCCGCCGCAGGACGAGACGAGGTACGACGCGCTCCGAGCGCAGCCGACGGGCTTCGCGCAGCAGCCTCAGCAGCAGATGGGGATCGGCATGAGCGGCATGGCGGGCGGCATGGGGATGCCGATGGGCATGGGCTACGGTGGAGGAGGGCAGATGCCGCAGATGACGGGCTTCATGCCTCAGCAGCAGCAGCAGCCGTACGGGTACCAGCAGGTGCGCCTCTCTCCCTCTCTCCTTCTCTCCCTCCCTCCCTCTCTTCCTCCTTCTCTCCTGCCCCGTAGCCTCGTTCTGACTCGTCGACGTGCGCGCAGTACTGAGCTGCACCGTCGGCCGTCATCGTCGTCCTCGCTCCCGCACCTTGTCTTCCCCACTGGACCGTATCTCCTGCTCCGCTCACCCTTGTCGCCGCTCTCTCATGTCATGCAAAGTCCTTCGTACCCGAGTCAGTAGCTTGGAGAGCAAGAGCGAGGAGAGCGAGAGCCTCGAGAGCAGCGAAGCCGTCTCGCCCGCCGCCCGTCGTCTCGCTCCTCCCCGACTCGCCCTCACGACTGGGCACTCGACCTAGGTCTCGGCTGGCGCCTTGCACAGCTTTCTAGCAGCTCTGTGCTCCGCCCGCGTCACCGCCCGCCCTCGCCAACGGCCCAGAGCGACCTCGGCGCGTCCTCATCAGCGAGCCTCGTCGACCGACCTTTCTCGACACCGGCGGCGACTCGTAGACTGGTGGACGCCCTTCATCGGGTTTCAAGAAGGTGCAGCACACCCTCGGTGTACTGCGAGTGGGGCCTACTGCGGTCGGAGAGCAGGTGCGTCCTCCTCCTCCCCGCGCCCCCACCTTGGCGCTCCTCTCTGTGCCCCTCTCGCCCTATCCAGCTCCCGAGTCGCTGTGTAGACGCGACTATGAGCTTACTCGAGCCCCTTGCGCGCAGAGTGGTCACGCAGAACGGGTGGACGGGCGTGTTGGGCGGTGCAGGAGCTGGCGGGCGACCTCGAGCGCTTCATCTCGGTCTTTGTCCGTCTCGCCTGCTCTCTCTACTCGTGCCACAGGCTCGAGCATGCGTCCTCGCGCACACATGAACCGCGCGCTGACCTCTTTCTCCCTGCGCGCAGGTCAGTCGAGCCCTCGATGGCACCCTCTTCCGTTCTCGTCTCGAAAGCTCGTCTCTTCGCTCGCTGGTCATCTCACGACGGCGCCGCTCGATGCTCATCGTGTCTCTCTAGAAAGGAACCGGGCCCAGGCTGCCGAAAGATGTCCGTCTCGATGTTCCCACTCGTCCCGGCGGCCGAGCGAGCCGAGCCGTCGCGGACGAGTCCTTACGAGGCCGCACCCGCCCTCACGTGCCCCTGAGGGCCGCGGGTGCACTCTGGTGAGCCGCTCGCACGGACACTGCCCCTGTGGCACGACCGTGCGCCCGGCCACCTCT
>Ga0308169_10001999_pt1 | contig 22112 bp, 32 predicted proteins | sample PhyBR1_2_FD_202139 | JGI IMG/M metagenome (GOLD analysis project Ga0308169, IMG submission 202139) | Phyllosphere microbial communities from UC Gill Tract Community Farm, Albany, California, United States - DLSLSB.R1 | ecosystem: Host-associated > Plants > Phyllosphere > Unclassified | place...
GGGATTCGAAAGCGGCGGAAGATGATCCATTTGCGATTCACCTGGAGGATCAGCAGGATTTGAAGGCCTTGTACGCTGATGCGGAACATGTTGGTGAGCTGCTTTACCCGTTTCCTCGTGGCCATCAGCTGACGGCAGACGGATACCACCGTGACATGAATGTCTTTGCGGACGATATTACCATCGAGGACGATATGAGCGTGCTTGTCAAGTACGACAACAACGCTACGATGACATATCACCTGACGGCCTACTCGGTGAGCTCGAGGCCCCCACCGGTCGTAAGCTGACGAGAAGCCATGGGAGGGTTACAGGGTGATGTTCAACGGCGACAAAGGTCGACTCGAGCTGGAAGTGGTCGAGACGTCGCATCGAATCCCGGCGAAGAAGGGCGGGGACGGGGAGGGGCTCGTCCACGGAGAGAAAGAGCTGCCCAATGAGGGGCACAAGAAGATCACCTTGCAGCCGCTTTGGGGCGTGGCGGAGGATGTGCCGTTCGAGGAGGGAACGGGTGGTCACGGTGAGCTACCCGTCCCGAGTTCCTGCGGCCAAGCTGACGAGCAGGGGGAGGAGACGATGCTATGCTCGACCAGATATTCGGTCCTCGCCCGGATGCGAAGGGCCTGAAGACGGCGGTGTCGAGGTTGTCGGCGAACCAGGTTGACGGAGCTTTGGCTATGGCGGTCGGTCTTGCGGCCAACGAGTCGTTCAAGACGGGCCAGCTGGTGAATGTGAAAGACTTGCTTGGTGTCGAGTTGTAGGTATCTGGCTGTATGCATGCGTACATGTGCGCTGCCCGTGCATCGCTGACCCGACAACCACAGGCCACATTGTTTTGCATAGGACGAGCACTAAGTACAACTACGTAATCTTCACTTCGGACGTTACACGAGCCCCATACAAAGCACCCAGAATAGCATTCTACCACCTTCCAAACGTATCCCGTAGGACGGTTCTGACCAACCCAGGACTCGAGTGTCGAATGTGAAGGGTCTGGGTGACGGCCTCGTCTAGTCTGAGCGAGAGCTCCATGAGCGGCCTCCAGGGTCGTTCGTCTTTCTTGGCACTGAACAGCATGGCCGTGTACCTCGGGATCCTGTTCTTGACAGTCCTCAGGTTCGCCCTATACGCGATGAGGGCGTTCTTGTACTCGGACACCCAGGTCTTGATCTTGTCGAGCTTCTCGATGGCCTCGTGGCTCCGCGAGAGGTTGGCGCGGACGTAGCCGATGTCAGAGGGGGTCTTTCCGGCGAAGATGGAGCCGAGGGTGGATACGGCGTAGTCAAGCGCGACGGACCAGCCGGGCGTCGCGGCGTAGACCTCGGTGTACCGCTCGCAGAGGCTTTGCAGGCGGGGCTGGAAGTGCTCGAAGTGCTGCGTGGCCTTGATCGCTAGGCCTTCGACCTTTTCGACCTCGGCTATCAAGTCCGCGATCTCCTCGGACTCGGCGGCGAGCACGGACCGGACGTTGAAGTAGAAGCCCCATGTCGGCCCGTCCTGAACGACCTTTTGAACCAACGCCGTCACCTAATAGTCAGCCAAAGTCTGCTCAGGAGGCACTCTAGAATACTCACGTCATCTCTTACCGACTTCAATATCGCGGTGGACAGAGCAGCGACACCATCGACCGCCGACAACATGTCCGCACCGTATCGCGAGGCCTGGACGTTAACCTGCAACGCCGCAAAGTGCTTCGAGGTGAACTCACCTGGAGTAACCCGTCTCGTACGTCCCCTTGTTCGACCGAGTCCGACCCGATCTTCGCGTGCAGCGCAAACGACCTCATTCTGACCGTCAGCACACATGCCAAGCCAGAGCGCCGATATGTACTCACGCAGCGACGTCAACCATGTGATCGCGGTGACCGACCAAAGCAAGATCTTGCAGGACAGTCCCGGCCGAGCCCGCCGACTCGGCGAGGTGTTTACCGAGCTCCATCTCGTCCGTAGCACCGAGTAAGATGTCCCAGATTGGTCGCGCGGGGACGGGAACGTTGAGGAGGGGTTCCTGATACGCCCAAGCCGATTTCGAGCAGAAATGACCGAAGGCGAAGCAGGCCAGAGTCGAGATGCCAGTCGCGCCGCGGGCAGTACCGTTGAGGGTGGGGTCCGAGAAGGCGGAGACGAGCATGGTGAATAAGGCGACAGGTTTCTCAATTACCCAAAGGCCGACAGCGAGGAGAACGGCAACCACGCACGCAATGCCGAGGCCGAGGACGGTAACGAAGGCGAGGGGGTACATGACCGGGCCGAAGATACAGGCGACGAACTTGAAAACATCCTGGATGATCGGGACATGGAAGGTGAAGATACAAGTCAGAGCGCCGTAGACGGAAGACAGAAACCAGAGGAGGGGGTTCGTAGTTGGCACCGCGTCAAAACCCACCGGGGTGGCGAGCACCACCTGGCCGGGAAGCCGGATGACCGGGCGACCTTTGAGATGAGCCTTGGCTCGGTTGTTCTTACCGCCCATGATGAGCAGTTGTGGCCAAGTGTATATGAAGCGGTGCGTTCGGCTTTCGTCTGACTGTAAGTCGTGACGAAAAGAGGTGGGAGATCGGTAGGGCAGACGAGACGGAAGTGCACGTCTTATATATGCAGCAGGCGTCGCCTTTCCAACCGACCATCAGCGCCTTGTAGAACGGCCTGGGGACCAACCAGGGAGAGGGCATCAGTCGCCAACAATGTCAGTTGAGTTCGAGATGGCGAGCTGGATTTGGCGCTTGGTCGGCGGATGGTGAGTAGCCGGTCCCCGTCAACCGCCGCGTACTTCTCGTTCTCCCCGCCTAGTTTCCGACTGATCATCGCCCCCAGGAGACGCCAGTCGAGTGGGCAAAGGCTGGAAGGGGGAGTCGTACGCGACAAACCATCCTGGCTTGAGTCGGTGCATGCATCATCGTCTCCTAGGCTACCCGGAGGTGCAACAGTTCGGGCTGGCCAGGTACATTTGCCGTACCTGAACCTGGATTAGCGGGGTCGTGGTGTGGCAATCTGAACTTTGCCGCACCGAAGCGAGGTGTCTGGAGACAACCGAAGCCCAGCTTGCATGGAGCCAATGGGTTCCGGTGACCTTTTTGTCCAACTGCACCGGCTGGATCAGCGTACCATCTTGTCTGCGGCATGCTGCCTTGTGTTCGACGTTGTGCAGGTTGGAGAGCATGGCCAGTGATGACCAGGAGCGGGAGGAGCCGAGTAGCCAAGCGCGCTTCAGATTTGCGTAGACGCTGTCGGTCCAAATGCCAATAGCAGACTCCGCACGCGCGTGTGCTATCCTCAGCGCGGTACCTTCCAAGTCTTGGTTCCCGGATACACTGTATCCGGGCTGGGAAAAGCAAGTTCCAATGACCGAGGAGAAAGAGTTAAAGCTGGCTCCTGTTCGTCGAATTTTCCGCTTGACGAAGCGGCTCCTGGTCTGCAGAAGTCAGATCCATTAGTTGGCAGACATTAGCTTTGTCAGCCGCCCCGGTGCAGTGCTACCATTGATACTGAGCGTCCCCCCTTTCATGCCGGTCCAGCCCGCTCGGAGCAAGAGGCGTGTGCGCTCCTGGAAGGGGTGGAACGAGGTGGCGCGAAAAGGAGCAGGTCTCCCGGCGCGCTCAGCGGGCAGCCTGCGGCAGGGGTGACCGTGGTTTGAGGGCACTCAACGGGAAGAGTGAAAGTACGGAAGCACGTCCTAGGCAATGCATGCTGCTGATGTAAGTCCGCAGGGAGTCTGAATCGTCTAGCCAGACGGTCAGACATTCAAGCCCAGTCCCAGTCCAGGTCGCGAGACGCTTCGGCCCAGGTCTCCTGCGCTTGAGAGCAGCTTCGGACCGCCATCGGCCTCAGGTTGGAAGTTCCTACACTTATGACGCGGCTATACTGTACCTCCGGACAGCTGGCAGAGGAGGCACAAGATCAAGAAACGAGGCGCCCAAGGATGCAGCAAAGGTCTTGCGTTTCACCTCCTCGAGTCCGGCCCCGCACTTGGTCCACGATGGCGATGATGTGCGTGCTCTCTTCTGATCTCAGAGCTGGTGAGGGTAACCGCCTCGGGTCAGGTAGCAATGGCCAGAGCTGCGTACCGCCGGCAATGTCCCATCCCAGCCGTCATCTGCTGGACATGCAAAGAGTATGGGCAGAGGGGCCGCCGTACCTTTCGGCATCAAGCTGAAACATGCCGGAGATGCGCGAGACGCGACGCGACTGCTTTTCCATCACGCATCATAGTCTGGGCACACATCAATTTTGATCGACCGGCCAGTCGGCTATCAGGCGCATTACAATCGCATGCATGCTGCGGTACGCGGTCAAAGGGTTTGTGTGCTGTGTCAGCGGGAACTCGGGGACTATGACGATCTGATATAGGGAAAAAAGGCGTGACCGAAGGAAAAGGACTGATCGACAGCGGATCGGGCCGAGGCCATTTGTTCGCCTGGTCTTCTGGGACTTGCACTGCTGTCCTCCGGCCCTACACGCCAGTCAGCTTGCGTGAGAGAGACGAAGAGTCTTTTGGTCACGGATATATGCATGCATGGGACGGAACGGTGTGTAAATGCCCAGTGTAAACAACCGGGCAACGTCACGCCGTGATGGTGGTCGGTAAGGTCAAAGCGCATCAAAGGGACACAGGGGACTGTGCGCAATCAATCAAGCCGTCACTTCTTACCTTTGGACGTTTCATCCTCGACGTAAACAAGTCGACTTGTTCGCGACCGATGTGTGCTGCTTGCTCTTCCACGTTCACCTCGGATGGCCCTGTCGATTCAGTCATCGGTACACATCTCACTCGAGGCGAAACATCTGGCTCGATCTACTTCCCTCCATCTTGACCCAAACGATGGCGCACCAGTACTGGAACGCTGGGAGAGCGACTCACTCAAAAACGCCTACGCGACACCCTTCTTTCACGACGACGTCGACGCCGAACATGATATCGCCCCACGAAACCAGCCAGCAACCTCCAGAGGGCCTTGGTCAATCCCCGGAATGTTCCCGCGATGGCGAACATGACCCCTCACCAGCTCACCCTCGTCCTCCCCCACTCCCACTCCAACCCGATCCAATCTCTTATCCCCACCCACAAGTGTACGGCTTCTATGGCGGGCCGCCGACCTCGTACCTCCCGTACATGCCGGCAACCGCCCCGGGGTATTACACCCTGGGGCCGGTGGAAGGGTCAACGTACATTCACGCTCCACACTTTGTGCACCCTCCTCATACAGCACCGCTCCCCGGGCATTCCGCGCCCTCCATCACGCCCTCGCTCGTATCCATGCCATCAACAACGTCGATGTCCTCCCTCGCGTCGGTCTCGTCTTCGCCCGACCTCGATTCGACCAATGTGCCGCAATCAGCTCCTCCTCCCACCGCTGCTCAACAAATCGCATCGGGCAGGACCAACTGGGAGCCCGTCACCGATGGGCACGGAGACGACTTCGAGGCCCCCGCTTCGGCCTCAATGGTGTCGTCAACGTCCTTGGTCCATTCAACTGGAGGTGAGCCGCACCAGCCAATGGTCGGTCGCTCGCGACGTGCCGCGGCTTCGAAAGCGAGATCGAACATCGCCTCGATCGTCACCAAGCTCCGCTCCCCAGCTCTAAATGCCAGACCGCTGGACCGCCCTTCCACCATGCTGTCGCGTCCGGCGTCAACGAACCCCTCACTGCGTTCCGGTACAACATCGACCGCCTCTCCTGCCTTGTCCGCGCTCTCACTCCAGCCGACCAAGCATCGGGCTTCTGATCCCTCGAGCAAGAACTCGTTGCGCGTGCCCATGAAGTTCCACCCGAAGCAACCCGCTATCTTGCTCGAGCTGAAGAACCACCGAGGAGTCCTGCTCGAAGCGCCACCGGGCGCCCAGCTCGAGGTGAACGACCTGCTCATCCTTCATCCGCCTACTTTAAGCCCCAACGCGAAGGTCAAGCCTGTCAACCAGTACAACCAGCCCCCGGGTATCATCTCGGACGGGATGCCCATCGAAGGCTACCGGAGCATGTTCGAGATGTACACGTGTCGGGTGTGCAGCAAGACCTATGATGGGCGCAATGCGAGGAGTGTCGCGCGGAGACACCTGCAGGATAAGCATGGAGTCAAGCTGGCATTGCAGAAGAGGCGGACCCGATGGGATCTGGGTAGGTCCCCTAGATAACGTTGGTCGTCGGGCGGCAGCTGACGGAAGAACCGGACAGGCCGAGAACTGCGGTGGACGCGAGGGAGAAGACGCTCAAAAGCAAGCGGGACTGGGCTACTAGGGCCAGGTAAGCTGTTGAGCTCGCAGGGCACTCAAGCTTACGACAAGGCAAATCCAACGCCTGGAGAAAATGCACGCCAAGTTCCTTGAGCGATACGGCCCCGCTGGGATAAGGACGCCCTGCAATACCCGTTTGACGGCTCCTTCGATGCGTGGGACGCTCTCGACGGCTGTCAGGAACAAGGCATACCCGGACGGCAGGCTGGACTGGGACCGTATCCCCAAAGCCTTACGTGATAGCCTGGTAAAGCTGGTGGGTATTGAAGCGCCGAAGGTCGAAGTCGAGTACGAAGATGCCGATGGCGAGGGATGCGAGGAGGGCCGGTCATTCGCCGGAGGGCAGGCAGAGCACATCGAGCCGGTCGTCTCTCCGCCCGAGCAGACAACACGAAAGGGTCGACTGAAGCGTCGCAACCAGGTCAGACCTTCTGCAACTCGCAGCGCCACGATCACGTCCGCCGACCAAGTTCACGAAGGTCGACAGGTCACTCCGATCCGATCTGTCGTCCCTTCTGGTCCGTCGCTGCAGCGCACACCGATCTCCAGCTCTCGGCTGACCGCACACGAGCAAGGTGACGAGGCCGAGGAGGAATCGTGGGCGACGACTTGGGGTTCGGCGACGCAGGTGGACTACCAGACCCTGCAGACTGCCCTGGCGGGACTTGATGAGGACGAGACGATCACCGACGGTCAATACGCCATCGCCTTAGCTCCCGTCAGCCCCGGGTCCTCGGCTCGACACGACAAGTCGATATCGCCCGAGCCTGTACCAAGGATGACCGAAATCCCGCGCCCGATTTGGGTCAGCCCCGAGGAGGCAATCGAGGCGTTGCACGCGAACGAGATGTGGTACCCGCGCGCACAAACATACGACTACTCATTTTCGGCAGGCGCGCCTGCGGACAAGCCATGGCTCTTCGTCCCTTCGCCGGACATACCTCGCGTCAACACACCTTCGCATAACAGTCTTGGTGGGGACGTCGTCGCGGCTGAGTCGCTGCTCAACCTCCACTCCACGCCTGCCCGACCGGAGGACGGGGAAAGCCAGATACCCACCTCGTCCAGTGATGCTAGGGTCACCGCTCAAGGTTCCACACCGTATGACTCCTCGCAAGCCGCATCTTCGGTCATCCGTGGGCTGCTTGACGCGCCTGATATCACTCCCCACCCTCGGCCTCAGCCTCACCGAACTCGATCTCTCATTCAGCCTTTCAACAAGTCTCGCCCTGACTCGATGACGCGTTCGCTATCGTTCTCGCAGCAGGTCCTCGATGATCCGTTCGCCATCTCACCGAACACTACCGCGCTCCTGAAAGCGGCTGACGAGTCGCTGAACGGCAAGAGACGCCGTGAGGCAGTCGGAGCGAGTCCGTCGCCTCTGACGAAGAGGAAGAAGGATGAGCACCGATTCGACCAGCTCGGCCGGTTCGAGTCGCCCCGACAGCCGATGAGCGCTTTGCGACCCAATTTGCATTCAGTCCGTACAGGCACTAGGAGTACATCGGGTGCGGACAGCAAGATGAACACGATGGGCACGTTGAGCAGTGCTGGATTGGGGTTCGGCGCGTATGCAAGTATGGGCGCGAGCGGAGGAACGGAGCTGAAAACGCCGGTGCGGGGTAAAGTGAATCATGTGCCGAGCTCCCTGAACAAGATGTGGCAGTTCAGCTCGCCGAGCGACCCCGGCGCCGCGGCCAGTCTTGGGTTGGTCCCTTCCTGGGGAATTATGCCTGGAGACAGCACGCCGGGGATGAGCGGGATGGTTGCGAGCGAGACGCCTGTGAGGCATGGGAGGCAGTAACTGGGCGCGCGCAGGCACAGCGGACTTTGGCGGGGATATTTAGTGATATCGAATACAGCAATCGAGTAAGGGTTCCGATCAGGTGCGATATAACATGCATCGTCTTCATATGAACATGGATTGTGGCTGCGCATGACAAGCTACCATGCACCAAGAAGGAATTGGGGAGAGGGGGTGGCCGGGCGGGGCTTGCAGAGGTGAAAGGGAATGGGGAGGATTGATTGTCTCCGGGCGGCCCGCCAAACAGGTCCGGATTGGTCCTCGGAAATCCGCAACCGACTCCCTCTTGGCGCGTGGTTGAGCCCAGGGCTCGTGCATTGCTGCGACACCCACCTCCGTTCTCCGCATAGGGATGGGTTGTGAACTGATCCAGCTGTCATCAGCGTTTGCCGCCCACGCCACTCGACACTACTCACCTCGCATGGTGACCGTTCGATGGTTATGTGCGCTTCACTGACCTCACTCGAAATCGAGCGTGCGGTATCTTCGGTGGCTCTTGCCAGCTATACAGCTTTTGATCCAGAGCACCGGACAATGTTGGCTCATCTAGAGCGCAGAGGCGCGCGGTTCTTCCCCGAGTATTGCTTCGCAAACCGCAAACCTGTTGGCAGATACCCCATATCAGGCAACCATGCGGTACCAAGGCATCAACTCAGGCCCCAACATATTCCAGCGCCTTCCGAGACGGAATCACTGCCAGATCAAACCAAACACGACATGAGAAGCTGTTTATGCATATCAATAGGTGTGGCTCTCCGGGACAGGCCATGGGATGAGCGAAGCGGTGATCGCCGCTTGTTTGAAAACATGCCAGGCGTGCGTCGCGCGTGATTTGGCTCGACTTGTTCCCCATCGAAGCGTGCATCTGTCTGTTTGTCGTTGGCATCTCGGTCGATCGTCCCCGTCTACCTCTGAGTCCACAGCCTCCCGAAGAGTCTGCACGGCGGTAGCACCTCGACCATCCGGTAGGACAGGCGATAACCCATCGAGCAATCATCTATCATGCCGGCAGTATCCTTCCTTCCCTTCTTGCAGACCGTCCCGGTAGGAACTCGCATCCTCACGGGACTAACCATCCTCCTCACTCTCGTCGCGTTCGCACTGGACACGCTGGTGCGGGAGAACTCGCCCAACCCAGGGACTTTCGGACAGGAGGTACCGTGGTTGGTGTTGGTACCGGGATGGAGTTGGAAGTACCCATGGGTGTTCCTGAGCGCGGGTTTCGTCGAGCTCAGCATCGTTGAGGTGAGTCGGACTTGCTGTGCTGGGACATGACGTCGGAATCAGGCTTCAAAGGAAGGGACTAAACTTTTGACGCGTGGGACTGACTCGTAGTTGATCATCTCCGCCGTGTCCCTGCCCCTTGCGTGCCGATACCTCGAGCGAATATGGGGATTCAAGGAGACGATCCGCTTCTGCTTCCTCACTATCATCGGCGGAAACATCATCGCTTTCGGCTTCACGTGGCTGCTCTACCTCGTGCTCGGCATCGAGGATGCCTGGTGAGTCGAGGTGCATACTGGCGTCGCGGAGCTGACCTGCAGGTACGGAACGCCATACCACGGTCAATCCGGATTGCAAGCGGGCTTCCTCGTCGCGTTCACGCAGCTCATCCCGGAGCACCAGATCCAGCTGTTCGGCAAGCTCAAGATCCGCGTCAAGGTGAGCTGTTCGAAGCTGCCCCCCGGAATGTACGGCTCATGGGCAGACTCTCCCGGGACTGTACATCCTGATCTCGAACGTCCTCACGATCGTCCTGGGCTCGTCGCCCTACATGCTCATCCAATTCGGCTTCTTCGTCTCATGGGTGTACCTCCGGTTCTTCAAGCTGTCCGAGGATGGACTGAGCCGGGGAGACAGGAGTGAGACCTTCGCCTTCCAGTACTGGTTCCCCCCTCCTGTTCGGTATGTCCCAGCTGGCAGTAGGCCGATCATCCAGTCCAGCTGACGGCAGACCATACATCTCGAAAGCGGCCAACTTTGTGCACAAGCTGGCCGTCCGGGCGAAGCTGGTACCGCAGTGGGATGAGCCCAGCACGGGTGGAGGAAGTTATGCGATGTTGCCTGGACCGGGCGGCGCGCGAGCCGAGGCCGAGAGGAGGCGGTGAGTTAACTGAGACTGCCCTCTCCACTCGATGATCCAGACCCTTTCGCAACGAATCCGATCGCTTGGGAGGTCAACTGACAGACAGAGCCCTCGCTCTCAAAGCCCTCGACGCCCGACTCGCAGGCGGCAGCCCCGCTCCATCCCCCGCGACTCCCTCCGCTTCTGCGCCACCGCCCGCTCCGGTCCGCTCCGTCAGCACAGGCCCGAAGGAGGAGGTCAAGGAGCCCAAGGAAGCCAAGGAGTAAACGAGCAGGTGATGTCAGGCGGGCTTGAGCAGCCGAAACATAGATCATCATGAATGCAGCACATCTGTCAGTCGCGTGGCTTCAGCCTGTGTTCCGAAGATCTGCCACATATACACATACATGCCTTGAACTACGGCTAGGCGCAGCCAACTACATCGTCATCGGGAAACTGACCGGGAACCAGGAGCACATGACATGGAGTGCGGTCTCCCAGGGAGATAGGCCGCTTGTCTCACTCAGAACACGTAGTCAGACTACTGAGGCGATCGTGCCGCCCACGCGCACATTGTCGTCGCGTGTGTACAGTATGCGCAGCTCTGACCTGTCCAACTCACCGTCCAGGGCAGACACCATCGGATCCCTCTGGGTCTATGTTCGTCACTTACCAGAACGTGCTCCTCTCCTAACGGTGTACTGATCACTGCACCTGACCGGCCTTGCCACATGGCCAATCAGTCGGTCCAATCGGATGGCAAGGCCAGGTCGTTACGACGATATCCATGTACACATATAAAAGCTGATACGATCGTTTGTGGCCAAATGATTCACACCTATAGATACAATCTCGGAGCCCCCGGAGGCGGTCTCATATAGCTTCGCCTCCTGTCCACACCTCTCCCGCTGATTCGCGTCTGATGTGCCGTCTCTCACAACGGCTTAGCTCCCCAGCGTCTCCTCGTAAAAGTCCACCGGCCAATCCCCCTTCAGCGCTCTCTTAGGCGTCGCCACATCGCGTACCGCCCTCCTCGTAGCGTGCATCAGCTGCACCGGGCCACACACTACCGTCAGGTTCTGATCGACGCGCTCCTCGTGCCAGCTCACCAGTGACGTTGATCGGACCCGTCGTCGTATCCAGATCGCCCTGCAACACCTCGCGCAGGTCCGCTCGGCCCTTCTTCCAGAACACATGACTGGCCGCTTCCTCCGTCAGACCCGTCGAGTCGACCACGATCGGTCGAGCTGAACCTGGGCCTGCTCCTCTCTCCACACGGCGGGTCGGTGCGCCACGGTGGGGCCGTTCTATCGGCTTTGGCAGAAGTGCCTCTTCATCTTCGTTCTCTCCGCCTCCCGCCGTTTCCGCGCCGAGCTGGCCAATTTCGTCGTCTGCCTCTGATACCGGTGAGCCGATCGATGCGCTATCACTTCGCGTCGCAGCGGGCGCATCATCGCCGTTCGCCGCGCTGTTCTCCACTGTGGCCGTCGAGAGCGTCCCACTATCCCTCGTGCGCCTTACTTCCGCTTCCTCCGCAACCTCTTCACCCTCATCATCTGATCCTACCGCGCTTGGCAACTCGCTCAGGCCGCCTTCCAGCTTGGGCAAGTCGCGGTACCCCCTTTCCCGATGGACCGAGTACCGATGACTGAACCGCCTCGGCGCAAACTCTTCGACCAGCCGATCCGTAAAGCCTACAGCGGGCGCAGGCTCATCCGCCCGGCCCGATTTCGTGACGTGGATATCCAGAGTCAACTTCACCCAGGGCTGGGCATGCGCTAGCGCAGCAGCATCGTTGAGGATGCCTGCGAGCCATTTGACGTCGGACGCGTGCCGGATATGCCAGACTAGGTGTAGGTGGCGCGGGATAGCGGGTAGGTCGGGCTGGAGCAGGCCGAGGAGATTGGAGGAGAGGAAGGTGATGCCTGTGCCGCCTGATCGTGAGCTTTCGACAAAAGCGCGCACACTATAGCTCACCAGCAACGAGGATGACAGTGGAGTATGAGCAGAGGGCGTGCGAGGAGCCGTACGGCCCCTCGAGGTACACCGGTATGTCGGTGGTAATGACCCCGGAGAGCTTATCCCGGAGCTTCCTCGTGAAGCCTAGACGTGAGCTGCATTTCGGGCGCTTGAGCTCACCAGAATGCACTCGGATTAGAAAGATAGCCTCATCCCGATCGTTCGGCATATTCGCTATCGAAAAGGGGTGCGTCTCATGCGGCGAAGACGACACGCTCGGGCTAGACAAGAAGCTGGCCTCAACATCCAAGCAACACCACAGCATTGTCTTACTTACAAATGCTGTCCCGCTGTCCACTTGAGTCCAGGCCGCCGTGCCGTCAACAACATGACATCCTTCCCCAGCAGCTCGATCGTGCACTCTCCCGCCTGACCGCCCGCCGCTCGAGTCTTGAACCACCGCAAGTCGGCGGGGGGATTGATCCAGAGCATCCTGCACCCGCGGATGAGACGGTCGAGTGCCCATATAGCAAAACATGGCCAGAGCCAGAATTGTAGGCGGTACCAGTGCAAAATCGCGCCGCCAATGAAGACGCTGCCGTCAACTGATGGACAGAATGGCGGTCGATGAGCTTACATGGTGAAGATAATGTGCGCCACGAGGAAGAACTCGAAGGCCACGCGCCGGACGAACCGGAAAGAGGTGATCCAAAGACCGGTGAAGCCAAAGATGGCGATGAGGCCCTGCCCGTCAGCTTCTACATCGCCAACGTTGTCTGCGTAGCTCACCCAGATGATGTACCATCGCCGAAAGTGTCCGGCGAGCCAACTGCCATCAGCCGAGATACAGGTGCCTGTGAGCCAGCTTACACCCTCGGCGTCCACAACAGCATGTGTGCCCACGAGAAGAACAACGCGACGCGCGAGCTCGCTCGGTGCAGGTAGTTGAGCTTCTGGTACGTGATCCCCGTGAGCGCGGAGATGGGGTTGTTCTTCTGGATGAGGACGATGATTAGAGGACACTGACAGAACGCCTGCGAGTCAGCTGCTGTTCTGAGTGCAGGTGAGAGCTCACCAGTACACCCATGCCGTTCGCGAGGTAGAGATACCAGAACTCGTTGCCCTCTACTTGTTAGCTACACGGACCGACACAGTCTCTAGACAGCTCACGGGGTATCGTCGCCAGCGCGAATGCAACCATCACGACCGTATACGCTCCGGTCCACAACGCATCGGCCATTGACTCCGGGCCATACAGCCATCCCGGTATCGTGCGCAAGTACAGCCAGTTCCGCTGCGTCGCCTCCCAAGCTGACCAATGCCGGCTGATCGTTCCGCGCCGGCTCCCCCTGCCCCCTTTGTTTGTGTCCTCTAATAATGAATCTTCCGCCTCGCCGATCCCAGTCGCACGCGCTCCCTTAGCGGGTAGCGGCTCCACCAACGTTGCGTCCGACCGGCCCATGCTGCCATCCGGCGAGTCATTCCCTCTGCCTTCTCCATCCGGGTCGTCCGTCGCCAGCCGCGTATGTCGATGCCCGCTTTCCACCCTCCTCCTCCGTAGTCTCCGCTTGTGACGTAGACTGATAATCAATCGGTGCCAAGCGAGTAGCAGCACGATCGCGAGGCAGATGAACGGGAACCCGCGGGAAAGGTAATAAATCGGTCGATGACCTTCTGGCGGCTGTGCGTCGTGCTCCGCTTCTGTCGAGTTTGCATGCCCGTTTGCCTCTGTTACTGTCGCATTGACCGCCCCGAGCGTCGCGTTATACGTCGAGATAATCTTGCCTAGTGTCGAGCCGCTCTCCATTGCCGCTGCCGAAGCCGTAGGTGAGGCCGCTGCCGGTACATGCTCGATCGAGTGTAGGAGGCCGTTATGCGGTAACGGTTCAGGTCCAGGCGACATGTTCCACACCTGCTGTCGTTGCGCTTCGTACGCGGATTGAGCGTGGACGTGTCCGGTATTGTCGGCAACCATGTCTGGCATTAACGTCTGATCCGCATGTCCCCTCCTGGATAACGACGACAAGGACTGGATATACAACAACCAGGGGAGCACGGATGATGGTGGCAAGGGCAACTCACGAATTCACTCGAACACCATCTCGCCCACGAATCCTCTGTTGTCGCCCGAGCGAGTTTTGTCCGAGTATGCCGTGGGCGTGCTGGTGCTAATCAGATAAGCGGCGGCGTGGGAAGAGAGGAAGGAAAGGCAAAGGGAAGGGTGATGTGAAAAGGTCGGAACAGAGTTGATTTCGCTCGTCGGCCGACGAAGCGGGCAATGTCGTCAGAGTCTCTTGCGGCTCCTCTCGCCTGGCGCAAACTGTATAGAACAGCGAGGTCGAGCCGGAGTTGAGTTGGATTTGATCGTCGGACTGTGTGTATCGTTCCGATAACACAGGGGTTCTCGAACAGCGATGCGAAAGGCAACAATCAGGAGCCAAGAGCAGTCGAAGGGGGAACCAAGAGGGACGGGGGATGGTCGCCGGTTTCGGGATGGACGACGTCCGTCACCCGGCGCCTATTTAAAAGTTTCTATCAGATAAGCAAAACTCGCACCCACATGGTCCATTTCAGGCCAAACAACGTGCGTACACCTCGTACCAACACAGAGGCGAACTCGCGTGCCCGCATCCTCAGGTGCGCATTCAAGGCCGAACAGGATGAGACGAAGCGCATGGGATAAGCATTGACGTGCCAGCTGCGTCATATGCCCGGAGTCTGATCAGACATGTCCGGCCCACCCGACTTTTCGTCGCAGCATTACTGGGAGACCAGGTTCGAAAGGGAAACTTCGTTCGAATGGCTTGCGCGGTCGGACGTGATCCTTCCGGTCGTGCTCGAGACTGTCAAAGAGGTCGTAAAGGCCCGCACATCGACCCGGCAAGGTGGTGTGACCGAACGTGACGGTTCACACCTGCGATTGCTCCACTTCGGTTGCGGATCTTCGTCACTGGGTTCCGACATCCAAAGTTACCTGGATGGTTCATCTTCAGGGGGTCCTACCGATGCGTCCAGCTCAGAGGCCGCCGACAACAACATCAACGTCGATGCAATCATCTCCCTCCCGGGCATCGAAGTCATCGACGCGGATTACGTACCCCCAACCCTCCTCTCCGAGGCTTCCCGCACCGTCCCCCTGATCCAGCTGGACGTGCTCGATCCGTCCTCGATGGCTTCCTCATCACCCGTAGACGGATGGAACGTGCTCATCGACAAGTCCACCGCGGACGCGATCTCCTGCGGGCCAAACATCACCGACCCCGCTTCCGGCGCGTCATCATCCCCGCTGGACGTGATGCTTGACAACCTTGCGAAAGCGACTCGCCGTGGCGGGAGGTGGGTCAGCATATCGTACTCGGCGACGCGGTACAACAGTCTAGGCCGGCCACTGCCGACCGCAACAGATCAACCGGAAGGAGTTTCGGAAGCGTTGGCTGCACCCGCCTGGAAGCTCGTATCGCGGACGCCGCTGGGTGCGACAGCGATACCGGAAGGCCGGCTGATAGCTGACGGGAAAGGGTGGAGACGGGTTTATGAGCCAGAGACGCCTATATGGCTGTACATATTGGAGCGCATATGATGCAAAGTCGGACATCACTTGCTACACTCGTACGACACGCGGACCGGGCTGGCACCATGCCCTTATTTCTCCGAGGTACTGTACGAACGGGCAGGCATGCGCGGCACGTGTGCGAAGAATATTACATGATGCGACTGGTCCTCATCGTGCATTGAACAACTAACAATTACTTGCCAATGTCGGCGGTATGCACCAGCATGATCTCCTTGTTCGCCAGGCCAACCACGAGGTGCTCGCCATCATCCCTCCACTTCATCGCGAGGTTCATAGGCTTGTCCCGGACTCGCTGCTTCGTTGCGTCCTCGTCGAACTCGTATTCGCCCTTGATCTCGCCGGTCTGCCGTTAACACTGCACCACATCATCTTGTACCATCTCGACTCACCTTCACGTCCCACAGCATCAAGTGCCCGTTCCATCCTCCACCAGCGATCAACCCCTTGCCTATGGGGCTGAACGCGAATGAGCCGGTTCCCTCTTCCAGCCCCTTCAGAACATGCAACAGCTCGCCCGTGAGCGCATTGAAGAGCTTGACAGTCGTATCCTGTCCACCACTATTGTCAGCTCCATCCGTTCATCTCCCGTTGCCCACTCACGCAGCGATGATCTCCCCGCTTGGCGACCATTCGACCGAATCCATCCGTAGATTCTCGCTCTCCTTGACCACCTCCAACACCCTGGCCGCCTTGATACTACCCAGGTCCAGCATCTCCTCATCCTCTTCCATCGCCTTCTGCTTCATAGGCGAGACGCTCCGGCTGCCGACACTGCCCGTGACAGATCCCGGTCCCTTGGGATAATCCGGTAGACTCCAGATCCTGACCGTTCCATCATCACTCGCACTCGCCAACAGGCGCTCCTGATCCGGCTGAGCGGGGCGTGACTTGGGCTGCCATTTGATCCGGGTGATATCGTCCGTGTGTCCCACAAGCGTGAATGTTGCGCGGGTATCGCTCGCGCGGTAGATCAGCACCTTCTTGTCGTTCCCGCACGACGCAAAGACCTGATCGTCCAGCCAGTCCACGTCGTTCACCTCGGCCGTGTGGTTCTGGAACGTCCGGAGCATACGCTGGTCGTGTGAGCTGCCGAGGAGCCAGAGCGCGACGGTGAAATCCGTCTTGGCAATGAGGATGCGCGAGCCGTCCGGTGAAAACTTGATGGCGCGGATGGAGCCTCGTCCATACGACATGATGCCTTGAAGCTGCCCGGAGGGGGTGAACAGCCGGCCAGTTCCGTCCAGCGAACCTGCACGTGAGCACTTGATCTTCTCACCATCTGGAGTGGGACCCACCGACAGCAAGGACCGTGCCGTCGGGATGCCACGACAGGCACGTCACAGCCTTCATATTCGACTCGATGGTTTTGATCGCGATGGTTGTGGGCTTCCGCGCCGCCTCGAGCACTTTGCCCTCGCCCGACTTTTGCGTGACGAAATCCCAGAGTTTGGCTGTTCCGTCGCCGGAGCCACTGACCAGCACATCCCGGTTCTTAGGGTTGAAGGCGAGTGCAGACACCTGCGGTCAGCTCGGCAGAGGGGAATGGGTTCCGTCGATGGCGCATATAGGCAGCTTCGCTACATCCCTCGGGATCGGTGGAATGGCGAATCGACTCACGCCATCTCTGTGCTCTCTCAGATACCCGATATGCCGCTCCTCAATCCATCCTGGTCTCGCCTTCCTTTCTTCATCGCGTTGCTTCTTCTCCTCTTCCGCCTGTACGCGTTCCCTCTCCTCCTCCTCATCCGCCACCTCGGCGTCACCCTCGCCCTCTCCTTCCTCCTCCTCATCGTCATTCTCGTTCTCATTGTCCTCATCCTCATCCTTGCCCGCCGGCTCCTCCGTCTCCACGCTGCTCTGTCGCGACCGGTTCTTCGCCGTCGCTCCATTGGCTGGACTTCTTGTCCTCGATCTCGATCCCGGTTGTTGCACCTCCAACCGCGAGCCGCCCAGCCTCGATTTTTTAGACCGTCTACCGGCGCCCTCGCTCGCCGAGTTGTCGTTCTCCTCCTCCTTCTCGCGGGCGTTCACACCGCGTTTCAACTTCGAACTCGTTTCAGACGAGTCTTCCGTCCCTTTGCCTCGAGAACCCTCTGCAATACGTCTCCGCGGCGACGTCGAGTCCCTGCTCTTCCTCTTTCCCTTGCCATTATCGTTCTCCTCGGCTATACGTCGTCGCGAAGGACCCGCAGCGGACCGCTCGTTTGCTGGTGGTGGAAAGGCTTCAGGGCGAGTCGACGGGGACTGACGTTTCCAGACGGGCGGGGTGGTAGTCGGATTGCTCTGAGCCGAAGGGTATCCCGGTGGACATAAATGCGGGACAATCAGGTGGAATGGGTTCGGGCATGTCGGTTTGTACGGTTGCTGCGGTCAGTGCATGTCGACCCGAGTCTGTCCGAGGCGAAACTCACCCCCTCGGGCGTGATATGCCGCTCGACCTCCTCCCACCTGACAGCCTTCCACAATTTCCTCACAAGCTCTCCTCTCGGTATCCTGCCCGACGGGTTACCGAACAGTCCATCGCGGGGCGACTTCCCGGGGGCCGGGGTACCGTTCGCATTCTTTGACTTGCCCGTCGAGCCGTTCGCGGACCCGTAGCCCGGGTTAAAGTATTGGAAGAGCGATGTTTGCGGTAAATTTGACTCGGCAAGGAGGGTGAATGCCGTATGGGCGAAATTCGACTCGAGGAGGTACTGTTATCAGTTTCAAACCATAACCCACCGAGTAAGGACGCGACTCACAAGGTAGATGAGGATGTTGATCTCGACGCTGCTTATCTCGATTGGGTTACCATCTTCGTCTTCGTCCTCCGCATCCTCGTGTTCCGGCTCGACGGAGGGGTCGAAATCCTTGTATGTAATGTTTGGGGGTTCGGGGGGTAACATTGCGTGCACCTAGGCGGGGGAAGGGGGGTGAAGATATGACGTGATCCGTTGATGTGCTTCCCACTTTCGAGTCGGTCGGAAGCTTACGACGTCGAGGATACGCGCCGAAGAACGGTGTCGGAGGTATGAAGTGAACAAGGACAAAGAGATGTTATAGGCAGAGGTGGGATGGGATCAACAATTGATAGACGGGCCAAAGGGGATCTGAAAGGAACCAATACGCAAATGAACCTGACACGTAGCAACCGGGCAGACATCAGGCTCACACGTGATCTCGGCTCAGCCTGCGACCCAGGCGATCCAGACCCCCGATGCGAACAGCGCCTTCATAGTGCAGCTTAAAACTGGGTACGGATGACACAATGAGACACTGGAGCGAGGTGCACCTGATGCATGAACCCCAAAAAGATCGCTCATCCACCTGTCACACCCCAAACCCCCCGCATCTCTGCAGGGGAGATTCGACCTAGACTACTGAAAGACTAGATCTACTCCTCGTCCTCCTCGGCATCCTGGTCGACCTTGAAGTATCGGAGCGAGTAGGTGTCCTTGGAGGTAGCGACGACTCTACGTCGTCAGCGAACAAGTATGCAATTGTCAAGGGTCTCGGCTCACCGGAGGAAGTTCTCGAAGTTGTTCTTCTTGAGGTGCTTCTTCGTGAGGTACTTGAGGTATCGCTTGGAGAAGGGGATGTTGGAGGTAAGGACGAGTCGGTTGCCTACGGGTCAGTTTGCCATTCTCACGGCCTTCCACCTCCAAGCGCGACCTGCCCCGAAGACCCCTCTGCCCGGCCCAACGCAGGCAGGTGGTGCGAGCACGGGTCTACACTCCGCAGACAGAGAAGAGCGCCCCAACTCACCCTCCTTGTTCAAGGTGATGGCATCGCCGAGCTGACCGGGCTTTCCGTCAACCTTGATTCGGTCGTGCAAGAACTTCTCGAACGAGGCCGGGTCGAAGACGTTGTCGTTCGCCGGGACCGAGTAGTCGACGTAGAACTTGTGGACGGCCTTGGGGGCGGTCTTGGAGGCGGAAGCGGCTTTGGGCTGTTGGATTGATACGGGAGGCATTAGCAGCAGAGAGACGCGACGGGGAAGGCAATGTGATCAGCTAGATATCCTTTGACGCGGCGTGTGACGGAGTAGCATAAAAGCCATGTCTACAGGACACAAGACAGTGGGAAGGGAGGATTGTTGACGCACCATGTTGTCTACAGATTTCTGCAAAACGGTGCTTTTGGGGTGAAGAGTAGGTTGGGTGGGTGAGTTGTTGGTAATGTGAACAGGTGGATGGGTAGCGAGCACGGTGTACAAAATTCCGTGCATGAAGGCGGACATGGCCGCCGATGCTCGCCTCGGAGTTTGGCGGGGTTTCTGAACAACGCAACGTTTAGCCCACAGCGGGTGGCGAATGTGGCGGCGCTGTCCTGTTCACTTCGTCGCGAGGTGATCCTTCCGCCACCACTCAAGACCCGCCCTGCGACGAGCACCTTCAGCCGCGTAGAGCGTGACAGCTAGCTGTGCGTTCGTTTCATGTTCGACAATGCATCTGGAGTGCTCCCCTCGATGTCTTAAGGAGTCGGAGCTCTAACCAAGCCCCTCCTTTGCCCGACACGATGACTACATCTCTTCCTCCCGCCACGCCTGCGGTGCAGGAGACGTCCTGAACACGTCCTGCACGCTTCTGATTCCTCCAGGCGGGGGCACAGGTCGTCCGTCAAACACCCACCCACTCTCGCCTTGGGACAGTACACCAGAGCGCCCCGGGAACTTAATCAACCTCGGCTCACCTGGACCTGCATGTTCGTGACCTTGACCTGACGCATGACTCTGTTCGGGAGCGAAGCATCCCCCGCCCCAATCGTTCTTGTCCAATGGACGACCCGAGACAGGATGAGTAAAACGTATGCGCCGTGGGACATATCGAGCTTCGCAAAATTGCACCCAGCGCTCAAAGCCGACATCCAGCGGTGCGAGATGGCGCTTCGCCAGCTGAGCGGCGGTTTCCGCAGTCATGAGATTGTGAGTTGGGTGGCCCGGTTGGAACGACGATATGAGAGACCCGCCTGCGTCGCGTCCATGGAAAGGTACGACGCTGTCTCTCTGATCGGTACCATGTCCGTGAATTGGCAAACTTGGCGACTGGCTTCCTTGAACGGAGGCAGAGGGCAGGGAAGCGTTTGGCTGGGGGTCTCGTTCAGACACCTCATGGGCTGTTTCGTGGGCCCCAATCGGCCGCCAATCAGGTTCGCCCGCAATTTCCGTGAGATCAGCTTTGGCGGCTCCTTCACAGCCATGTGTTAAGGACGATGCAAGCATTCCTTCCCCCTCCGCCGTCCAGCGGAGCGCATGACCCTGACTGTCACTTGCTCTCCGCACACCCTCGAGGCCGGTATCGGTGGTCTCCAATCTTCCCTGCTGGGTGGCAAAATCCAGAGAGGCGACGACAGGGTTTTGGGCGATATGGAGGACGCAATCTCTGGCATGATTTCGTCATTCACTGTTATCCACTCTGCCCAAGCCATTGTATCAGTGGAATCGAACCTACAGTCCTCCTGAGTATGGAGGACAGAGACATCTTCGCTTTTTCGTGTGGGGAACATCGGTGCGCTGACCTCTTCTGAGCTGCAAGCTTGTGCCAGCTCGGGATGGGGAGGGTCTTGTGCCCCCGAGCCAACAAGTGAGGCATAACCGAGCTCGAAAATGTCAGTGAAGTGGTCGCTCATGTTTCTGAAATATCTTGGTTGGGGGGGATGGGGGGAGCTACTGGCTGCCATTCACCGAAGTCACGCACTCATGTATCTGCGACACGGCCTTCTGTAGTCTCCAGCTGTGGTGTGGCTCCACCTTTGAATCCTTTCAGTGGGACGTGGCGGGCACCCTGCGGCCTTCGTCCTTCACCAGACAGATGAGGCCGGGCTTCTCGCCCCACGTGCTCCCTCGTGAGAGGAGGCTTCCTCGGTACTCCTGCGAGATCACGCCGGTTTTGCTGATTTCAGGAGATTCCGGCAGTCCCTGGACGACTGTGAGGTACTTGCAACAAGGGAAAGCCAGTCCAAAGTTTGTGGCGCTGTCGCCTTCAGCAAGGGGCTTGTGAGGTCCGCGCTTGAACGCTAGTGGGTATATGGATTGTAGGTGAGCTCCATACTGGAATGCGGATCGGAGGGGTGCCCATGAGGCAACACATCAGGAACAGCACAACCGAACAGCACAACCACGCAGAGCCTCGGTGAGAACAGACCGCTTATAGAAGCCGTGTCTGCACGGGACTCAAACGGACTCAGCACAATGATGCCCTCACCAGAATGCCACCCGCCCAACCTAGGGATGAGCGACGTAGCCGAGTGGTCACCTGGAAACACCATGACACGTGGCATGCCACATGTTTGCCACGATCACAGCTCCCTCACCTCGTCCACGCATGGCGCCTCGGCTACCGAGCCGCCATTGCTCCCCCCGGCGCTCAAATTGAACGATGCGTGCAAACATATACACAAGCCCTCTCCTCTGTGACAGTTGGTCCGGTATCGACCGCAACCAATAGGCGGCTCAGAAACCACAAGGGCGTCCACCACCACCAAAAGCGGATCTCGCCACCGAA
>Ga0308169_10002000_pt1 | contig 22107 bp, 14 predicted proteins | sample PhyBR1_2_FD_202139 | JGI IMG/M metagenome (GOLD analysis project Ga0308169, IMG submission 202139) | Phyllosphere microbial communities from UC Gill Tract Community Farm, Albany, California, United States - DLSLSB.R1 | ecosystem: Host-associated > Plants > Phyllosphere > Unclassified | place...
TAGCCTCAACAACCTGTCGCTGATGGCGATCATCGTCGCGACCGGGTTCGTCATCGATGACGCGATCGTCGTGCTGGAGAACACCAGCCGTCACCTGGAAGCGGGCATGAACCGCCGGGACGCGGCGCTGCTGGGTGCGCGGGAGGTCGGTTTCACCGTGCTGTCGATCAGCGTCTCACTCGTCGCCGTGTTTATCCCCCTCCTGTTCATGGGCGACATCGTCGGCCGTCTGTTCCGCGAATTTGCCGTTACCCTGTCCGTCGCGGTCCTCATCTCGCTGGCGCTGTCGCTGACGACGACGCCTATGATGTGCGCATGGTTGCTTAAGCCGGGCGGTCCAACCGCCAGCGAAGGGCGGATCGGGCGAATGCTGGAACGCGGCTTCTCACGCGTTCAGCGCGGTTATATCGTTGCCCTCGACTGGGCGTTGGCGATGAAGCCTCTGGTCATGCTCATACTGGGGCTGGCGATCGCGCTGACGCTTTACCTGTATGTCGCTGTGCCCAAAGGGTTCTTTCCAGAGCAGGACAGCCCACTCCTTGGTGCTGGCGTCCGCGCTGATGAGAGCGTGTCGTTCGAAGCGATGCAGGGCAAGCTGCGTGACGTTTTCGCCGTCATCCGCGCTGATCCGGCCGTTGCCACAGTGGTCGGGTTCACCGGCGGGCGCCGCACCGGCAGCGCCTTCATGTCCGTTGCGCTCAAGCCCGAGAGTGAACGCGATGCCAAGGGGCGTGATGTCGTAGACCGCTTACGGCCCCAACTGGAAGCCGTACCCGGCCTACGTGCGTTCCTATTTCCCTTTCAAGCGGTGCAAGTCGGCGGGCGATCCTCCAACGCAAGCTACAGCTATCTGCTGATCTCCGACGACACCCGCTCGCTGTACGATACCGCAAAGCGACTGGCGGACATCCTGCGGACCCGCCCCGAACTGACCGACATCGACACCGACCTCGAACAGAACGGCTCGGAAAGCTATGTCGAGATCGACCGTGATCGTGCAGCACGCCTCGGTATCAGCCCGAGGGACGTCGACAACGCTCTCTACAACGCCTTCGGCCAGCGTCAGGCGGCGACGATTTACGAGGACATTAATCAGTACGGCGTGATCCTGGAGTGGAATCCGCAAGCCGCCCAGGGGCCTGCTGCCCTGGCGGACGTGTACGTGCCGGCGAATGCCGCGGCCGACCGAGCGAGCACCGATGCGACGACGCAGCGGACGAGCGGTGACACTCTCTCGTCTGGCGCAAAAACCGCCGCAAGCGATCCGGCAAGCGGTCCGGACAGCGGAGGCGGCATGGCGGCTGGCGATGTCACCAATCCGGCGCTCCGCGACCCCTCCACTGGGACCGCGCTTAGCTCCAGTGCGCGGCAGATGGTGCCGCTGTCGGAGATCGCTAGGTTCCGTACTAGCCAGACCGCCACCAGCGTTGAACACCAGAACGGCGAGGTGGCCACCGACATCTCCTTCAGCCTCGCTGCGGGGGTGACGCTCGGACAGGCACAGGCCATCATCGAGGAAGCCGAAGCGAAAGCCATAATGCCCGACAATGTGCGCGGCGAGTTTTCGGGTTCGGCCGCGGCGTTCCAGGATCAACTCGCACAGCAGCCGTATCTCGTCGCAGCTGCACTGGTGGTCATCTACCTTATCCTCGGCATGCTCTACGAAAGCCTGATCCATCCGCTGACCGTGCTGTCCAGTCTGCCCGCTGCCGGCGTCGGCGCCGTCCTAGCGCTGATGCTGATGAAAATGGAGTTCTCGATTATTGCGTTGATCGGGGTGTTCCTTCTCTTGGGCATCGTAAAAAAGAACGCGATCCTCATCATCGACTTCGCGCTTGAGGCTCAACGAACCCGCGGTCTGACAGCCGAACAGGCTGTTCGCGAAGCGAGCATAATGCGGTTCCGACCGATCCTGATGACCACGCTCGCTGCCGCGTTCGGCGTTTTGCCGCTGGCGATCGGCTTCGGCGAGGGCGCGGAGTTGCGCCAGCCATTGGGCGTGACGATCATTGGCGGCCTGATCGCTAGCCAGCTGTTGACACTCATCACGACCCCGGTTGTCTATATCTATCTCGATCGGTTCTCCCGTCGCCAGGGCGGCTCGAGCGCACCGTCGCCGCAACTGGAGCCGCACGCCGCATGACCTTATCACGGACATTGTTTGCGAGGCCGCGAGCGCTTGCATGCGTGATACTGAGCGCATCGCTGAGCCTGACAGCCTGTAAGGCCGGGCCGGACTATCGGCTTCCCACAGTGCCCGTTCAGGCGTCGTGGAAGGCGATGCCGGGGTGGTCCGCCGCGGTGCCTGCCGATCACATGCTGCGTAGCAACTGGTGGGCATTATTCCGCGACCGAACGCTGAGCGAGCTGATCAATCGCGCCGACACCGCCAATCAAACCCTCGCGGCATCCGCTGCAAATTACGCGCAGTCGCGGGCGGTAGTTCGTGAAGTACGGGCAGCGCTACTGCCCAGTGTCGATCTCAGTGGTGGTGCGAACTACCAGGGCCAGAGCGGATCGAACCGCACAATTACCGATCCGGTTACGGGGCAGATCGTGACGGTTGGGGGTAGTCGCCGCACGACACGGTTACAACTAGGCATCGGCACTAGTTGGGAGCCCGACCTGTTCGGCCGTATCCGACGATCGGTAGAAGCGAACCGAGCGACTGCAGAGGCCGCGCTGGCCGATCTAGGCTCGGCACGGCTCGCGATCCACGGCGAGCTCGCGATCAATTACCTCGCGTTACGGGGCACGGACGAGGAGATTGGTATCGTCGGCCGGACCATCACCGGTTACGAACGTGCACTCAAAATCGCCGACAATCGTTACCGAGCTGGTGTCGCAATTCGCACGGACGTGTTTGATGCTCAGGCGCAACTCGCCTCCACCCGCGCCGCCCTGGAAGGTTTGCGACGGACCCGCCGCGCGTTGGAAAATGCGATCGCTGTTCTGGTCGGAATGCCCGCAGGGGACTTCCGTCTAGCCGAAGCCGCGCCCGTCACGACGGTCCCCGCCGTTCCAGCGGTGCTGCCGTCAACCTTGCTCCAGCGCAGACCGGACATCGCTGCTGCGGAACGCCGGGTGGCTGCCGCCAATGCCAATATCGGCGTCGAAAGCAGCGCGTTCTTCCCATCCCTGCTGCTGTCGGCAGATGGCGGGCAGAACGCCTCCTCTGTCGGCGCCCTCTTCGGCACGGCCGCCAATATTTGGTCACTTGGAGCGAGCGTGGCCCAGACGCTTTTCGACAACGGCGCCCGTAGCGCACGCGTTACCCAAGCGCGTTTCGCGTACGACGCTGCCGTAGCCAATTATAGGCAGACGGTCCTCGTTGCCTTTCGGGACGTGGAGGATCAGTTGACAGCCTCTCAAGTGCTGGCTCGCCAGCAGAATCTTCTGCGTCAGGCTTCAGAGGCCGCCGGACGGAGTGAGGCTACCCTGCTCAACCGCTACCAAAGCGGCCAGATTGCCTACACTGACGTTGTCATCGCGCAAGCAACCGCGCTGAATGCAAGGAGGGCCCTTATTCAAACGTCGATTGACCGCCAGACAGCGGCTGTGGCGTTAATCCAGGCGATCGGTGGTGGCTGGTTTGACGTCGAAGGAACACCTGAGCCGCCCTTATCCTAGGACCTCTTCGTCACGATCAACGCTCAAGAAGATCCGTTTGGATTGCGGCCCAATGCGCAGGCACGCCATTTATTAGTGTGATTTGCACCGAGTCAGTAGAGTGCATTTAGAGAGTCAGTTCATTTTGCGTTTCTTTATCCACAGTAACGCTTTATCAACTGGCAATTGCTGGGCATACAGAGTAGGCAACTATACCATTTGGTAATAGCAATTAACGAGTTTGTTTGACTAAACTAACTCATGTTAACAACGAATATTTTGACAAACATATCTTTATAAGACTATTTAATAGCAGCTTTTTGCAGAAGCAATTCACTATAATCTTGTAGGTTCTTATAAGTAATGAGTACATTTATATTTAGTATTGCTGGCCAGAATAGAGTCTACGAAAGGGTAGAATGCGATTCGCTTTCAGACGCACGGAACAAAGCGGTAAAGTATTTAGGGGCATATCTGATCGAGCATCCCCGCTTTGCAGGCGACGGCCACTGGCGCGTGAGCGTCGAAGACGAGGCTCATACCGAACTTTTCCACGTTATCGTAGCGACGGTAACTTCTAGGCACGCAAAGCGGCTTAGCAACTCCGCGGATCTCTGACGAATATCGACAGTGTGCGTTAAGAGCTGGTGCGGATCTCATCGACGGAAATGGAGTTTTGTCGCATCTCAGCTGACTGCAAATTCCAGCTTGTCGCAAGGGTGAACCGAAGAGTGATTCGCTATTAGGTAATGTTGGCGCAGGTTGCGCGTGCCGTCCAGTGTAGCTGATCAGCTAGGCTTGGCTATAGAGCTTTACCAGAGTTCGCGATAGCACTTCATAAGTGACGAACCGGGCCAAGCTGTGCTTTAAGGTCTTCGGATGCCGAAGCTCAAGTCGTCTTTAGTCTAAAGTAACATAATGTCTAAAGATTCGCATGATGAAGGCTTTCTTGAGCCATCACTACTGAATTAACAGGCAGAAATTACAATAACGGGTGAATACCCACACTAGCAGCGTCTTCAGGCATTGGTTTTCGTCGGCCAGCGCCCGCAGCCGCGCCGCCTTCGACACGGTCATGCCGCCTTACTTCGCCTACCAGTTGTAGAACGTTGCGTCGCGGATCCCGTGCTTACAGCACAATTGCGCAGTCTTCACGCCAGCCTCATGCTCGCGCAGCACAACAATGATCTAAACCTTGGTAAATCAGCCTCGGCGCATCGCCCGTCACCACCTGACGATCAAACTTACCCAATAGTAAGATTCTGGGAAGCACGTCAGGCAACATCCTAAGTCATCAGCGGCCTGAGAAACGCGAGCGCTTAAGGCAGCGAATGCAGCCGGTCGCCTTCGTTCGGTCGAATAAAGCCAACCGTTCGACGCTAATGTTACTTTTGTAAAAGATAGATCGGATCGATTCCTGTTTTCATGAGTTCGCCCCGTCAGTATTTGACTTAAGGCGGGATGCTGAATCAGACCATGCCATACGACGAAATAGAAACCCAGCATGCTGTTGTCGCGGGCGAGTTGGGCATCGATCCAACGGCAATAAACGGTCATTCCTACGACGTTGAGGTGGTGGGCAATGGTTACCAATTGGTTCGATGGCATGACCAGGCTCTTGATGGCGTCATTCGCGAGGGCATACTTGGCTCATACACCACTCGCATACGCCTACCAGATGACTTATCGCGTCATAACTTTGTCGAAAAGCTAGTTTCTCTTTTTTAATCACATTGGATGATTAAGGAGGGTGACAACCCTCTGACCGGACCAGATTTCGACATCGTTCTTTAGCGCGTAGGCCTTTGCATCTGAGACGGCTTCCGCATCGCTTAGACATTCAAGATCGATGCGCTCTAAAATTTTCCCAAGCTTATCCATGACATATACGCGATATTCAAGCATCACCATTCTTCTAAACCATCGTTACCGGCTAAGCCTTGAGAAACGTCGATGTTTGGTAAAGCGGTATTGCAACCGCTACGGTTGAAGGTGCCCATAATTGCTCACAAGTTAGCCGATATTGCCCGCTAATTCACATTTCATCGGCACGTGTTAGTGCGCTCCTATTACGGCAATAAGTCAGCATGTCGGGCTTGGACAGCGGCGCCCGCAAACAGACTTGAAGCCAAGATGAATCCGGCAGTGATGCGCCTTCCGAGGCGCTTCACCCACAAATTCATGGCATATTATAGACTGTTAAGGTATTCGGCAGCGCGTAAGAATGAACACTACACCCATACAAGCTTGAAAGGATGTTTTAGATGCTAGCTGCTTTGCCGCTTGGTCATAAAATTTATCAACTATTTATCCGCGCTGCGTAATACGAGATGTAATATTAGCATATTTCGCCTCTGGCTTTCGTAAAGTAATTTTGTATTTCCTACTTCATTTAAATATTTACTACCACAGTGGGTTGTTCAAGGCACCGCACTTGGGCGCGGATGCCCCTGCTATACAGCGGATCCTTCTTCCTCGAACGCTAGATCTCGAAGAATGCGATGGAGTTCATTTCCGTCAAGGATAGATGGATCAAAGTCACTTGCTGCGCCGACGCCTGCAAAGCGTACTGCGTTTTCATCAGATAGGCCGACAAAGCCCATTGCCCAATGAGGAAAACTGCGCGCCTCAACCGGTTCCAAGCTTAGCAAGGACACTTCACCGTGACGTTCGTCCTGCTGAATGCGTTCAAAAGCCGCCTCAATCGAACCTAGCGGACCTTCCAGCACTTGGGCAAAACAGCCGCTATTGAAAATTAGGGCGCCAGTAATGTCATCACGATCATTGTTTCTCCTGCTCTTCAACAGAATATCGTCGACTTCATTTGCAAATGCCGATGCGTCATTTGCCACGAGATTTTGACTGTAATAGACAAGGCGATAGATCGACATTGGCATCTTTCGTAACTGTGCTGGCGAGAAAGGACGTCACTTGGCTCTGGGCCATAGGGCGTCCAGTGAGATATCCTTGAACATGCGTACAACGTTGACCACGGATCCGACCAAGCTGTTCGATTGTTTCCACCCCTTCAGCAGTGATGGCCATTCCTAAATTCGAACCCAATGCCGAGACGGCACTAAGTATTGCTTCACTGTCGGGATCTGATCCTGAGACAAACGACCGGTCAATTTTAATTTTGTCGAATGGAAACTTTTGAAGATAGCTTAGCGAGGAATAACCGGTTCCGAAATCGTCCATTGATATTTTTACGCCGAGCGCTCGCAATGCATGCAGGGTCGCTAGTACATTATCAGTATCAGAAAGCAGCGCTCCTTCCGTAATTTCAAGTTCCAGACGCTCAGGCGATAGGCCCGATTGAGAGAGCGCGGCGGAAACCGTACCCAAAAGAGTATCGGCTTTAAACTGAAGCGGAGATACGTTGACAGCGACTATCAACTGATCGGGCCAGCTTGCCGCAGCCATGCAGGCCGTGTTCAGCACCCACTCTCCAATTTTAACGATCAAGCCATTCTCTTCGGCAATTGGGATAAATCCCAAAGGCGGCACATCCCCCCGGACGGGGTGGTTCCAGCGGAGCAAGGCTTCGAAGCCGATGACGCGATCGGTCGCGAGATCGAGAAAGGGTTGATAGTGGAGCGCGAACTGCTTGAGCGCCAATGCACGCCGGAGATCGATCTCCATTTCGCGGCGTTCATGCAAAAGCACGTCCATACCTTGTTCGAAAAAACGAAACCGCCCCCGGCCCGCTCGCTTGGCTTCATAAAGCGCCAGGTCGGCGTTGCGTAGCAGGTCACGTGGCTGCATTGGCCCAATTCCCAGAGCGATACCGATACTCACGCCGATGTTTACCGTATGCCCACCCAGCACATAGGTTCTGCCAATCAGATCTACGAGGCGCTCGGCAAGACGTTCGGCATCCTCAAACCCACCAATCCCGCGCTGCAAGATTACAAATTCGTCTCCGCCCAGCCTGGCGATCAAGTCGTCTTTTCGGCAAGCCCGGCGTAGTCGTTCGGCGACCTTCTTGAGCAGCTGGTCACCAATGCCATGACCCAGCGTGTCGTTAATGATCTTGAAGCGATCGAGATCAAGGCACAAGATCGCCGTAGGCGCACCGGTTCTATTAGGTTCCAGCAGCGCCGCCTCGAGGCTGATCATCATCGCATTGCGTAATGACAGACCGGTTAAGTCATCAACCTGTGCCAAAGTCGTCGCTACAGTCGGCTCGCTCAGCGTCCATAAACTGAGACACACGGCCCCGCCCCCCATTGGGTTGAATAACGCTTCGTAGGGCTCTCCCTGCTTCGTTCTTAGACGCATACAGGTCGGACCATCGGTCATCGCACCCGGCTTTAGATAGTCAGGGAAAATGTCTGCCAAAGGCAGTCCGACGATCCATCCTCCGAAGCTGACGGCGGCGGTTGCATTAGCGTAGGCAATTTCGCTGCCGGCATCGATCACAATGACGGGGTTCTGCAACGACTCGAGAATGCGTGCGGACGAGGCCGCAGCAATCTCCGAGTTCTGCATAAATTCATGCAACATCCTGAATGGCTCCCGCCTTTTTGATGACGCTAGATTAGACGCCCTAACAAGGGGTAAATACCCTGTCCCAAATCGTCAGGGTCAGGACCTATTGATGTGAAAGGCGCGATCTGATTCAGGCTCCGGGGGGAGAGCGTAGATGAGCGACCTGTACTGGCTGACAGATGAGCAGGTGGCGCATCTGCAACCGCATTTTCCCAACAGCCATGGCAAGCCCCGGGTCGATGATCGGCGGGTGCTCAGCTGCATCGTTTTCGTCAACCGCAACGGGCTACGCTGGTATAATGTGCTGAAGAACTATGGGCCGCGCCAGACGCTCTACAATTGGTGGAAGCGGTGCGGCGAGAGGGGCGTCTTGTTGCGCATGATGGAGGGGCTCGCGGCAGCGGAAACCGTACCGAAAACGGTCATGATCGACGTGACTTACCTGAAGGCACACCGTACGGCATCGAGTCTGTGGGTAAATAGAAGATCTCGGCAGCCTGATCGGCCGCACGAAAGGCGGCATGAACACCAAACTGCACGCCGTCAGTGATGCAGATGGGCGGCCCTTGAGCGTCTCATGACCGCCGGGCAGGTCAGCGACTACACCGGCGCGGCAGCCTTGCTCGACGATCTGCCGAAAGCGCAGTGGCTGCTTGGCGACCGTGGTTATGACGCCGATCGGTTCAGGGACGCCCTGGAAGCCGAGGGCATCTAGCCCCGTATCCCGATCCGCACATCGCGCAAAGAGCCGGTCGGATACGACAAGCGGCACGACCGGCGTCGCAGCCGCATCGAGATCATGTTCGGCCGTCTGAAGGATTGGCGCCGCGTCGCCACTCGCTACGACGGCTGCCCAACCGTCTTCTTCTCTGCCATCGCGCTCGCGGCACCGTCATCTTCTGCCTATGACCAATGAGTCCTGACCCTAGACATGTCGCTCCCCGCGCTGCGGATTGACCGAAAGTCTTTTGAGAGTGCACTCTAGGTTTCGATCCATCACGTTTGTTCATCGAGCTCGGTTTGCGCGCCCGTCTAACGGCGGTGCCAACAAGCTCTCTTGGCGTGCGGAGTCAAGCTGCTACACCCCATTCAAGGAGAGTAAACGATGCGGGCTTTTGGTATTGCGGCGATTCTTACCGTGCTAGGCTTGAACGATTCAACGCAGTCTGCTCGCGTGACTAACTCGGCTTGCACGACCGCACCTTTTGGCAACGACCGTCTGTACCTGAGGGGCAGCATGAGCGGCTGGGCGGCAGCTGAGGAATATGCTCTATCATGGCACTGTGACGGCTACGTGATCGTCACCGAATTGCAGGGATCACAAGAGTTCAAGATCGGCGATGCCGCTTGGTCAGACCGGTCCACCTTCGCCGCACCGCAAGGGGAGGGCAGCGTGAAGAATAACATTGCGATCGCTCGCGTTAAGGAGGGTGGCGTGCAGAACATCCGATACCGCTTCGACGGTTGGCAGTCGGTGCGCCTCGCCTTTAACGATGGTCGTCCGCATCTGACGATTGAAAAAGTCATGCCTCCTGCCGCCACGGTGTTGAATCCAGTCGCGCTGAGTCTGAGCCACGACACGCGCGCGCTTGCTGACAAGGCGCCATTCGGCGCCGCACCTGCCGGCACCGCCATGACCTTTGCCCTGAACGCCTTGCCGGGGATTGGCCGCGCCACCCTGCACGTAGAAACGCGGCGCCTCGAAGGTAATCAGGAACTGCTCGAATACCGCGAAGTGGCCCGGGTTCCGTTGTTGCAAACGAAATCCGACAAGCGCGACCGCTGGACGGCGTCTTACGATTTCCGCGGACGGGGCGTGTATGGCTATTGGTTCGAGGTCGAGATCGGCAACCGAAGCTATGTTTACGGCAACAACGGCGCGCCGATCTACTGGACGCGCGAACGAGGCGCCAATGGCTTAGGTCGCGTGGACGTTCTTCCCGCCGACCGATCAACCATCCGGCGCTTTCGCCAGACTGTCTACTCGGCAAATTTTGAGGTACCAAGCTGGGCTCAGGACGCGATTTATTACTACATCTTTCCGGAGCGGTTTCGGAACGGCGATGCAAATAACGACTCTCGGCCGGGGCTGAGGACGTTTCAAGACGACAGCGTCGAACGACACGCGAACTGGTCGGACAAACCCTATCGGCCGAGGTCCGGCGATGGCTCGGACGATCGCTATTCCAACGACTTTTTTGGCGGCGACCTTCAGGGCATTATCGAGAAGCTGGATTACATTGCTAGGCTTGGTGCCAACACGATCTACATGACGCCGATCTTCAAAGCGGCCAGCAATCACAAATACGATACTGGTGATTACACCGAGATCGATCCAGCGTTCGGCACAAATGTCGATTTCCAGCGGCTGGCGGCCGAAGCGCGCCAGCGTGGCATCCGCGTGATCATCGACGCCTCGTTCAACCACACCGGGCGCGACAGCCTCTACTTCGACCGCTACGGTAAATACCCGACCGTCGGCGCGCTGGAGGGCGGCGAGGTCCGGCGCGACAGTCCTTACGCCAGTTGGTACCGCCTCGATCCTACCAAACAGAATCCTGAAGACCGTTATGCCGGCTGGACCGGCGCAAAGGATCTTCCCGAGATCAATAAGACATCGCAGTCCTTTCGATCATTCGTCTACGGCGCACCGGGATCGGTTACTCGCGCTTGGCTGGGTCGTGGCGCAAGTGGCTGGCGTATGGATGTCGCGCCTTGGGTGCCAGACGATTTTTGGCAAGAATGGCGCCAAGCGGTGAAGGCATCGAAGCCCGACGCACTAGCAATTGCCGAAACTTGGTTCGACGCCTCCAAATACTTTCTCGGCGATGAGTTCGACGGTACGATGAATTACATTTTTCGCGATGCGGTGATCGATATTGCGGCGGGTGGCAATGCTGCAGCCGACTACCGAAATATTGAACTGACTCGCGAACTCTACCCGCCCCAGTCGTTGCGCGCGTCCATGAACCTGCTGTCGACACATGACACGGCACGGACACTGTGGCTGCTCGGCGACCGGGGCGACAACGAGGCTCGTACGGCGGTGGCCAAGAGGCGCTATCGCCTAGCGCTGTTCGTTCAAAGTACCTGGCCGGGTGCCCCCACGGTTTTCTACGGCGATGAAGTCGGGATGACCGGGGGAGAAGATCCCGACAACCGGCGGACCTACCCCTGGGCGGACCTGGGCGGCCATCCTGATAAAACGATGCTTGCCGAGTTTCGACAGTTGCTAACATTGCGCAAGAACAACCCTATCCTGGCTCAGGGCACGCTAAGCGCACCTCTGTTTGCAGACGCCCATATCATCGCCGTGCTGCGCCAGCTTGATGACGGTTTCGCTGTCACTGCGTTCAACAATGCCGACAGTGCGCGAACAGTCGCGGTGCAGTTGCCTGCGTCTTTCGCCGGCCGTCGGCTGACGGACGCGATCACGGGCCGGACGTTCCCTATTAGCGGCGATGGTCGGGTGAGCGTTGAGGTGCCTGCGCTGTTCGGCTCGGTCCTGATTGGCCATTGACCGATGTATCTCCGCGATCCCGGCGCACAACGTTTGCCGGGAATTTCGCCATTGCCGGACGGCGATTTGATCCGCATGATAGACGTCATGGGCTTTGCCGCGCAAGAACATCCCAGCACAGATATGGTTCTATCGGCAATAGCCATGCGACACGGACGGTGATTAAGGTTTCTACTTCTAAAAATCGATCATGAGCTGGTGCACGAAGTTTGAGCTCGGTGAAATGACAATCGAAGGTGCGCGATGCGATGCCTGCCAAGCAGCTTGAAGCAGAGCATCTTCGCCTCGGCTAAGCGACGATGATGGTAGCCCTCGAATTCTTCGGGATACATCGACCAAGCCTTTTCTTCGCGCGTAGCGTTTTGTTGCGAGCATCGACACCGGCCGCAGCAGCAGTCCGAACACCATCTTTAGCGTCAGGCAGACCCTGATCGCGCTGCCTTATCACCGCAACGGCCAACCTTGACGACCAATCGGAGCTGACAGCCAATTCATACCCGAATCAAACCAAGTCTCCAGCGACGTGCGACGCTTCCGCGCTGCATTATACTGGCGGTTGTGGACCAGCTCATGCGATCCTCGTGGTCTTTGCAACCCTCGGTCAATTACAGACCACTGAGATCGCTCAATTCAATTTTTTGTTCGGGCTCCGGCACCGACGTTTATGTCGATCAAAGGTTGCCTCGCATTCGACCCTTAAGCTGCGCCGCCCGTCCCCTTTCAAGTCGTCGATCGGCAGGCGCATGCAGCATTTGCCCTCACTAAGGCGCCGCTACCCGCCTTCAGCCCCGATGGGCACAATTGATAACCCACGATTGCGCAATGCAGTAAAACATACTTAAAAGACCCCTAATTGGCAAATGCCTTCGATCGCAGGAGACGGTTACGACACGGGTAAGGACACTTGCAGATATCGCGGCCTTGGCAGGCGTGACACCGGCAACGGTGTCGCGGGCGTTGTCGGGTCACGAGCGAGTCAGTTCGGCAACACGGCAAAAAGTGCTAGACCTCGTCGAGGACCATGGGTTCCAGCTTAACCAGACCGCACGCAACCTCCGCTTGGGGACGACTCAGTCGATCGGCGTGGTCATTCCGCTCGGCCATGAAAGCGCACAGCGTGTGTCGGACCCCTTCTATACCGCACTAATCGGCAATCTGATGGATGGGCTGGCGCGACGCAATCATGCGATGCTGCTGTCGGCGGTGACGCCCCACGACAGTTCCTGGCTGGCCAATCTGTCGCGCAGTGGGCGGGTTGATGGCATCGTCGTGCTGTGCCAGTCGGATCAGGACCCTGTGCTGCGCAGTGTCGGCCGGACCTACAAGCCGCTGGTCGTATGGGGCGAAAGCATGGTCGGCGATCAAGCCTATTGCTGCGTCGGCACCGACAACCGACTTGGCGGCAGGTTGGCGACCGAACATCTGCTAAAAGCCGGCAGGCGCCGGATCGCGTTTGCCGGCATGACTGATATTCCCGAACTCACCGCGCGACATCAAGGGTATCTTGACGCTCATGCGACCTTCGGTGTTGCTCCGGGCGTACACATCCCCGTCCCGCTGGCCTTCGATCCTGCATCGCTGATGCTTCACGAAGCGTTGGCCGATGCGCCGGACGTCGATGCGATCGTCGCTGCGTCCGACGTCATCGCCATGGGTGCGATCCGCGCGCTTTCGGATGCCGGGCGACGCGTGCCGGACGAGGTACCCGTGGTCGGCTATGATGACGTCAGCTTGGCGGCGCATACCATGCCCACGCTGACCACCATCCGCCAGGATCTAGGCGTCGCGGCGAGCACTATCCTCGATCTGCTATTCCAGCGCATGTCCGGCACCGATACCGGGTCGGTCCGCATCCCGCTCGAGCTGATCCAGCGGCAGTCTGGCTAGGTTCTCCCGCAGGGCGGTTGACGTGGTCTTGGCTTATTGGTTTATGTAATCGATTACATGCTACAGAGCATGATTTGGAGATCAAATGATGAGACGTAAATCGACGGCTGCGGCTTGGCTTAGCACTGCGGCGGCATTGGCGATCACGTCAGTGGTAGTGCCATCGGCTTGGGCAAACCCCGCCGATATGCAGGCAAACATACCCGTGGCCACCCCCGCGACTACCGCGCCAGCGGCGGTAACAACGCAACCCGACGGTGTCGAAGTCCGGCAAGGCGCTATGCTGATGCGCATCACCGCACTGACTGACGATATCCTGCGCGTCCGCGTCGCGCCGACAGGCACGCTGCCCGAGGATGCCAGCTGGGCGGTGGCGCCCAAGCTGCGTCAGAGTCACGCGAAAATCACCGCTGGCGCCGATGGCTTTTCCACGGCGACGCTGCGCGTCCGTCTGTCGGGCAGCCCGCTACGTCTGGTGGTCGAGGATCTGAGCGGCAAGGTCATTTCCGCCGATGCGATCGAACCGGTCAAGATCGACGGCAAGGCGTTCACGCTGCGCAAGGTGATGCCGCAGCCCGAACATTATTTTGGACTGGGTGACAAGACCGGCGGCATGGACCGCCGCGGCAAGAGCTTCGTGGACTGGAACACCGACGCGTTTGGCTTCGCCGGCAGCGACGACCCGATCTACAAATCCATCCCGTTTTTTATCGGCGTCGGCGGCACCGGTGGCAGCTACGGCATTTTTCTCGACAACACTTGGCGCACCTGGTTCGACTTCGGCCATCGCGAAGAAAACACGCTGTCGTTCGGCGGTCCCGACGGCCCGATAGACTATTACGTCATCAACGGTCCGACCACTGCCGACGTCGTGCGCCGCTACACTGACTTGACCGGAAAGGCGCCGCTCACCCCAAAATGGGCGCTGGGCTTCCAGCAGTCGCGCTACAGCTACATGTCGGCCCAAGAAGTACGCCAAATCGCGGCGCGGTTGCGTTCTGACCGCATCCCGACAGACGTGTTGTGGCTGGACATCGATTTCCAAGACCGCAACCGCCCGTTTACCGTCAACAAACAAACTTTTCCCAATCTGAAGGGCCTGATCAGCGACGTCGGACGCGACGGTTTCAAGGTGGTGACGATCACCGACCTTCACATCGCCCGCGTGCCGAACGAAGGCTATGCGCCGTACGATACCGGTACTGCCGGCAATCGTTTCGTCCATGACGCTGCCGGCCAAACCTATGTCGCGCCGGTCTGGCCCGGCCCGTCGGTGTTCCCCGACTTCACCGACGCTGGGGTGCGCACTTGGTGGGGCGGACTGTTCAAGAAGGATATCGAGAACGGCGTCGCCGGCGCCTGGAACGACATGAACGAGCCGGCGGTGTTCGAGACACCAACCAAGACCATGCCGCTTGACAATGTCCACCGCATCGCCAGCGACGATTTCGCGGCGCGCGACGCCAGCCATGCCGAGATGCACAATGTGTACGGCATGCAAAACACCCGCGCGACCTATGACGGCCTGCGCACACTGCGTCCCGACGAGCGCGCCTATGTCATGACGCGGGCGAGCTATGCCGGCGGCCAGCGCTATTCGGCGACCTGGACTGGCGACAACAGCGCGAGCTGGGATCATCTGAAGCTGTCGATCCAACAGATTATCAACCTCGGCCTGTCGGGCTTTTCGTACAGCGGTGCCGATGTCAGCGGTTTCGCTGGTGGCCCTAGCCCCGACCTGCTCACGCGCTGGATCGAAATCGGCTCATTCTACCCGGTGTTCCGCGATCATTCCGCCAAAGGGACGCCACGCGTCGAGCCCTGGGTCGACGGCCCCGAACATCTCGCCATCCGTCGCCGCTTCATCGAGGAGCGCTATCGCCTGATGCCATATCTCTATGGCCTCGCCGAGCAGAATGCGCGCACCGGCGATCCGATCATGCGGCCGGTGTTTTACGATTACCCGTCGGCGATCAGCGTGTCGTGCGACCAATCCTCCACCTTCACGCTCGGCAAGTCGCTGTTGATCGCACCGCCGCCCAAGATAGAATCGCCGCAGAGCTACGACGTCTGCCTGCCGGCCGGCGGTTGGTTCGATTACTGGACCGGCAAGCGCGCCGGCACGCCGCAGGCCGACACAAGCAGCCAGCCGGTACAGTCGGCCACCCAGGCCACTGGTCAGGCCGTCGCCAAGGGAGACATCGTTAACGAGACGCCGCGGCTGGATTATCTGCCGGTGTTCGTCCGTGCCGGAAGCATCCTGCCGCGTCAGGCCGTCGTCCAGAGCACCGCGGAAACGCCTAAAGGCCCGTTGATGCTCGACGTCTATCCAGGCGAAGATTGCCGCGGCGACCTGTATGCCGACGACGGCCACAGCATGGCCTTTACCAAAGGCGCGTTGCTTCGACAGGAGGTACGCTGCACGCTGACCCCGCAGGGCATTGATATAAGCTTCGCCGCACGGCAGGGCCGGTTCAAGCCGTGGTGGAGTCAAATCGCCGTTACGGTGCATGGCTGGCAGGGCGCGGCAACGGTGACACGCGAGGGCAAGACCATTCCCGCCCAGGCCGATGCCACCGCCGAGACAATCGCCTTCGCGATCGACGATCAGGCCAAGCCAGCGCGTCTCACGATAACGCGCTGAGCGTCGTGCTGCACTACCGGTCCAGGGGCGATCCATGCCTGATCGGTAGTGTGGCAGTTTTGCGACAGCTCTGGAAAACTTGCGCAAACGATTGAACAACCATCTTGCGCCCAGCCCCCAGTTTGGCTGTGAACAATTACGTAGAAATTTTGGCGCGCCGATCAACGGCAGGCGCTTGGGAGCGGGTGAAGTGGCAAAGTCTTTCTTAGATGGTGGATTCCTCGTGCGCGGCGTTCGCTATCGCGCGGCCACCAGCGTCGGCGCGCTGGCGGTGGCACTCGTTTCCGCGACACCTTGGTCGCCGGCGTTCGCCCAAGCCGGTCAGGCATCTGCCAACGTGCCCGACCCGGCCAGCAGCTCAAGCAGCGCGGCCAACCCCAATGAAGCAGTAAGCGCGCCCGAGCAAAGGGCCACCAGCGCAGCGGTAAGCGCCGATACCAGTGCGGTGCAGCAGCAGGCCGCCGCCAGTGCCGACCCTGAGGACGGCGGCGACATCGTCGTTACCGGCTTCCGCGCCGCGCTGGAGAGCGCGGTCGCCGAAAAGAAGAACCGCGACCAGGTAATCGAGTCGATCTCGGCTGAAGATATTGGCAAGCTGCCCGACGCCTCGATCGCGGAATCGATCGCGCGCCTGCCGGGCATCACGTCGCAGCGCGTCAACGGCCGTTCTAACCAGATTTCGATCCGCGGCTTCTCGCCCGACTTTTCGACTACGTTGCTGAACGGTCGCGAGCAGACCTCGACCGGCGACAATCGCGCGGTTGAGTATGATCAGTATCCGTCGGAAGTTATCAACCAGGTACTGGTCTACAAAACCGCCGACGCCTCGCTGGTCGGCCAGGGCCTGTCCGGTACAGTCGATCTGCGCACCATCCGTCCTCTCGAATATGGCCGTCAGGTCGTGGCACTTGGCGCGCGCGGCACCTATGCCGACGCCGGCAAGCTGAACGCCGGGTCGAAGGACAAGGGCTACCGCGTCAGCGCCACCTATGTAGACCAGTTCTTCAACAAGACGCTCGGCGTCGCGTTTTCTGCCGCCTATCTGAACGAGCCGTACCAGATTCAGGAGTATAACAGCTGGGGTTATGACACGGCGAACCCCGCCGTGCCTGGGACCGCAGTGATCGGCGGCTCCAAGTCCTACGTCACCTCGACGACGCTAAAGCGCCTGGGCCTGCAGGGCACAGTAGAATGGAAGCCGGTCGACCAACTTACGGTCACCGTCGACGGCTTCTTCTCGGACTTCAAGGACGACCAGATCAAGCGCGGCGTCGAACTACCGCTCAGCTCTGCAGGAACGGTCACGCTGCCCAATGGCCTCAGCGTCGTAAAGTCGCCGCTGACCAACGCGGTAATTACCGACGGACTTGTGACGTCGGGCACGTTCAACAATGTCGAAGGCATCGTCCGCAACGACAGTTTCGAGCGCAAGGCCAAGCTGTACTCGTTCGGCTACAATGCCAAATATGCCGGCGATGACGGCTGGAACGCGATGATCGACGTCAGCATGTCGCGCACCGAACGTCAGGAAATCGTCATCGAGAGCTATAGCGGCACCGGCTATGGCCCCAATGTCGGCGCCACCGACACGATCGGCTTCGTCACCGGCAACACCGGCACGACGTTCACGCCCGGTCTCGACTATTCCGATCCCAACCTGATCCAGCTGACCGATCCGCTCGGCTGGGGCGGTGCGACGCGCCAAGCGGGCTATTATAACGACCGCAACGTCGTCGACGACATCAAGCAGTACCGTGTCGAAATTGAGAAGGAGATCGACGGCGGACCGTTGTCGAGCGTCCGCTTCGGGATGAACTATACCGACCGCTACAAGACGCTGACGCCCGATCAGTCGTTCCTCACGCTGGCCAATGGCAGCCTTCAGCAGGCGATCCCGACCCAGTACGTCAAGGACTCGACGGACGTATCCTATCTTGGGATCGGCCCGATCCTCAGCTACGATCCGCGCGATCTGCTCTCGGGCGGCGTCTACTCTCTCGTGCCCAACGTCAGCAACGACGTAATCTCGTCGGCGTTCCGCGTTGATGAGGACGTGATGACCGCCTATCTTCAGGGTAACATCAAGCAGAGCATCGGTTCGGCCGAACTAACTGGCAATTTCGGCGTGCAGTTCGTCTCGACCGAGCAGAAGTCGAGCGGGCTGGTCTACAACGGTACGACATTTAATCGCCTTACGCTGGGCGATGATTACATCGACGTGCTGCCGAGCATCAACCTGTCGTTGCGCCTGCCAAGCGACTGGGTGTTCCGCGCCGCGGCTGCGCGTCAGATGCAGCGCCCGCGCATGGACGATATGCGCGCCGCCAACGGTTACGGCTACAACACGACCGAAGGCATCATCACCGGCAGTGGCGGTAATCCGTATCTGCGTCCGATCCGTTCGAACTCGTTCGATCTGACGGTCGAGAAGTATTTCGGCAACCGCGGTTATCTTTCGGCACAGGGCTATTACAAGTCGCTGAAGAGCTTCGTGTACACCCTCGAAGTGCCCTATGATTTCGCCGGCTACCCGCTGCCGACCGGTGCGCCGATCGGAACGCCGACGCTCGGCCGTAACAGCATCCCGATCAACGGCGATGGCGGCACGATCTATGGCGCGGAACTGGCCGGGACGTTGCCGCTTGGCGAAATCGTGTCCGCGCTCGACGGCTTCGGCGTCACCGGCGGCGGCTCGTACACCAAGACCGAGATTGTCCCGACCCCGGGCGGCGCGGCCGAGGACATTCCAGGCTATTCGCGCTGGGTCGCCAACGGCACCGCGTTCTTCGAAAAATGGGGCCTTAACATCCGCGGCAGCGTACGTTACCGCTCGACCTTTATCGGCGAGCTTTCGGGCTTCGGGGCATCGCGCACGCGCCGGCGTGCGATCGACGAAACGATTGTCGATGGCCAGATCGGCTACGACTTCAAGGACGGCGCGTTCAATGGCCTGTCGCTATACCTGCAGGGTCAGAACCTGACCAACACCCCATTTGTGACGATCAACGGTACCGAACGGTCTCAGGTGATCGACTATCAGAAGTACGGCCGTCGCTTCCTTGCCGGCTTCAACTACAAGTTCTGACGTCTAGTTGCTCCCCTTCCCGGTCCGCCTGCGCTGACCGGGATTTTTCTTTAACTGCTAGGACGCCAGCGGCCATGCGAAAAGTCGTTATCGTCGGGGGAGGAACCGCCGGGTGGATGGCGGCCGCGGCATTTGCGCGTTTTCTGCCGACCGGCACCTTGGTCACGCTAGTCGAATCCGACGCAATCGGCACGGTCGGCGTCGGCGAGGCGACGATTCCGCAGATCCGGCTGTTCAACCAGAGCCTCGGCCTGAACGAAGATGACTTTCTGCGGGCGACGCAGGGCACTATCAAGCTTGGCATTGAATTTGTAGACTGGTCCGGCCCCGGCAGCCGCTACCTCCATGCTTTTGGATCAATCGGCCGCGGGCTCGGCTTGGTCCCCTTCCATCACTACTGGCTGCGCCACCGCGCCGAAGGCGGTACGAGCGACCTTTGGGACTTTTCCGCCAGCGCGCGTGCCGCCGCGCAGGATCGCTTCGCCCCCGATAGGGGCCGCCCCGACCTGCCGAGCGGTCTCGCTTGGGCTTACCAGTTTGATGCCTCGCTCTACGCCGCCCATCTGCGCGGATATGCCGAAGACCGCGGCGTCGTGCGGATCGAAGGTCAAATAGCCGATGTCGTGCTCGATGGGGCCAACGGGGACATTGCGTCGGTTACCCTAACCGACGGGCGCGTCGTCGCCGGCGATCTCTTCATCGACTGCTCCGGTTTTCGCTCCTTGTTGAACGGCGCCGCGCTCGGCGTCGCGTTTCAGGACTGGTCGCACTGGCTGCCCTGCGACCGCGCGCTAGCGGTGCCCTGTGCCGGGGGGACGCCGATCACGCCTTATACCCGCGCCACCGCACGCACCGCAGGCTGGCAATGGCGCATCCCACTACAGCACCGCACCGGCAACGGTCTGGTCTATTGCAGCAGCTTTCAGGATGACCAGGCGGCGGTCGACCTGTTGCTCGGTAACCTCGACAGCGCACCGCTAGCCGAGCCGCGCGCGCTGCGGTTCACCACCGGCATGCGCAGCCAGCCCTGGTCGCGCAATTGCATCGCGCTGGGGCTGGCCGCGGGCTTCCTCGAACCGCTCGAATCCACCAGCATCCACTTGATCCAGTCGGCGATCGCCCGGCTGTTGCAACTCTGGCCGGGGCACCGCATCGCCGACGCCGACCGGGTCGAATATAACCGCCAGACGACGCGCGAATGTCATGCGGTGCGCGATTTCCTGATCCTGCATTATCGCGCCAACGGTCGTACCGAGCCATTCTGGCAGAAATGCCGGGCCGCACCGTTACCCGACAGCCTCGCCCACCGGATTGACCTGTTCCGCGCCACCGGCCGGATCATTCGCGAAGGTGACGAGCTGTTCACCGAGGTCGGCTGGCTACAGGTCATGTCCGGCCAAGGCATCGTCCCCGAGAGCTATCACCCCCTCGCGGGCGCGGTGTCGCCTCGCGATCTCGACAGTTTTCTTTACGCCGCTCGACAGCATGTCGCCAGCGTAGTCGCACGGATGCCAACCCACGACGCTTTCCTTGCCGCGCGCCGGGCCGCGCCTTCTGTACACGACTGATCATGATCCGATCGATACTGCTCGCCGCTACCGCACTGACAGTCTCGCTGCTGTCCCAGGGTCAGGACCGATTGATGTGAGAAGCGCAATCTGATTCAGGCTTCGCGAGAAGACCTAGAAAGAGCGACCTGTACTGGCTGACGGACAAGCAAATGGCGCGCTTAAAGCCATATTTGTCGAAAAGCCATGACAAGCCGCGATTTGACGACCGTTGGGTGTTCGGCGGCATTGTTATTCGTAAATCGCAATGGGCTGCGCTGGCGTGATACACCCAGCGACTACGGTCCGCACTAGACGCTTTGCAATTACTAGAAACGGTGGGTGTGATGGGTAAGCGCCGCCTAGTACCTTTTTCAATCGCACGTTGATCCTCATGCGACATTCGAGGCTTCGCCGGCACTGCCGCGGATTGATCAGAGGTAAAAACGCCGATGTTTTCAGCGCGGCAGGGCAGCAAATGAACGGTAAGAATGGTTTCCAAAAATGAACGGCGATCAGGATGCGTAGCAACAGCTCGACCCGGTCGTGAACGCTCATGGATTCTAGATTTCACGTCGGCCGGCAACCGCAAGTATTGGATCGCCCTTTCCGTTAAAAGGTCGCGCGCTTTAGTGCGTGGCGCCAGACAAGCTTGGGCCATCGAAATGCAACGTTCCGGCGATCCTTTGAGACGATTAACGATGGCTATTCGATCGTATGGAAGAGCGGATCGCCGCCCGCCCAGACATCTGACCAGCGCCGTGAGACGGTCGAGCCCCGATCAGTTGCAAACTAAGTCTATTAGCGGGACGCTTGAGCGATGGTACCAATTACGGCTTATCACGGACTAAACAAGGCCGACCCTCCGCGATACCTGCGGACTTGCGTCACAAATTCAGATCTCTATCGACGCGAGATCGGGCGCAATCATGGACCGCGAACTTACCTTGCATTAACCGGGCAGTGCATAGGTTAGCGTATGAGATTCCCGCCAAACCGGATGTTGGTCCCTGCGCAGATCGTCGCTGCAACGTTTGGGCTTGTCGCGTTGACGATGTGGCCGCCAGCATCAGGTTCGATGCTGCTGGTACCACTTGGTCCAGATGGCGGAGAAGCCGTACAGGGTGCGCTAGCGGGCGGCGCGGCGTTGCTCGGCGTTGGGCCGTTTCCGGGATCGCTGGTCGTCGTTGGCGATCGTGCCCGCATTGCCCCCCGGGTCGCGTGGAATATCGTCATCATGGCCGCTCCGCCCGCAGGCTGTGGGGCAAATGGCGGCGCTGGGAGGCCAGTATGAACCGCATCACTTCACTAAAGCCAGCGTTCT
>Ga0308169_10002003_pt1 | contig 22102 bp, 31 predicted proteins | sample PhyBR1_2_FD_202139 | JGI IMG/M metagenome (GOLD analysis project Ga0308169, IMG submission 202139) | Phyllosphere microbial communities from UC Gill Tract Community Farm, Albany, California, United States - DLSLSB.R1 | ecosystem: Host-associated > Plants > Phyllosphere > Unclassified | place...
TTTCCTCGGCGTGGCTCTCGGCAATCTCTGCCGCGCGCGGGTCGCTGGCGTCGTCGCTGGCGGTTTCCGTGGCGGGCGTGGTGTCCGTGCTGGCGTCGGTGCCGTTCAACGCTTCGCCCATTTCGGAAAAGCTGTTAAAGCGCGGGGAGGTCGTTTTCTTGGTCATGGTTCGTACCTTTGGCAGGGATGGCGGTTTAGGGTCGGGGGAGCGTTTCAGCCGCTCTCCCCGCCCGTCTCGGTGGGGGTGTTAGAAGGCGGGGATTTCGTCCGTCTCGGCAAGCTGGCCGTTGTCGGTCGCGTTGCCGGTGCCGAACCCGTCATCGGCATTTGCCTTGCGGCGGGTCTGGCGGGTGCCGTCCATGTTCTCGCGGCGGGGCTGCGCGCGGTTCCAGACGACGCGGAAGCCTTCTTCGTTGTTGCCGAAAAGCGTGATCTGCAACGGCTCGGAAAGGCTGGGGTCGTCCAGTTTGCCCTGATAGAAAACTTCGCCGGTCGAGTTGCTGGTGAGCTGCCACAGTGCGCCGATCTGCACCCAGCGGCGGGCGACGTTCAGCGTGACGATCTCGAAAACCGGGGCGCGCTCGTTGTTGCTCTCGACCGGGCGGAGGCCAAGGCGGGGAAGGTCGATAGTCGCGGTTGCGATCGAACCAACAAGCTGACCGCTGGCGTTCTTGAACTGACCGATGTTCATAGTCTTAACTCCATCTAGGCGGGGGCCTATCCCCCTGTTTTCCGGTGCTTGGGGCCTTTCCCCTCCGGCATCTTCTTTCTACTTCCTCCTCTCTATTTAGCCAAACGGATTGATTACTTGACACTTATTCATCGTACACGGTGAGTCCGAGCATAAAAAGCCCCCGACTAGGGGGCGTAAATAACAAATCAAAGACGCATAGACCGCGGTAGCGGGCTATTCTGTTTTAACCGTTCTGATGGGCAAGGCCCGGCCTTTGTTCTCATCGCACCCGGAGCCGTCCTCGCAGGGGCTCAAGAGGCAGGCACGGCCGGCGGGGTCAACATGAATGACGGAGGCTCCGCCCCGCTTGCGGGGTGGAAACCGTAGGGCCTTTAGGCCCGGTATTCTTGTTGAGGCGTCTTCAAATCAAAAAAAAGCATTGTCCGCTTGCGGACAATACCCCTTTGACGTCGACCCCGCCGGACGGGTCTGGCACGCCGAGACACTGAGAGACGGCGAAGGGTGCGATGAGAACACAGGCCCACAAAGAACACATCATGCGCCTAGCGCATGATTCCACAGCCGTAGGCTGCCAGCGGTGGTCGTGGTCCTGGGCGTGACGTCAGGGGAGGGCGCCACCTCCGCCCCGCATCATCCGCGAAAATGGCCGCAGGAGGCCCGTGGAGCCGTTTCAGGACGCCGGACAAGGGATCGTAACCCGTAAGGGCGGAGACCCGCTCTTCGCGGGGCTCCGGTCGGCTCTTGCCGACTAGAGCCCGGCCCCGCCCACTTGGGCGGGGTGGCCCCCTATCTCTGGCGCGGCAATTCGTCGCGCGGAGCCGGCCGACGCAGGTGCTGAAAAGCTGCGACATTCGGAAAAAGGATCTTAGGCAAATCGAGGAGCCAACCGGACGCGGTCCAGCATCCAACGCAGGCCATCGCCCAAATGGCGAGGTAGGATTGATCGCCGGTATACGGCAGCGCCGCGCAGGAACGGAAAAGCCAGATAAACAGGGCCGCGAAGAGGAACATCCGCTTCCAGGTGTAGCGATCTGTGATGCGGCGTGCCCGACGCTCGACGCGCTCAAGGTCGCTCAATTGATGCGGGCTATGAATATCGCGGTGCTGGCTCATGCTCTCGTCCTGCTGGTCCGACCGCTAACGCTCGACGCGGGTCCAAGAACCCCGGTGACGGTAGGGCAGGGACAGCGGTCGAATACGCACCATTTTGGGTCTAATTACGAACAACTTTCGTGTGCCGAAATGAGTCCGAGCGCCAGCTAAAGCGTTGACAGGGTTGGGTGCGAAAAGACCAGCCAGCGCTCGAACAGGCAGATTCAGCAGGCGATCAATCAGGTCTTCAGAAAGGCCCTGCTAAGCTGTTGGTATTAGGTCAGAACTCGAAAACACGGCGAGATTCGAACCATTAAGGTCCACATCCGCGCAACAGGGAAGGGGTCGTCAGATGAATGAAGAAGCGATGCTCAAGACATTGGAAGAGCATCATCGGACGATCATCGAGGGGCTTAACGTGATCCGGCATCATTGCGGCCAGGAACGGCCCAATAGCGGCGAGCTGGCAAAGGCTCGCGAGCATTTGACGGCCGCCAGTCTGGCGAGGTCGCGGTTCGTTAGTGAGCAGGTGGTGCCATCCTTGTTGAGGGATGCCGATGACGATCTGAGGACGGAACTGTCGGAATTGCTGTATGCGACGGCTGCCAAACGGATGCTGTCGAATTGCCATGTGAAGACGTGGAACACGGCGTCGATCCGGGCGGACTGGTCGGGCTATTGCGCCGCAGCCAAAAGCATTTGGCCTATGATGGAAGACCTGATCGATCGCGAATGCCGCGTCCTCGTTGCACGGCTGAAGCAAACGCAAGCTGGCTGATCTGCGCAGCGGTAAGGGTCGGCAGACAAAAAAAGGGCCAGCGTGAGCCGGCCCGGAGAGTTTTAGGAGAGGATGCCTGAAAGGCGTCCCTATGCTGCAATTGCGAACACCGTTTTGCAACCGCTAACGGGGTTGAACGCGATATTTTTCGGGCGATATCGCGTTCTGGCTGACCGCTGCATCCCGCGCGATGAATTGGCCATTCGGAGGCACATTGAGCGACACGCGTATCGGCACGATCGAGCGAGCATTTCAGTTGGCGAAGCAGGGGGCCTGTCGTTCGATTTCGGACATTCGCGACCGCCTGAGTGCCGAAGGCTATGAAGGCGTATTCAGCCACCTGAACGGCATGAGCATCAGGCGTCAATTGAACGCCGCGCTCGAGGCCCGCGGCGTAGCCGCTACCATAGATACCGACGACGAGTAGACCCGCGCTGAAAGTGGTTAAACGGCCGTTTTAAGCGGCTCGGGCTTCTTGCCGTCCGGAAGCTTGGCGCGGAGATGTTCGTGGACTATCGACGCGGAGAACGGCTTGCCGATGAACGTCGCCTTCTCCGGCATTTCACCGGGTTCCGGTTTGATCCGGCCACTGGCAATGACGATCTCGATCCACGGCCAATGCTCGTCGACGTAGCGCGCCAAGGCAAAGCCGTTGGTGTCACCCGGCATCTCGACGTCCGAGAAAAGGAGGGTGATGGTCTCGGCGTGCTCCGGAAGCATGGCTTTGGCGGCGTCACCGTGGTCGGCCGAGTGGCAACGAAACCCAGCATCTTCAAGAATGTCGCACGTAGACATGAGAAGAAGCGGATCATCGTCGACGGCCAAAGCATAAGGGGCGGTAGATAGGGTCATAACGCAATAACCCGCTAATTCGGAAAATGGCGCGGCAAAAAGCGCATGGCTCCAAGCCCGTTACCGAGCGGAACGTGCCTCGATCGCCTCCTGCAGGAGGCATGCCGAAACACTTCCGCCTTCGTCTTCCCGATCAAGGAGCGCGAGTGCCATTTTCATCAGGTTCAATGGGACGTCCACTGGCTGCCGATAGGCAGAAGGGGAGTCCGGAAGCATGTCAGTCATCCAATCTTCAATCACTTGAGCGAGATTAGACTCCTCGGATGAACACTCCCGGAATCGTTGCCACGATCCGACATAGTCACTTAGTGTTGCCCATCTCCTTGTCGTGCCGCTCAGTCGGTGAAGGTCCACGGGTCGAGAAGCGTTACGCCGGTTCCCGCAAAGTCGGCGAGGTTCCGGGTAACGACTGTCAGATCATGCGCGAGCCCGGTCGCCGCGATCCACGCGTCGCGTTCGCTTTTGGTGTCGGGGACGTGCAGCCGCGCGCATCGCAGGGCGATCGTCGTGTCTATAGGCAAGATGCGACCGCTAAACGCGGGCATGACCTTCTCATGAAGCCAGAGCCGTAACACGCCGGCCTGCCTGGCATCGCGTCGCTCAAGAAGCGCGATGCCGAGCTCGACTTCCATGATCGTGACGACCGAGAGGTACATGTCGGCCTGATCGATGGTGCCGGCCCATGCCTCGACGGCCGGATTGATCTTTCCGCTGCGACGCTTGCGCAGTTCGGAGAGGACGTTGGTGTCTAGCAGGTACATCAGTCGAATACTGCCGGCCGCGGAAAGGATTTTGCCCGTGTGAAGTCGACCTCGATGTCGCCAACCTCGTCCATGTCCAGCGCGTCGAGGATGTTGCCGGGGGGTGCCTTCAGCCGCTCATATTCAGCGAACGGCATCACTGCGATGATTGGCCGACCGCGCTCGGTGATGATGACGGGACCGTCCACGGCCGCGCGCTTGATGCGCCCCGGTTCGCGATTGAAGTCGCGACTGGAAAAAGTTTGCATTTCGGGTTGACCTTGTTTGTCGTGACGTACAGACATTGCCGCGGGTGGCGGAATTGTCAATGTTCGTCATGCGGCCAGGAAACCGGGCGCGTGACGATCGGAGCAAGTCCGAGGCCTCACCCGAAGGAGAATATGATGAAGGTCCAGGACATGATGCGGGGGTACGATTACGACCTGCCGCTGCTCGACGTGCTGAACAACAACGAGAAAGACGACAACGGCGATCCGCAGGTATCGGTCGATCGTAGGGTGCTGGCAGGCGCCACGGTCGGGATAGGCCTCGACGTCGCCTATCTGGCAATCACGGAACTGCAGGAGGCTTTGACCGCTCTCGCCAGCGACGTCCGCAACACCACGGGCCACGGCGAGGGTTATAAGGATATCGAAGAGATCCTGACGGACAAAAATCCGTATCAGATGCGGTTGTGGTATCTTCTCTATGATACCCCGATCGAGCAGGCGATCACGGAGCTGGCCTGGCTGCAAAGCGTGACCTATCGCCGAGGCCGTATGTGCAATGTCATGCGCGATCAGAACCTGCCGGTGCTGTACGCTACGAACGCGGAGCTGTGTGAAGGCCTGACGGCTGCGCAGATCATGGACAACGTGGCAAACGCAGGCTGACCAACAGCGCCCGGTCAGGCGACCAGGGCGAGAAGGCTCTCCGGGTGATGTGGCCGGCACCGGGAGACACGAAAGGGCTGAATGGGATTGTCGGTGCGGACCACAAACTGGTCGACCCCGGTATTCTCACGAAGCTGAATGGCGACGGCGTAGGCGTTCTCGAACGACGCGAGCGAGCTGCGACGGGCAGAGAGTGTAATGACGGTCATATTGATGTCCCTTCGGGGTTGATGTCCTTCGGGTGAAGTCCTTCGGGTGGTGTGCCGTATGGCGGATGAAACGGGCGTCACCGCTCGTTCATGGAATATTGAGGACGAACCGTTTAACGGGGGTGGTGGACCGGAATCATCGCGAACGCGTTGAGCCTGTCTATCCACCGTTTCGACGGAGGATCCATTCGATCGACGGGGTCGGGACCGCTGCTATCGGTTCCGGCCCCGTTATCGTTTCAGCGCGGCAGAGCCCTGATGCGGTTCCGACAGAAGCCGTTGCGCAGCCGGGTAAATCTCCTCTTCCTCGCGCTTGATTAGCCGCTCGAGTGCAGCGTGAAGCTGCCGTGCGCTGGCAGTATATCCTGACCAATTGGCTGGAACGGTACGCGCGTGCCAGTCCCCAATATGGGCGGAATATGCCAAGCGAAGATCACGTGTTTCTGCCGCGATATCGGAAAAAGCCGGGATCTGTGCCGTAAGCCCGCGTGCCCGCAAGGGCACATGCAATTCTTCCTCTTCGGTCCTGAGGTGCGTCGCGATCAGTCGGGCGAGCGTCGTCCGTGCGGTTCCGAGTTGCGGTCCAGCTTCCTCGAAGGAACCTACAAACAGCTTTGTGAGCTCGGCAACGGCTGACAGGATTTCGGTATGCTGCTGCTTCAGCAGCGCGATCTTCAATTGCACCAGGGCGTCCTCGGGAGTGCGGCACACGAGAATGCCCAACGTGCAAAGTCGGTTGCCTTCGGCCCGGATTTCAAGCTAACCACATTATCGAAAACGCTGCTAAGTGTCTGATTTAACATAAGTATTATTATCGGTCTGACGTCTTTTACGCGCTCACGGTCTATGGCATCGCAACGGTTAGCGAACCAATGTTGAGTCAGACCTTGTGACGTCTCCTGTCATGCCAGTCATCGATGCGGTTCAGTAAATTTGGATACCGGTCGATGGCTAGGCCCAGTAAGAAGAAGAGGCCGCTGCCGAGAAAGTTTTGCGGCAGTCGCTGTGGGAATACGCCCTCCCACATGAGACCAGTATAAGTGCAAGAGAACTCGATAATGTAGACGATGGCAGCGAAGCCCGATGCTATCATCATCAGATAACCTGCACGGGCAACGTCCTCGACATCGGCGAGCCGCAGTAGATGCTTCAGCATCATTAAAACCAGCAGGATCGCTGACAGGAGGACGGGCACGCCTGCAACAACCTGAAGCCACTCGATGGCGATAAACTCGCCGAAAGGGCCGGACCCGAGCGCTGGACCTATCATCAGTAATCTCCCTCAATTTGTCCTTACAACTGTCACTCTCCGCTCTCAATGACGCGTCGTTCTCGTTCTCGCCGTAGCCGATCGACAATCGTGACATCTGCATGGGACTGGATCAATCGATCGAGCGCATCGTCAGGTAAGCTTCGAGGGTCGAGCCTTGGGCCCTTGGTCTTGGGTGCATTTCGTCCCAAAGCTATCAGGTATCGGCGGTTGCGCACTTCGACTAGCAGCGCTCCGCGCTCGGCCTTGCTGAAGGCGCGATCTAGACCGTAGAGCCAACCCGCCCCGGCCTCGACCAGCATCGCCTCACAGCGCCCAAGATCGTCGTCGTGCCGGCATTCGCGGACGCGCTCGATCGTCAGGCATCGTGCCGTCTCACGTGTGCGAGCATAATGGTCTGTGCTTGGGGTTTCGATCGCGAACAGCCGGTGCATGTGCCGAACCCACGTGCCCATGCTCTCCCAAGCGAACGGCTTAGCGCTCGCCTTTCTCTCGCGACGATAGGAGCGTTCCGGTTTCAGCGTCGGCGGGGGTTTCCGGTCACCGTAGAACAGGTCGGGTTGCCGGAGGCTCATGACACCGGCACCAGGTCTCGTACTTCGACCATCTGGATCTTGGCGGTCCGCTCGGCGCCGACGGCGTCGAAGAAGACGTAGCAATGATCCGCGAAGGTCGAGCCGCATAGGCGCCAGATTACGCCATGTCGGCCGAGATAGCGTTGGAGACCAAAGGCAGGGTCAACCGCGCCTGGGCCATCGATCAGCGTCACCCGTTGGCGCACGTTCAGCCAGTTGGCGGCACCGCGCACGATCGTCTGCCGTTGGCGCTGCGTCAGGATCGATGGGCGGTCGCTGCGCGGCGGGCCGAAGGTCGCACGCGGGTCGCCCTTTATGCGGTCCAGCTTCGCCGCGATCGTTTCAACTGGCGGCCGCTCCACGATCGGCGCGGCAGGGCTTCGACGGTAATGCGTGATCGCGGTGCTGGTGAACAGATCCTGCTGATACCCGACGATCCGTCGCCGGCGCTGGTCCTCGGCATAATCCGCGCGCCAGCGATCATCGTCGCTGAGCGGTCGGGGCTCGGCCTGGTCGCGCACGATCGCGATGAGCTCGTTGAACTCGGCCTCGGTGACGGTTGCGATGCGCCGATTGTGAATCATCGCAGCACCCGGGCGATGTGGCCGGCGTAGACCGCGACCGCTTTCCAGTAGGCTGCCATCGGAGCCTTGTGGCGCCGCCAGCAATCGTCCGCCCTTGCCTGGGCGTCGCGGCGCAGGTCGAGGAGGAGCGTGCGCAGCTCGATCCGCACGGACGGATGGAGCTCGGCAAGGCGCGTTGCTGACGGCAGAGCAAGAATGGGATTGCGGACATCGGCGCGGCGCGCGCGGGTGGCCGCTGGTGAGGCGTCTCGACGCATCGGAGCGATCCTTTCAAATGTGGGCATGGCTCACAGCATCAACCCGACGGGTTCGCTGCTACGTGACGCAGCGTCGTACCCGCGCTGCCATGCCGCCTGGAGGCGGCTCCCGGGCCTGTATCCGGACGTCGGGTTCCCCATGACAAAGGCCCGCCAACCGGCTTTGTCAGCCTCCCAGTCCTCGTCGACCGGTGCCGGCGCCAGCAACGTCATCAGATCGACGCGCCGTTCCGCCAAGGAGTCCGAGACCATGTCAAAGGTCCTCGTGCAGCATGATCGTCAGCATCCGTCGGGTTTGACTGGCGTCGGCAGGATCCTCCGAACCGTACTCCATCGCGGCATCGTAATAGTCGATGCGGAAATAGACGGTCGTACCACGGTAGTCGAAATTGCCCCGGTCTCGCTCATCGGCCTCGGCATCGCGAAACTGGTATCCGCGAAGTGCAATGAGAATCTCCGCCTGGGCGACGATTTCCGCGGCTCGGTTATCTGCGAATGTGCCGAGACAGGCGCGGGTGATGAGAATCCGAGCGGTACGGTCGAGACCCTGACGACAACGGTCGTTGAGCCGGGCGATCGTAGCGAGGCGCGCGTCAGGGCTTGCCAGTGTAGGCGTGTCGGTCATGTCGGTATCCTGTGATTGGGTCAGGCTGCCAGCAGCGGACGCTCGATCGCGGCGACGCCGGCGTTGAAGCGGTCGATCCAGTCTTTCATCGTCGGTCGATCTTCGATCGGGATCGAGGCGGCGACGTCCTGGAAGCGGATCAGGTCGGTCGGCGCGGTGTTCCAGATGCGATCGACCTCACGCGTGGGGAGCAGCCCCTCGTTGCGAATGAAGTCAGTCATCCGTCCCGGCCTCGCCTTGGTCCCACGGCGCCAGAGCCCCTCGACGGTGTGCAGCCGGGGCGCGGCGCGCGCCTCAACCAAGACGATTAGGCGCAGGCACCATCGCGGCAGCTCGCGGATCTCTTGAGGTTGGTTCGCGATACACAGCCAGCACGCGCTCTTGGGCGGGACCGGCAGACCCTCGGCGATGATCCGCGCAGTGCAGGCATCACGGTCCCAAGACCAGTCGCGCAGAGGGTACTCGCACTCGTACAGCGGGTCGTCGATCGACAAGGCGTGGTTGGCGCGCTGCGTGTCACGCGGGCCAGCATCATAGCCGATCAGTCTCCTAACCCGCTGTCCTCGTGCCCAAGCGTCGATCGCCGGCTGCCAGGTGGCGAGGAAGGCATCCTGCGGGGCCTTCTTGTATTTGAGGCTGCAGCTCGACCCGCCAAGGCTTTTGCTGGGCAGCGTGGCGTTCGTCAGGCACATTTCGAGGAGGCCGTAATAGGGCGGCCAGTGCTTGAATCGCTTGGGCAGGTACGAGACGATCTCATGCCGGATGCCCCGCGCGTCCATCCATGGGCGGATCACGTCGAGATAGGCATAGGTCGCGGGCTTCTCGACGCCGGTATCAGCGGTCAGGACCAGATCGATCTTTTCGCCGCGGGCGGCCTTTTCAATCAGGAGGGCGGTGCTGTCGACGCCGACACCGTAGGCGAGGACGACGGGAGCCGGAGGAGCGCCGTCCATGTCACGCATCCCCGGAGGTGCGTTCGGTGACGGCGACGGCGAGGCCTTCGCGGGTCATGGTGATCGTCACCGTGCGGTCGGCCGGAACCAGCCAAGGATGTGAGGTGAGCAGCGCCCGCACCCGCACCTCGATCGCGACATCGTTGCCTTCGAGGATACTCACGACCCGATCGGTTGCGTCCCGGAAGAACCGGCTGCGTTGGGTGTCGTGGCTGTCGGCATCGCTGTCGTTATCCGGATCAAATAGCGCACGCCGGGCAAGCTCGACAACGTCACCGGCGACCAGCTCGGCCCCGCGTCTGACGAAGATTGCCACATCGTCGATACGGTCGGACATGTCGTGGTCTGCCGCGAAAGCGACGTCGGCGTCGCAGCGGACGTCGACATACGCGCCCGCATGAGACAGCGTCGCGGTCAGTTCGAGGCCGTCGACATAGCCGTGATCGGCGTCGGCCGGTGCGCCGGTTGTTGCATCGATCGCGAAGGTGCGGCTGTCCTGCGTCACGTCGAAGCCGATGGTCTCGACGCGGGCGAGGATGTCGTACCAACTATATCCGGCGAAGGCGGGCTCCTCGGCAACCAGCTCACCATCGAATGGGGAGTGTTGGGCGATCGCCAGCGCTGCCGGCTGAGCGATCAGCGCATCGATCTCCGGCATGATGACCATCGACTGGTCTGTCACGCGGACTCCGCTCAGATAGTTCTCGAACATGTCGGCGTGCGGCGTGATCCAGCCATAGAGATACGGCTCGGCCTCGGGCAGCTCGATGCCAAGCGCTCTTGCCTCGGACCAAGCGGTGAAGGCGAGGCGATGCGACGGCTGGTCAGCGATCGCGCGAAAGATCGCGGAACGAGCCGCTGCCCGTAGATCGTCCAGCACCGGGTTCTGCACGACTTCCTTGCGTGCCGGCAGCACCAACTGGATTGCCGGGCAGTCGATGATGTCGATGCGCGCGGTCCATACCTGCCCGCGTCCGACCTCGCCGACGTGGTCGATCCGACAGGCGATCGTGACACCGTGAAAATTCAGGCGCGGCGTGATGCTCGTGTCCGATGCGGCATCGCTGTGGAGGATCCCGATCCGGCAACCATTCCACTCCTCGATGCGGACCGCGTCGGCCAGCCAGTCGAGGCGTTCCACGGCGTCGCCCTCGAACGTCACCGGCAGCGGATAGTGGCGCGCGACCGACTTCACGGTCTCGCCGAGCTTCTCGGACCAGGCGTCCGGCATACGCACGGTGATCGCGGTGCCGCGGTTGATCGGGTCGGCGCAGATCGCAATCGGGCGACTGCTTTCCCACGCCCCAGCCGGGATATGGGCCATCCACCCCTGCCGCTCTGGTTGTGACCAAGACCGGATGATGACGTCCTGTCCAGCAAGGCTGAACACGCCCATCCCCGCGCAGTCCTCGCGGATGCGCGTCTCTTCCGACCAGCCCGAGCGCCCGAGCGTCACCACTGCGGCCGGATCAGCGATACCGCTGCCGTCGTCGACGATATGGAGCAGCCGATCACCAACATGGCCGCTGGTCGAGATTGCGATCGTCGTCGCTCCGGAACGGCGGGCATTCTGAAGAAGCTCGCTCAAGACGTCGTGTGCGGAGCCGTTGAAGAGCCGCCCGACCTTGGCAATGGTTTCGGGCGCGACGCTGGTGGCGATCGTGGCGGGGAGCATGGCTGGTCCTTTCGGGCGCGTGCGGGGCCATCCCCGCATCTGCCTATCCCCTCCCCCTTCCTCCTGCGCGTCTTGGGCCACTTGGTCGGCCTCGGGTTGATACCAAGGCGCTTCCGCGCACCGCATGGGTGGACCCGTTCATGATCCGGACCGCCCTCAGGAGGTCACCGGTAGTGGGGGCGTTCGGCGGGAAAGCGCTCGGGCGGGACGCCCGTGAAGGTCAGCGCCCGGTAGCGTCCCCCGTTGTAGAGGACAGAGTCGACGCTGCGACGATGACGCTGCAGCCGCTCGAGAAGCCGGTTAGCGCGACGCACGGCGGTTATCGCCGCCTCGTCGGTCAGGTGAAAGCCGATGGCGCGGACGAAGCGGCCGGTGTCGTAGTACCAACCGCCGTCTTCCGGCCCGCCATACTCGCGGTCGACCTCGTAGAACGCCACAATGGAACGCATCGCATGTCTCCTTTGACGATAGGGGTCGATGCCGGTCAGACGTGTGCGCTCTCGGCGGACGCAAAGACCGACCAAAGGTGCGCTTCCGCGTCGATCAGCGTGTCGAAGGACCGACTGCTGTTGGCGACGTTCACCATCCAGGCACTGCCTGCCGCTTCTATGAAACCAACCGCGTAGACGCGGCCTGCACTGTCCGATGGCGGTATCGTCGCCAGATCGTGGCCCTCTGCAGAGAGACTGGGAACGCTGCGCCCGGTGAGCCGCCACGCATCAAACCGCGCGCCCTCGTCGTCACTGGCGAGATAATGGCGGGTAGCGACCGTCCACGCGGCGTTGACGTGGTCGAGGTCGCTCGCGAGCGTCGTCGCGTCGCCGGAGCCGACGATCACGTCATCGCGTGTGGCACGCCATGCGTCGAGCATCACCATGTTCGCATCGAGGAAGTCGTGGGACGCGCACACCCCGGCGCCGGCCGTGCGATTGCGCAGCCGCATATCCTGCCACTCCGTTGGGTCGAGCATCCGCGCAAGCCGGTGGGCGAAGTTGCAGGCGAGCTGCTCGATGGCAACATGCCGCACCGCCTCTTCATAGTCGTCGCCAGCATAGACGGACGTCAGTTCGCCGATCGGGTCGCGCCGGCAGAAGCTGAAGCGGGTGGCCTCGGAAATCTCACGCCGAGCCGGATCCTCATAGTCGATCCAGATTTGAGCCAACTCCCCCAGCGGGCCGGAGCAGGGGCCGAAACTCGGCGCAGTTTCATGCCGCCAGCTTTCGTCGGTCCAGCTTTGCGGTATCGGGACCATCGTCGCGATCGGATAATCGACGAAGAACGTCGCCCATTTGGGCGTGACCTCGCTGGTCGTTAGCGAGTGAGTGAGCAACACCAGGCCATCGACCTCAGCTGTCCTGCGGTATTGCTCGATCAGGTCCGTATCGCCGTCGGCGCCAGCCACTAGCTCGGCAAGTACATATGGCCACGTCGTCGGCGTCACCCAGATGTTGAGAAAGCCGTTCCAGCGGGTGTCATCGGTGTAGCCGGCGAACGTCGCGCCATCGCCGAAACTCCAGGCGACCGGCCGCATCAAGGAATGAAGCGACGGCTCTAGCTCTAAGGCCCCGGCGGTGACGTCGAGATCCTTCAGCGCAGAGGCAAAAGCGTCGCGATGCTGGAAACGGCCAAGCGCGAGGAGGACGTCGACGTAAGCGGCACGATCCTCCTCGCGCAGGAACTCATGGACCGTGGCATCGCGGGCGGACAAATACTCGCGAGCGAGCGTCAGTGGCGTGGCGCGGATCGTCTCGGCGAAGGTGGCGATATGGCGAATGCGCATTGGGAGGGAATCCTGTCCGGCTAATTCCGGTCTCTCTTTCCACTCCCCCTCTTCTCCGGCGTATGGGGCTCGCCTCGGCTATGCCTTAGTTTTGGCCGTAAGGATGGCGGCCCGCTCCTGCTCTTCGACGGCCGTGTCTAGTAGCAACACCATGATCGAGGGCTTGATATCCTCGGTCAGAGCGCGGGTGTCGACGATGTGACGGCCGCCCTTTGTGATGCAGAAGCTGTTGAAGGTCGGCATCTGGCCGCCATTGGCATCCGCGATTGTGGTGCCGCGGTCGTGAAACTGGATGTCGACGAAGCGCGCAGCACCCTCCCCGTAGGGCATGAAGCAGAAGGTCGCCCGTCGGCCGTCACTCGTTTTCACGCTGATAGTGAAAGCACCGTCAGGCAGGTCGATGACCTTGTGAGGCACGTTGTTGAAGGTGGCAAAGCCGATCGCCTTGGCGTCAGCCTCGGTCATCACCGGCAGGTCGCGAATGTCGGACATGATAATCTCCTCAAGTGACGAAAGTGGAATGGTGCGAAAGCGTCAGGTGCAGGCGTCCATCAGTCGGGTCGCGCCGCCAAAAGCGCGCAGGGCAGCCGCCATCTCGCGCCGGATATTCGTCTTATTAGAGACGATGATTTCCGGCGCGATCGGCTCGCCGGCTGAGGTGGCATAGCCGTAGGCAAGCTCACCGCCCTCGGCCTCGATCCGGATTAGGTGACCGCGCCGCGGCGCTGGTCCGACGTGCCTGGCGGTGAACTCGCCGAGTTTTCCCGTCAGGCCGTTGATTGCCTTGCCCCACCGGATGTGCCCGGCGCCGACGTTGGTGTGACCGGAATAACCACGGTCGAGCCAGCAACGCAGATGCGCGCGCTGCTGGAGGAGCGAGTTTTGCGTCCGCTCCATGTTCGCACACAGCGGCAGCGCGCTGGCAAACGCGTCGACGATACGGAGATAATCGCCCTGCACCGCGATCAGCACGTCATCGATCTCGATACCGGCAAGAAGGGCGCGGAGGGTTTCGCCGTGATGAGAAGAGGCAATGATCTCGTCGGCGCGGCCCGCAGCGATAGGCGTCGATGTTTCGGCCGGGCAATCACCGACGACGAACCCTGCGTGACGATTGATCGTCACGATCGTCATCGCCTCAGTCCCGGCGCGCCTGCGGATTTCGTCGGTCAGGTGCAGTCCGGTCACGCGCATGAGTCCCGGCGTCACCTCCTCGATGGTGGCGTCCGAGACGATTAGCAACCGACGCGACCACCGGGTCGGGCGAGCATGATCGCTTGGCTTGGGCCAACTGCTCGGCGCAGGGCGCGCGATCGCCGCTGGCGGCGTGGGGGTCAGCTGATTGTCCCGGCGAAGCGCGGCGATGTTGCTGCGACGGGCTGCGTCGAAGAGGTCGGCCTGATCGCCGCCCCCATCTGCAAAGCCGCGGTCATAGGCATCGCGCTTAGTCGCCTGACGGCCCGTTCCATCGGCGAAGAAGCGATGCTCCCAACCCGCATGCGCCGCGGTCCAGCCACTGGCATAGGCAACCGCGATATCCCAATCGTAACCGTGCTCGTCGCGTCCTCGCAGCACAGCCAGGTCACGATCGGCGATCGTGCCGTCTGCGAGGTGCCGCTCCATCAGCGAAAAGTTTCGTGCCTGGCGCTCGGCCTCGGCCGCTGCGCTGATCGCGTCATTGAGCGGCTTCATCGCGCTGATCCGCTGGCGGCCACGCGCCATGCGGTCGTCGAGAGATGCCGTCGCGGGAAGATCCGGGAATGCCCGCCAAATCCGCGCAAGTTCTGCGGCATGCTCGATCGAGCGACCGCGCGTCAGCCAGCATTGGGCCTCAGTCGGATCGAAGGTATCCCGGTCAACGGCCTCTGGTGGCCGTGCCTGCAGGGCAGAGAGGATCGAGCCTGCCGGAGCGGTCCCGGCGGGCGGCGTTGTCAGCATAAGCATGGCTTCGACCTTTCAGGAACAGGCGAGCGGGGTGAGCTTCTCCAGTCGCGCCAGGGTCAGGCCGGCGCGCCATGATGGTGGGGTTGATTTGCATCAGGAGGCGGTAAGGCGCTGGCGTGCGGCTTCAGCCTGCTCCGGGAAGGCAGCGGCGAGGTGGCCATGCAGGATGGCAAAATCGGCGAGCGGGAAGGTTCCGTTGGGGTTCGGCCGCGTCGTCAGCAGCGCACCGATCACCAGCTCGGCATGTTCAGATCGCTCGATGGTGGCGTTCTTGCCGGTATAGGTGACGGGCGCGGTGAAGCCTGCCTCGACCCAGGATCCGAGACCGGGCTCCACGGCCTCGGCATAGGCCTCAACTGCCTCGCTTTCCTCGTCGTCAACCCGCAGGGCGAGCGTCCGATAGAGCCCGAAATCGTGCCGGTTGTTGTGAATGATCAGCTTGCAGCCCTCAGGCGGCATGCCGTGCCGCGCGATTATCGCCAGCTTGTAGGCCGTTACCTCAGCGAGATTCGCCGCCTCGAAGTCGATGGTCTGACCGAGTTGGGCGCATTCTTCGTTGGCGGGCGCGCCGCCAATATCGATGATGTGGGACATGAGGGGTTCTCCGTCGATCGAACATTGATCGATCAACCTCCCCCCTCTCTTTCTCCTTTGGTCGCGTATCGCCCTCGTGTCTAAAGGAGGTTCTTGGGATGCCTGGCTTCGATGAATCGTCCTTGGACCTTCAGGCGCGCACGTCCCAATTCTTCGCAGCCCTCGATAAGGCGCTCCAGAGCATCGCTTATTCGAGTGAGACTGACTGCATAATCGGCATCCAGCTCGTCGGACTTTGTCGACTTCGCCGTCACGGTTGCGCGCGCTTCCCGGTGAGCATTTTGAAGGTCGGGCACATGCGAGCTTTCAATCCTCTCGAACTCGACGGCCGCCTCTGGCAGCACCATGTTTTCGGGGATCGAATGAAACTGCGCGAGCAGGCCATTCAGCCGGATTTCAGCCGATTGAGCAGCGTCGCTCATCGGCAACGCGGTCCGGCGGGGGGTGTTCGATGTGCCTGCCGGAAGGTCCGATCTTTGTACATCACCTCCACCGCCGAACATGATGATGCAGCCGCCACCAACGATCATCAGGAGGCACATGACGTTTATCAGAGGCCCGGTCATCAGGCTGTTCATGGCTGTCGTGTAGGGACCCAGGGAGCTGTCTGGTTCTACCGCACCGTCGGTAAGTAATCCGACCATCCATGTCGCGCTCTTCACCAGAAACGCCAGAACGATGAACATATAGCCAGCGCTTGGAGCGACGAAGTTTTCGCCTTCGGTATCCTTTCTCGGATCCATGATCTGATCCTCCTTACTGGCTATCGTTGTGGCGAAAACGTCGGGCGGCCATCTGTGCCGGTCCATCCGTTTGCCCTAGCGTTTTCATCCGGTCGGTTTCCAGCGTCGCGCCCAACTCGGCCGGCAGGTCGCCGTATGCGGCTGCCACAGCGATCGCCGAAGCGGCGGTGGGCAGTTCGCCGTCGTCTGTTCCCCGCCATTCAACGATCTCGTCGTCGCCTTTGTGCGTCGGGTGCGGCCGGGTGATCTGGACGAAGAAAGTCGCGAGGGGACGATCCCAACCGATATTGACTGTTTGACCGGCGTGGCCGGGGAAGGTGTGACGGCTCATGGTCTTCATTCCTTCGTTCAGGAGGCCAGCGTGATCCACTCAGCGTGCCACGGCCTCGGGTGGGGAGCAAAGCGAAGCACGCCCGGAAGAGATACGTTATCCTCGGCTACCCGCTGTTCCAGCCAGTCGAGGTAGATGGCGCTATCAGCGAGCTCGCCCTCGAGTAGATCATCTAGCATCGCCGACTGGCGCGCATGGTCCTCGCTCAGAAGCGACCAATCAAGAGCGCCGAGGAAACCCTCTCGGCGCGCCATGAATCGCGAAAGGCGAGCGGCGTCAGCTCGTGCCGCCACGAGCACGTCATCGATTTTCATAGCGAATCTCCCTTATGCGGCGATCAGGATCGGCGCGGGCGCGATCGGTGGGAACGCGGCAGGCAGATCGTGCTGCAGGCGAGCCGCAAGCCGGCCGGGACGCAGTAGCTCGGACATAGGCGCATAGCGGTTGGGGGCGTCGGAGCCTTCTTGGACGCCACGGTAGGACACCTCGCGGCCTTCGTGCCGCCTACCGATCGCGACTGTTACCGCGAACTTTTCCGCTGCGAGAAGCACCTGCCCGGACTGGTCACGCCCCCCCTGGATCGACACCACCTTGAACGTGCCCGCAGTCAGGCCAAGGGCCTGGGCAAGCGCGTTCATCGCAACAGTTGCGTCTATGTGGAAACGCTCTTTGGCGACCGAGTCATATTCAACGCCGCGGATCGCCAGAGCCAGCAGCGTCGGAAAGCGTGTCAGCTCCGCGAGCCGACGTGTGCAGGCATGACGCAGCACGGCCCGAGGCGCCCGATTGGTCGAGACAACCGCCATGTGCCGCGCAAGCAGGACGACAGCCGGATCGCTGTTCGGGTCGACGCCGGCGTTGCGGCAGTCTTCGAGTGCTTTTTCGATCGCGTGCAGCGTCGTAGTGATGGTCGACAGGGCACTAGGGTCCAGCGCCTGTTGATGGCGAAATGGCACATCGTAAATCATCGCCGCATGCTCCGAGATTGAGGAACGCACGCATTTTCTGCGCGCGCCCCTCACTCCCCCCTCTTCTCCGCGATCCACGGCATCGTGCTCGTATCGTCAGCCCCTCAGGGCTGGGCGCTCGGGCGGCTCTCTGGAAAGATGTTGCCGCTTTTTGGAAACATCTTTCCGGCCTTCAGGCGGCTTGGCCCTCTTCCGCGTAGAGGTCTGCGGCCCATGTCTCGATCCACCCGGCGGTGATCTCGTCGTGTGACAGGTCGCCAGACTCGATCAGGTCACGGGCTTCGGCGCGGGCACGCGCAATTGCACGTTCCCACGGGTCAGTCTTTGGCCCAGGTTCGGCGATTGGTAGCGTCGCTGGCGCGTGACATGGCTGCTCTTGGAGGCGTGCGAGTTGAGTGGCTGTCCACCGCTCCATATGGTCCGCGGCGAACACGTCTGTCTTGGATCTGGCGGTTCGATGTGCCTCCCGGCGTGCGGCAGTACCCCACGCTTGCGAGTCAATCGACACGACCCGGTGCGCGAACGGTAGCAGCCACGGCAACGCCGAGCCTTTCACGCCGAAGAGATGCAGGCGGATGCCGTTCGGCAGAACGCTGTCGAGGTAGCGAACGACTTCGATCAGACCTTCGGGTCCATGAATGTCGCGCCGGCACATGCTGCCGATGCCAACGACGGTGCCAGGTAGCATCGAGAGGTGGAGGGCCTCGGCACAGCGACCATAGTCCTCCGGTTTCCGGCCCTGCAGGACCGGCATCAGTCGCTCGATGATGCCAAGATCAGCGGCGCGCTCACGACATTCGCGGTTTGTGGCAACGGTGCGGCTGATGCGATCCAGAACCTCTTCGCGATCGCCTGCGATCTGAGCTTCGCAGCAATAGTCGGCCGCTGCGATGCGTCGGAATGGGTAGCTGGCGGCCAATGCCATGTATTCTGCGATCGACCATGGAAAGCCGCCATATCGACTGGCTAAGACGTAGCCAGCGCTATCGAGGTCCAGACTGCGCAGGCCTGCGGCATGATCAAGGTGGGCGTGGCGCCAACCCTCCCAGCTCCGCCAGCCTCCGCGGGTCCGCCATTTGGATAAGCAGTTGGCCGATATCAGCATCGGTTGCTGCATCAGCTTGGCGCGGGCGAGGATCGGACCGTTGTTGAGGTGAGGCAGCCCGACTACGATCTCGATCGTCACGACACCAGTTCGACGCCGAGCGCGGCGAAGGTGTTCACCGGACGCCCGGCCTCATATGCCGCCGCATCGCACAGACCTTTGAACTCAGGTCCGTCGTAACGGGTGAATCCGAGGTGGTCGCAGCCGGCTATGCGTTGACCATAGACGCCGACCTTGCCTGCCGGCACCCAGTCCGCCCAATCCCCGAAAGCGCTGCGCACGCCGATCTCGCCGATTGCGGCCTCGACGGTCTCGACCTTCTTCAGGACGGGGTCGGTACATAGAACGGACCCAGATATACGCTAAGCGCCGACAGGTCTGCTTGGGTGTCCGAAAACACCCGTTTGTCGTGCATCCAGGATGGCGACAGGGTTTTCCGCCGTAATCTACGCCTTCTGGGACAAGGGCGTCGTCCCGGCACGGTCTGCCGAACGACAGCTACTGCCAGATCCGGCCGCTCGTGGGCGATGTCCCGTCCTACTATGGCGCAAATCTGGTAGAGTGCGGTCAGACAGGTTTCAGGAAGGAGATGGCGATCGCGGGCGGTCCCAAAAAGGATGGCGTTTTGAGAATGCCGATGCGTACCTACCGCCGCTGCAACCCGATCACGTCCAACAGCGCATCCGCGGCTTTCGTGCGATAGCGTTCCTTATGCCGCAGCCCGAAGAAGGGGCGAGGAGCGAATGTGATCGGTGCGACGTGCAACAGACCTGCCTTGATGGCCGGGTCGACCACTAGCGCCGACAGGACAGCAACGTCCGCCCCAGCCTCCACGGCCGTTCGGTCGCTTTCATTAGACGGCATCGTCAGCGCCACGTCGAGGGCAGCCGGATCGACTCCCAAGCTGCGCAACTCGCTATTCAACGTCGATCGCGTGCCTGATCCAGGCTCCCGTTGCCCCCAGCGTGCTCGTCGCAGCCATGTCACGTCGATGTCGGCGTCGCCGAAAGGCTGTGCTCCGACGAGCAACAGCCGGTCTTCGCCGATCGGCCAATGCGCCAACGCCGGGTTGTCGATCTCGCCCTCGACAATACCCAGATCGGCCTTGCCGTCATAGACGCGTGCCGCGGCCTGCCCGGTGTTGCCGATCGACAGTTCGATACTAATCGCCGGATAGCGCTCATGGAAAGCCGCAAGGATGGGCGGCAACCAGTAGGCGGCGATGGTCTGGCTGGCGACGAGGCGCAGCGTGCCCCGCTTCAGCCCGCCAAGCTCCTCCAGCACCGTCTCGGCCGCGTCGGCCCGCGCAAGAACTCCGCGAGCCTCGGTCAGGAACAGCCGTCCGGCCTCTGTCAGAGCGATGCCGCGCCCGACGCGGTGGAAGAGCTTGGTTGCGTGTCGCTCCTCAAGCGAGGCGATGGCTGCGGAAGCCTCTGACTGCGTGACGTTTAAGGCCGCGCCGCGACGGTCATATGCTTGCGCTCGGCCACGCCGACGAAGATGCGCAGTTGCTCCAGTGTCACACCGCACCTGATATAGAAACCGATCACGATTGACGATCGGAATGACAACAAGGCTAAGTTGGAGCGATCGGTAGGCAGGGTTTAGATCGTGCGACGGAAGGAACACCGCCGTGGCCAGTTTTGCCTATCCCGATCGTATATTCCCTACCGTCCAGACTAGCAGATTGCCCGCGCTGCTGCCCGGCGTCGGCCTCTGCCTCGCCGTCACCGGCTCGGCCTACGCGCTGGAGGCGGGCGAGCGCGCACTGGCCGGCAAGGCGTGGCTGGAGGCGCTGGTGCTCGCCATCCTGATCGGCACCGCCGTGCGCAGCCTGTGGACCCCGGATGAAAGGTGGCACGAAGGCATCGCATTCAGCGCCAAATACTTACTGGAGGTGGCGGTCGTCCTGCTCGGTGCTTCGGTCAGTGCCGCGACCATCTTGGCGGCCGGGCTGCCGCTCCTCGCCGGTATCGCCGGCGTGGTCGTGAGCGCAATCCTGCTCAGCTTTGGGATCGGCCGATTGCTCGGCTTGCCGACGCGGATGGCGCTGCTGGTGGCTTGCGGCAATTCAATCTGCGGCAACTCCGCCATCGCGGCCGTGGCACCGGTAATCGGCGCCGACAGCGACGACGTAGCTGCCTCGATCGCGTTCACGGCGGTACTGGGTGTGGTGGTAGTGCTTGGCCTGCCACTGCTCGGGATTGCGCTCGGCATGGGCGGGCTCGCCTTCGGGGCGCTCGCCGGGCTCACTGTCTATGCCGTGCCGCAGGTGATCGCAGCCGCCTCGCCGTTGGGCGCCACCGCCGTGCAGATGGGTACGCTCGTCAAGCTGGTGCGCGTGCTGATGCTCGGGCCGGTGTGCCTTGTTCTGTCGCTGGTGGCGCCTCGTCTCGCGCCGCAGTCGGTTCCCGAAGGCGAGTTCGTCGCCGGTGCGCCTACGGCCAAGCGGATGGACCTCGCCCACCTCGTGCCCTGGTTCATCATCGGCTTCCTCGCACTGGTCGCCTGCCGCTCGCTGGGTCTGGTGCCGACCGTCGCCATCGCGCCGATCGGCCGGAGCGCCACGCTGCTGACCGTCGTTTCCATGGCGGCGCTCGGGCTCGGCGTGGACGTCCGCACCGTCGCCAAGGCCGGGGGCCGCGTGACCATGGCCGTCGTGTTGTCGTTGCTCGGCTTGGCCGCGATCAGCCTGACGCTGCTGGCCGCGCTGCACATCGCATGATCGGGCAAGATAGTGAGGATGAGGCCGAGGCCAAACCGATTGTCAGGCGTTACAATAGCATGAGCGAGCTGATGATAGAGCGGAACCCCGAGCCCTACAACGCCGAGCCGGTGCCCGGCGCCTTGATCGAGCGGTTCTTGACGCCACAGAACCTGTTCTATGTGCGCAGCCATGGGCCCGTGCCGGACCTGCCGGCCGATCACCGGATTGAGGTGGGCGGGATCAGTGTGGGCGAGTGCTCCATCTCGATTGCGGAGTTGAAGGCGCGCTTTCCGGTCCGGACTGTCACGGCTGTGCTTCAGTGCGCCGGCAACCGCCGGACCGATCTCCAACAGGTGGGCAAGACTTCAGGCGATCCGTGGGACATAGGCGCGATCGGCAATGCCGAGTGGACGGGCGTGCGGCTCGCAGACCTGTTGGATGCAGTTGGAGCATCGGACGCGTCCAACCTGTTCGTCTGCTTCACCGGCGCTGACGAGGTGGATGTGGAAGGCGAGGTGGCACCGTTCGGCGTCTCGATCGCTATGACCAAGGCGCGGGCGCCCGACGTGCTGCTCGCCTGGGCGATGAACGGCGAACCGCTGGCATCCGAGCACGGTGCGCCGTTGCGTCTGGTCGTGCCAGGCTATGCTGGCGTGCGTAGCGCCAAGTGGCTGACCCGGATCGAGGTCAAGGACACGCCCTCCGAGGCGCCGATCCAGGCGCACGATTACAA
>Ga0308169_10002005_pt1 | contig 22095 bp, 21 predicted proteins | sample PhyBR1_2_FD_202139 | JGI IMG/M metagenome (GOLD analysis project Ga0308169, IMG submission 202139) | Phyllosphere microbial communities from UC Gill Tract Community Farm, Albany, California, United States - DLSLSB.R1 | ecosystem: Host-associated > Plants > Phyllosphere > Unclassified | place...
CGCGGACCTGTCGCCGCGCAGCAGGGCGATGATCACCGCGAACAGCGGCACCGTCGCCACCAGGAGCCCGGTGAGCCCCGAAGGCAGCTGCGTCTCAGCATGGCTGAGGAGCAGGAAGGGCCCGCCCATCTCCAGCAGACCGAACACGAGCACCCACGGCCAGTGCTTCAAGGCCGCCTTCAGTGCGCCGCTGCGGATCGCGAACGGCAGCAGCACGAGTCCACCCAGGAGCGTGCGTCCGGCGACCACCGCCGGCGGCCCGAAGGTGTCGACCGCCTCCTTGATGAACAGGTATGTGATGCCCCACACGAACGCCATGACGGCGAACAGGATCCAGCCCTTCCGGGTGAATCCCGCCTGCGCGTTCACAGGCGACGACGGCCCTCGAAGGCCCGTCCCAGCGTCACCTCGTCCGCATACTCCAGGTCGCCGCCGACGGGCAGGCCGGATGCCAGCCGCGAGACCGTGATCTCCATGCTGGTGAGCAGCCGGCTGAGGTAGCTGGCCGTGGCCTCGCCCTCGAGGTTGGGGTTCGTGGCGAGGATGACCTCCTGCACGGTGCCGTCGGCGAGACGGGTCATCAGCTGGGCGATGCGCAGGTCGTCGGGCCCGACGCCCGCGATGGGGCTGATCGCGCCGCCGAGCACGTGGTACAGACCGCGGAACTCGCGTGTGCGCTCGATGGCCGCGACGTCCTTGGCGTCCTCGACCACGCAGATCAGCTCGGCGTTGCGGCGCGGATCGCGGCAGATCGTACAGCGATCCTGCTCGGACACGTTGCCGCACACCTCGCAGAACCGCACGCGGGCGCGCACCTCGGTGAGCAGCTCCGACAGGCGCGCGACGTCGAAGGACGGGGTCTGCAGGATGTGGAACGCGATGCGCTGCGCGGACTTCGGGCCGATGCCGGGGAGCCGGCCGAACTCGTCGATCAGCTCCTGGACGATGCCGTCGTACATCAGTTGAACCTCGTCGGGGGCTGGTAGGGCTCTTCACGCAGGAACCGGGCTCCGAGCACCTGGCGGATCACGGCCTCTCCCCGTCGCTCGACGCCGCCGGCGACGGGCGCGACCCGGGAGACGACCGGCGCGGACGCACGGGACTCGGCTGCAGACGGCGCCGGCGCGGACGTCGCGGGGGCGGCGGGCGCGGGGGCTGAGGGTGCGGACATCGCACGTGCCGGTGCCGACGCTCCGCGGCCGTAGGAGGCGGATGCCCGCGGGTCGTCCTGCGGGCCGTCGTAGGCGGGGTCGTAGGGCGGCTCGTCGTCGAACGGAGGTGCATCGTCGAACGGTGGGTAATCCACCTCGGGCGGGGAGTCGATCGCGCCGTCGACCGGCGGCTGCGGGGCGGATCCCGATGCCTCGGCGTCGGCCGGCTCCTCATCCACCGGGAACTGCTGCTGCATGATGGCCACCGGTGCTGAGGGCGCCGGTGCGGTGAGCACGGCGCCCGCGGGCGTCTCGGGCGCGGAGGTCGGGATCGGCGCGACGGCCCACTCCGTCACGGCGGCGGCCGCGGAACGGGACGAGGCGGATGCCGCGGGCGCACGACCGCCGGATGCAGCCGGGGAACCGCCGCTGGACGCACCGCTGCCGCGGGCGGAGTCGACGATCGACTCGGGGGCGCTCATCGGGTTGGCCCAGCCGGCCGCGGGTGCATTGTCGCCGGCAACCGGCTGCTGAGGAGCGGGCGTGGGCGGCGCAGGCCGCGGAGCCGACCCGCCGCCGGACGGCGGCAACGGAGCGGGCAGGTACTTCACGGTGATGCCGAGCTCCTGCTCGATGGCCGTGCGCAGGTGGTCGGATGGCCCCTGCCCGGGCTTGGTGCCCTTGAACTTCGGCACATCGGCGGGGCTCGCGAATCCGAGCGTCAGCACACCGCTGTCGGGATCGTAGGCGAGCGGCTGAGTGCCGGTGGCCACCAGCCAGGACGAGCGGCTCGCCGTCGCGAGACGGTCCAGCACTGCTGACCACGCGGCGGCGATGCGGTCGAACGTGACGGGGCCGGTCGGGACGGCGGTCGCAGGCTCGGCGTCCGACGGCACGGGCTCCGAAGTCGACGTCGGATCGGCGCCGTCCGCCGAAGCAGGCGCCGACGCGGCGGCGCCGCTCACGGCCGGCTCGCCCCCGGCGTGCTCACCCGATCCGGGCGATGAAGTGGCTGATCCCGCGGCCGCGTCCGCCTCGGACTCGGCGGTCCCGGTGGTTCCCGCCACCGCAGCGGATCCTTCGGACGGAGCATCCGCAGCCGTCGACGAGACAGGCTCGGCGGAATTCGGCGTCGCGGTCGCGGATCCGGATGCGAGCGTCGCCGCCGCGGGCGCGGACGCCGACACGGGAGCGGACGGGGCAGCGGGAGCAGACGGAGCAGCGCCGGATGCGGCCGTGTCCGAATCGGCCGGGGCAGAACTGTTCTGAGCCGACGGGGAGGTGGCCGACGATGACAGGGCGGAGCCCGCCGTCCCCGTGCCCGAGGCGGCACCGGCGGAAACGGCACCGGTCGGCGCAGGCGCAGCGGTGGCCGGCGCCACAGCCCGAGGCGCGGTCGACTGCACCGGCGCCGCCTGGCCCGAGGCATCCGCGGGCGCACCGGCCAGCACGCGAGCGACCAGCAGCTCCAGGTGCAGGCGCGGCGAGGTCGCCCCGGTCATGTCATCGAGCGCCTGGCTCACCAGGTCGGCCGTCCGCGAAAGACGGGCGGGGCCGAAGCTCGCAGCCTGCGCGACCATCCGCTGCAACTCATCGGCGGGCAGCCCGCGCAGCACGGCCGAGGCGCCGTCGCCGACCGCCGCGATGACGATCAGGTCGCGCAGCCGCTCGAGCAGGTCGTCGACGAAGCGACGCGGGTCCTGGCCGGTCTGCACGACGCGGTCCACCGCGGGGAACGCCGCAGCCGCATCGCCCGCGGCAAGCGCCTCGACGATCTCGTCGAGCAGCGCCGCGTGCGTGTAGCCCAGCAGCGCGACCGCGCGCTCGTAGGTCACGTTGCCGCCGTCGGATCCCGCGATCAGCTGATCCAGCAGCGAGAGGGTGTCACGCGGCGAGCCGCCGCCGGCGCGGACGACCAGCCCGAGCACGCCCGGCTCGACCTGCACGCCCTCCTCGACGCACAGCTTCTCGACATACTCGATCATCGCCGCGGGCGGCACGAGCCGGAACGGGTAGTGGTGCGTGCGGGAGCGGATGGTGCCGAGCACCTTCTCGGGCTCGGTGGTCGCGAAGATGAACTTCACGTGCGCGGGCGGCTCCTCGACCAGCTTCAGCAGGGCGTTGAATCCCTGCGGCGTGACCATGTGCGCCTCGTCGAGGATGAAGACCTTGTAGCGGTCGCGGCTGGGCGCGAAGGTGGCCCGCTCGCGCAGGTCGCGGGCGTCGTCGACGCCGTTGTGGCTGGCGGCGTCGATCTCGACGACATCCAGCGAGCCGCCGCCGTTGCGGGACAGCTCCACGCAGCTCGGACACACGCCGCACGGGGTGTCGGTGGGGCCCTCGGCGCAGTTCAGGCAGCGCGCGAGGATGCGCGCCGACGTGGTCTTGCCGCAGCCGCGCGGACCGGAGAACAGGTAGGCGTGCCCCACCCGGTCGCCGCGCAGTGCGGTCATGAGCGGGTCGGTCACCTGGGACTGCCCGATCATCTCCGCGAAGGTCTCGGGCCGGTAGCGGCGGTAGAGGGCTGTCGTCACCCACCCAGCCTACGGCGTGCCTGGGACACGCGCTCGGCCGCTCACGCGTCCAGCAGTCCCCCGGCCAGCTCCGCCACGCCGCCGAACGCCTCGCCCAGGTCGACCACCGCTCCGACGAGCTGCACCGCGTCGCCGATCAGCTCGATCACCTGCAGCACCAGCGCCGTCGCCTCGAGCACATCGCCGACGCCCTCCACCGCGGGCAGCCCGTCGGACTGCACCCGCACGAGCTGCGCCCAGGAGCGCTCCATGCCGAACAGCACGGCATACGGAAGCAGCCGCTCGTTGAGCAGGAACCGCTGCAGACGCTGCGCTGCGGCGTCCGCCGACACGTCGCCGGAGAGCAGCGCTCCCTCCGTCGACTGCAGGAACCGCAGAGGCTCGGCCTCGGCGAGCGCCATGTACTCGCGCAGGCCGGCGAGGTGCGCCCGCGCGGGGTCGGATGCGGGCAGGAACGTCCGCCACGCCCGCGGCACGACGACCAGCGCGGCCAGGCAGACCAGCATCCCGCACCCCAGCAGGATCGACGCCGCCGACGGCCCCTCAGCCAGCGCAGCGATCAGCAGGAAGCCGTTCCACAGCAGCAGGATCACCGCGGCGGCGCGCAGCAGCGCGACGGGCCAGTGCCGTCGGCCGGGCCGAAGCATTCCGGCCGCCTGCAACCGCTCACGCGCGCCGTCGAGCACCACGCGCACCCGATGCGCGAGCGCGCGTCCGCTCGACGAGAGACGCCGCACCCGCTCCCGGCCGGCGCCATCGCCCAGCACGGCCTCCAACACCTTCAGCTCATCGGCGCCGAACTCCGCGCCCTCGACGATCTCGACGCCCACCGGTGTGCGCCGGCGTGCCCGCCGACCGGTGCCATCAGGCTCCTCCGCGAGCAGCCGGATGCGTCTGCCCACCGCCATGTCGACGAGCATCGCGGCGGCCGCCCTGTCGTCGGCATCCAGCAGCAGGGCGTCGTCGAGCACCGTCGCGCCCGCGAGGGGCGCGAACTGCGGGCCCGGCGACGCCGGTGCCCGGTTCGACGCCACCCGCGCGAGGATCGCGAGGACCAGCACGATGAGTGCCGGGATCAGTCCCAGCACGATGACGGCTACCGTCATCCCTAGTCCTCGAACACCCCGATGACCGGAATCGACGTGGTGGTGACGGGCACGGTCGGCTGCATGAGCGTGCCGTCGTCGCGCCGGGCGTCCTCGAACTGGCGCAGCGTCGGGCGGCCGGGCCGCACGGGGCCCTGACCCGCCAGCGCCACCACAGCCGGCTCGGCGACGGATGCCCGGTACGCGACCCCGCGCACGCTGAAGTCCACGGGATCGCCCGAGCGCACCTCGAGCCGCAGCGCCTCGCGCGTCACGGTCACCTGCAGCTGCGAGCCGTGCCACTGCAGCGCGTACGACAGCTCAGGCCAGTCGGCCGGCAGGCGCGGGTCGAAGCTCAGCAGTCCGTCGTGGTCGCGCATGCCGCCGAAGCCGCTGACCAGCGCGGTCCACACACCGCCGGCGGATGCCACGTGCACGCCGTCCGAGGAGTTGTGGTGCAGGTTGCCCAGGTCGACGAACAGCGCCTGCTCGAAGTACTCGCGCGCCAGATCCTGGTATCCGACCTCCGCCGCCATGATCGACTGCACCACGGCCGACAGGGTCGAGTCGCCGGTGGTCAGCGGGTCGTAGTAGTCGAAGTCGGCGAGCTTCTCCTCGTCGGTGAAGTGGTTGCCCTGCAGGAACAGCGCCAGCACGACGTCCGCCTGCTTGAGCACCTGGAACCGGTAGATCACCAGCGGGTGGTAGTGCAGCAGCAGCGGGCGCTGGTCGGGCGAGGTGCCCTCCAGATCCCACACCTCGCGCTCCAGGAACAGCGAGTCCTGCGGGTGGATGCGCAGCGCCTCGCTGAACGGGATGTGGATCGCCTCGGCTGCCCGATCCCAGGCCTCCCGCTCCCCGGCATCCAGACCGGTGCGCTCCACCAGCGCGGCGTAGGCCGCCGGATCCTGCTCGGCCATCTCGCGCACCACGCGCGCGGCCAGCCGCAGGTTGTACCGCGCCATCACGTTCGTGAACAGGTTGTCGTTGACGACCGTGGTGTACTCGTCCGGCCCGGTGACGCCGTGGATGTGGAACGTCGAGTGGCCGTTGGTACCGCGCCAGAAGCCCAGCGTCGCCCACAGCCGCGCGGTCTCGACCGCGATGTCGGCGCCCTCCCGGCGCAGGAACTCCTCGTCGCCGGTGGCGCGCACGTACTTGCCGAGCGCATAGCTGACGTCGGCGTTGATGTGGTACTGCGCGGTGCCTGCGGCGTAGTACGCCGACGCCTCCTCGCCGTTGATCGTGCGCCACGGGAACAGGGCGCCCGCCTCGTTGAGCTGGGCGGCGCGGCGGCGGGCGGCGGGCAGCATGAGCACCCGGGCGCGCAGCGCGTTCTTCGCCCACTGCGGCGACGTGTAGGTGAGGAACGGCAGGACGTAGATCTCGGTGTCCCAGAAGTAGTGGCCGCTGTAGCCCGAGCCGGTCAGGCCCTTCGCGGGGACGCCGGTGCCATCGGCACGGGACGCCGCCTGCGCGAGCTGGAAGAGGCACCACCGGGTGGCCTGCTGCAGGTCGTCGTGGCTGGCGATGCGCACGTCCGAACGCTCCCAGAACGCCGCGAGCCACGCCTCCTGGGCGTGGAACAGGGCGTCGACGCCCTCCACTCCCACACGGTCCAGCGAACGGCGGCAGCGGTCGACGAGCTCACGCGGCGGCACGCCCCGCGAGCTGTGGTAGCTGACGATCTTGCTGATCCGGATCGGCACCCCGGCCTTCGCCTGCACGCGGAACACGTTCTTGGCGATGTCCGGCTCGATGAGCGTGCGGGCGCTGTAGTCGTTCTCGGTCTCGATGACGTGATCGGCCACGACCGCGACGCTCATGCCCGAGTCGTTCACCCGGTACGACAGCGCGGAGCGCAGCCCGTCCTGCCAGTACTCCACCGGCTGCAGCACGCGCTCGGTGATCTTCTCCGCCTTGCGCGGGTCGAAGCCCGCCTTGCCCTCGGACTTCGACGCCATCGGGTCGCCGGCGTAGATGCCCGCGCCGTCCTGGCGGTTCAGCAGCTGGCAGCTGATCGTGACGGGGGCGTCGGCGTTCTCCACGACGACCTCGAGGCGCAGCACCGCCAGGTGCCGCTCGTCGAAGCTGACGATCCGCTCGTCATGCATGCGCACGCGCTTGCCCGACGGCGTCACCCACACCACGGTGCGCGACAGGACGCCGGTGCGCATGTCGAGCACCCGGGAGTACTCGTGGATCTCGGTCTCGTCGAAGGACAGCGGCTCGTCGTCGATGTAGACGCGCATCACCTTGGCATCCGGCGCGTTGACGATCGTCTGCCCCACCTCGGCGAACCCGTACGCCTGCTCGGCGTGGCGGATCGGCCACGTCTCGTGCAGACCGTTGATGAACGTGCCGTGCTCGTGCGCGCCGCGTCCCTCGATGTGGTTGCCGCGCAGGCCGAGATAGCCGTTGCCGACCGAGAAGAGCGTCTCGGACACGCCGTCGTCGTCGTAGCGGGTCTCGATCAGGCGCCAGGGGTCCACGGGGTGGCGTTCGCGGTCGATCATGCGTTCTCCGAAGGGATTCTGAAGGGTGAGGGGCTCAGTGCGGGTCGCCCCCGGGTTCAGCACCGGAGAGCAGACGCGCAAGATCATCGACGATACAGGTGGCGCCGGCCTCGCGCAGCGCGTCGGCGCCTGCGCCGCGGTCGACGCCGACGACGGTCGCGTAACCGGCGGATGCCGCGGATGCCACACCGGAGACCGCATCCTCCACGGCGATCGCCTCGGAGGGGTCGACTCCCAGCATCCGGGCGCCCTCGCGGAACATGTCGGGGGCGGGCTTGGACGCGAGGTGCTCGTGCTCGGCCACGACGCCGTCGACGACGATGCGGAAGAAATCGCGGATGCCGGCGGATGCCAGTACCTCGGGCGCGTTCTTCGAGCTGGAGACCACGCCCATCGGCACCTCGGCGGCGCGGAGCTGCTCCAGCAGCGCGAGCGAACCGGGGTACGGCGCGATGCCTTCGCTGCGCAGCGCGGCGGCGAACGCGGCGTTCTTGCGGTTTCCGACACCGCAGATCGTCTCCGCCTCGGGCGGGTCGGTGACCTCGCCCCACGGGATCTCGACGTTGCGGCTGCGCAGCAGGCTGGCCACGCCGTCGTAGCGCTTCTTGCCGTCGACGTACGCGAAGTAGTCGGCGTCCGTGTACGGCTCGGTGACGCCCCAGCGGGTCAGCACCTCGTCGAACACGGCCTGCCATGCGCGCATGTGCACTTCTGCGGTCGGCGTGAGCACGCCGTCCAGGTCGAACAGCACCCCCGCAGCTCGGCGCAGGTCGGGCAGGTCTTCGGACACGATGGGACTCCTGGGGACGGTGCGGTTGTCGGGCACGGGTGCTTCGGCGGCCATGGCGCTCGGATCCGGTGTGGCGCTCCCTCCAAGCGTAGCGAGAACCACCCGCGGGGTCTCCCCCAACGCGGGGCCCTTTTCGGCGCAGATCCGCAGGATCGCCGCGACCGCGTCATCCGTGTCGGCGAGGGTCTGCTCCGTGCGGTGCCGGATACTGAGCACCGTCGGCGCCGGCTCCCCCGGACGCACCGGCGGACGCACGGTGTGGACGATGTGCGCGAGCGGCCGGCCGACCCCGTCGACCGTGCCGTGCGCGAGCTCGACCCCGTCGTCCTGCACGCGGTACGTCAGCGCGTCACCGCGCCGGTCGATCAGCAGCTCCGCGCTCATCCGCCGATGTACGACATCTCGATGCGCTCCACCGCGGCGTCCGCGGAGCGCATCTCGGAGTAGCGGTCGTCGCGTGCGCCCCAGATCTGCGCCAGGGCGGCCTCCAGCTCGGCATCCGAGCATCCGCCGCGCAGCAGCACGCGCAGGTCGTGCCCGCCGGACGCGAACAGGCAGGTGAACAGCTTGCCGTCGGCGGAGATGCGCGCACGGCTGCAGGTACCGCAGAACGGCGCCGTGACGCTGGAGATGGCGCCGATCTCCCCCGCCCCGTCGAGGTAGCGCCAGCGCGTCGCCGTCTCGCCCCGGTAGGCGGGCTGCAACGGCTCGAGCGGATGCACGGCGCCGATCCGCTCGATGATCTCGGCCGACGACACCACCTGGTCGAGGTTCCAGCCGTTCGTGGTGCCGACATCCATGAACTCGATGAAGCGCACGGTCACCCCGGTGCCGCGGAAGCGCTCGGCGATGCCGAGCACGTCGCCCTCGTTCGTACCGCGCTTGACCACCGTGTTGACCTTGATCGCGTCGAAGCCGACCTGCTCGGCGGTGCGGATGCCGTCGAGCACCCGCACCAGCGGGAAGTCGATGTCGTTCATGGCGCGGAACGTCGCGTCGTCGAGGGAGTCCAGCGAGACCGTGACGCGATTCAGCCCGGCGTCCCGCAGCGCCTGCGCCTTGTGCGCGAGAGCCGAGCCGTTGGTGGTCAGGGCGATGTCGAGGCGCTCCCCCTCGGGGGTGCGCAGCTCGGCCAGCATCGCGATCAACGTCTCGATGTCGCGGCGCAGCAGCGGCTCGCCGCCGGTCAGCCGCAGCTTGTGCACGCCGTGTGCGACGCCCGCCTTCGCGACGCGCACGATCTCCTCGAAGGTCAGCAGCATCGCGTGCGGGAGGAAGTCGTGGTCGCGGCCGAAGACCTCCTTGGGCATGCAGTACACGCAGCGGAAGTTGCAGCGGTCGGTGACCGAGATGCGCAGGTCGCGCAGCATCCGCCCGCGGGTGTCCCGCAGGCGTGATCCGAGCTGCAGTGCCATGTCCTCCACCGTAGTCGTCGTGTCCGTGCCCGCGGCCGGATCGGACCGCTCAGCGGGTGACGGGCTCCAGCCGGACGACCACGCCCTTCGATGCGGGCGTGTTGCTGCCGAACGCCGTCAGGCCCAGCGGCACCAGCGGGTTCCCCTCCGGGAAGTACGTCGCAGCGCATCCGCGCGATGTGGGATAGGAGACGGCCTTGAACTCATGCACGACACGGTCGACGCCGTCCTCGTACTCACTGTGCACATCCACGATCTGGCCGTCGGCGATGCCGAGATCCCTGAGGTCGTCGGGGTTCACGAAGATCACACGGCGGCTCTTCCGGATGCCTCGGTAGCGATCGTCGAGACCGTAGATCGTCGTGTTGAACTGGTCGTGCGCGCGCATCGACTGCAGCAGGAGCCGGCCCGGAGGGCACTCCAGGTACTCCAGTTGATTCACGGTGACCATCGCCTTGCCGGTCGTCGTCGGGAACGTCCGGGAGTCGCGCGGCCCGTGCGGGAGGATGAACCCGTGCTCCTCGCGCAGCCGCGCGTTGAAGTCGTCGAACCCGGGGACGACATGCTCGATGTGATCCCGGATCCGGTCGTAGTCCTTCTCGAACCCGGCCCAGTCGATCGGGCCGTCATCGCCCCACAGCGCCCGCGCGATGCCGACGACCACCGAGACCTCCGACTTGAGCTGATCGGAGATCGGCTCGACCTTGCCCCGGGTGGCGTGGATCGCGCACACCGAGTCCTCCACCGACAGCGACTGCTCGCCGGCCTCCTGCCGGTCGATCTCGGTGCGTCCGAGCACCGGCAGGATGATCGCCTCGTCCCCCACGGTGAGGTGGTTGCGGTTGAGCTTGGTGGAGACCTGCACGTTGAGCCCGACGTTGCGGAAGGCCTCCTCGGCGGCGTGCGTGTCGGAGACGGCCGCGACCATGTTGCCGCCCATCGCCATCCACACCCTGGTCCTGCCCTCGCGCATCGCCTGCACCGACTTGACCACGTCGTAGCCGTGCTCGCGCGGGACCGTGATGCCGAACTCCCGGTCCAGGGCCGCGAGGAAGCTCTCCGGCATCTGCTCCCAGATGCCCATGGTCCGGTCGCCCTGCACATTGCTGTGGCCGCGGATCGGCGAGGCGCCGGCACCCGGCTTGCCGATGTTCCCGCGCAGGAACAGCAGGTTCATGACCTCCTTCAGGATCTTCACCGCATCCCGGTGCTGCGTGAGCCCCATCGCCCAGGTGATGATGACCCGCTCGGAGTTCAGGTAGCGGTCGGCGAGCTCGTCGATCTCAGCCTGGGAGAGGCCGGTGGCCTGCAGCACCCTGTCCTCGTCGAGGGTCCTGACGTGCTCACGGAACTCCTCCAGTCCCTGACAGTGCTCGTCGAGGAAGGCGTGGTCGAGCACGGTCCCCGGTGCGGCGTCCTCCGCCTCGAGGACCTTCTTCGAGACGGCCTTCATCAGCCAGCCGTCGCCGCCCGACCGGATGAGCAGGTACTGGTCGGCCAGACCCGTTCCGTGGCCGATGATGCCGCGCACCCGCTGCGGGTTCTTGTAGCGGGTCAGCCCCGCCTCGTGCAGCGTGTTGACGGCGACGATCTTCGCCCCGTTGTCCTTGGCCTCCTCCAGCGCGGTGAGCATCCGCGGGTGGTTGGTGCCGGGGTTCTGGCCCATCACGATGATGAGGTCGGCCTTGCCGAAGTCGTCATAGGAGATCGTGCTCTTGCCGATGCCGATCACCTCGCCCAGCGCCGTGCCGGTGGACTCATGGCACATGTTCGAGCAGTCGGGGAGGTTGTTGGTTCCGAGGGTGCGCGCCATCAGCTGGTAGATGAAGGCGGTCTCGTTGGCGGTGCGGCCGCTCGTGTAGAAGGTCGCCTCGTCGGGCGAGTCCATCGCCTTCAGGCGGTCGGCGATGAGCGTGAACGCCTCATCCCAGGAGATCGGCCTGTAGTTGTCCTGGCCCTGGGGCTTGTAGACGGGTTCGACCAGACGACCCTGCATGCCCAGCCAGTACTCCGACTTGGTGAGCAGGCTGCTGATGGAGTTCTGCGCCCAGAACGCGGTGGGGATCGTGACGGGCGTGGCCTCCCAGGTGACGGCCTTCGCGCCGTTCTCGCAGAACTCGAACGTCTTGCGGTGGTCGGGATCGGCCCACGCGCAGCTCATGCAGTCGAAGCCGTCCTTCTGGTTCATGTCCGTGAGCAGGGTCAGCGCGCGCCGCATGCCCATCTCCCTGATGCCGGGCACCATCGAGTGCAGCACCCCGGGCACGCCTGCAGCCCACTCCTTCGGCGGGCCGACCTCCGCGTCCCTCGCGTCGTCGCTGATGTCCTGGATCGGGGCCTTCGCCGCCATCACGTGCTCCTTCGCCTGGGTCTCTCTCTGGGGTATCAGCCGCATGCCGCCCATGCAAGGGCCTGAGGTGCGTTCGCGGTCCGGTCACACGGCCGCGGGCACTGCCTCGCGCACGCGCTCCGGACGCGAATAGACGTTCATGCTCGCGCCGCGCACGAAGCCGACCAGGGTGAGCCCGGTGGATTCAGCCATCTCGACGGCCAGTGACGACGGCGCCGATACGGCCGACAGCATCGGGATGCCTGCCATGACCGCCTTCTGCACCAGTTCGAAGCTCGCCCGCCCCGACACCTGCAGCACGGTGCCGGTCAGCGGCAGGCGTCCGTTCAGCACGGCCCATCCGACCACCTTGTCGACGGCGTTGTGCCGCCCGACGTCCTCCCGCACCACCAGGAGCTCGCCGGTCGCGGCGTCGTAGAGGCCCGCCGCGTGCAGCCCGCCCGTCTTCTCGAAGACCTCCTGGCGCGAGCGCAGCATGTCCGGCAGGTCGGCGAGGGTCGCGGCATCCACCTCCAGCGGATCCGCGGAGACGTCGAACGCCGAGGTGGTCGCGACCTGCTCGATGGACGCCGCGCCGCACACGCCGCAGGCGCTGGTCGTGTACGAGTGCCGCGCGCGCGACGGGTCGGGCAGCGGCGTGCCGGGAGCCAGGGCGACGTCCAGGACGTTGTAGGTGTTGCCGCCGTCGGCCGCCGATGCGCCGAGGGCGTAGGCTCCCGGCGCTGCGGCGGAACCGCCGGTGCCCGGACCGCCGCAGTGGATCGCGGAGGCGAACTGGTCGTGGTGCCGGATCACGCCCTCCGAGACGAGGAACCCGGCGGCGAGCTCGACGTCGTGTCCCGGCGTGCGCATCGTGACCGTCAGGGGTGCGCCGGACACGCGGATCTCCAGGGGCTCCTCGACCGCGAGCGTGTCGAGCCGGCGCACAACCACGCCCTCGGCGTCGTCTGTCGCGGCAGTGATGTGAACGACCTTCTTGCGGGTGGTGATCCTGCCCATCGCGTCCTCCCCGGTGTGGTCCTCGCTGCCCGCCACGGTACTCCCCCGGGCGCGGAGCCGGGGTCGGTACGGATGTCGGCCCGATTCACGCATGCAGGCCCGAATCCGGCATCCTGACCGACATGCGTGTTTTCGACCGACATCCGTACCGAACGGCGGGAGGCGGAGGCGGACACGGAGGCCGTGGAGGCTCAGGAGACCGGCGGGCGGAGGCGGACACGGAGGCCGTGGAGGGTCAGGAGGCCGGCGGGCGGATGCTGATCGTCGAGCCGGATGTGACGGGAGAACCGGCCGGGAGGATCAGCTCGACGAGGTCGCCGTCGGCCGTGCGGGCGTGAGCCCGGATGCCGTCGGCCGCCGTCTCGATGCTCTCGACGCGCGCCTGCCACGGCCCCTCCGTCCCGGGCAGGGTCGACGCGACCGCGGCGATGAAGGGCGTGGCGGGTGCGCCGAGGACCTCATCGGGTGCGCCCTCGGCGGTGACTCCGCCGTGCTCGAGCACGATCAGCCGGTCAGCGAGCGCGCGCGCATCCGCCGCATCGTGCGTGGCGAGCACGGCGGTGGTCCCGGTGGCCGCGAGCTCGTCGCGCAGCAGGGAGCGGATGCCGTCGGCGGTGGCGGGATCGAGCGAGGTCAGCGGCTCGTCCAGCAGCAGCACACGCGGCGACACCGCCAGCGCTCGCGCGAGCGCGACGCGCTGCTGCTGTCCGCCCGACAGCCGCGCGGGGCGCCGGTCGCCGAAGCCCGGCATCCCGACGCGCTCGAGCCAGGCGTCGGCGCGCCCCCCGGCATCCGCTCTGCGCACCCCGTGCGCACGCATCCCGAAGGCGATGTTGTCGCGCGCGCTCAGGTGCGGGAACAGCCGCGCCCGCTGTCCGAGCAGGATCACGCCGCGTTCGCGCGGCGGCACGTCGACGCCCGCCGCGTCCTGCACCGTCCTGCCTCCCAGCCGCACGGCCCCCGCCGTCAGCGGCGTGAAGCCGGCGATCGCGCCCAGGAGCGTCGACTTTCCCGCACCCGACGGGCCCATCACCGCGAGCGTCTCCCCTGCGGCCACTCTCAGACGGGCATCCAGGGCGAAGCCGCCGCGGTCGACGCGGATGCGGGCGTCCAGCTCGGCGTCCCGGCCGGCGGCATCCGCGCTCATCGCAGCTCCTCCGCGACCGCGGCTCCCCCGCCGGGCCGCCAGCCGCGCACCAGCAGCAGCACCGCCACCGACGTGACCAGCAGCATCAGCGACAGGGCGATGGCGCTGCCCTGGCTGACGCCGGCACCGTTGAACGCCGTGTAGATCGCCAGCGGCATGGTCTGCGTCACGCCCGGGGCGTTGCCCGCGAACAGCGCGGTCGCGCCGAACTCGCCGGCCGCCCGTGCGAAGCACAGCACGGTTCCCGACAGCAGTCCCGGGCCCGCCAGTGGCAGTGTGACCCTCCACAGGATCGTCCAGCTGCCGGCGCCCAGGCCGGCCGCCGTGCGCTCGTACTCCACGCCCGATGTGCGGACGGCACCCTCCAGGGCGAGCACGAGGAACGGGAGCGCGACGAACACCTGAGCGAGCACGACGGCCGGGGTCGTGAACGGCACCTGCCACCCGGTCCAGCCCAGCCAGCCGGAACGGCCGAACAGGAAGAGCAGCGCCAGCCCGCCGACCATCGGGGGCAGCACCAGCGGCACGGTGACGACCGCGCGCAGCACCGCGGCGGTGCGCGGAGCGGCTCGGGCGATGGTCAGCGCCAGCGGGATGCCGATCAGCAGGCAGATCGCGGTGGCGACGAGGCCCGTGACCAGCGACAGCCGCAGGGCGCCGAGCGCCTCGGCCGAGGTCACGTCCTGCCACAGCGTGTCCCACTGCACGCGGCCAACGAGGGCGGCGAGCGGCAGCACGAGGAACACGATGCCGAGCGCGGCGGGCACGATCAGCACCCGCGGCGCATGACCGCGGGCGCCGGTCGTCTGCGAGCCGCTTCCTGGCATCACGGGCCGTCGAAGCCGAAGGACGCGAGGATCTTCTGCCCCTGCGTGCCGGTGATGAACGAGACGAACGTCGTCGCAGCATCGGGGTTGGGGGCGTCCTTCAGCGCCACGATCGGGTAGGCGTTCACGACCTGATCGGCGCCGGCCGGGGTGAACGCGCGGACGTCGGCGGTCGCGGCGGCGGCATCCGTCTTGTAGACGAGCCCGGCGTCCGCCTCGTCGCTGCGCACCTTGGTGAGCACGGCCGTCACGTTCTGCTCCTGGCTGACCGGCGTGAGGGTGACCCGCTGGGCGGCGAGCAGGTTCTTCGACGCCGCGCCGCAGGGCACCTCGGGTGCGCAGAGCACGACCTTCACACCGGGCTTCGCGAGATCCGCGAGTGTCTTGATTCCGGCCGGGTTCGCCTTCGGTGTCACCACGACCAGCGTGTTGCGTGCGAAGACCGTCGGACCGGATGCCAGGCCGGCGCCGGTGACCCTGGCCATGTTCGCCTCGTCGGCGGAGGCGAACACGTCGACCTTCGCGCCGCCGTCGATCTGGGTGGCGAGCGTGCTGGAGCCGTCGTAGGTCGCGGTGACGTGCACGCCGGGGAAGAGCTTCTCGAACTGCGCGATCGCCTGGTCGAAGGCGCCCTTCAAGGACGCCGCGGCCGAGACCGACAGCTCGCCGGTGAGCACGTCGGCATCCGCCGGCGACGGCGCGTCCCTCGGTGCGACGCCTCCTCCGGACGCATCCGATCCCCCCGTGCGGCTGCTCGTGGGGTTCGTGTCGGGGGATGCCGTGGACGCGCAGCCGCCGAGCAGCAGCACGATGGCCGCGGTGGCGACGGCGATGATCGGGATGCGGCGCATGGCTCTTCTCCTCACGTGCGCGCGCGATCAGCGCGGGATCTCGACGATGACCGTCGTCGCCTTCACCACGGCGACGGCGAGCGATCCGACCTCAAGACCCAGCTCCCGCACGGCCTCGGCGGTCATCAGCGAGACCACCCGGTGCGGGCCCGCCTGGATCTCCACCTGGGCTGCGACGGTGTCCATCACGACGTTGGTGACCAGGCCGGTGAAGCGGTTGCGTGCGCTGGAGCGCACTCCCGTGGCGTCCTCCGCCGACTTCGCCAGGGCGATCGCGTGCCGGGCGAGCGCTTCGCCGGGGATCTCGGCCGGGCTGGCGTCGGTGATCGGCAGCACCCCCTGGTCGACCCAGCGGCGCACCGTGTCGTCACTGACCCCGAGCAGGTCCGCGGCGAGCGCGATCTTGTAGCTTGCGGACATGTCCGCAGACTATCACCGCATGTGCGGATGAAAGCAGGCTTCTTGTCCGCAGAAGCGGAGCCCATCCGGGTCAAGGCGAGGTCTACCCTGGAGGTCATGTCCCTCCCCCCGCTGGTCGAACCCGTCGACGCGCTCAGCAGCAGGGAGCAGCTGCGCACGGCGCGGCATCAGCGCCTCGCCGCGCTCGGGTCGGACGGGCAGCGCCGCATCGCCGCATCCAGCGTGGGAGTCATCGGCGCGGGCGGCCTGGGCGCCCCTGTCGTACTCGCGCTGGCCGCCGCGGGTGTGGGCACCATCGTGGTGTTCGACGACGACGATGTCGAGCTCTCCAACCTGCAGCGCCAGGTCATCCATCGCCTGCAGGATGTCGGGCGACCCAAGACCGACAGCGTGGTGCGCGTGGCCGCCGACCTGTCCGAGACCGAGGTCCGGGTGGTGACCACCCGGCTCACGCACGAGAACGCCGCCGAGCTGATCTCCGGGGTGGACCTGGTGCTCGACGGCACGGACTCCTTCGAGAGCCGCGAGGTCGTGGCCGCCGCCTGCGAGCGGCTGGCCGTGCCGCTCGTGTGGGGCACCGTGCAGGAGTTCGCCGGGTTGGTGACGGTGTTCTGGTCGGCGCCTCCCAGGCCTGCGGAGGCCGTGCGACTGCATGACCTGTACCCGCCCGGCAGTGAGGCGCCGTCATGCTCGGCCGTGGGCGTCTTCGGCCCGCTGTGCATCCAGGCGGGCTCGATGATGGCATCCGAGGCGCTCAAGCTGATCACCGGGATCGGGCGGCCCCTGCTGGGACGGATCGCGATGATCGACGCGCTCGCGGGCACGGTGCGCGAGGCGCCACTGCGTGCGTCGCGGGCGACGGCATCCGCTCCCCTCTCTCCCGTCGAAGCCGTCGCCGAGGTCGACCACCCGGCCGACGGAGCCGTCGTGATCGACGTGCGCGAGGCCGAGGAGGTCGCCCGCGGGATGCTCCCCGGGGCGCGGCACCTGCCGCTGGCGGCGCTGCTGGAATCGGTCGACTCCACGGCGGCTGAGCTGGTCGGCAGCGAGGTCGTGGTGGTGTGCCAGGTGGGCGCGCGCGCACGACGCGCCGCTCAGGCTCTGCGCGGCCGAGGTGTGAACGCCGTGGTGCTGCGCGGCGGCATGGACGGATACGAGCGCAGGAGGCAGCCGGCATGACCGCGCACCTGATCACCGTGGAGGAGCATCGCGCGCGGATCCTCGCGGCCGTGCGTCCGCTGGAGGCCGTGCGGATGCCGCTCCCGGGCGCGCTCGGCCGCATCCTGCGTGAGCCGGTGCGCTCGGCCGTGGACCTGCCCCTGTTCGACAACTCCGCGATGGACGGCTTCGCGGTGCGGTTCGACGATGTGGCGGATGTCGCCGCCGGCGCGCCCGTGGACCTCGAGGTGGTCGCCGACGTGCCGGCTGGCAGTGCCGAGGACCCGTCGTTCGGGCCCGGGCAGGCGGTGCGGATCATGACCGGGGCGCCGATGCCGGCGGATGCGGATGCCGTGGTTCCGTTCGAGGACACCGCAGGGGGCCTGGCGGAGTCGCTGGGCCGCATCCGTGTGCTCGCCGCTCCGCACGCCCGCGGTGCGCACATCCGACCGCAGGGCGAGGACTGCCGGGCCGGCGACGTGATCCTGCCCGCCGGTGCCGAGCTGGGTGGCCGGCAGCTGGCGGGGATAGCCGCGGCCGGCGTGCACGAGGTCGTCGTCTCGCGCGTGCCGCGCGTCGCGGTGATCTCGACCGGCGACGAGCTGCGCCCACCGGGTGCGCCGCTGGAGCGCGGGCAGATCCCGGAGTCCAACGGCACCCTGCTGGAGGGACTGTGCCGCGAGAACGGCGCCGAGGTGGTCATGACGGCCTCGGTCAGCGACGACGGCGACGGCCTGCGTGCGGCGCTGGCGGATGCCGCGGCCCTCGGCGCGGATGTCGTGATCACCTCCGGGGGCGTCAGCGAGGGCGCGTACGAGGTGGTCAAGAGCGTCGCCCGGATGCGGATCGACAAGGTCGCCATGCAGCCGGGCAAGCCGCAGGGGTTCGGTGACGGCTCGGATGACGGCGGCCCGCTGCTCTTCGGGCTGCCCGGCAACCCGGTGAGCGTCGCCGTGTCGTTCGAGGTGTTCGTGCGTCCCGCCCTGCGGGCGATGCAGGGTGCCGCCGACCTGGACCGACTGATCGTGCGCCTGCCCGCCGTCGAGGCGTGGCGCACTCCTCCCGGCCGCCGCCAGTACCGCCCGGTGCTCGTCACGCGCGACGGGGTGGCGCCGGCGTCGTCCGGCGGGTCGCACCTGGCCGCGAGCCTCGGGCGTGCGGAGGCCTATGCGATCGTCCCCACCGACGTCGACCACGTCGGAATCGGCGACGTCGTCGATGTCATGCTGGTGCCATGAGCTTCACGCACCTGGATTCCTCTGGTCACGCCCGCATGGTCGATGTCACCGAGAAGCAGCCGACGGTGCGCTCGGCGACAGCGCGCGGGTTCGTGCACTGCGCCCCGCACGTCGTGGCGGCGCTGCGGGATGACACGGTGCCGAAGGGCGACGTGCTGGCGGTGGCGCGCATCGCCGGCATCGCCGGGGCGAAGCGCACTCCCGAGCTGCTGCCGCTGGCGCACGTGATCGGCGTGCACGGGGCGGCGGTGGATCTGCGGATCACCGACGAGGGCGTGGAGATCGAGGCGACCGTGCGCACGGCCGACCGCACCGGGGTGGAGATGGAGGCGCTGACGGCCGTTTCGGTCGCCGCACTCACCGTGGTCGACATGGTGAAGGGGCTCGATAAGGGCACCTCGATCGCGAACGTGCGCATCGTGGCGAAGACCGGTGGCAAGTCCGGCGACTGGCATCGGCCGGACGAGCCCGCCTGATCATGGTCGTGCGGTTCGGGGCGGTGCTGCTGGCCGGCGGTCGCGCCTCGCGCATGGGCGGCGTCGACAAGCCGGGGCTGCTCGTCGACGGGGTGAGCATGCGCGATCGGGCGATCGCCGCGGTGGTCTCCGTCGGTGCGTCACCGGTGGTGGTCGTGGGGCCAGAACCGGCGGCATCCGGCGCTTCGCGCGACGCCGTGCGCTGGGTGCGGGAGGATCCGCCGTTCTCGGGGCCTGCGGCCGCGGTCGTGGCCGGGTTGCCGGCGGAGGGCGCGGATGCCACGGAGTGGACCTTCTTGTTGGCCTGTGACCTCCCGCATCCGGACGTCGCCGTCGCACGCCTGATGTCCGGCATCCCGGCTCTCCCGCCGGAGGCGGACGGCGTGTGCCTGGTCGACGGCTCCGGGCGGCCGCAGTGGCTCACGGGCGTGTATCGAACTGCTGCGCTCACGGGTGCGGCATCCGCTCTGCCGGACGGCGGGCGCGACCAGCCCGTGCGCGCGCTGCTCGCAGGACTCGCGCCGACGCTGCTGGACGACCCGGATGCCGGAGCCCAGGACGTGGACACGTGGGAGGATTACGAGCAGCTGACGAAGGAGCTTCCATGAGCGAGCATCTGCCACCGGAGACGCTGGACGACTGGGCGGATGCCCTGCGGGAGCACTTCGATCTGAGCGCCGACGACGTGCCGATCTCGCTGATCCTGGACCTGGCGAAGGACGTCGCGAACGGCGTCGCCCGGCCGGCCGCGCCGTTCAGCGCCTTCGTGGCGGGCCTGGTCGCGGGTCGCCGTGGCGGCTCGCCGGACGACATCCGCGCGGCGGTGGCGGATGTGACGAAGCTCGCCGGCGAATGGCAGGCCTGAGGTGGCACGGGTGCGATTCTTCGCCGCGGCCGAGGAGGCCGTCGGCAGCTCCGAGCTGACCGTGGACGCCGCGACGCTCAGCGCCTTGACCGCGAGCCTGCGCGACGATCACCCGGCGCTCGCGGAGATCCTGCCGCGCTGCTCCGTGCTGGTCGACGGCGCGCGGGTGGACGACTCGTGGCCGCTGACCGGCGACGCGGTGGTCGACGTGCTGCCGCCGTTCGCCGGCGGTTGAGTCCCGCGCCTCATGAGCGCCCTTCGTCTCCTCGCTGGCGCTCGTCGCTCAGGAAGCGCAACCCACCCCGGTCCCTGAGCGAGCGCACACCCCGGTCCCTGAGCGAGCGCACACCCCGGTCCCTGAGCGAGCGCAGCGAGACGAAGGGTCAGCCGCCGAGGCCCTTCCAGACCGTGGCGCCGTCGGCTTCGATCTGCCGCTTCCAGATAGGCAGGCTGTGCTTGATGGCCTCGATCAGCGTGCGGGACACGTCGTAGGCGACGCCGCGGTGGCCCGATGCGACCGACACGATGACGGCCGCTTCGCCGACCTCCAGGCGCCCGATGCGGTGGCTGGCAGCGACGACGGCGTCCGTCTCGCCGACGGCTTCGGCGATCAGCGTGCGCAGGGTCTTCTCGGCATCCGGGTGGGCCGAGTACTCCAGCGCGACGACCGGGGTGGCGGCGTCCTCGTCATTGTCGCGGACGCGGCCGACGAAGGTGATCTCGGCGCCCATGCGAGGGTCGTCGACGGCGGCACGGTGGGCGTCGACGTCGAGCGGCTCGGTGCTGATCTGCGCAAGGCGGATGGTCATCGATGGTCCTCCCCTTCGAGCTGCCCGAGCGCGTGAGGTGCGATCTCGAGCACGAGTCGGATGCCGTCGGTGACGGCCGCGGTCGAACCGGGGAGGTTGACGATGAGCGCGTTCCCGGTGACGCCCGCGAGTCCGCGGGAGAGCAGGGCCGCGGGCTTCTCGGCTGCGCCGCGGCGGCGCAGCTCCTCGGCGATGCCCGGCAGTTCGCGGTCGAGCACGCGGGCGGTTCCCTCGGGGGTGCGGTCACGCGGGCCGATGCCGGTGCCGCCGGTGGTGACGATCAGGCGGATACCGCGCTGCAGCGTCTCACGCAGTGCGCGCTCGACCTCATCGGCGCCGTCCGGGATGACGATCGCGTCGTCGCAGTCGAAGCCAGCCGCGCGGAGCGCCGCGACGCCGACGGGCCCGGATGCGTCTGCGCGCTCACCGCGGGCGGAGCGGTCCGAGACTGTGATGACTGCGGCTGCCGGCGACATGCCTTCAGCCTAGCGACGGTGCAGGTCCCACCGACTTCGGCACAGACGGGGTCAGTCCCGATGCGCGAGCACGTTGATGATGTTGCCGTCGGCGTCGCGGAAGAAGAAGCGTCGTACACCCCAGGGCTCGTCGGTGAGGGGATGCACGATCTCCAGTCCGAGATCGGCGACCCGTTGATACGCGTCGTCCACATCGTCGACCTCCAGCGATGCCGTGGGGTTCACCGGGGCGGTCCGGTCGCGGCCCATCAGGCTGAGCTGTGGCGCCGCACCGCTGTTTCCGAGCGTGACGATCCACCCGTGATCCATCAGCACGTCGAGACCGAGCGCCTCGCGGTAGCCCGCCACGGCCGCGGGCACGTCGGCGACCGTGAGAATGGGCACTGCGCGGGAGAGTCTCATGCGCGCGAAGATACCATCCGGCCTCTGGCCGAAGACCGGCGGGACCTCCGCACCTCTGGGCCCCGAGCCTGTCGAACGGCCGGCATGGAGACTCGAGTCAGGGGCGCCGAGTCCACACCGCGCTTGCCGAACGGCGGACGTTCGCGCAGCGGGTGCTTCGACAGGCTCAGCAACCCAAGATGAGCCCCTCAGCAGATGCTGGGCCCCGAGCAGGTACTGGTCCCCGAGCGGATGCTGGGTCCCGAGCAGGTACTGGTCCCGGGCGGATGCTGGTGCCTGGGCGGATAATGCGTCCCTGAGCTTGTCGAAGGGTCGGACCTGCCTGGGGCACTTCGACAGACTCAGCGCCCCCGCGTCGTGCTCCCTCGGGTCAGGCGGCGATGTCGTAGCGGGCGCGTCCGCCGAGTTGTGGGGTGCGGGTGGGGTCGATGTGGGCGGGTGGGATGAACCAGACTTTCGCGTGCACGTTGACTCCGGTGCCGCGGTGCCGACGCGTACGGCCGTCGGCGGGTTGGTTCGTGCGGGTGTGGTTTCCGGGTGGGTTGTCGATTCTGATGTCCCATCCGTTGTCGTGGATGCGGTGGTG
>Ga0308169_10002007_pt1 | contig 22073 bp, 17 predicted proteins | sample PhyBR1_2_FD_202139 | JGI IMG/M metagenome (GOLD analysis project Ga0308169, IMG submission 202139) | Phyllosphere microbial communities from UC Gill Tract Community Farm, Albany, California, United States - DLSLSB.R1 | ecosystem: Host-associated > Plants > Phyllosphere > Unclassified | place...
CGGCCGGAAGGCCTACTGACTAACCAGACCAGTGAGGTGACCAGATGGCTTTGACGCCAGAAGACGTTGTCAACAAGCGCTTTCAGCCCACCAAGTTCCGCGAGGGCTATGACCAGGACGAAGTTGACGACTTCCTGGACGAAATCGTCGTCGAACTCCGCCGCCTGAACCAGGAAAACGACGAGCTCCGCAAGAAGCTCGCCGAAGCCGGTTCGAGCGTGCCGGCAAGCTCTGCCGCCGCACCCGTGGTGGAGAAGGTCCCCGCGCCGGTCAAGGCCGACAAGGATGAGGCCCGCGAAAAGGCAGAGGCAGAAGCCAAGGCCGCGGAAGCCAAGAAGAAGGACGTCCAGCCGGCTGCGCCCGCTGCTGCAGCACCGGCCGCGCCCGCTGCCGTCGCCACTCCCTCCGCCGAGTCCGCTGCCGGCCTGCTTGCCATGGCACAGCAGATGCACGACCGCCACGTCGCTGACGGCCAGGCCCAGAAGGACAAGATCATCGCCGAAGCGCAGATCGAAGCCAGCAGCCTCGTCAACGATGCCCAGGAAAAGTCCCGCAAGATCCTCGGAGCGCTCGAACAGCAGCGTTCCGTCCTGGAGCGCAAGGTGGAGCAGCTCCGCGGCTTCGAACGCGATTACCGTTCACGCCTGAAGGCCTACATCGAGGGCCAGCTCCGCGACCTGGACGCCCGTGGCTCCGTTGCCACGCCGGAAGTAAGCGAAGCCAACTAACTCTGGCAGCACGTATTCTGAAAGCCGGTGGCTGAGGATTCCTCGGCCGCCGGCTTTTGGCTTTGACGCCCGGTTCCACGAATTGAAAGCACCATGACTGACGAACTTGCCGCCGACGCGGCACGCCCTGTCCCACCTCCGCACCGCCCGCGCCGGGCAGTCCTGCTGTCCCTGTTTGCCGGTTTCGCGGTCTTCGCCTATGTCCTGGACCAGCTGACGAAACTCTGGGTCACCTCCACCATGGTGGAGGGGGAGCGGATCCCCGTGCTGCCGCCCTTGCTCCACTGGTACTTCATCCGTAATTCCGGTGCGGCGTTTTCCATTGGCGAGAACGTCACGTGGGTGTTTTCCATCATCATGGCCGGCGTTGCCATCGCGATCCTCTTCCAGGTCCGCCGGCTGGGCTCGGCCTGGTGGTCACTGGCGCTGGGCCTGCTGCTTGGCGGCGCGCTGGGCAACCTCACGGACCGGCTCTTCCGGGAGCCGTCCTTCGGCATGGGGCACGTGGTGGACTTCATCCAGCTGCCCAACTTTGCCATCTTCAACATTGCCGACTCCGCCGTGGTGTCCGCCGTCGCCATTATCTGCATCCTGACCGTCCGCGGTATTGCCCTGGACGGAACACGCCTGGGGAGCGGGCACAAGGAAACACCCGGCCATGACTGAGCGCATCGTCGTCGCCGAGGAATTTGGCGGAACAAGGGCCGACGCCGGGCTGGCCGGAATCCTGGGCGTGTCCCGCTCCATCGCCGCGTCCCTGCTGGCCGAGGGCCACGTGCTGAACCGGGGCAAGGCCGTGGGAAAGTCGGCAAAACTCATGGCCGGGGACGTCCTGGACGTTACCGTCCCGGAGCGGCGGGACCCGCTCGAAGTCGTGGAGGAAGTTGTGGAAGGCCTGAATATCCTGCTCGACGACGAGGATTTCGTCGTCGTCGACAAGCCCGTTGGCGTGGCAGCCCATCCCTCGCCCGGCTGGGTGGGGCCCACCGTGGTGGGCGGCCTTGCCGCCGCGGGCTACCGCATCTCCACGTCGGGAGCCCCGGAACGGGCGGGCATCGTGCACCGACTCGACGTCGGCACCTCCGGCGTGATGGTGGTGGCCAAATCCGAGCGGGCTTATACCGCCCTCAAACGGGCCTTCAAGGAGCGCACCGTGGACAAGGTCTACCACGCCGTGGTCCAGGGCCTTCCCGACCCCCTCACCGGAACCATCGACGCGCCCATCGGCCGCCACCCCGGGCATGACTGGCGCTTCGCAGTCATCGAGGACGGCCGCCCCTCCGTGACCCACTACGAAGTCATGGAGGCGTTCGGCAAGGCGAGCCTGGTGGAGGTCCACCTGGAAACCGGCCGGACGCACCAGATACGGGTCCATTTTTCCGCCCTGCGGCACCCCTGCGCCGGCGACCTGACCTACGGCGCCGACCCGCGCCTGGCCGCCACCCTTGGACTCACGCGGCAGTGGCTGCACGCCCGGGAACTCTCGTTTGACCACCCGGTCACGGGGGAGCGCGTCACGGTAACCAGCGGATATCCCCAGGACCTGGCCTACGCCCTCGAACTGCTCCAGTCCGGGCAGGCCTGACACGGGCAGCCTGGCAGGGCTGCAAAGGGGCAGCGCTTAGAATAGTGCGGTGAGTTCCAGCAATGATTCGTTTGTCCACCTGCACACCCACACCGAATATTCCATGCTGGATGGAGCTGCCCGTCTGGGCGAGCTGTTCGATGAGACCGAGCGCCTCGGCATGCCGGCCCTCGCCACCACGGACCACGGATACCTGTTCGGTGCCTTTGATTTCTGGCAAAAGGCCCAGGCCAAGGGCATCAAGCCGATCATCGGCGTCGAAGCTTATGTAACGCCGGGCACCGCACGCACCGACAAGGAACGTGTCCGCTGGGGCGATGAATCCCAGCGCAAGGACGACGTCTCCGGCGGCGGCTCCTACACCCACATGACGCTCCTGAGCTACAACAACGTGGGCATGCGGAACCTTTTCCGCGCCTCGTCCATCGCGTCCCTTGATTCGGTCTTCGGAAAGTGGCCGCGGCTGGACCGGGAACTGCTCAACACCTACTCCGAGGGGCTCATTGCCACCACCGGCTGCCCCTCAGGTGAAGTCCAGACCCGCCTCCGGCTGGGCCAGTACCGCGAAGCACTGGAGGCCGCGGCGGAGTTCCGGGACATCTTCGGCGCGGAGAACTACTTCTGCGAACTCATGGACCACGGATTGGACATCGAACGGCGGGTCACCGGTGACCTGCTGCGGCTTGCCAAGGACCTGAACTTGCCCCTGGTGGCCACGAACGACCTCCACTACACGCACGAACACGACGCCAAGGCACACGAGGCGCTGCTGGCCATCCAGTCCGGCTCCACCCTGCTGGAACCCACCTATGACAACGGCGGGTCCCGGTTCGCGTTCTCCGGAAGCGGCTACTACCTCAAGTCCCCCCGTGAGATGCGCGAGCTGTTCCGCGACCATCCCGACGCCTGCGACAACACCCTCCTCATCGCCGAGCGGTGCGAGGTGTCCTTCAACACGGACGCGAACTACATGCCGCGCTTCCCCTGCCCGCCCGGCGAGGATGAGACCTCCTGGCTGGTCAAGGAAGTGGACAAGGGTCTCAAGTACCGGTACCCCGGCGGCGTCCCCGATGAGGTGCGCAAGCAGGCCGACTATGAACTCGGGGTCATCACCTCCATGGGCTTCCCGGGATACTTCCTGGTGGTTGCCGACTTCATCAACTGGGCCAAGAACAACGGCATCCGGGTGGGCCCCGGCCGTGGCTCGGGTGCAGGCTCCATGGTGGCGTACGCCATGCGCATCACCGACCTGGACCCGCTGCGCCACGGCCTGATCTTCGAACGGTTCCTGAACCCGGACCGCGTCTCCATGCCCGACTTCGACGTCGACTTCGATGACCGGCGACGTTCCGAGGTCATCGACTACGTGACCCGCAAGTACGGCGACGAGCGTGTGGCGATGATCGTCACGTACGGCACCATCAAGACCAAGCAGGCCCTCAAGGACTCCTCCCGCGTCCTGGGCTACCCGTTCAGCATGGGCGAAACCCTGACCAAGGCCCTGCCGCCCGCCGTGATGGCCAAGGATATTCCGCTGGCGGACATCCAGAACCCGGACGCCAAGCGCTACAGCGAAGCGGGGGACTTCCGGCAGCTGATCGCCACCGACCCGGAGGCTGCCAAGGTCTTCGAGACGGCGCTGGGCATTGAAGGCCTGAAGCGCCAGTGGGGCGTGCACGCGGCCGGCGTGATCATGTCCTCGGACCCCATCATCGACGTCATCCCCATCATGCGCCGCTTCCAGGACGGCCAGGTGATCACTCAGTTCGATTACCCCACGTCCGAGGGCCTGGGCCTGATCAAGATGGACTTCCTGGGGCTGCGGAACCTCACGATCATTTCCGACGCCCTTGAGAACATCAAGATGAACCGCGGCATCGAGCTGGACCTGGAAAACCTCGAGCTCGACGACGCCGCGTCCTACGAGCTCCTGGCCCGCGGCGACACCCTGGGTGTGTTCCAGCTCGACGGCGGCCCCATGCGCTCGCTGCTCAAGCTCATGAAGCCGGACAACTTCGAAGACATCTCCGCCGTCCTGGCCCTCTACCGGCCGGGCCCCATGGGCGCCAACGCCCACACCGACTATGCGCTGCGCAAGAACGGGATCCAGGAGGTCATCCCCATCCACCCGGAGCTGGAGGAGCCCCTCAAGGAAATCCTCGGCGGGACCTATGGCCTGATCGTGTACCAGGAACAGGTCATGGCCGTGGCCCAGAAGCTGGCCGGCTACTCGCTGGGCCAGGCAGACATCCTCCGCCGGGCCATGGGTAAGAAGAAGAAATCCGAGCTGGACAAGCAGTTCGCCGGCTTCTCGCAGGGCATGCAGGACAACGGCTACTCCATGGAGGCCGTGAAGACGCTCTGGGACATCCTGCTGCCCTTCTCCGACTACGCCTTCAACAAGGCCCACTCGGCTGCGTACGGCGTGATCTCCTACTGGACCGCGTACCTGAAGGCGCACTACGCGCCCGAGTATATGGCGGCCCTGCTGACGTCGGTGGGCGATGACAAGGACAAATCAGCGATCTACCTTAACGAATGCCGCCGCATGGGCATCACCGTGCTTCCGCCGGACGTCAACGAGTCCGCCCTGAACTTCACCCCTGTGGGCAACGACATCCGCTTTGGCATGGGCGCCATCCGCAACGTGGGCGTCAACGCCGTCGAGGCCATGGTGGCCGCCCGCGAGAGCGAGGGCGCCTTCACCTCGTTCAAGGACTACCTGATGAAGGTCCCGGCCGTGGTCTGCAACAAGCGGACCATCGAGTCCCTCATCAAGTCCGGCGCCTTCGACTCGCTGGGCCACCACCGCCGTGCCCTCGCCATGATCCACGAAGAGGCCATCGACTCCGTCATCACCCTCAAGCGCAACGAGGCCATCGGCCAGTTCGACCTCTTCGCCGGGTTCGAGGAGGCGGGGGAGGAATCGTCTTCCCTGAGCATCGAGATTCCGGACCTGCCGGAGTGGGAGAAGAAGGACAAGCTCTCCTTCGAGCGGGACATGCTGGGCCTGTACGTCTCTGACCACCCGCTGCAGGGGTTGGAGGGTCTCCTGGCCCAGCACGCGGAGATGAGCATCACCACCATCCTTGGCGAGGACGGTCCGCAGGACGGCGCCATCATCACCATCGCCGGAATGATCACATCGCTGAGCCGGCGCATCGCCAAAGCAAGCGGCAATGCCTACGCCCGGGCGGAGGTGGAGGACCTGGGTGGTTCCATCGAGGTCATGTTCTTCGGTCAGGTGTACGGCCCCATTGCCTCGGTGCTTGCCGAGGACCTCATTGTGGTGGTCAAGGGCCGCCTGCAGAAGCGCGACGACGGCGCCATTACCCTGAACTGCATGGAGCTGTCCGTCCCGGACCTCAGCGAAGGACTGCACGGGCCCTTGGTGATCACCATGCCCACCTTCAAGGCCACCGAAGCCGTGGTCACCGAACTGGGAGACGTGCTGCGCACCCACCGGGGCAACTCGGAAGTCCGGCTGCACCTGCAGGGTGACACCCGCACCGAAATCATGGGCCTGCCCGTCCATCTCCGCGTGAACCCGAGCCCGTCTCTGTTCGGCGACCTGAAGGTCCTGCTGGGCCCGGCCTGCCTGGACGCCTAGTAGGCGCGGCCTCCCGGGAAACGAAGCGCGGACGACGGCGGCAAGCACCTCCCGCCGTCGTCCTTCGTTTTTGTGCCGGCCCGGCTGGATAGGCCGGGCTGGTTGGGTCAGATCTCGTAATCGAGGGGCACCGGCTGGCCGTAGGCGCCGCCGTGGTAGAGCAGGGGCGATCCCTCGCCGCCCACCTGGCCGTCCACCACCTGGACCACCACCACCGCATTGTTCTCAAAGGACAGGCGCATCTGCACCTCGCCGATCAGCCACCCTGCAACGTCCTTCAGGATGGGCACCCCGTGCGGGCCTACCTCCCAGTGGTTGCCCTCGAACCGGTTGCCGGGCCGGGCAAAGCGCGCGGCCAGCTCCTGGTTCTCCAGGCCCAGCATGTGCACGCCCAGGTACTGGGTGTTGGCCACCGCGGGCCAGGACCGGGAACTGCGCGCCATGTTGAACGTAAAGCGCGGAGGCTTGGCGGACAGCGAGGCTACGGAGGTGGCGGTAAAGCCGTACGGCTCGTCCTGGTAGTTCACGGTGATGATGGCCACGCCGGCGGCGTGCCGGCGGAACATCTCCCTGAATGTCTGCTCGAACGGCTCGCTGTTGTCGGTCACCGGAACTCCTGGACTAGGTGGCTTATCTCTTCCTCCAAGCGTATTGGCCCGTGGTCGCGGCGGGAAAACCAGGGGCTGCATGGGCGCCCGGGACGGCCTTGCGGGAACCTTTGTTAAGGTGTGTTGCATGACGAACTTCGCCCGCCCCGCCAGGCCGCAGCTGCCATGGTCCCTGTTGCTGGTTCCGGCGGTGGCCGGGATAGCAGCCGGTGTGCTCTGGTGGGTCCTGGCCCCGGGCGGTTTGAACCTTCTCACCCGGGACCCCGCGCTGGCGTCCGGCACCGTCCCACTGGTCTGGCTGCCGCGCGATCTCACCTTCGCCGGCATCCAGGTGCTCGCCGGCTGCGTGCTGGCCGTATTCCTGGCCGACGGCAAGCGTCCGGACCCGCAAGCAGCACTGCTGACAGGGCTCGTGGGTGCGTTGGCCGGAAGCCTGGTGGCGTGGGGGACAGGTATCGCCGCGGCCCGGCTCTGGGGCCCGGCCGTGGATGCCTCCGCCAACGCCAGCATTGCCTTCTCGCTGCGGGCGCTGCCGGTGCTGCTGCTCTGGCCTGCCGCCACGGCGGTCTCGGTCTTCGTCCTGGAACTGGTGGGCGGGGCCGGCCGGAAACCCGAAGCCGGCCCTGCCGGAGCGCCGGGCACTTCCGGCGCCGTAAAATAGACCGGGTGACCACTTCCCCGGACTTTCCCGCCACTGTGACAGCCGCCGTCGACTTCCGAACCATCGACCTTCGGGGCCGCAACCTGACCCTCGCTGCCCTGCGTGCCGCCGTTCCCCGTGCCAAGGGCCAGACCGTGGCCGACGCCGAGGACAAGGTCCTGGAGATCATCTCCGCAGTCCGCCAGCACGGCTTTGCGGCCCTGGCCGAGCTCGCCGAGAGGTTCGACGGCGTGGCGCAGGAGCACCCGCTGGTCCCCAAAGAGGCACTTGCCCAGGCCCTGGACCAGTTGGATCCGGCCGTGCGGGCCGCCCTGGAGGAGTCCATCAGCCGGGCACGGAAATTCGCTGACGGACAGCGTCCGCGGAATGTCGACGTCGAACTGGGCGACGGCGCGGTGGTCAGCCAGAACTGGGTGCCCGTGGCGCGGGTGGGGCTGTACGTTCCCGGCGGACTGGCCGTGTACCCGTCGTCAGTGATCATGAATGTGGTGCCCGCCCTGGCGGCAGGCGTTGAGTCCATTGCCCTGGCTTCGCCCCCGCAGAAGGAGTTCGGCGGGCTGCCGCACCCCACTATCCTGGCGGCGGCGGAGCTGCTGGGCATCACCGAGGTCTATGCCATCGGCGGCGCGCAGGCGATCGCTGCCTTCGCTTACGGCATCGAGGCCACTGAAGCAGGTCCCGCCCTGGAACCTGTGGACGTGGTGACCGGGCCCGGTAACATCTTCGTCGCCACGGCGAAGCGCCTGGTCAAGGGTGTTGTCGGGATTGATTCCGAGGCCGGGACCACTGAAATTGCCATCCTGGCTGATGCTTCCGCCCAGCCTGCCCTGGTGGCCGCCGACCTGCTCAGCCAGGCCGAGCACGATCCCAAGGCGGCATCCGTGCTCATCACCGATTCGGAAGAGCTGTCCGCGGCTGTGCGGGCGGAACTGGCGCTCCAGGCTGCTGCCACCAAACACTCAGCCAGGGTGCAGGAGGCGCTCTCCGGCCCGCAATCCGGCGTGGTGTTGGTGGATGGCCTCGAACAGGGCATTGCCGCCTGCGACGCTTACGCTGCAGAGCACCTGGAAATCATGACCCGGGACGCAGCAGCCGTTGCCGCACGCATCCGCAACGCCGGTGCCATTTTCGTGGGCGACTACAGCCCCGTCAGTCTGGGCGATTACTGCGCGGGCTCCAACCACGTACTGCCCACCAGCGGCACCGCAGCCTTCTCATCCGGGCTCAACGTCACCACATTCCTGCGGGCCATCCAGGTGGTCAACTACAGCCGGGACGCGTTGGCGGAGGTCAGCGGACACATCGTAAGCCTGTCCCGGGCCGAGGACCTTCCGGCCCACGGCGATGCCGTCACCGCCCGTTTCCCCGGCGCAAGCTGACACCACTACATGTAGTAATTACAGGCTTGTTATTACCCTAGATATGCCCGTAAACTGAAAGACGCCACGGCATTGCCCCCCGGCGGTGCTGGTGGCTTCCAATAACGGTGCACCACAAACGAAAAGGGGGGACGCCATGTACTGTCCGTTCTGCCGCAACCCCGATTCACGCGTGGTGGACAGCCGGATGGCGGACGACGGCTCAGCCATCCGCCGTCGCCGGCAATGCCCCGAATGCGGCCGCCGGTTCACCACCGTGGAAACCACCAGCCTCTCCGTGATCAAGCGTTCCGGCGTAGGCGAGCCCTTCAGCCGCAGCAAAGTCATCAACGGTGTGCGCAAGGCCTGCCAGGGCCGGCCCGTCAGCGAGGACGACCTCGCCATGCTGGCTCAGGAGGTGGAGGAGCAGATCCGTTCCTCCGGCGCAGCCGAAATCGATGCCCATGAGGTGGGCCTGGTCATCCTCGGCCCCTTGCAGAAACTCGACAAGGTGGCCTACCTGCGCTTCGCCAGCGTCTACCAGGCGTTCGAGTCCCTCGAGGATTTTGAAACCGCTATCGCCCTGCTCCGCCACGAGGCCGAGGAAGACGCCAAGGGCGCAGCCGGCGGCGCCAAGAGCTCCGAGAAGAGCACCCTCTAAAGCTCCGGTGGCGGCAGCGGAGGGGAAGCCGCAGCCGCCACCGGCACCACTTCCTACTTGGCCAGGTCGTGCTTCAGGGCGATCTCCAGTGCGGCTCCCACAATGCCTGCTTCGTTCCGCAGGACAGCCGGCACGATCGGGGTGCGCAGCTTGAGGTTGGGCAGGTACTCGTCTGCCCGCTTGGAGATTCCGCCGCCCACGATGAAGAGCTCAGGGGAAAACAGGAACTCGACGTGCGAGAAATAGCGCTGAAGCAGAACGCTGTATTCGTCCCAGGACAGGCCGTCCCGTTCGCGGGCCACCGCTGAAGCCTTTGACTCGGCGTCGAAGCCGTCAACTTCCAAGTGGCCCAGCTCGGCGTTGGGGACGAGCTTCCCGTCGAAGATGAATGCTGATCCGATTCCGGTGCCCAGGGTGATCACCAGGACCGTGCCGGAAACGCCGGCGCCGGCACCGTAGCGGGCCTCCGCGAGGCCGGCGGCGTCGGCGTCGTTGATGACCTCCACGGGACGGCCCAGGCGGGCGGTGAGGAGGGCATCGATGTCCGTATCAAGCCAGCTCTTGTCCACGTTGGCAGCGGAGTGCACCACGCCATGCTGGATGATGCCCGGGAAGGTCACGCCGACGGGGGACCCCGCTTCAGGGGCCTCGGGGCGTGCAGACAGCTCCGCGACAACCAGGGCAACGGCCTCGGCGACGGCTTCCGGCGTGGCAGGCTGGGGAGTGGGCACGCGGAAGCGCTCACCGAGGAGCTTGCCCTTCTTCAGGTCGACAATGCCGCCCTTGATGCCCGTACCACCGATGTCGATGCCGATCAGCGGTGCGTTCTTGTGCGACTTCTCGTCCTTCTTGGCCAATGGGATTCCGTTCTTGACAGGGGCGGGCAGGAAAAAGGGGCGGCTTGGGCGGCCCATAACAGGGGTCCGGTCTGCACCGGCGGCCATGCCCTCGGGCCTGGGACAGGTTACGGCAGGGTGAGGATTTCGGCGCCGGTCTCGGTGACCAGCAGGGTGTGTTCGAACTGGGCGGTGCGCTTGCGGTCCCGGGTGACGACCGTCCAGTCGTCGCTCCACATTTCCCACTCCACGGTGCCCAGGGTGAGCATCGGCTCGATGGTGAACACCATCCCGGTCTCGATCACGGTGTTGTACGCGGGAGCGGCGTCATAGTGCGGGATGATGAGCCCGGTGTGGAACGCCTCGCCAACGCCGTGTCCGGTGAAGTCGCGCACCACGCCGTACCCAAAGCGCTTGGCGTAGGACTGGATGGCCCGGCCAATGACGTTGATTTCGCGCCCCGGTGCCACTGCCTTGATGGCCCGGTTCAGGGATTCCTGGGTGCGCTCCACCAGCAACCGCGAATCCTCGTCCACGTCACCCACCAGGAAGGTGTAGTTGGTGTCACCGTGGACTCCGTTGATGTAGGCCGTGATATCGATGTTCAGGATGTCGCCGTCCTGCACCACCGTGCTGTCCGGGATGCCGTGGCAAATGACCTCGTTCAACGAAGAGCACAGCGACTTAGGGAATCCCCGGTAGCCCAGCGTGGACGGGTAGGCATGGTGGTCAAGGAGGAACTCGTGGCCCACTTTGTCCAGCTCATCGGTGGTTACGCCCGGCTGGATCTGCTTGCCCACTTCCACGATTGCCTGCGCTGCGATCTTCCCGGCGATCCGGATCTTCTCAATGGTCTCTGCAGACTTGACCTCGGAGCCGGTGAATTTCGCCGGTGCGGGCTTGCCGACATACTCCGGACGGGGGATGGACGCCGGAACGGGACGCTGCGGACTCAGGGTACCCGGGGTGAGGGTGCCAATGGGTGCAGTCGAGGCAAGGGAAGGCATAGATTGATCATATAAGGCACTGCAGAAGGCCTAACAACCGACAAGCGGCGGAGGCACGCGTAAGTGTTTGTGTTACGTGGATCACCTCCGGTTCCCCTGTCGCCGGAACAAGGAGCAACGATGACTGAGTACTGGTTCAACATCAAGACCCACGAGGTGGAAGAGGACCGGCTGTCGGACTGGAGCCAGCTCATTGGGCCGTACAAGACCAGGTCCGAGGCCGAACATGCCCTGGAAAAGGTCAGGGCGCGCAACGAGGCCTGGGAAAAGGGCGACGACGACTGAACAGTCGGGTGGGCCGGCGTCAGGGCGGTAGGCGTTTTGACGGCATTCCTCCGCGGACTGCCTCGGCCGCGGGCGGCCTCGCCTTGACGTCCGCTTCCGGAGCACCGCGCAGACGCCGACAAGCTGCCCGCGCGGTGGCCGAAGGTACGCCGGTTCAGGGATCGTCAGGGTGGGACTAGAAGGAGTGTTCCGGGCCTGGGAACTCGCCTGACCGGACGTCGTTGCCATAGGCGGTGGCGGCGTCGTGAAGGGTGCTGCGCAGGTCCGCGTACTGCTTGACGAACTTGGCCATCCGGCCACCCCGAAGCCCCGCCATGTCCTGCCAGACCAGCACCTGGCCCGTAGTTGCCTTCCCGGCGCCGATTCCCACGGTGGGGACGTCCACTGCTGCATCAACCGCTGCGGCCGTTTCCGCGGGCACCATCTCCATGAGGACGCAGAACGCGCCGGCGTCCGCGAGGGCGCGGGCGTCGTCAATCAGCCGCTGGGCGTCCTCGCCGCGGCCCTGGACCCGGTACCCGCCCAGGGCGTGTTCGCTCTGCGGAGTGAAGCCGATGTGCGCCATGACCGGGATCCCCGCCTGCACCATGGCCCGGACCGTGGGGGCGTAGTACTGGCCGCCCTCGATCTTCACTGCGTGCGCCAGCCCTTCCTTCAGGAAGCGCACGCCCGCTGCCACGGCCTGTTCGGCGCTGACCTCATAGCTGCCAAAAGGCAGGTCCGCTACCACCAGGGCGCGCTTGGCAGACCGGGCCACGGCGCGGCACAGGGGGAGGAGCTCGTCCACGGTCACCGGAAGGCTTGTCTCATTGCCAAAGACGTTGTTGGAGGCCGAGTCTCCCACCAGGAGCACCTCGATGCCTGCAGCGTCGAAGATCTCCGCCGTGTACTGCTCGTACGCCGTGAGCATGGCGAACTTGGTGCCGTCGCGCTTTGCCTGCTGGAGGTGGTGGACACGGACCTTGGCCGGCTTCCGTTCAGCCGGGGCAGGCGCACCCGGGCCACTGCCGTAAGGGGCGGGTACTTCTGCGGACACGCTGGAATCGGAGCTGTTGGAGGCCATGGGATGAGCGTAATGCGGTACCGGCCGTCCTAGCTACCGCGGCAACCGCCGCGCAACGGTGATGAGCGTCATAGCGGGAGCACTGGGGGGTGCCCCAGATGCCCCGCTAAACGGGCCGGGCGGGCGGACTGGAGGGTGCATCAACGGGCCGCCAGGTTAATGCTGTGTTACGCACGCCCCAGGCTTCGGCATCGGCACCGAATGATTAGTACAGTGTTGATGAACTGCTGCGGCTTTCCCCCTTTGCGCGGACCCGGAGCATGGACGTTGACCGGAGAAGAGGCCATAATGGACCGCCAGCAAGAGTTTGTCCTGCGCACAATCGAAGAGCGCGACGTACGTTTCGTACGCCTGTGGTTCACCGACGTCGTGGGATCGCTGAAGTCCGTGGCGCTGGCCCCGGCTGAAGTCGAGGGAGCGTTCGAGGAAGGCCTCGGCTTTGACGGTTCCTCTATCGAGGGCCTGGCCCGGGTCTTCGAATCGGACATGCTTGCCCAGCCCGATCCGGCAACCTTCCAGATCCTGCCCTGGCGCGGCGAGACCGAGCAGACCTCGCGCATGTTCTGCGACATCCTGACGCCCGACGGCGAGCCCTCCGCGGCCGATCCGCGCAACGTGCTCAAGCGGACGCTGGCCAAGGCCGCTGACATGGGCTTCACCTGCTACACCCACCCCGAGATCGAGTTCTACCTGCTCAAATCGCATGAGCCGGGCCCCAACGGCGCCCCGGTGCCGGTTGACGAGGGCGGCTACTTTGACCACGTTCCCGGCGGCGTGGCCCAGGACTTCCGCCGCACCGCGGTGACCATGCTGGAATCCGTGGGCATTTCCGTGGAGTTCAGCCACCACGAGGCCGGCCCCGGCCAGAACGAGATCGACCTCCGCTACGCCGATGCATTGCAGACGGCGGACAACATCATGACGTTCCGCACTGTCATCAAGGAAGTGGCGCTCCAGCAGGGCACGTACGCAACGTTCATGCCCAAGCCGTTCACCGACCACCCCGGCTCCGGCATGCACACGCACTTCTCGCTGTTCGAGGGCGACAGCAACGCGTTCTTCGAGGCCGGCGCCGAGTTCCAGCTCTCCAAGACCGCCCGCCAGTTCATTGCGGGCATCCTGAAGCACGCCCCTGAGTTCACGGCTGTCACCAACCAGTTCGTGAACTCGTACAAGCGCCTGTGGGGAGGTGGCGAGGCACCGAGCTACCTGAGCTGGGGTCACAACAACCGCTCCGCACTGGTCCGCGTGCCCCTGTACAAGCCGGGCAAGGGCCAGTCCGCGCGGATTGAGTACCGCGGCATCGACTCCGCGGCCAACCCTTACCTGGCTTACGCCGTCCTGCTCGGCGCAGGCTTGAAGGGCATCGAAGAGGGCTACGAGCTGCCTGCTGCCGCCGAGGACGACGTCTGGTCGCTGAGCTCCGCCGAGCGCCGCGCCATGGGCCATGATCCGCTCCCGGCAAGCCTCCACGACGCCATCCGCTCCATGGAGGACTCCGAGCTGATGCCGCAGATCCTGGGCGAACAGGTCTACGAGCACTTCCTGCGCAACAAGCGCGCCGAATGGCAGGACTACCGGCTGCAGGTGACGCCCTACGAGCTGCAGCGCAACCTCGGCATCCTCTAGGTGCCCGGCGTGAGCCTGGCACGCCGCCTCATCGCGGCCGGATTCAGTGACCTGGAGAAGGGCGAACGGTTCCTTGCCGCGCGCGAACTCGAAGGGCTGGACCAGGACAGGCTCTTTGCCGGGCTGCAGATAGCAGCCAGCCCGGATACCGCGCTTCAGTCCCTGGTGCGGCTGATCGAAAAGCATCCGCAGCTGCGGGAGTTGGCGGCGGCAGAGCCGGAGGCCAGCGAGCCCATGTACCGGGTCCTTGGCGCCTCGGAGGCCCTGGGGGAGTTCCTCATCCGGCACCCCGAGCACCTGGACGCGTTCCGGGTCCGGGCCAGTCCCGAACCGCTGCCGGCCGATCCGGAACGGCTGCGCGCCACGCTCCTGCAGTCAGTGGGCGCCGATCCCCGCGCCTCCCGGCCCGTTGCCTCCGCCACCGGCGTGGATGCCTATGCAGCCCTCCGCACTGCCTACCGGCGCGGACTGGTGGACCTCGCCGTCAAGGACCTGTGCGCAGCGGATCCGCTTGACTTCCTGCCGTCGGTAGGCGGTGAGCTGGCAGACCTTGCCGCTGCCGCCATCGAGGCTGCCCTCGCCGTTTCCCGAGCGGAGGCGGCGGAGCAGCACGGCGCAGAGGACGTGGCCGCCGTCGGCCTTGCGGTAATCGGCATGGGCAAGTGTGGAGCCCGGGAACTGAACTACATCTCCGACGTCGACGTCATCTATGTGGTGGACCCGGGCAGCCTGGAGGACGCCCACGCCAACACCATTGGCACCGCCCTGGCCAGCGGCATATCGCGCGCCATCTCCTCAGTGGCCAGGGAACCCGGCCTCTGGGAGGTGGACGCCAACCTGCGGCCCGAGGGCAAGTCGGGCCCGCTGGTCCGTACCCTCGCTTCCCATGAGACGTACTACGCCAGGTGGGCTGAAAGCTGGGAATTCCAGGCGCTGCTCAAGGCCCGCGCCATAGCAGGGGGTGCCGCGCTGGGCCGCGCCTACGAGGACGCGGTGGCGCCGTTGATCTGGAATTCAGCGGGGCGGGAGGGCTTCGTTGAGTCCGTCCAGGCGATGCGCCGCAGGGTGACAGAGCATATTCCGGCCGCGGAGGAACAGCGCCAGATCAAGCTGGGCCGCGGCGGCCTGCGGGACGTCGAGTTCACCGTCCAGCTGCTCCAGCTGGTGCATGGAAAGGCGGATGAGACATTACGACGGCGGGACACCACCTCCGCGATCGCCGCCCTGTCGGCTGGGGGCTACATCGGCAGGTCCGACGCGGCGGCCTTTGACAACGCCTACCGGTACCTGCGGCTGCTGGAACACCGGATCCAGCTGTTCCAGCTGCGCCGGACCCACCTTATGCCGGTGGCGGAACCGGCGCTGCGATCCCTGGCCAAGGCAGTGCTGGGGCCGTTCTCCAATGAACGGCCTTCGCCTGACTCATTGCTCTCCGCCTGGCAGCGGACCAAGCGCTCGGTCCGTGAACTCCACGAACGCATCTTCTACCGGCCGCTGCTGAATTCGGCGGCGAAGCTCAGCAGCGAGGATGCCAGGTTGACGCCGGAGGCGGCCCAGGGACGGCTCGCCGCCCTGGGCTACCGGGACCCGCAGGGAGCAATGCGCCATATCGAGGCGCTGACGGCCGGTGTGAGCCGCCGTGCCGCCCTGCAGCGCCAACTCCTGCCCATCCTGCTGGACTGGCTGGCCGAAGGTGTGGACCCCGACGCCGGCCTCCTCGCGTTCCGCCGGATCAGCGAGGCGCTGGGCACAACTCACTGGTACCTTGGCCTGCTCCGTGACTCCAACGCTGCCGCCGAACGCCTCTGCCACATGCTGTCCAATTCCCGGCTGATCGCGGACCTCCTTGAAGTCTCGCCTGAGTCCGTTGCTTGGCTTGGACAGGACAAGGACCTGGCGCCGGTGGGGTTTGAAGCCCAGTGGCAGGAAATCACCGCGAAGATGGCACGCCACGCCGAGCCCGGGAGCGCCATGCGCCTGATCCGGCTGATCCGGCGGCGGGAAATCCTCCGCATCGCCATTGCCGATTCCGCCGGGCTCCTGGACCAGGAACAGGTTGGGAGGGCATTGGCGGACACGGACCGCGCCGCCGTCCTGGGCGCGCTGCGGGTGGCGGAGGGAATCGTTTCCGCAGGCGGTCCGCTCAAGACCGCGGTGCTCGTGGTGGCAATGGGCCGACAGGGCGGACGCGAAATCGGCTACGGCTCTGACGCCGACGTCATGTACGTCCACCGCGCCCTTCCCGGGTTTACGGACGCCGAGGCCCAGGAGCAGGCTGCCCGCATCGTGGCAAAGGTGTCCAGCCTGCTTACCCAGCCGTTGAAACCGGCGATCATGGCCGAGCGCGTGCTGCAGATGGACGCCGACCTCCGTCCCGAGGGCAAGAACGGGGCCATGGTGCGCTCCCTGGACTCCTTCGCCGAGTACTACCGGCGCTGGTCGCTGATCTGGGAAGCGCAGGCCCTGCTGCGGGCAAGGCCCATGGCCGGCGACGATACGCTGGCCGCCGACTTCGTGAAACTGATCGATCCCATCCGGTACCCGGAATCGGTATCCGAGCAGGACGTGCGGGAGATCAGGCGCATCAAGGCGCGGGTGGAATCAGAACGGCTGCCCCGCGGTGCCGACCCCGCGCGCCACCTTAAGCTGGGCCGCGGAGGCCTGAGCGATGTCGAGTGGCTGGTCCAGCTGCTGCAGCTCCAGCATGCCGGGAAACATCCGGAGCTCCGGACCACGTCCACGCTGGAGGCGCTCGGAGCAGCCGCGGAGCTTGGCCTGCTGGAGGAAGCCGACGCCGCACTCCTCTCGAAGGCCTGGCGGCTGGCCAGCCGAATCAGGTCCGCCAATGTCATCTGGAACGGCAAGGCCTCCGACCTCTTGCCGTCCTCCCGCCGCGACCTTGAAGCCGTGGCGCGTTGGTGCGGCTACGAGCCAGGGCACGCCGCCGCACTCGAAGAGGACTACCTGAGGGTGAGCCGCAGGGCTCGCGCTGTCTTTGAACGCGTCTTCTATGGGCACTAACTGGGTCTGGCTCATCCCGCTGCGGGACCTGGACGACGATTCCCGCGCCATCCAGCTGGAGGCCGTCGCTGAGCTTTCGCTGCTGCCCGGCCAGGAACGTTTCGTGGGTGACCCTTTGCGGATGGCTTTGGCAGGCCTTGCCGAAGAATCACGGCGGCCCTACGTGGTGGAAGCCGGCGGCGCCGCCGTCGGCCTGTTGACCCTGCAGGCAGGGGCGGCAGGACTCGCTGGGTGGCCCTACGACGGATCGGCGTGGCTGCTGCGCGGGTTCTTCATTGACCGGCGGCACCAAGGGAAAGGCCTGGGGACCCTCGCGGCCGCCGCCGCGGTGGAGGCTGCGCACAAACTCACCGCCCGGCACCAAACCGGCGAGTCCGGCGTTGTGCTCTCCGTCAATGAGGAAAACCCCGCGGGCCTGGCCGCTTACCGCCGAGCCGGTTTCGTCGATGCCGGACGATACCTTGGCGGCTCCGCGGGGCCGCAGCGGACCATGTTCCACAGCTTCCCCACCCGGACGTCGCTGTAACGCGCCGGACCGGCATTGCGCTTAGCAAGCGTTTGCCCGATCATGTGGATTGGCGGTGTTCTCCAACCTTGTTGGGGGGAAGGCTGGACAGTCTTCGTCTCGGGGGGCATTCGTCAGGGGGTCCGGCTCCCGGTCTCAGCACGTCTGGAGGCGGGCCCCCACCTTTTCCGTCCCACGTCCCGGTCCGGTGCCTGACGGCTCCGGACAACGCAAAAGGCGGCCACCGGTTACGCCGGTGGCCGCCTTTGCTGGTTCAGCTGGCCTGCTGCGCAGGCTGCTGACTAGACGCCGTAGTAGAGCTCGAACTAAGCAGCCTTGACTGCGGGGGATTGGGTGGAGTTGAGACCCTTGATTTTCCGCGGTTTTTGTATTGAGCGGTGCAGGCACTCGTGGGCCTTTTTGTCTCTTCTGCGGACTTTCCGCGGACTCTGCCGCTAATCCGCTGGAGGCCAAGATAGACCGTTCCGCCTGTTGTAGTTTTCAGACCGTCGACGGGATTGCTTCGTCCCAATAGTCGTCGGCCGCGCCTTGAGGGACACGTTTAAGCGGTGCGTCGCGCGGATAGCGTCAACGTCCGACTGCTCAAAACGGATCCTAGTTCCGTACTTGGAGCGCGGCCACCGCTCCTTCACCATGAGCGGCCGTACGCCCGCAGCCCTGATCTGAAGCATCTCGGCCAAGTCGTCAACGGTGTATAGCCGGTCGCCTGGGACCTGAGCTTCTTCGGCTTCCACCCCCACATATTAACCGGGCCTGTACTCGTAATCCGGTTCCAGGTCCTCGTACGGCAAGCGCAGCGTGTGCTGCTGCCGTTCCTTCTCGCGCTGTTCCTCAACTATGCGGGCCATCATCGCGTCGAACCCCATCCGGGTCAAACTTCACCTTTGCAGCGAACCGTAAAGCGGGGCCCTGACACTCCCGACGTTACGGCGAAATCCACCATTGTTACTAATTGACTGGAGGTCCCGCTCATCGAATGTCGGCACCTTGATTTACGCTATTCGAACTCGCATAAATCTCACCTTTGGGGGGCAACAATTGAAGAAAGCACTACTCACCCTGCCTGTCGCGGCGCTGCTACTGGCAGGGTGTGGCGGTACGCCGCAGGGCACACCGACTGCGCCGACCGTAGAACCAGCAACTGGGTCAACGACGACCGCCTCAGCTAGCCCCTCCGCGTCAGCCCTCGCAGCTTCAGGCGCCAAGTCCAGCCGCGGGAACATCGTCAAGAAAGTAGGCGAAGGAGCTTCCGTTACCGACAAAGACAAGACCGTGGCAAGTTTCGTCATCAACTCCATTACCGTGGACCCACAGTGCACTGGGAGCAACGCCGCACCCGCAAAGAACGGGCATTTTGTTGCACTTGATGTGTCAATGGAAACAACTCCCGATTTGGCCCAGTCTGTGAATCCTCAATTTGGACTGGCAGGGTACGGATGGAAGGCCGTAGCCGATAATGGGACCACTTTCAACGGTGACCTCGGATCGTTCCCAGCCTTCATGTGCTTCGGAGATGCAGAGCGCTTCCCATCTGCTCTCGGACCTGGTGAAAAGGCTACCGGCAAGATCGTGCTCGACGTTCCAACGGCGACCGGTGTACTCATCCACAAGCAGGGCTTCATGCCTATCGGTTGGGAATGGGAATACCCGGCAAAGTAGCTTCAAAGAGGAAAGCCCCGGCTGAGTCATCTCGACTGGGCGGGGCTTTCTCATGTTCTAGCGAGTGCGCCCGTTAGCCACGGTTGCTACTTGGTTCATGCCAGAACCAACCCGACCATCAACATAAGCAGTGAACTCGTGACCATCGACCCCGAGCCGGAGCGACGACGGGAAACCGGATCTCGTTCGTCCCGGCCAGCCGCTCTGGTTTCTTGGTGTTCGTTGGTGAGCCGGAGAAATTCGGGCGATTGGACTCGCGGACCGCAAAGCAAGCGTAGGTATTCGGGCAGCAAAAAGGCCGGCCTTCAGGGGTAAACCCAATGGCCGGCCTTTTCTTGCTTGAATATTCTTGCGGACTGCTGGCGGACTATGCCCGCTTTAGCCGCGTGATCTGGCTAAACGCCGTAGTAGAGCTCGAACTCGTAGGGGTTCGGGCGCAGGGACAGCGGGCGGATCTCGTTCTCGTACTTGTACTCGATCCAGGTGTCGATCAGGTCCTGGGTGAAGACACCGCCGGCCTGCAGGAACTCGTTGTCCTCGCGCAGGGCCTCCAGGGCTTCCTCAAGCGTGCCCGGAGCCTTGGGGATGTCCTTGGCTTCCTCGGCGGGGAGCTCGTAGAGGTCCTTGTCGATCGGGGCCGGGGGCTCGATGCGGTTGCGGATGCCGTCGATGCCGGCCATCAGCTGGGCAGCGAAGGCCAGGTACGGGTTGGAGGAGGGGTCCGGCGCGCGGAACTCGATGCGCTTGGCCTTCGGGTTGGAACCCGTGATGGGGATACGGATACCTGCGGAGCGGTTGCCCTGCGAGTACACCATGTTGACCGGGGCTTCGAAGCCCTTGACCAGGCGGCGGTAGGAGTTCACCGTGGGGTTGGTGAAGGCCAGAACGGCGGAGGCGTGCTTCAGCAGGCCGCCGATGTACCAGCGGGCGGTGTCGGACAGGCCGGCGTAGCCCTTCTCGTCGTAGAACAGCGGTTCGCCGTTGTTCCACAGCGACTGGTGGCAGTGCATGCCGGAGCCGTTGTCACCGAAGACCGGCTTGGGCATGAAGGTCACGGACTTGCCCCAGGCGTCAGCGGTGTTCTTGATGACGTACTTGAACTTCTGCAGGTCATCCGCGGCGTGGGTCAGGGTGGTGAACTTGTAGTTGATCTCGGCCTGGCCGGCGGAGCCAACTTCGTGGTGGCTGCGCTCGACCTCGAGGCCGGCCTCGTCCAGGGCAACACACATGGCGTCGCGCAGGTCAGCCTGCTTGTCGGTGGGTGCAACCGGGAAGTAGCCGCCCTTGACGGGGGTCTTGTAGCCCAGGTTGCCGCCTTCTTCCTCGCGGCCGGTGTTCCAGTGGGCTTCCTCGGAGTCGATCTTGTAGAAGCTGCCCTGGGGGGAAGACTGGTACTGGACGTTGTCGAAGACGAAGAACTCGGCCTCGGGTGCGAAGAATGCGGTGTCGGCGATGCCGGTGGAAGCGAGGTAAGCCTCAGCCTTCTCGGCCACGCCGCGGGGGTCGCGGTGGTAGGGGTCACCGGTGCGCGGGTTGACGATCGAGAAGTTCAGCGCGAGGGTCTTCTCCATGCGGAAGGTGTCCAGGAACGCGGTGGTGACGTCCGGGATCAGCTGCATGTCAGACTCGGCGATGCCCTGGAAACCGCGGATGGAGGAACCGTCGAAGAGCTGGCCGTTGACGAAGAAGTCGGCATCAACGCTCTTGGCAGGGACGTTGAAGTGCTGCTGGACGCCCGGGAGATCGGTGAAGCGGATATCGACGAACTTTACATCTTCGTCCTTGATGAACTTGAGGACTTCGTCCGCAGTCTTGAACATCTATGCTCCTAACGCATATGTAAATATCTGGCATGCAAGCCATGTGATCCAGCGCAATCCAAAAGCAGGGAAAACATACTGTTTCCCTGCTGCGTTTACCTGCCGGGGGATTGCTTGAAACTGCTAACAGCCTATGGATGCGGCATTTCCCGTCCATGTCCGCATTGTTTCGGGCAGGTTACAGAATGCCCTGCTATGACAACGCTATCGTCCGTCCACACTGTGGTCGAGTCCCATCCACAGTGTGGGCGCGGTGGAGCCAGCAGGCTCGGTAAGCTTGGACAGTGGTAGATCGCAAAGACATTGGCTCCTGGCTCACCGGACCGGACACCTCCGGCGTCTCGAAGTATCCGGGGGAGCGGCTGGGGTTGCCGGAGTCCGGACCAGGGTCCATCGCCCGGGCGGGCCGGCGGATCGTGGCGATCTGCATCGACTGGGGCATCGCCCTGCTTATCAGCAATTTCGCCTTCGGTGGCGACTCCTGGGCCACGTTGGCAGTCTTCGCCATTGAACAGATCCTGCTTGTGGGTACCCTGGGCTACAGCATCGGCCATCGCATCATGGGTATTGCCGTGATCAGGCCGGGCGGCGGCACACCGGGTCCGCTCGCGGCCTTGGTCAGGGCGGTCCTGCTGTGCCTGGTCATCCCCGCCGTCATCTTCGATCCGGACCAGCGCGGCCTCCATGACAGGGCCATGAATACGCTGCTTATCCGGCGCTAGCAGGTCCCACCTACGCCCGGGGCACTTCCTTCATCAGGCGCTGCCGGCGGAAGGCAGAGGCGTTGGCCACCACCACCCCGGCGATGACGACGGCGCCGCCCATCAGTTGCGCCGTGGTGTGGACCTGCCCGGCAAGGACGGTCAGGACCGCAGTGAAGACGGTGATGAGGTTGAGGAAGACGCCCGCGCCGGCCGCCGGAAGGACAGTCAGGGCGCGGTTCCACAGCAGGTAGGACAGCACTGACGGGAAGATGGCGATAAACAGCAGTGACGCCAGCGCATTCCCTGTTGCAG
>Ga0308169_10002010_pt1 | contig 22064 bp, 24 predicted proteins | sample PhyBR1_2_FD_202139 | JGI IMG/M metagenome (GOLD analysis project Ga0308169, IMG submission 202139) | Phyllosphere microbial communities from UC Gill Tract Community Farm, Albany, California, United States - DLSLSB.R1 | ecosystem: Host-associated > Plants > Phyllosphere > Unclassified | place...
CGTCTACCTCGTGGGTGAGCACGCCAAGGGCGAGACCCTGTCCATCGCCTTCGCCGGCGAAGGCCAGCACCAGGACACCGGCTCCAAGATGGTGCACATCGCGCCGAACACCAAGAGCTCCATCATCTCCAAGTCCGTGGCCCGCGGCGGCGGCCGTGCTGCCTACCGCGGCCTGGTCCAGGTCCGTGAAGGCGCCAAGCACTCGGCCAACACCGTGCGCTGCGACGCCCTCCTGGTGGACACCATTTCCCGCTCGGACACCTACCCGTACATCGACATCCGCGAGGACGATGTACAGCTGGGACACGAGGCCACCGTTTCCCGCGTCAGCGAGGAGCAGCTCTTCTACCTCATGTCGCGCGGCATGCCCGAGGACGAGGCCATGGCCATGATCGTGCGCGGCTTCATCGAGCCGATCGCCCGCGAACTGCCCATGGAATACGCCCTTGAGCTGAACCGCCTCATTGAACTCCAGATGGAAGGATCCGTCGGTTAATGACTGCCGAAGCAACTACCGAAAAGGCGCGCATCGGCGCACCGTCGATCGCCGGTTTCACCGAGGAAGGCGAACACCTGGTCGCCTCCAAGGTTGACCGCCACCACAGCCACGGCACGCAGGTCATGGCCTCCCGTGCCGAGCGCCTCACCAGCCATGACGTGGCCGACTTCGCCCTGCCCAACGGCCGCGAAGAGGAATGGCGCTTCACTCCCGTACGGGAGCTGGCCAACCTGCTGTCGGACGCTCCGTCCGAGGCCGGTGCCCTGGGCATTACCGTCGAGGCGCCCGCAGCCGTGGTGCAGCGGACCCTCGGCGCAGGTGAGGCCCCCCGTGGTGCCACCCTGGTGCCCGCCGACCGTGCCGCCGTCGTCGCTTCCGCCAACGCGGGGGACGCCCAGCTCATCTCCATCCCGGAGAACGCCGAGCTGGACGCTCCCGTGCGCGTTGTCCTGACCGGCAGCGGTGCGGGCAGCCGAAGCAACTCCCACGTGGTCATCGAAGCCGGGGCCAACAGCCGCGGCGTGGTGATCCTGGAGCACGGCGGCATCGCCGACCACAACGGCAATGTTGAGGTCCTGGTCCGCGAGGGCGCCCAGCTGACCGTGGTTTCGGTGCAGCTGTGGGAAGACGACGCCAAGCACCTGGCACAGCACGACGCCGAGGTTGCCAAGGACGCAGTGTACAAGCACATCGCCGTGACCCTTGGCGGCAAGATCGTCCGCCTGAACTCCAACGTCCGGTTCGCCGGTGAAGGTGCCGAAGCCGAGCTCCTGGGCCTGTACTTCGCCGACGCCGGCCAGCACCTGGAGCACCGCTCGTTCGTGGACCACAACGTGGCTAACTGCAAGTCCAACGTTCTGTACAAGGGCGCACTGCAGGGCAAGGGTGCGCACACGGTCTGGGTTGGCGACGTGCTGATCCAGAAGCAGGCCGAAGGCACCGACTCCTACGAGAAGAACCAGAACCTGGTGCTCACCGACGGCTGCCGCGCGGACTCCGTGCCCAACCTCGAGATCGAGACCGGCCTGATCGAGGGTGCCGGCCACGCGAGTTCCACCGGCCGGTTTGATGATGAGCACCTGTTCTACCTGATGGCCCGCGGCATCCCCGAGGACGTTGCCCGCCGACTGGTGGTCCGCGGCTTCCTGAACGAGATCATCCAGCAGATCAAGGTCCCGGCCCTCGAAGAGCGCCTGACCGAAGCTGTTGAGCGCGAACTCGCGGCGACCGACAACTAGGACGGCAGGAACGTATGAGCGGCACACCCAAGGGCGAGCTGGTTTGCAGCGCCAATGACATCCAGGTCAAGCAGGCGCTTCGGGTCCTGATCGACGGCTACCCCGTGGCCGTGGTCCGGGATTCGATGGGGGAGATCCACGCCATTGGCGACACCTGCTCGCACGCGGACATTTCCCTGTCCGAGGGCGACGTGGAAGGCTGCGCCATCGAGTGCTGGGGCCACGGCTCCCAGTTCGACCTGCGCAGCGGCCAGCCGCTGCAGCTCCCCGCCTACGACCCCGTGCCGGTGTTCGCCGTCGAACTCGACGGAGACGACGTCTACGTGGACGTCACCAACGTTTTGAACGGCGCAGCAGTAAACAACTACTGAGCGCCCGCAGCACCAGACTTACGAGCGAAAAAGAAAGAAGAGCATGTCAACTCTTGAGATCAAGGACCTGCACGTCAGCATTGAGACGGAACAGGGCACCAAGGAGATCCTGAAGGGCGTCAGCCTCACCATCAGGACCGGCGAGACGCACGCCATCATGGGCCCCAACGGCTCCGGCAAGTCCACACTCGCGTCCACCATTGCGGGCCACCCCCGCTACACCGTCACCAGCGGCAGCATCACCATGGACGGCGAAGATGTCCTGGCGATGAGCGTTGACCAGCGCGCCCGGGCAGGCCTCTTCCTCGCCATGCAGTACCCCGTGGAGGTCCCCGGGGTCACCATGACCAACTTCCTGCGCACCGCCAAGACGGCCATCGACGGCGAAGCACCCAAGCTCCGCACCTGGACCAAGGACGTCAAGGCCGCCATGGAGCAGCTTCGCATCGACGCCGATTTCGCGGAGCGCAACGTCAACGAAGGCTTCTCCGGTGGCGAGAAGAAGCGCGTGGAGATCCTGCAGCTGGAGCTCTTCAAGCCCAAGTTCGCCATCCTGGACGAGACCGACTCGGGCCTGGACGTGGACGCACTGAAGATCGTCTCCGAGGGCGTCAACCGTGCGCACGCGGAAGGAAACATGGGCACGCTGCTCATCACCCACTACACCCGCATCCTGCGCTACATCAAGCCTGACTTCGTGCACGTGTTCGTGGACGGCCAGGTTGTCGAGGAAGGCGGCCCCGAGCTGGCCGACCGCCTCGAAGAAGAAGGCTACGACCGTTACGCCAAGGGCGCCGGCGCAGCCACCGTCGCGGCTCCGGCCGCAGCACAGGCCTAGTAAGGACTTATTGTCATGACCGAAATCACGCCGGGCCGCACGGCCCTGGAGGACGTCGAAGAGGCGCTCAAGGACGTCATCGACCCTGAGCTTGGCGTCAACGTTGTGGACCTGGGCCTGCTGTACGGCCTGAAGTATTCCGACGACGACGGTGCGCTCCTGATCGACATGACGCTCACCACCGCCGCCTGCCCGCTCACCGATGTGCTCGAGGAGCAGGTGGGCCAGGCCCTGGACGGTGTGGTGGACGACTGGCGCCTCAACTGGGTATGGATGCCGCCATGGGGTCCGGAACGGATCACCGACGACGGCAAGGACCAGATGCGGGCCCTCGGCTTCAACATCTAATCCCCACCGCCTCCCTAGCCTCGCTTCGCTCGGCAAGGGAACCCTCGGCGGCGGAGGCCCCTGCAAAGGAGTACGACGGCGGGTTACCTTTCGCACGAAAGGTGACCCGCCGTCGTCGTTAATTCATCGATTGCTCCGTAGATGACGTTATGACTTCTCAAAACGGCAGTTACTCAGCAATCGACTGGGGCTCGTTGATGGGTTAGAGGGTTGCTGCCGAGAAAGTGTCACACTGGGCAATGTCCCCGGACTGGTAGCCGCGGGAGAACCAGCGCTGGCGTTCCTCGCTGGAGCCGTGGGTCCAGCCTTCGGGCGAGACGCGTCCCGTGGCGGCTTTCTGGATGCGGTCATCACCCACGGAAGCAGCTGCGGACAAGGCGTCGTTGACGTCCTGCTGCGTGAGCGGCTCAAGGTAGGGCTTCCCCGTGGCAGGGTCGGGAGTGGTGGAAGCGTACTTGGCCCAGAGTCCTGCATAGCAGTCGGCCTGCAGTTCGGTTCGGACGGAGCCGGACTCCGGTCCCTGCGGATCCTGTTGCGCGCGCTTCAGGTCACCGAGCAGGTTTTGGACGTGGTGGCCGAATTCGTGGGCCACGACGTACTCCTGGGCCAGGGGGCCGCCGGAGGAACCGAACCGGTCCACGAGTTCCTGGAAGAAGCCCGGATCAAAGTAGGCGGTGGTGTCCGTGGGGCAGTAGAAGGGGCCCACCTCGGAGGTTGCCGCCCCGCACCCGGTGTTGGTGCTGCCGCTGAAGATCACGGCCTCCGGTCGCGGGTACTGCACGTTGTACTTCTTCAGGTAGCCCGGCCAGAAGGCGTTGAGGCTGTTCACGGTACCGGTGATCCGGCAGTCCAGCCTGGCGTCCGCATCCGCGCCCGTGGTGCAGGCGGGCGCTGTGCCCTGGGATTGTCCGGCGGTGCCGCCGTCGGTCAGCCCGCCGAGCATATTGGGATTGATGCCCAGCAGGAGCGCAACAAGCAGCACCAGGCCGCCGCCGATCCCGCCGCCGACTTTCACGCCGGTCCCCATGCCCCTGCGGTCCTGGACCTGGCTGGGGTCAAGCTGCACGTTGTCATTGAAACTCATATCGTCACATTACCCGCGGGCCGGCGCCTCAATCCGCGGCCGCCGGTAAAGTTGGTCCGTGCCTTTCCTCGACAAGATCCAGCGCTGGGCGGAGCAACGGCCGCACGATACTGCCGTGTTGGTTGCCGGCCGGCGCCTGGGTTGGGCGGAACTGCGGGACGCCGCAGCCGGACTGGTGGCTGAGAGCAAGTCGGTGACCACCCTCTGCGAAGCCAACTCGGTGGACTTTGTCGCGCGGTTCGCGGCCGCCGTTGCCGGCAGCCGGCAGTGCGCTGTCCTGGATCCCGAGTGGCCGGCGGACCTGCAGGAGGACATTGCCCGGCGGGTGCAGGCCTGCGCCGTTCCGGCCCCCGTGTCGCCGGATGATGAACTGGCCGACGGACCCGCGGACGCCAGCTTCCTGATTGGCCTGACCTCGGGAACCACATCCGTGCCGAAGGCCTTCACACGCTCCCGCCGGTCCTGGCAGCAGTCCTTTGACGCCTCGATCGAATTCTTCGGCCTTCGCCAGGACGACGTCACCCTGGCGCCGGGCCCCCTCGCGGCGAGCCTCAACCTGTATGCGCTGGCCGAGTGCCTCTACGCCGGGTCCGAATTCCAAACCCTGGAGGCGTTCGACGTCGGCGACGTCCACGCGGCGATCACACACGACCGTGTGACCCGGCTGGTCCTGGTCCCCACCATGCTGCGGATGCTCAGCGAACGCGGCATGACCGGATGCGTCGATGCCTCGTACATCCGCACCATTATCTGTGCCGGGTCCAAACTCGATGCCCGCACGCTTGAAGCAGCCCGGCGCTGGGCCCCCAACGCCACCATTTACGAGTACTACGGCGCATCCGAGCTGAGCTTCGTGTCCGGCCTGGGCCTGGCTCCAGGACAGCCAGCCGCCGCGGGCGGCAGCGGAATCGGACGGCCCTTTCCCGGCGTCGAGGTACGTATCCTGGAGGACGACGGCGCCCCGGTGCCGGAGGGCGGGTATGGCAACATCAGCGTCCGCAGCGGCCTGGTGAGCAACGGCTACATCTGGGGGGACGACGGCCAGGCGCTTAGGTCGTTTGATGACTGGTACACGGTGGGGGACCAGGGTTACCTGGCGGACGGGGAGCTGCATATCCTTGGCCGGCGCGCGGACATGATCCTCACCGCCGGCCGAAACGTTTACCCGCACGAGGTGGAGCTGGCCCTAGCGGCTGTTCCGGGCGTCGCCGCAGCCGTGGCTGCCGGGATGCCGGACGACCTGCGCGGCCAGCGCGTTGTCGCGGGGGTCGTCCCGTCCCACGGCGGAATTACTGCCACCCAGCTAAGGGCAGGCCTGGATGACATCCTGTCCCGGCACAAGCGGCCACTGCAGTATTACCTGCTGCCGGAACTTCCCACCACGGACCGCGGAAAGGTCAGCCGGAGCCTGCTGCTGGAGTGGATCGAAGCCCGGGACCCGAGGGTGCGTGCCCTTGGCGGCTGACCTCCTGCCGCCGGAGCGCCAGCCGGTGGTGATCGCCGCCCGCCGGACCCCGGTGTGCCCCGTCAACGGTGCATTGCGGACACTGCCCGCGCACGAGCTCCTGGCGCCCGTGCTGAGGGCGCTTGTTACTGAACTGGCCCTCGATTCCGGTTCGGTTGCAGACGTGGTGATCGGCAACGCTGTGGGCGGCGGCGGCAACGTGGCCCGCCTGGCGTTGCTGGAAGCCGGGCTTCCGGTCGGCGTGCCGGGAGTCACCGTTGACCGGCAGTGCGGTTCGGGCCTGGACGCGGTGGTCCTCGCGTCCCGGCTGGTGGCGGCCGGCGGCAGCCCGCTGTACCTGGCCGGGGGAGTGGAAAGCACCAGCACCGCACCCCTCCGTGCGCACAGGACGGACGACGGCGGCGCAGACTTTTACCGGCGCGCGCAGTTTGTGCCGCACAGCTTCGGCGACCCAGACATGGGCGTGGCCGCGGAGACGGTCGCGGAGCAGTTCGGCGTTGGCAGGGAGCGGCAGGACGCTTTCGCGTTGGCGAGCCACCGGAAGGCCCTTGCAGCGATCCACGAGGGACGGTTCGCAGACGAACTCGTCCCGCTGGAAACCGCTTCGGAGACTGTCTCCTCTGATGGCGGGCCCCGCCGCGGGCTTACCCCGGCCGTCATGCGCAGGTTCCCTGCCGCCTTCGTGCCGGGAGGAACCGTCACCGCCGGAAACTCCTGCTTCGATGCAGACGCAGCATCCGCCGTCGTTATCACTTCCCTGGAACGGGCGCGACGGCTGGGGGCACGGGACGGGATGCTGGTGCGCGGTGCCGGCACCGCCGGGGTGGCTCCCCGTGTCTTGGGAGTTGGGGCAGTCCCGGCTGCCAGGGAGGCGCTGGCTGCGGCCGGCATAACTGCTGCGGACGTGGACCTCGTGGAGTTCAACGAGGCTTTCGCGTCGCAGACCCTCGCGTGTTTGGACCAGCTAAGTATCGACTCCGGCCGGGTGAACCTGGACGGCGGGGCACTGGCGCTGGGGCATGCCTATGGAGCGTCAGGGGCGGTGCTGGTGACCCGGCTGCTGGCGCAGGCGCGAAAGGCCAGCACCCCGGGGACCGCGGGGCTGGCCATGATCAGCATCGCGGGCGGGATGGGGACAGCCGCCGTGCTGGAGTACCAGCGCCTTTAGCTCCTTTTTGCTGCAGGTTCCACGTCCTCGGGTTCCCCCAGTCCGCGGGCAGCAAGGGCTTCACCTGTTTGGCGGGCGTAGGCCACGGAGGTGATGAACACCGGCAGCACCAAAGCCCGGGGGTTGCGCTCCAGGCCCCGCGCCTTGGCGGAATCCCGGACGTCGGCAAAGGTGCCGGCGATAAAAGGGATGCTCCGCAGCATGATGCCAACGGTCAGGGCGAACCGTTCCGGATCAGCGCCGAATTTTTTGAAGGGGCGCACCAGCTGCACCACGCCATCCAGGATCCGCTGTACGGGGGTGGTGGCCGTGAGGAGGGACGCTGCCACGACGCAGACCAGGATGTTCAGCACGATCCGTGCTGACGTAGGCCCGCCCAGCTGCCACCACTGGAACAACCCGATGACCAGGAGCACCGGGGCCAACGGCCGGACGGCACGCCACAGCCGTTTGGTTCCGGCGCCGCTCGCCAGGAAGAGTGCGCCAAGGACGGCGAGAATCGCCGCGGAGATGCGCCAGTCCACAATGATGAAGGACACCAGGCCGCAGGCCGCGACCAGGAGGAACTTCGCTGCCAGCGGTGCCCGGTGCAGGAGGGAATTGCCGGGCACGTAGTTGGCCAGGAGGAACCCGTGGCCCCTCACCGTACATCCCGTTCCGCTGACGGCAGCCCTCCAAGGCACCAGGAACGGTAGGCCGCAACTGCTTCGGCCGGCGAGCCGTCAAAGGCCACGCGTCCGCCTTCGATCACCAAAACCCGGTCCATATCCAGGGCCAGATCGAGGTCGTGGGTGGACATGATGATCTGCTGATCCAGGTCCGCCAGGGTCCTGCGAAGCAGTTCGCGGTTGCGCAGGTCCAAAAGGGTGGAAGGCTCGTCCAGGACCAGCACCCTGGGATCGACGGCCAGCACCGCGGCGAGCGCCATGAGTTGCCGCTCACCGCCGGACAGTTCGTAAATGCTCTGGTCGGCCAGGTCCTGCAGGCCGAAGCGTCCCAGTGCTGCCTCTGCCTGGTTGCGCCGCTCCGTGCCGTTCCCGACCGAGCGGCGCAGGGACAGTTCCACGTCTTCCCGTCCGGTGGGCATCACCAGCTGGGACAAGGGATCGGTGAAGACGAACCCCACGTTCCGCCGGACTTTCCGTACGGCACGGACTGTATCGTCGCCGTCGACCCTGACCGTCCCGCTGGTGGGTTGGACAAGTCCGTTGACCAGCCGCAGCAACGTGGACTTTCCGGAGCCGTTGGCCCCGATGACGCCGATGCGCGCCTCCCTCAGTTCGAGGTTCACTGCTTCCAAAAGGACTTTGGGCTGCGGGGAGTCCTCCCTTTCGACGGCGATGCTCACCTGGTCAAAGACCACTGCGGGCATGGCGTCCTACGCGCTTTCGGCCGGGAGGGCGCTTCGGCGTACGCGGCGCACCAGTACGTCGGGGAAGGCCCGGTGCAGGGCGACCGCGATGGCGGCGGCGAGGATGTTCTTGATGATGTCGCCCGGGTAGAAGACCAGGTCGCTGACGAAGGCCTGCTCCAGCGTGGCCTTGGAGTTGACGGCGATGCCGAGGATGCCCAGCGTGTGCACGAACACCACGCTGGTGGCCGTGGCGGACAGAAAGAACCAGAAGGCCCTGGCCTTGGTGGTGCGGCGGATGACGATGGTGGCCAGCCAACCCACGACGCCCGCTGCGATGGGGAAGGCGATGATGTACCCCGCGGAGGGACCGGCGAGGATGCCCAGACCGCTCCGGCCCTGGCTGAAGATGGGCAGGCCGGCGAGGCCCAGGAGTGTGTAGAGGCCGACGGCGGCGAACCCGCGGGCGGGACCCAGCACCAGCCCGGTCAGCATCACCGCCAGGGTCTGGAAGGTGATGGGGACGCCGAAACCGTTGAGGGCCAGTCCCGGCACCAGCGCCGCGCCGGCTACCAGGGCGGCAAAAACGGCGATCAATCCGAGGTCGGTGCCGTTCCAGCGGCGGCGTCCTGTGCGTTTGCTCGTCTTCACGGTGGTATCGGTCTTGCTCATGGAGGTTCCTGTCGGGGTTGTACAAGCGGGATCTAATGTACAGCCGACGCTACCGGGGCGGAACGGGGCCCATTTTGTAGGGGTCCCACTAACGGAAGCTGTTGCTGCCTTCGGGTAGGGACAAGGGGCCTCCCACGGGCGGTATCCATCGATCAGTCGCTGCAATTGGCCGCGTCACGGGCCTGCGTCGACGAGGTGTGAGCACCAAGAGAACAGTTCCGTCCGACGCGTCCATGACCAGTTGAACAGCTGCCGACTGGAGAGAGTGCCCCCGCCGAACCTGGAGGTGTGCACTTCTATGGCTGCGTCCTATTGTCCGCAGGTGTGTTCTCAAGCCGCAGCCATTTTTCTGCCTCAGCAGTGGAGTCGAAGAAGCGGGTAGGGCACGGGAGCTTCTGCACTTTCATGGACCAGTTGGCCAGGATCCGGTCCACGGGGCTGCGGCCCAGCAGGGCAATCCGGGATGCAACCGACGGACGGCTGAACACCGCACGCGCCTGCCGGCTCAACGAGGCCGTCGTCGTCATGTCCACCAGCAAGGGGTGTTCGCGTCCGCTGGTCAATTCGTACGCGGCCGCCATGGCGGCCGTCGCATCGAAAGCCTCGATCATCACCGTCGAATTCCAGATGATATGGATGATCCCGTCCTCGCGAAGGGCCACGCTAGCCTTGCCGCCGTCAACTTCAATGCGCTCCATAATGTCCCCCAACTGGCATTCTCCGGTTCCGGTGCGGAAACCGCTTTGAGCATGTTACGCCCTGCCCTTACCCAGACTTAGGGTGTTCGCGCAGGTCAGAGCGATTTCACCGGCTGATCTGCAACGTCAACCCGTCGATTTCCCGGAACCCGCGGAAGATGGAGCCCAGGATCAGAATCAGGCCGAGCAACAGCAGTGCTTTCGAAGCCCTGTTATAGCTAGCTTGCCTAGTATTTAGGGTTCAAGTGAAATGTCCGGAACGGCAAGAAGCAGCTGCTCGCCGTAGGTTTGGATCGGCTGACCAGGAGCCCACGGGTTGGTAACGTGTGGCACATGCCGATCAAACTCGAGAACGTGGGGATCGCCGTCCGGGACCTGGAAGAGGCCATCGCCTTCTTCACTGACCTCGGACTTACGGTACTGGGCCGTGACACGGTCAGCGGGGAGTGGGCGGACACCGCCGTGGGGCTCGACGGCAACCACGCCAAAATTGCCGTGCTCCAGACCCCGGATGGGATCGGCCAGCTTGAGCTCTTCGAATACCTCCACCCCCAGGCGATCGAGACAGAGCCCACCCTTCCCAATGAGATCGGCATGCACCGCGTTGCCTTCTCAGTGGAGAACATCGACGAGGCACTTGAGATCGCCGCTAAGCACGGTTGCCACCCGCTTCGCGGCGTAGCCACCTACGGGGATGTCTATAAACTCACCTACCTCCGCGGCCCCAGCGGAATTATCGTGATGCTCGCCCAGGAGCTGAACAAGAGCTGAACAAAGGCTGGCCACCGTCCTGCCATATACTCCGAAGATGCCACTCTCGCACCCACCCAGCCATGCCCAGCCTCCCGCTCTCAACCCGCGCGGAGGCCAAAAATGAGCGGCGGCCTCGTCGCCCTGCTGGACGACGTCGCAGCCCTCGCCCGCATCGCAGCAGCGTCAGTGGACGACGTCGCAGCCGGAGCCGCAAAGGCAGGTGCCAAGGCCGCTGGCGTCGTGATCGATGATGCGGCCGTCACCCCGCAATACGTCTCGGGCTCGGATCCGTCCCGCGAACTTCCGATGATCAAGAAGATCTTCTGGGGCTCCATCCGGAACAAACTCCTGATCATCCTTCCCGCCCTGCTGGTGATCAGCGCCTTTGTCCCCTGGATCATCCCTTTCATCCTCATGCTGGGCGGCACCTACCTCTGCTATGAGGGCGCCGAGAAGGTCTGGCACAAACTCCGCGGCGGCCACCACGAGGACGAGGAAGCGCCCGCGGTGGAACGCGGGCACGACGCCGAAGCCAAGGTAGTCAAAGGCGCCATTACCACCGACTTCATCCTGTCCTGCGAGATCATGGTCATTTCCATGAACGAGGTTGCCACGGAGTCCATCTGGGTCCGTGCACTGATCCTGGTCCTGGTGGCCTTCGCCATTACCGTGCTCGTGTACGGTGCCGTCGCCCTCATCGTGAAGATGGACGACATCGGCGTCCATCTGGCCGCCAAGGATTCTCCCCGCGCCAAGCGCTTCGGGCATCTGCTGGTCAGGGGAATGCCGGCCGTGCTGGGGGCGATTACCTTCGTAGGGACGATCGCCATGCTGTGGGTCGGTGGCCACATTATGGTGCAGGGGGTACACGAGCTTGGCTGGCATGCGCCCTATGACCTGATTCATGCACTGGAGCACCCGGTGGCCGGTGTTGCGGTGGTAGGCGGCTTCCTGGCGTGGCTCGTCGACACCCTGTGCTCGGCAGTTATCGGGCTCGTATGGGGCCTCGTCGTCCTGGCCATCGTGGGTCCGCTGCTGAAGGTGTTGCCCTTCGGCAAGGCGAAAAACGACCATGAAGAGGCAGCAGCGCCCGCGGGGAACGGTGGACACCGGCCGGAAGAGTCCGACGGCTGACTGCCGCTCGCCGCATCCGCTCCAACCGTCAGAAGGCGTAGCGGATGCGGCAGTAAGGCGTGATCCTGCCGATTAGCGCGGTCAGCTGCTGGACATACCCCGCCTTGGCCCGGGACCGGTAGCGGACGTTGTTGAAACCGTTGGACGAGGTCTTCGACTCTTGAAGGTCGGGCCGCCAGAGAACGTTCTCCGCCTGCGGATGCCAGCCCAGGTTGACCTGGTGCAGCTGCTCGTTGTGGGTCAGGAAAATGACCTCCGCAGCGAGCTGTGCCTTGGCCGCTGGCGTGAGGGCAGCATCGAGCTGGTGGAGCAGTTCCTCCCAGTCTGCGAGCCAGGTGTCGGTAACGATGACGGGGGAGAAGTTCACGTGGACCTCATAGCCGGCATCCACGAAGTCGTTGATCGCGGCGATCCGTTCAGCCACCGGCGAGGTCCGGACGTCTACTGACTTCGCAAGGGCCGCGGGCATGAGCGAGAAGCGGATCCTGGTGTGGCCGCCGTGGTTCCACTGAAGCAGCTGCGGGTTGACGAACTTCGTGGCGAAGGACAGCTTGGCGTTGGGCAGCTCGCGGAAGAGAGTCACCAGCTCCTCCACATTGTCGCTGATCAAAGCATCCACGGAGCAGTCGCTGTTTTCGCCGATGTCATAGACCCACAGCTCGGGGTCGCACTGGTTGGGTTCGAGCTTGAGCCCCTGGCGGGTGGCGTGCCGCTCCAGCGCCTTGGCGATCTGGTCGATGTTGGCGAATACCGTCACCGGGTTGCTGTAGCCCTTGTGCCGGGGAACGTAGCAGTAGGCGCACGCCATGGCACACCCGTTGGCGGTGGACGGCGCGATGAAATCCGCGGACCGGCCGTTTGGCTTGACGGTCAGCGATTTCTTGACGCCAAGGACCAGCGCCTCCGTCTTGATGCGGGACCAGCGCGGCACGTTGGTTTCGTCACCATGAAGGTCCGGGATGTTCCAGTGGTTTTCCACCGGCACGACGTCGGCATCCGGCCAGCGTGCCACGATCTCCTGGCCCCGGGGCAACTCCAAGGCGGCAGGCTGTGCATAGATGCGCCTGATCTGGAGCAGCCGGTCGAATTCCATGCCCTCATTCTCCTTGGTCGGCCGGAGCGCCGGGACGCAGCTAAGCCGACGGCGTCCTCTGCCGGGCCCTGCGCCCTCGGCCCCGTGAAATTGCGGTGTGCCGCAAACTGTAGACTGGACTGTGCCGTTCTGACGGCCATTCTGCCCTGCGTCCCTTCGCACTCCGTGCGCGGACTGTGGCGTTCCCTGTTGTGAAAGGCCTTACCTGCTGTGATTACTGTCCAGGATCTTGAACTGCGCGCCGGTGCCCGGCTCCTGATGGACCAGGTGAGCTTCCGCATCGACAAGGGGGACAAGATCGGCCTCGTGGGCCGGAACGGAGCTGGCAAGACCACGCTTACCCGTGTCCTGGCCGGCGAAGGCCTTCCTGCCGCCGGCAAGGTGACCCGCAGCGGGGAAATCGGCTACCTCCCGCAGGACCCCCGCACACCGGACATGGAGCAGCTGGCACGGGACCGCATCCTCTCCGCCCGCGGCCTGGACATCGTTGTCGGCAAGCTCCGCAAGGCGCACGACGAGATGGCCAGCGAGGACGCTGACGTCCAGCGGAAGGCCATGGGCCGGTACGACCGGCTCGAATCCGAATTCCTCGCGGCCGGTGGCTACGCGGCCGAGGCCGAAGCAGCCTCGATCTGTTCCAACCTTGCCCTCCCGGACCGGCTGCTGAACCAGCCGCTTAAAACGCTGTCCGGTGGCCAGCGCCGCCGCGTGGAACTCGCCCGCATTCTGTACTCCGATGCCGAGACCATGCTCCTGGATGAGCCCACCAACCACCTCGACGCCGATTCCATCGCCTGGCTGCGTGACTTCCTGAAGAACCACCAGGGCGGCCTGATCGTCATCAGCCACGACACCGAGCTGCTGGAAGCCACGGTCAACAAAGTGTTCCTGCTGGACGCCAACCGCGCCCAGATCGACGTCTACAACATGGACTGGAAGCGCTACCTCACGCAGCGGGAGACGGATGAGCGTGCCCGGAAGCGGGAACGCGCCAACGCCGAAAAGAAGGCGCAGGTCCTCATGGACCAGGCCAACAAGATGCGGGCCAAGGCCACCAAGGCTGTTGCCGCGCAGAACATGGCCAAGCGCGCCGAGCGCCTTCTGAGCGGCCTCGAGGCTGTCCGCGAGCAGGACCGTGTGGCGGCCCTGCGCTTCCCGGACCCCGCGCCCTGCGGCAAGACGCCGCTTACCGCGGACGGGCTCAGCAAGTCGTACGGCTCACTGGAAATCTTCACCGACGTGGACCTGGCCATTGACCGGGGGTCGAAAGTGGTCATCCTGGGCCTCAACGGTGCCGGCAAGACCACGCTCCTGCGGATGCTCGCCGGCGTTGACACGCCGGACACCGGTGAGGTCATCCCCGGCCACGGGCTCAAAGTTGGCTACTACGCCCAGGAGCACGAAACCCTTGACCACAACCGCACCGTGCTGGAGAACATGCGCTCCGCCGCCCCCGACATGAAGGACGCCGAAGTCCGCGGCATCCTCGGCTCGTTCCTGTTCTCCGGCGACGACGTGGACAAGCCGGCCGGCGTCCTCTCCGGCGGCGAGAAGACCCGACTGGCCCTGGCCACCATCGTGGCCTCCAGCGCCAACGTGCTTCTCCTCGACGAACCTACCAACAACCTGGACCCCGCCAGCCGCGCGGAAATCCTGGGTGCACTGCGGAACTACACGGGCGCCGTCGTACTGGTCAGCCACGACGAAGGTGCGGTGGAAGCCCTGAACCCCGAACGCGTGGTCATGCTTCCCGACGGCGTGGAAGACCTCTGGAACGAGGACTACCTGGACCTGATCACGCTCGCCTGACCGTTCAGAGTCAACGGCTGGCTTTGTCAGCGTCCCCGGCCGCGTAATTTGCCGCTTGCTGGCTCGTTCCTCGCCTCTGACGCAAGCTACACAAATCACCCGGCCGCTGACGCTCGTGCACACGCGCCGTTTGCGGTCGGGCCCCTTCAGATTAGGTGCTCCTGCTTATCCACCGCTCATTCAGGCCGGAGCTAGGTGTACCCAGGAGAATCTCCCCTTCGCTGGGTTGAATGGTGATTCGACGCCCGCACCTGCTGTTGGCGGATAAAGCCACCGCCGTCGCAGTAGGGCAGAAGCGAGGCGGCGTAGGCAATTTCTGTAGCGTGCGTCAAAGCGAGGAACGAGCAGCACGCGGGAAATTGCGTACGTCGGATCGCGGACTCAGCCACAAAGACGAAAAGGCAGCACGCACAAGGGCCACCGGGCCGCCGTCGTACTCCACGGCTCAGTACCCCTGCGCGTCCAGGAGCGCGTCCTCTTCTTCCTCGGCGGTCGCCTTTTTGCGCTTGCGCGGGGCTTGCGGCCGACGGCGGGGAGTGACCGCTGCATGCACGGTCCCGTCGTCAACCAGCTCCTCATCCTCGGCGTCGATCGCGGCGTTGCGTGCCTGCTGCCGGGCCGCGTAGCCGAACCCGACGAACATGAGCACGCCGAAGGCGAACCACTGGAGTGAATAGGACAAGTGCGTCCCCTCATCCGTGGACGGCTTGGGGAAGGCAACGGGCATTTCCGCCGCCGGCGGCGTCTCGGAGGCGAGCTGGCCGTATGCGCCGGTAAGGAGGGGGTAGCCCAGCTGCGAGGCGTAGGTGGGGAGGTCGATGGAGGCCAGCTGGCCTTCCGGGGCCCCGCGCTGCAGTTCGGGCTCACCATGCTTAAGGCGTACGACGGCGGTGACCTCGCCGGAAGGAGGCGCGGGCACCGAATCAGGGCTGCCCGGATTCTTGTTACCGATCGGCAGCCAGCCGCGGTCGATGACGACCGTTTCGCCCGTGGTGAGGCGGAAGGGGACCACGACCTCGTATCCCGGCTGCCCGTTCAGCGGCCGGTTGCGGACGATCCGCTGGCCGGCGGGATCGTACGTTCCCTTCAGCTCAACCTGGGTCCACTCCTTGGCCGGGTCCAGCTGGTTGAACTGGTCCCGCGCCTGGGTGAAGGGAATGGGCGTGGCGGAGTAGTTGCTCACCACGCGGTTGATCTCGGCCAAAGTCTCGGCACGGCGGTCCATCTGCCAGCGGCCCAGGAAGACGCAGGCGGTGGCAAAGATGGCCGCCAGCAGGAGATATCCCAGCCACTTGCTGGAGAAGAGGAAACGGTACATTCAGATGTCCTGCTCCAGGGATGCGCTGTCCGCGCCGGCCAACGGGCGCGTTTCCTTCCAGAGCCCCCGTGTCTGCAGGTAGTCCTCCAGCCATGCCCGGTGGTCCGCGCAGGCCAGCCAAATCTTGCGCCGCTCCGGTGTGTGGATTTTGGGGTTGTTCCAGAGCAGTTGCCAGGACGCCTGGGCCCTGCATGCTTTCCGGGAGCACATCGCCGTTTCCGACGCGACGTCGGATCCTGCGGCGAAATCGAAAATGCTCATGTGGCTTGCCCCTCCTTTCCAGGCTCCTGCTCGTCGTCCTTCACCAGCTCGCCCTGGAGCACTGTGCTTCCCGGTTCGTCTGTCGCTGCCGGGGGAGGCGGGCTTTCCAGCTCGGCCAGCGGGGCGGAATCGAGCAGCAGGTCACTGGGCGTCTCCGCCTTGTCGCTGCCGTTGGCAATAATTACAGCAATCCAGGGCAGGAAAACGGCGCCGGCCACCGGAATGATCTTGAACCAGCCGTCCACCACGAAGATCAGGATCAGGCACACCATGCGGATACCCATGGCCAGGGCGTATTTGACCATCCGCTGGCGCATATCTTCCGAATGCGCGCCAGCAGCATCGGTAATGCTGTGGACCTCCGTGTCGCCGGAGAACCGCCCCGGTTCTTCGGGCGCGGAACGTCCCGCATGGTTTTCAAGGGTCACGGTGAATGATCACGCTCCAAAGGCTTCCCTTAATTCTCGCACCAACGGCAGTGCTGCCCAAACCCGCCGTGGCGCTGCCGCTAAGATCGGAGGCAGCCCAAACCACACCCCGCTACAGCGGTGCAGCGCGCCGCAGAACTCCGGAGTCCCTTCATGACTGAAACAGCGTCCGCACCCCGCAGCGTCCTGGTGACCGGCGGCAACCGCGGCATTGGCCTGGCCATCGCGCAGGCGTTCCTCGCCAACGGCGACAAGGTGGCCGTCACCTACCGCAGCGAAACCGAGCTGCCGGAAGGAATCCTCGGCGTTAAGGCTGACGTCACCGATGAAGCCTCCGTGGACGCGGCCTTCAAGGAAGTGGAAGCGGCGCACGGCCCCGTGGAAGTCCTGGTTGCCAACGCCGGGATCACCAAGGACACGCTCCTCCTGCGCATGAGCGAGGATGACTTCACCTCCGTGATCGACACCAACCTCACCGGTGCCTTCCGCGTCATCAAGCGGGCGTCCAAGGGCATGATCCGGATGCGCAAAGGCCGCGTGGTCCTCATCTCGTCGGTCTCGGGCCTGTACGGCGCCCCGGGCCAGATCAACTACTCTGCCTCCAAAGCCGGTTTGGTGGGCATCGCACGGTCCCTCACCCGCGAACTCGGTTCCCGCGGCATCACCGCCAACGTGGTGGCTCCCGGCTTCATCAATACGGACATGACCGCCGAGCTGCCCGAAGCCACGCAAAAGGACTACCTGGCCAGCATCCCCGCCGGACGCTTTGCAGAAGCTGCCGAGGTGGCCAACGTGGTCCGCTGGATCGCCAGCGACGAAGCCGCCTACATCTCCGGTGCCGTCATTCCGGTGGACGGCGGCCTGGGCATGGGGCACTGACTTTCGGGTTTCCCGCTGCAGGAAACTAGCCCCGGGGTGCTTCTTTGTCGAAGTCGGACAAGGGATACCGGCAACGGCCGCTGGCATGATGGACTGCAGGCCACAACGATTTAGATGTTTCGAACAAAGGAAGCTCGTATGGGACTGCTGGACAACAAGACGGCGATCGTCACCGGATCATCGCGGGGCATTGGCGCTGACGTAGCCAAGATCCTGGCGTCGGAGGGCGCCGCCGTCGTGGTCAACTACCGCCAAAAGGCGCCCCGCGCCAACAAAGTGGTGCAGGGCATCGAAGCGGCCGGCGGGCGTGCCGTCGCTGTCGGCGCAGACCTGACCACCCAGGAAGGCGTGCAGGCCCTTGCCAGCGCCGCCATGGAGAACTTCGGATCCCTGGACATTTTGGTCCTCAACGCTTCCGGCGGCATGGAGACCGGCATGGGCGAGGACTACGCGCTCAAGCTGAACCGCGATGCCCAGGTGAACATGCTCAACGCCGCAGTGCCGCTGATGAAGGAAGGCTCGCGGGTGGTCTTCGTGACCAGCCACCAGGCCCACTTCATCAACACCGTTCCGACCATGCCGGCCTACGAGCCGGTGGCCCGCAGCAAGCGTGCCGGCGAGGACGCGCTGCGTGAGTTGATCCCCAACCTGGCGGATAAAGGCATCTCCCTGGTGGTGGTGTCCGGCGACATGATCGAGGGCACCGTCACCGCCACGCTGCTGGACCGCTCCACCCCCGGCGCCATTGAGGCCCGCCGTGCGGAGGCAGGCAAGCTGTACTCCGTGGAAGAGTTCGCGCAGGTCGTGGCCGGCATGGCCACCGCCGACGTCGAGTCCGGCCACACCGAATACGCCGGCGGCGCCGACTACTTCGGCAAGGGCGAGCAAGCCTCCATCTAGGCATCATGCAAATGGCCCCCGCATCCGGGTATTCCGGCGGCGGGGGCCATTTGCGTTACGTGCAGATTCAGACGCCGGCCACGTGGCGCACCGCGTCCAGGTACGGCATGTTCAGGGCGGCGTCGGCCACGGCGCGGACGGCCGGCTTGGCGTTGAAGGCCACCCCGATGCCGGCAGCGCCCAGCATGTCCAGGTCGTTGGCGCCGTCACCCACGGCCACAGTGTGCTCGAGCGCAATTCCCTCGGCGGCAGCCCACTCCCGCAGGTACTTCTCCTTGGCGGCCCTGTCCACCACGGCACCGAGCACCTTGCCGGTCAGCGCGCCGTCCACAATCTCAAGCTCGTTGGCCTGCCAGTAGTCCAGGCCCAGTTCGCCGGCGATCGGTTCCAGGATCTGGTTGAAACCGCCTGACACCACTGCAACGGCGTGGCCTGCGGCCTTGAAGGCTGCCACCAGCTCGTCGGCACCTTCGCTGAGCTTCACTTCCCGGCGGACGGAATGCACGACGTCGGCCGGCAGTCCCGCGAGGACCGCCACCCGGGCGTGGAGGGACTGGGCGAAGTCCAGTTCGCCGCGCATGGCAGCTTCGGTCACGGCCGCCACTTCCTCCCGCTTGCCGGCGTAGGCGGCCAGGAGTTCGATGACTTCCTGCTGGATCAGCGTGGAGTCCACGTCCATGATCAGCAGCTTGCGCGCTGCAGAGCGCAGGCCGGCGGGAACAATGGCCGTGTCAAAACCTTCCGGTGCCTCGTCCGCCACGGCCGAGCGGAGGGCGGCAAGCCCTGCGGCGGTGGCGTCCGGGAGGGCCAGGTCAAGGATCCGGACCTGGTAGCGGTCGTCACCCGGCGCCGATTCGGCCAACACCTCGGCGCCGTGGGTTTCGAGGACGGAACGCAGCTGCTCCAGCCCGGCGGGGGTTACATTCAGGCCATAGCTGACCGCAGTCACGTTCGAAGTCATGCCTGCAATCTTAGTCAGCGGCGAGCCGGCGGCTTGAATTCATTGCGGGCCTCTGCTGCAGGGGCCGTTAGGCACCCTTCCCACCGGTTATCAGTCATCTTCCGTTTTGTCCTAGTGTCTACTCCTATGAGTGATGTTCTGGAACTGGACTCCGTCAGCGTTGTCCGAGGTAAAAAGACCCTGCTGGACAAGGTTGACTGGCAGGTCAACGAGGGCGAACGCTGGGTCATCCTGGGGCCCAACGGCGCCGGCAAGACCACCCTGCTCCAGATCGCGGCGGCCCGGCTCCACCCCAGCAGCGGCACCGCCGGCATCCTGGACGAAGTCCTGGGCCGCGTTGACGTCTTCGAACTCCGGCCGCGCATCGGCCTCTCCTCTGCCGCCCTGGCCACGCAGATCCCGGAACACGAGAACGTCCTGAACGTTGTGGTCACGGCCGCTTACGGCGTCACCGGCCGGTGGCGCGAAGGCTACGAGCGCGACGACGAACGGCGCGCCTTCCGGCTCCTGAACGACTGGGGGATGGGGCCGCTGCTGAACCGGACGTTCGCCACCTTGTCCGAGGGTGAACGCAAGCGCGTCCAGATCGCCCGCGCCCTCATGACGGACCCCGAACTGCTCCTCCTGGATGAGCCCGGTGCAGGCCTTGACCTGGGCGGCCGCGAGGAACTCGTCCACAAGCTCGCCGAGCTGGCCCGGGACGAGATGGCTCCGGCCATGGTCCTGGTCACGCACCACCTTGAGGAGGTTCCGCCGGGCTTCACGCACGCCATGCTGCTGCGCGATGGTGGCGTGGTGGCCGCCGGACCCATCACTGACGTGTTGACCGAGGAACACCTGAGCACCACCTTCGGGCTGCCGCTTGCGGTGAGCGAGAACGCTGGACGCTACACCGCCACTGCACGCCGCTAGAAGAGGCCCGCACTACTACCTTGGAACTCTTCAGCAGCATCATTGTGTTCATTGCCGGCCTGTGGGCCGGCACCATCAACGCGGTGGTGGGCTCAGGCACCCTGGTCACCTTCCCGGTCCTTATCGCCCTGGGCGTCGCCCCCGTAACAGCCTCCATGAGCAACGCCATGGGCCTGGTCTTCGGCACGGGCGCCGGGGCCTTCGGGTACCGCCGTGAGCTGGCCGGCCGTGGGCGGCAGGTCATGCGCCTGCTGCCGGCATCCGTCCTTGGCGGCATCACCGGCGCATATCTCTTGCTTCACTTGCCCGAAAAGGTCTTCCACTATGTGGCCCCGGTCCTGCTGGTCCTGGCCATGCTGATGGTCGTGTTCCAGCCGCGCCTGCAGGACTGGGTGCGCAGACGCGAGGCCGATCCGGAGCAGGCCGCCAAGGATAAACGCCACGGGATCCTCCTGGTGGTCCTGGTGTACCTGGCGGGCGTGTACGGCGGCTACTTCGTGGCGGCGCAGGGGATCCTGCTGGTGGGCATCCTGGGCGTGTTCCTCACCGGCACCATCCAGAACGCCAATGCCATGAAGAACTTCCTGGTCCTCGGCGTGAATATGGTGGCGGCCATCTCCTACCTGCTGTTCGCCTTCGACCGTGTCAACTGGCTGGTGGTCCTGCTGATCGCTGTCAGCTCCACCATCGGCGGCCTGATGGGTGCAAAGCTGGGCCGCAAGCTGTCGCCCCGCGTACTTCGGGCCGTGATCTTCAGCCTGGGCATCGTGGCCCTCGCCGTCATGATCGCCAACCTGCTGCAATAATCACCCGGTGACTTTCCACTACCTCGAATCCGCCGACGATCCCCGGGTCAGCGACTACACCACCCTGACAGACGTGCACCTGCGCAAGCTCCGCGAACCGGCCGAGGGCATGTACATCGCCGAATCATCCCGGGTGCTGCGCCGGGCGCTGGCGGCCGGGCATCAGCCCCGCTCGTTCTTCCTCGCCGAGAAATGGATGGCGGACCTCGACGACGTCTTCCGGGCGTACCCCGACGTTCCGGCCTTCGTCGGCTCGGCCGCCCTGCTGGAGGAAATCACCGGATTCCACCTGCACCGCGGCGCCATGGCGGCCATGCAGCGCCCCGCGCCGGTGCCGCTGCCCGAGCTCCTGGCCGGAGCCCGCCGCGTGGCGGTGCTCGAGGACATCGTGGACCACACAAACGTGGGCGCCATCTTCCGGTCCGCCGCCGCCCTGGACATCGACGCCGTCCTGGTCTCGCCGCGGTGCGGTGACCCGCTGTACCGCCGCAGCGTCCGGGTGAGCATGGGCACCGTGTTCCAGGTACCTTGGGCGCGCCTGCACGACTGGCCCGGAGACCTGCAGGTGCTCAAGGACCACGGCTTCACGGTGGCGGCGCTGGAGCTGACCCCGGAGGCGGAGGACGTCGATTCCGTCGCGTCCCGCAACTTGGACAAACTCGCCCTGGTGCTGGGCACCGAAGGCGCCGGCATGAGCGCGGAGACCCTTGCAGCCGTCGACCTCGCCGTGAAGATCCCCATGCGCAACGGCGTGGATTCGCTCAATGTTGCCGCAGCCTCAGCCGTGGCCTTCTGGGAACTCCGCGCCAGGCACTAGCTGAGCGCGGCGACGGTTCGTCAGGCCCATCGGCATCGGCTATGATGGATAGCTGGTTGTCCTGCTTTTTCGGCCTCGGCTGATACGACAGATCCAGCCATCCCATTCATACCTGGCAGCTGGCAAAATCCAGTTGCGCGAACAAAGGTCCCATTATGAAGTCTGATACCCACCCGAAGTACGAAGCTGTTGTCTTCAACGACCTGGCCTCCGGCACCAAGTTCCTGACCCGCTCCACCGTGTCTTCCTCCAAGACCATCG
>Ga0308169_10002011_pt1 | contig 22053 bp, 21 predicted proteins | sample PhyBR1_2_FD_202139 | JGI IMG/M metagenome (GOLD analysis project Ga0308169, IMG submission 202139) | Phyllosphere microbial communities from UC Gill Tract Community Farm, Albany, California, United States - DLSLSB.R1 | ecosystem: Host-associated > Plants > Phyllosphere > Unclassified | place...
GGGTGTAGCTGAAGCTGCCGAAGAAGATCGCCGGGTCGGACGGCATCAGCCAGGTCAGGCTCGGCTGCAGCGAATAGAAGCCGGAACCGGTCGGCAGGTCGAGCGGCAGGCCGGTGCCGGTGACGTTCTCGCCCACGCAGCGGGTCTGGCAGTCGGTCACGACCTGGAAGGGATCGCGGCCGGTACGGGTCTTGAAGCGCAGGCCGGCGATGTAGTACGGCTTCTCGATGCCGCCGTCGTTCAGCTGGTAGCGCCAGCCCAGTTCGATGTCGCCGATCGCCTTGCCGCTGGTGTCGAAGGCGCGTTCGGCCGCGGTGCCGGTGAACAGCTCGCGGCTGACGGTGGAGTCGCTGCGGTAGACGTAGGGAATCTTGGCTTCCAGTTCGAGCCGGTTGTCGAAACCGTAGCGGAAGGTGGCGGCGGCGGTCGTGGTGTTGCGCTTGACTTCACGCACGTCCAGCAGGCCGATCAGGAGGGCGGGAATCACCGTGTAGCCGACCAGCGCCACGCGGTTGCTGGACGAATAGCCGTACTGCACCGAGGGCTCGAACACCATCTGGCCGCGCGGGGTCAGCACGCCCGGGCTTTCGAAGATCGGCGCCACCTGCGGTGCGCGGGCGGCTTCGCTCGGCGGACGTCCGACCGCGTTGCCGCCGTTGACCGGCTGTGGCGAAGGCGGCGGCGCGCCGCCGTTGTCCGCCTGCTGGCCGCTGCCGGCCACCGCGGCCGCGCCGGTGCCGCGCAGCCCGTCCAGCGAGGAACGCGGCGCGGCGGCCGGATACGGCGCCTGCCCGTCGACGGGGGCCGACAGCGGCGACGGCATCAGCACCGTGGCCTGCGGCGCCTGCTGCGCGTTGCCGGTGCCGCGCAGCTTGTCGAGCTGGGTCGGCTGTACCACCCCGCTCGCGCGCAGTTGTCGCTCGAGCTCGTCCACCCGGGCGCGTTGTTCTTCCAGCTGTTGCCGCATGATCTTCAGCTGTTCCAATAGATCAGGCGATTGGGCGCCTGCAGGGAAGGCCGCAAGGATGAGACTGACCCCAATCGCAGTGGACAGCGCTGGAAATTTGTGCATATTTTTGTTCTCCGTGTTGTACCGTCACCTTCCTGTGACGGCGGTGTTTAAGGCGTTCGCGAGCGTGGACTGGAAATTCATGGTTTGCAGTAGTCCGCGCGCGTCGACGCTGGCGTTGATGATGGTCTGGTTGTTGATCAGCTGGTTGTTCAGGCTGTTCTGGATGAGGGTCCCGCCAAGCACGTCCCTCCCGAACTGGAGGTTGGCGGTGCCGACGCCGTTCTGGATCAGGCTGACCTGGCCGGCGGTCTCGGCCGAGACCCGCGACATGCCGCTGGTCAGGTTGCCGAGGTTGCCCAGGTTGAGCTGGCTGCGTTCGGCGACGTTGCCGTTGATGGTGACGATGCGTTCGATGCCCAGCGAGACGACGAGGCCGCCAGGAGTCTCGAAGCCGCCGCGCAGGTCGTCGAGGGCGGCCGGGTCGACCGCTTCCGCGGGGTCGAAGGCTCGCTCCGGTGCGCCTGCCAGGCCCTGGCCGGCGATTGCGGCGCTGGCCAGCAGCAGGCAGATCTTGACGGTGAGGCGCATGGTATCTCCTCTTAAAAATCGGTCGGGCCGAATTTCGGCAGGCTCGAGTTATCGATGCCGGTCCGGTTCACCGCGTCGCCCAGCGGCGCGCGTGGTGCGGCACGCCAGTCGGCGGTGAGATTGAATTGGGGCCGGGACGGCGCGTCGTGGATCACGAACAGCAGCCGGCTCGGCCAGATGGATTCGAAATGCTCGCGCGTGATCGCGCGGGTGCCGCTGGACGGGTCGCCCAGCAGGATGCGGCCATCCTCGGCGCCCTTGACGACGACGAAGTGGTTGTAACCCCTCTCGGAAATCAGCACGATGGCAGGCACCTTGGCCTGGATCAGCTTGTCGATCGGCTGGCGGAAGCCGTCCGCCTTGAAGCCGATCGAGGCCAGGTAGCGCTGCATGTCGAGCAGCGAAAAGCCTTCGCGCCGGATCTTCTGCTGGTCGCCTTGCTCCCACATGGCCTGGAAGGCCGTGGTTTCGCTGATCGGGTAGCCGTAATGGTGGGTCAGCAGGGTCGCCAGCGCGGCCGAGCCGCAGCTGAAATCGTACTGCTGGCGAGTGGTGGAGATGAACTTCAGTTCCTTCAGGCTGTGCACGGGAATGTTAAAACGGGCGCCACCCGCGATCGGCAGCTCGGCCGCGTTCACGCAGGTGATGCCCATCAGTGCGCACAGCAGCGCACTTGGCAGATGCGGGGCGCTACGCTTCATTTGAATTGCACATTGATGACGGTGGAACTCTGGATCAGCACGTTGGCTCCGCTGTTCTGGATCACGACCGGGATGCCGGACATGTTCGAAAACGCGCCGGAATCGATCACGTTGCCCCCGGTGGAGACGTTGATGGCGCTGTTGCCCGTCACGACACCATCGAGCTTGACGTCGTTCTTGGTTTCCGCACCGCCGCGCGACTGCTCGAGCTTGCCAAGGTCGGCGGCCGGGCCGAAATCGAGGCTCAGGCCGGACCGGGCCGGGGCCGCCGTTTCCGGCTTGGCCTCCTGCCTGGCCGGCGGCTGGGCGGCCCCGTCCTGGCCGGCCTGGGGCTCGCCGGCCCAGGCCGGAGACGCCAGCAACGCGAGCGCAGCGATGCCGCACAAGCGCCTGACGACTCCCTGGTTGAATGATTGCTGCATTCTGTACCCCCGTTTGCTCTGCTCTTGGCTCGGCAACCGCCGCGCCCGAAGACGCGGCAGCCGCCTCGCCAGGCCCGATTACTGGCCGCCGACGTTCATGTTGCTCTGGACGTTGACGCTTTGCTGGACCAGAGAGGAGATGCCGGTGTTCTGGCTGATGACCATGATGCCTGCCGCGTTCTGGCCGGCGCCGCTCATGGTGTTCGACATGTTGAAGGTGCCGGCATTGACGCTGTTCGAGCCGCCGTTGCCGCCCGCACCCGCACCGCCGGCACCGTTGGCGCCATAGCCGGTGGTGATGGCAGCCAGGTCGCCGCCGGCACCGCCGGTGCTGGTGCCGCCCGCACCGCCTGCGCCGCCGCCACCGCCGGTCGAGCCGCCGTTGGTGGCAGCGCCGCCGGTTGCCGCGCCGGTGGCCGACGAGCCGCCTGCGCCGCCGGTGCCTGCGGTGTTAGAAGCCGAACCGCTGGCTGCGCCGTTGCCACCTGCCGCACCCGCGGCACCTGCCGCACCCGCACCGCCCGCACCGCCGGTCGAGGTGCCGCTTGCACCGGCACCGCCTGCACCCGAAGCACCAGCGGTGTTGCCGGCACCGGCGCCGCCGGTGCTGGTGTGGCCCGAACCGGCGCCGCCGGTACCCGCGGTAGCGGTGCCGCTAGCTGCGCCGGCGCCTGCGGTGTTGGTGGCCGAGGAGCCTGCGCCGCCGGCAGCACCCGAGCCGCCTGCTGCGCCGGCACCGCCGGCTGCACCTGCACCGCCAGCGCCGCCGGTGCCGGCCGCGCCGCCGCTGGTGGTGCCGGCGGTCGAGGTGTTGGCGCCCGAAGTCACGGTGCCGCCGGTCGCGGTATGCGAGCCACCGGTAGCAGCGCCGCTGGCGCCGCCGGTGCCCGGGGTGGCGTCGGAGCCGCCCGAAGCGCCGCCTGCGCCGGTGGTGGCATAGCCGCCGCCGGCACGGGTCATGCCGTTCGAGGCGCTGTTGTCGCCGGTCGACGAGCCTGCATTGCCTGCGTTGCCGCCGGCACCGGCCATCCCGCCAGCGCCGCCTGCGCCGCCGGCAGCGCCAGCGCCACCTGCCGCACCACGACCGCCCGCACCGCCTGCACCGCCGGTTGCCATGCCGGTACGGCCGCCTGCGCCGCCGTCACCGCTGGTGGCGCCGCCGGCGTAGCCGCCGTTGCCGCCCATGTTGCCACCGGCATAGCCGCCGTTGCCGCCCGAAGCGCGGCCACCGTTGCCGCTGTCGCCGCCGTAGCCGCCGTTGGCAGTCGAGCCGCCGCCGTTGGCACCGCTGCCGCCCGCACCGCCGTAGCCGCCCGAACCGCCCGAACCGCCGGCGCCGGTGGTCGATGCAGCGCTGCTGCCGCCGGCGCCGCCCATGCCGGAGGTCGAGCCGCCCGAGGTGGCGCCGCCGGCAGTGGCCGAGCCGTTGGTGGCATAGCCGCCAGCTGCGCCGCGGGCGCCGTTGGCATTGCCAGCCGAAGCGCCGGCGCCGCCGGTGGCGGTCACGCCGCCAGCCGAGCCCTGGGCGCCGGAACCGCCGTCGCCGCCGGCGCCGTTGGCGTTACCGGTGTTGCGGGCGACGTTGCCGATGCCGCTGATGGTGTTACCCGACACGGTACCGTTCAGGCGGGTGACGGAGTTCGCGGTCGAGGTGTTGTAGGCGTTCGACAGGTTCGAGGTCGCGTTGCCGTTGTTGGCAGCGGCTGCGCCGGCAGCGGTGGCACGGGCATTGCCGTTCTTGCCATTGCTCTGGTCGCGGTTGTCGGTGGTGCTCTGGTCACGGTTGTCCGAATTGTCCGAACGATCGACCGTGTTGTTCGAATTGCGCGTGCTCTGGTCGCGATTGTCGTTGTTCGAGTTGCGGTTGGTGTTGGTTGTCGTGGTCGTCGTGCGCTGGCTGTTGTCGCTGTTGTCGTTGTTCGAGTCGCGGGTCGTGGTGTTGCCCGAATCGCGGTTCGTCGTGTTGGTGGTCGTGTTGGTACGGGTGGTGCTGTTGTCGTTGTTCGACGAGTTCATGCTGTTGTTGCTGCGGTCGCTGCTGTCGGTACTGGTGTTCGTCGTGGTGTTGGTGCGGTTGCTGTTGTCGGTATTCGTCGTGGTGTTGGTACGGGTGGTGCTGTTGTCGTTGTTCGACGAATTCATGCTGCTGTTGCTACGGTCGCTGCTGTCGGTGTTCGTCGTGGTGTTCGTCGACGTGTTGTTCGACGAATTCATGCTGCTGTTGCTGCGGTCGCTGCTGTCGGTGTTGGTAGTGGTGTTGGTTGCAGTACGGGTCGTGGTGACGGTGCTACCGCCGCGGGCCACAACGGAATCATCGGCCTGCGCGCTCAGCGAGAAAGCGAGCGAGATGGCGGTTACGAGCAAAGTCTTGTTCATTCGATTTCCCCTCTGGGTCTGATTGGTTGGTGACAGGTCGGCTGTATCGCCGACTCTTTTGTCTATTGCACAACCAATGCCAGCTTCATAGCAGAGTTCGCTAAGTTCTTGTTTTTGCTGGCTTTGTCCGTCTCGTCCTACGACACTGTCAGAATTTATCCGGCATGATTTGTCGAATTTAACGACAAACTGTTTCAACCTTGGTACAGAGGTGTCAACTTTGGTACGGCAACGCACCATCCCACGCTGACACCTGTGTCAGATCCCGTAACAGGTGCAAGGCCGTCACGGGCGCATTCCGTGCTTGCTCAGCAAGCGGTACATCGTGGTACGCGACACGCCCAGGTCGCGCGCCGCGCGGCTGACGTTCTGGCCGCTGCGGTCGAGGCAGTCGCGCAGGGCGACACGTTCGGAACGCATGCGGGCATCGTCCAGCGCGGCAGGCGTCGGCGCCGGGATGCCGCGGCTCAGGCCAAGGTCGTCCGGGGTGATCAGGCGGCCGTCGGACATCACCATCGCGCGCCTGACCCGGTTGATCAGTTCGCGCACGTTGCCGGGCCAGTCATGATCGAGGATGGCGGCGATCGCGCGGTCCGAGAAGCCCTTCAGGCGCGGCGCCTTCTCGCTCGAATACAGTTGGAAGAAGTGCTCCGCCAGAGCGACGATGTCCTCGCGCCGCTCGCGCAGCGGCGGCACCGTCACCGGCAGCACCGCCAGGCGGTAGTACAGGTCTTCGCGGAAGTCACCCTTGGCCACCGCCTGCTGCAGCTGCACGTGGGAAGCGGCGATGACGCGCACGTCCACGCGGATCTGGCGGGTGCTGCCGACCCGGCAGATGGTCTTCTCCTGCAGGAAGCGCAACAGGTTGGCCTGCAGGTCCTTGGGCAGGTCGCCGATCTCGTCGAGGAAGAGGGTGCCGCCGTCGGCCGATTCGATCAGCCCGGCCTTGCCGCGGGTGGCGCCGGTGAAGGCGCCGCGCTCGTAGCCGAACAGCTCCGAGTGGATCAGGGTGGGCGAGATCGCGCCGCAATTGATCGGCACGAAGGGGCCGCCGGCGCGCTCGGACTGGGCGTGGATAGCCTGCGCGGTCAGCTCCTTGCCGCTGCCGCTCTCGCCCCAGATCAGGACCGGCGCCGCCACCTTGGCCACGCGGTCGACCTGTGCCCGCAGGCGCACGATCGCATCGCAATGGCCGATCAGCGGCGAGTCGGAATGGGCATGGTCGATCAGCTGCTGCCGGCGGCGCTTCAGCATCGCCCAGCCATGGGCGTGGCCGAGGGTGTGCGACAGGCGCAGCGGATCGACCGGCGCGGTGTGGTAGTCGCACAGGTGTTCGACCACCAGGTCGCGGCAGGACGTCGATTCGAGGTCGCGCGGATTGAACACACCGACCCATTGCATCTGGCTGTGGCGGCGCAGGAAGCCGTCGACTTCGCCCGGGCGCTGCTGTTCGCGGTCATGCACCAGCAGACCGACAAGGTAATGGCTGTTTCGTAGCTCCCGCCCGGCTTCGGCCAGGTTCGTGACGCTGCAGATCTCCCAGTCCGGCATGGTGTCGCGCAGCAGCGCGCCGGTATCCGTATGCTCGGGGGCGATGCACAGCAGGCGTTTATGTGCCATCTATCCTCCATGTAATGCGGTCTGCCGGCCGGTCTCTCGCCGCGGCTGACGTGCATGAAGACCGGCGCAACTGTTCCGCCAAGTGTAACTATCTGTAAGAAATTAAGTAGTTCAATAGCCCACAGGAAATAAGCTTTCGTCAATTGACGTTTATTCAATATTATGCCGCGCGTTTCTGAACAGTGGCGGACGATACAATCCACGCGTACAGAGGGAAGAAGCATGAACTCACCGCGAGGGGAGATTTCCTGTTGGTATCTTGTGGTTACAAACCCGACCGTCGGCAACGCCCCTCCGGCCGCGAAATTGTGAAGGAAGTGTGATGAATAAGATACAGAACGACTTCGTCCTGCGGGTGCTGGACACCGCACAGGACCTGACGCTCGCGACCATCCGCCCGGATGGCTATCCGCAGGCGACCACCGTCAGCTTCGCCCACCGGGACATGACGATCTTCGTGGGCATCGGCAAGGGCAGCCAGAAGGCGGAGAACATCCGCCGCAACAGCAAGGTGTCGCTGACGGTCAACTTGCCGTACCACGACTGGCGCGAGATCCGCGGCCTGTCGATGAGCGCCACCGCCGAGTTGCTCGACGATCCGCAGGAAGCGGCGACGGCGGCCGCCTGCCTGGAGCAGCGTTTTCCGGCGGTGCAGGAATGGTGCGGGCCGGACATGGCGCACGAGGTCGCCTTCGTGCGGATCCGGCCGCAGATGGTGTCGGTGATCGACTATTCGAAGGGTTTCGGCCACACGGAACTGGTGGACGCTTGAACCCTCCGGCAGGGACGAGGAATCAGGCGCGCGGGCGCGTGCGGTGGAACACCAGCGGGCTGTAGGGAATCGCGGAAGGCGGCGGCGAACTCAGGATATGCGGCTTCATCGCGCCGATGATGTGCATCTCGCAGGGCTTGCAGTCGAACTTCAGGGTATAGCGCTCCTCGCCGCTGACCAGGGTCATCGGTTCGGCCTTGACCTGGCCCTGCACGCCTTGCACGCCCTTGGCCTGTTTCGGGCAGAGGTTGAAGGAGAAGCGCAGGCAGTGCTTGGTGATCATCAGCGAGACTTCGCCCGGCTCCTCGTGCGCCTCGTAGGCCGCGGCGATCAGCTGCACGCCGTGCTTGTGGTAGAAGGCGCGCGCCTTCTCGTTGTAGACGTTGGCCAGGTAGCTGAGCTGGGCTTCCGGATAGACCGCCGGCGGCTCGACCGGCTGGGCGCGCTCGGGACGCTGCCAGCTCGCCAGGCGCGCCGCTTCGTGGGCGGCAATCGCGTCGCGGCGCAGCGCGTTGATGGCGCTGGACGGCACGAACCAGGGCTGCGACAGCTGCAGATCGATGCTGCGCGCCTCGAACATGGTGTTGCCGAGCTTGCCCAGGCTGGTGCGCAGGCCGGCTTCGGCCTGTTCGGCCTGCTGGGCCGGCTGCAGCGCCAGTGCCGCATCGTGATGGCTCTCGACGCCGTCTTCGTCCGTGATACTCAGGCGCAGTCCATTCGGCAATTCCGATAATTCCAGGTCGACCGCCACCCGGCGCTCCGACGATTTCTTGGTCAGTGCCGCTTCCCACTGGTGGTCGCGGTTGCGGCTGATGACGGTGCCGACTTTCAGCCCGACCAGGCTCGACACCGGCTCGTTCGGGAACACGCGCCAGCGCTGGCCCTCGGCGTCCTCGCCCAGCTTCTGCACGGTGTTCGCCTGGATGCCGACCGTCTCGCGCTTGTGCATGTAGTTCAGGCCGTCGCCATTCGCCATCGGCTCATTCGTCACCAGGTCGAAATTGTCGCCGCCGATGCGCGCGACGGTTCCCAGCTCCACGCCCACGTACTTGGGCGAATCGAAGGCGCCGATGGTCTGCTGGCGGCCCTGGGCGAAGTAATCGGTGTGGCCGCGGTGGAAGTTCTTGTCGACGTCCGGGGTGAACAGGACTTCGGTACGGCCGCTGGAGGCGCGCGCCAGTTCCGGGCGGCGCTCCAGGATCTCGTCCAGCAGCAGGCGGTAGTGGGCGGTGATGTTCTTCACATAGCCCATGTCCTTGTAGCGCCCCTCGATCTTGAACGAGCGGATGCCGGCGTCGACCAGGGCTTCCAGGTTGCGGCTCTGGTCGTTGTCCTTCATCGACAGCAGGTGCTTTTCGAAGGCGACCACGCGGCCCTGGCCGTCGGACAGCGTGTAGGGCAGGCGGCAGGCCTGCGAGCAGTCGCCGCGGTTGGCGCTGCGGCCGTTGTCGGCATGCGAGATGTAGCACTGTCCCGAGAAGGCCACGCACAGGGCGCCGTGGATGAAGTATTCAAGCGGCGTATCGACCTGCGCGCGCACCGCCTTGATCTGCTCGATGGTCAGCTCGCGCGCCAGCACCAGCTGGGAGAAGCCGACCTGGGACAGGAACTTCGCCTTCTCGACCGTGCGGATGTCGCACTGGGTCGAAGCGTGCATCTGGATCGGCGGCAGGTCCAGCTCCAGCAGGCCCATGTCCTGGATGATGAGGGCGTCGACGCCGGCGTTGTACAGGTCCCGGATCTGCTTCTGGGCAGTCTCGAGCTCGGCATCGTGCATGATCGTGTTCATGGTCACGAAGATGCGCGAACGGTAGCGGTGCGCGAACTCGACCAGGCTCGCGATGTCCTCCAGCGGATTGCTGGCATTGTGGCGGGCGCCGAAGGCCGGGCCGCCGATGTACACCGCGTCGGCGCCGTGCAGGATGGCTTCGCGGCCGATCTCGGCGGTTTTGGCGGGGGACAGCAGTTCGAGCTGGTGGGCGAGCAGTGACATGGGCTTTCCTGGCTAATGGCGCGGGTCCGGGGACCGAAAGGCGGAAATTATAGCCAGATCAAGGGTTTATGTCACCGCTGCTCGAACGTGGCGCTAGTGTTTCTTGTTCTTGCCGAGCTCCCGCCAGCTGCTCTCGTTGACCTCGACGCCGAATTTCTTCGCGGCGGCGCGGATCCGCGTCCAGGCCTCGTCCCGTTCGTGGTCGGTCACGCCTTCGACCTGGTCGAAGCGGGCGATGGCATTGCGTACGTGACTCGCGTCTTCCAGCGGTTCCTTGCGTTGCTTGGGAAACGCGAATTCCCGGCCGGACATCTCGTTCCGGTCTTCCTGGTCCAGTTTGCTCATATAGCCTCCTTTTAAGCTTATCGCGCCGCTTCGATCCGCACCGCGATCGACTTCGCCGCCGGTACGAAACTCTCCTTCGCATGGTGCCAGAGAGGGATCAGCGGATTGCATTCGGGATAGTAGCCGGCGATGCAGCCCGGCGGTATCGGGTATTCCATCACCTTCAGGCCATCCACGCGGCGCTCGACGCCATCGTCGGTGACGGCATGGGCGCTGACGCGGACACCGTCCTTCAGGCCGCGCGCTTCCATGTCGGTCTTCGACATGAACACCACCATGCGGTCGCCTTCGACGCCGCGGAAACGGTCGTCCAGGCTGTAGATCGTGGTATTGAACTGGCCGTCGCTGCGCACCGTGAACAGGCGCAGGGTGCCAGGACGGTCGGGCAGGTCCGGATCGACGGTCAGGCTGTCCGGTACCGTGAAGTTCGCCTTGCCGGTCGGCGTGTTCCACTTGCGCTTGGCGGCCGCCACCGGTTTGCGAAAGCCTCCCGGCGTCCACATGCGCTCATTGAAGTCGTGGAAGATGTCCGGGTAGGTGGCGGCAATGGCATCGCGGATCTTGCTGTAGTCGGCCACCCAGGCGTCCCAGTCGACCTTCGGGTTCGGATCGAGCACCGCCTTGGCGAGGCCGGCGACGATGGCCGGCTCCGACAGCAGCGTGCTCGACGCCGGCTCGGCCATGCCGCGGGAACCGTGCATGCAGCCGGTCGAGTCTTCCATCGACACCGCCTGCTCGACGCCGTTCTGGCGGTCGATCTCGATGCGGCCCAGGCAAGGCAGGATGTAGGCCGCCTGGCCGTGCACCAGGTGGCTGCGGTTGAGTTTGGTCGACACCAGCACCGTCAGCGGCAGCGCGCGCCAGGCGGCGTCCATCTTGCCGTGGTCGGGTACGGCCCGCACCAGGTTGCCGCCCAGGCTGACCAGCGCTTTCACCTTGCCGTCCTGGATGCCCTTGCAGGCCTCGACCGTGTTCATGCCCTTGTCGCGCGGCGGCTCGAAGCCGTACAGTTCCTTCAGCTTGTCGAGCGGCGCCAGCTCCGGCTTTTCCGTGATGCCGACCGTGCGCTGGCCCTGCACATTGGAGTGGCCGCGCACCGGGCAGATGCCAGCGCCAGGCTTGCCGATATTGCCCCGCAGCAGGAGCAGGTTGACCAGCATCTGCACGTTCTGGACACCGTTGCGGTGCTGGGTCAGGCCCATGCCGTAGACGCCGATCACGGCATTCGAGGCCATGTAGACGCGTGCGGCGTCGCGGATGTCCGCGCGATCGAGGCCGGACTCCTGCTCGATCTCCTGCCAGGTCGTGGCGCGCACCTTGTCCGCGAATTCGTCGAGGCCGTGGGTGTGCTCGGCAATGAAGGCCTGGTCGAGCGCCGGCTCCTTGCCCTGGCTGGCCGCGGCGTCGTCCGCCTCGAGCACCGCCTTGCACAGGCCCATCAGCGCGGCCGTGTCGCCGCCCGCCTTGACCTGGTGGTACTGGGTGCTGATCGCCGTTTCATGGTGGGTCAGCATCTCCGTCGGCGATTGGGGGTTGATGAAGCTGACCAGTCCCCGTTCGCGCAGCGGATTGAAGGTGATGATGGGCACGCCGCGCTTGCGGGCCTCCTGCAGCTGGTGCAGCATGCGCGGGCTGTTCACGCCCACGTTCTGGCCGAAGAAGAAAATGCAGTCGGTGCGGGCGAAATCGTCCAGCACCACGGTGCCGATCGGCACGCCGATGCTTTTCGGCAGCGCGACCGAGGTGCTTTCGTGGCACATGTTCGAGCTGTCCGGCAGATTGTTGTTGCCGTACATGCGCGCCAGCAGCTGGTACATATAGGAAGTTTCCAGGGAGGCGCGCCCGGAGCTGTAGAACACCACGCTCTTCGGGTCCAGCTTGCGCAGCTGGGCGCCGATTTCGCTGAAAGCCTGACCCCAGGAGATCTCGACATACTTGTCCGTTGCGGCGTCGTAGCGCAGCGGCGCCGTCAGGCGGCCGGCGTCTTCGAGATCGTGGTCGTGCCAGCGTTCAAGTTCGCGCACCGTGTGGCGGGCGAAGAAATCCGCGTGGACGTGCTTGCTGGTGATTTCCCAGGCCGTTGCCTTGGCGCCGCTCTCGCAGAATTCGGCCGGATGCGGATGGGCCGGCTTGGCCCACGAGCAGCTGACGCAGGCGAAACCGTCGGGCTTGTTCTGCTTGAGCAGGAGTGCGGCGCGCTGCGGCGGCACCCTTTCCTCGAGCAGGATGGTGCCGACTTCCTTCAGGGAACCCCATCCGCCGGATGGAATGCCGGGTTCGTGGCTGCTGCCTTCCTTGTCCATTCTGGTCGCCCTCCGTGACGCGCCGTCGAAAACGCGAAGCCGCCAGCATAGGACCGTCGTGCGGAGCCGTCTGTTCGGAAATTCACATGTCAGGGACTGACCATCGCCAGTAAGTCGCTGCGATCGTCCGCGCGCTGGCATTGGGCCGTGGTGCGGTCCCACAGCAGGAACATGCCGTAGGCCCAGTTGGCGACCAGTTCGCCCTCGGAGGCCGGCCTGGCTGCCGCGCCATCCGTCAGGCGCAGGATCTCGGCGCGGGTGAGGGCGGTCAACTGCTCATAGTTCCAGTCGTCCTTCGGCATCATCTTCTGGCGCGCCCGGTAGCGGCGGGCCCGCTCGGCGTCGCTGAGCTTGTCGGCCTTTGGCGGGCGGCCGCGCTTGCGGGCCGTGGCGGCCTCGAGAGCCAGTTCGATGGTGCGTAGGTCTTCCGCTTGTTTCATGGACGTGAGCGCTTGACAGGAAGACCACATTATTCGTGATGCGTTACGTTAAGGCAAGCTGCACTGCGACATTCCGTGACGCGTCACGATCGCGCCACAGTACAAGGCATTCGTGATGCGTTCCTGGAAGCGCGCCGCGGACGAGAATTGGCCGGGCTGCCGGTCCGGATCGGCGCCGACGCCGGTGCTCACGTAGATCATGCCGTCATTCGTCGAGGGATCGAAGACGAACAGCGCATTCAGGCCCCAGGACCAGCCGGGATGGCCGACACCCTTGAAGCCGCCGCCCTCGACCAGGCGGTCGCCGCCGGCATGGCCATCCTTGACGATGCTGGTATCGGTAAATTGCTGGTTGCCCAGTCCCCAGGCGTGGTAGAGGCCGCGATAGCTGCCGCCGTCGCCGTTGGCGCTGCCGTTCGCGCCGCCCGCCTGCAATGTCCACTGTCGGCTGAACATGGCGGCGATCGTCTGCGGCGCCAGGATCTGCTTGCCCTTGAACTGGCCGCGCCGCATCAGCATCAGCATGATCTGCGCCAGGTCGCCGGTCGAGATCCGCAGGCTGCCCTGGGGGCCGAAGATCGTGCCGTTGCCGCCAGCCTTGTAGGCGGCGAGTCCCGGCGGCGCGGCTGGCGCTTCGTTGCCGAAATCGTCGGCCTGGGCGATCCACGGGCCCTGCGGGTCCCAGGCCTCGTCGCCGTCCTTTTCGCGCTTGCGGTACAGGGTCGCGACGTCGTCGATTCTTGCCGGCGCAAAGTCGGCCAGGTAGAAGCCGGCCTTCAGGCCCATCGGATCGAAGATCAGCCCGCGCATCAGGCGGTCGAAACGCTCGCCGGTGGCGGCCTCCATCACGGTAGCGATCAGGCCCCAGTTGAAATTCACGTACTCGAACCAGGCGCCGGGCGCATTCGCGCCGTCCCACATCGCGCCCTTGCCGTAATGGCGGCCGCCCGGCAGCAGGACCTCCTTCAGGTCGACTTCCGGCGCGAACTTGAAGCCGCCCTCGTCGCGCAGCGAGGATGTGTGCGTGAGCAGCATGCGCAGGGTGATGGCCCGGTCCGGGAAATGCGGATTGCGCAGGCGGTAGCCGAGCGTGTCGCCAATGTCCGCATCGAGCTGCAGCTTGCCTTGCTCGACCAGCTTCATCGCGCCCAGCGCCGTCACGAACTTCGAGACCGATGCGACGCGGAACATGGTGTCGTCGTCGATCGGCTGGGCCGGCTTGCCGGCGCCGGCGAGACGCTTGCTGCCGAAGTGCTGGCGGTAGACGATCTCTCCGTGCCGGATCGCGACCACGGACAGGCCCGGGAGCGGCATGGCGGGATCGTTCGCGATGGACTGCAACTGCCGCGTCAGGGCCGCCGCCTGGGGTTCGGGCAAAGGCGCGGCCGGCGCGGAACCGCAGGCAATCGTCAGGGAGGCGGCAAGCATGGCGGCGATTTTGTTGTGACGCATCACGTTAATCAGGAGTCGAAAGGAATCACTTCATCGTCGGGCATCGGCGTGCAACCCGGCCCCAGGGCTTCCCAACCGCGGTGCACGACGATGTGGCGGGTGTCGTGACACAGTTCGATCCTCCGGGCCCGCGGCGCACGGTGGCGGACGAAGTCCTCGATCGACGAGGGCACGCTGACGTGGAGCGCCAGCGCATAGATATCGTCGACCGGGTGGTCGTCCACGTGCAGCAGCGGCACGAACTGGCCGGCGAACATCAGCCAGTGCGACGGCACCTTCACCGGCCCGGCCGTATAACCCTGCTCGCGCAGCCAGGACTGGGCGCGTTCGCGCGCGGCCTGCCGCTCGTGGAGCCCGCCCCAGGCGCTGGCCAGGATCTCGGCCACCCACTGGTTGCAGTTCTGGTAGCGGGTGCCGAAGGCATAGGCATTGGCGCTGTAGCGGCCTGCCAGCAGGGCCAGCGCCAGCGGCTTGTCGCGCGCGGCCTGCTCCAGCCGGGCGCCATTGTCGTCGTCGAGGAAAACCAGCGAGACGTGGCCCTGGCCCGGCGCATCGGCGCCCAGCGCGAAGCCGGCCACGCCCTGGTCGAACAGGCGCGGACGGGATTCGTCGCAGGCGTAGTACAGCTGGCGCACGGTCCAGGCGCCGTCCCGGTCGTCCTTCAGCGCGACGCCGGCATGCGAATACAGCAGCTTGAAGCGGCTCAGGTCCAGGCCCGCACGCGATATCAGCGCGACGCCTTCGCCGGAGTTGTCCAGTTCACGCTTGACGGTGCCGGCGAAGCGCAGCACGCGGTCCTGGTCGGCGGCGCTGACTTCCTTGCCGCGTTCGCAGAACACCGGCATGCCGGCCCAGGCGCCCGCGCTCGCCCCCAGGCTCAACGCGGCCAAGGCCGCAGCCGCGAGGCGGGACAGCATCAGATCGTGACCTGGCGCGAACCCAGTTCGCGGTACCAGTCGTCCTGCAGGGCCAGGAAGAAGGGCTGTTTCGTATCCGCATAGGCGAATTCATAGCCGTACACGCGTTCGTTCACGTGGACGATGGCGCCGGCATCGACGCTGCGTGCGGCCAGGGCGCGGTTCGGCACGTCGAGGGTGAATTCCTGGGACGGTGTTCCGGCGACCGGGCGCAGGGTCAGGCGCGTGGTCTCGGCCTTGGCCGGGGCCTGGGCGACGTCGATCACCTTGTAATCGCCGGCGGCGACGCGGCGGTCGCGGTTCGAGCTGTTGCTGGAGCCACCGATCGAGTCGGAGATGCTGGCGCTGGAGGCCGAGCCGGCGCTGGAGGCGGAGGAGGCGACGCTGTCGGCGTGGGCGGGGATGGCGCAGGCGGCGGCGAGTGCGGCGATGGCGAGAGCGTGGCGTAACGGGGAGCTGGTCATGTCTATTCTGGAATCAGTTTGAATAGCGCATATCGTACATGCATAAGGCCGAGCTGCCCAGCGTGCGGCTCGTCATTTTCGTGACGCATCACGACATGTTGCGCCGGCCTTACGCTTCCGCCGTCACCGTGCCGTCACTGCGCCGTCAACACCGGCGGCACCGCCTTGGCACCCCACCACTTCTTATAGTTGGCGGCATACGCCCCGGACTTGATGTAGTCCGCCACAAACCCGTTCACGAACTTCAGCATCGCCGGATCGCCCTTGGCCATCGCAATCCCGATCGGCGTATTGCCGTACATGGTTGGCAGGGTCTCCAGCTGGTCGTTCTTGCTGGCCAGGTAATCGAGCAGCGAGGAATCCTCGATCCCGGCGTCGACGCGCTTCTGCTGCAGCAGCAGGACGCCGTCCGGGGCGAAGTTGTCGGTGTAGACCGGCACGGCTTGCGGCGCCGATTTGCGCAGGAAGGCGTCGGCCGTGGTGCCGCGGCCGACCACGACGCGCTTGCCGTTCAGGTCCGCCAGTGTCTTGACGTGGGCGCTCTTCTGCGCGATCACGCGCAGGCCGGCCACATTGTAGGGGATCGAAAAGTCCACCACGCGCGCCCGTTGCGGCGTGATCGAGACGTTCGCCACCACCAGGTCGAGCTGCTTCGACATCAGCATCGAGATGCGGGCGTCGCTGGAGACGTCCGAGAAGCGCACCGGTACGCCGAGCTTGGCGGCCAGGGCCTTGGCGACGTCGACGTCGTAGCCGACCGGCTCATTGCCGGCGTTGCGGAAGCCGACCGGCTCGCCGCCCAGCGAGACGCCGATGCGCACGTAGCCGCGCGCCTTGATGTCCTCGATGCGCCCGGCCATGGCGGCGCTTGCGGTCAGCATCAACACCGCGGCGGCGGCACAGCGTGTCAGGATTGGCTGCATGTTCTGTCCTTTCAGGGTTTGAGGGCCGATGCGAGGCGCAGTTCCGGCGCGGCCATGCGTTCGTCCCAATACCAATAGCGTATCTCTTCGTCGCAGCGGTAGTTGACCACCTGGTGATTGCCCCTGGCGTCCATCGCGTGGATGACGACGCCCGCGAGGAAGCCGGTCTTCAGCTCCGACAGTTCCTCCACCGCCAGCTTGACCGCGTCCTCCAGGCTGTGGCCGAGGCGCAGCGCCAGCACGATGCTGCGCGACGTCCCGCAACGCATCGTCATTTCGCCGGTGTGGGTGCAGGCCGCGGCGCCGTAGCGGCTGTCCGCATAGAAGCCCGCGCCGGGAATCGGCGAATCGCCCAGGCGTCCCGGATACTTCCACGCCCAGCCGGAGGTCGAGGTGACGACACCGATATTGTCGCCGGCGTCGCGGCCCAGGAACACCGTGGTGTCGCGCACCCGTTCGGGATCGGTGATGGTATTGCTGAGCGGGACCAGCGGAATGTCGGGGAAAGCCGCCAGCTGTTCCGCCGACATCTCCTTCTGCAGCCGCTCCCACCAGACGCGCTTGCTGTCCGGATGCAGGACCTCGTCGACATCGAAACCGCGCTCGGTGGCGAAGCGGCGCGCCCCGGCGCCGGTCAGCATCACATGCGGCAGGTGCTTCATGACTTCGTGGGCCAGCCTGGAGACGGGCAGGGTGGCCGGCACCGCGCCGACCGCGCCGACGTCGCGCGTGGTGCCGTCCATGACGCCGGCGTCGAACTCCATCTCGCCGATCATGTTCGGCCAGCCGCCGTAGCCGACGCTGCGCACCCTGGCTTCGCGCTCGACTTTGGCGATGCCGCCGACCATCGCATCGATGCTCGCCCCGCCTTGTTTCAACAGCTCGACGGTGGTGTCGAAGCCGGGCCAGGCTTCGGCGTTCGCTAACAGCATTCTCATGATTTGCTCATTTTCGATAAAAATTGGGCGATGCGCGGCTGCGCCAGGCCGCCGTCCTCCGCGAAGAATTGCGCGGCCGGCAGGTCGGCCAGCAGCCGGCCCCGCTCGAGGAACACGATGCGATTGGAGATCTGGCGCGCGAACTCGATTTCGTGGGTCACGAACAGCATCGTGGTGCCGTTCGCCGCCAGTTTCGCGAGGATGGACAGCACTTCGGCCGTCATCTCCGGATCGAGCGCGCTGGTGACTTCGTCCAGCAGCAGGTAGCGCGGCTTCATCGCCAGCGCCCGGCAGATGCCCACGCGCTGGCGCTGTCCGCCGGAGAGCTGGGCCGGATAGGCGTCCGCGCGCTCGAGCAGGCCGACGGAGGCCAGCAGCTCGCGCGCCTCGTCCTCGGCCTGGCGGCGCGGTACTCTCAGGACTTCGATCGGCGCCAGCGTGATGTTCTGCAGCGCCGTCATGTGCGGGTAGAGATTAAACAGCTGGAACACGGTGCCGCAGCAGCGGCGCGCGAGTTGCAGCTGTTTCGGATCGTCGACCCGGTGTCCGTCGACCGAGATCGTGCCGCCATCGAGCTTTTCGAGGCCGTTGATGCAGCGGATCAGCGTCGACTTGCCGGAGCCGCTGGCGCCGAGGATGGACACCACTTCACCCGGCGCGATGCGCAGGTCGACGCCGTCGAGTACCGTGTTGCCGCCGAAGCGCTTGGCCACGCCTTCGATATGAATCACCCTATAAACCCTTCCATTCACTATGCGCGCGCAGGCGTGTCTCCACGCGGGCGCAGGCCTTGGCGATCAGCCTCGCCATCAGGTAGTACAGCAGGCCGATCACGGTCCAGACGATGAAGGGCTTCAAGGTGCGCAGGTTCAGGATCGCGCCCGCCTTGGTCAGGTCGACCACGCCGATCACCGAGATCAACGAGGTCACTTGCAGCTGGTTGACCAGCAGCCCGGTCAGCGGTCCGAGTGCGAAAGCGGCCGCCTGCGGCGCGACGATGCGGCGCAGGATCTGCCAGCGGCTCAAGCCGAACACGCGCGCCGCCTCCAGCTGATCGCGTCCCACCGATTCGATGGCGGACACCGCGATCACATAGATGAAGGCCGCCGTATTCCCGGACAGCGTGATGAGGGCGGCCTGCACCGGCGTCAGCTCCGTCTCCAGCAGGACCGGCAGGCCGAAGAACACCAGGAAGAGCTGCACCAGCACCGGCGAATTCTTCAGCAGCTCGGCAAGCAGGGCGGCCAGCGGCGACAGCAGCGGCGTGCGGTAGTAGCGCAGCATTGCCCAGGCGAGGCCGATCGCCAGGCCGATGGCGGTGGTGGCGGCGAACAGGGCGACCGAAATGCCCAGGCCCTGCAGCAGCAGGACCAGGTCATGCGGGGTGAAACTCGTGTACTGCATCAGCCCTGGCCTCGGTTCAGGCGCCGATGCAGCGCCGCGCTGGAGAGCGATACCAGCCAGGTCATCACCGCATAGATAATGAGAAGAACCGCGTACACCTCGAAAGGCTGGAAGGTGTCGGAGGCGACGATCTTGGCGCTGCCGGTCAGCTCATTCAGGGTGATCGCCGACAGGATCGACGAAGTCAGGACCAGGTTCACGAACACCGATCCGAGCGGACGCACGGAGCTGCGCAGCGCGATGGGCAGCACGATGCGGTGGTAGATGGCGAGCCGGGACAGGCCGCTGACCTGGGCGGCCTCGAGTACGCCCGGCTCGATCGCCAGGATGCCGGAGCGGATCACGTCCGAAGTAAAGGCGCCACCCGCCAGCGACAACGCCAGTACGCCGGTGCCGAAGGCGCTCAGCCGGACGCCGATCTCCGGCAATCCATAGAACAGGAAGAACAGCTGGACGATGAAAGGAACGTTGCGGAAGACGTCGACGTAGACTTCGGCCGCGCGCCGGACGGGCGGCAAGGCTGCGGTGCGCATCAGGGCGGCGACGATGCCGAGCGCCAGGCCGCCGGCCAGGGCCAGCGCGCAGGCGAGGGCGGTCAGCCGTGCGCCGGCTGCGAGGTCGCCAATATACGGTGCCAGTGGTGCAAGATCGAACGTCATCCGGTCGAGTTTCACACAGGCGGCCTTGCATTTCAAGCAAAAGACCGGATCAGGCCAGCAGTTTAGCTCTCAAGGCGGCGACTTTAGTGCGGCTGGTCTGGCGGCGGCTGCCCGAATCGAAGCCGAAGGCCAGCACTTGCGGCGACGCCGCCGGCAGCGGCTCCGAACAGGATGCGTGGACATCGGTCAGCGGCAGCCGGTCGCGCAGCTGCTGCACATTGTCGGCGGAGATACCGGCGCCGGGCATGATGGCGATTCGATTGGCTGCGGCCGCGAAGCAGCGCTGCAAAGCGTCCAGTCCTTCCGGTGCGCTGCGGGCGCCGCCGGAACTCAGGATGCGTTCGAAGCCGAGATCGATGGCCTGGCGGGTGGCCTGCGCCAGGTCCGGACACAGGTCGATGGCCCGGTGCAGTACACAACGCAGGCCGTGGTCGCGGGCGCGGCGCACCAGCGTTTCCAGCGTGGCCTGGTCCAGGCGGCCGTCAGCCATTGACGCGCCCAGCACCACGCCTTGCAGGCCGGCCGCGGCGACGGCGTCGATCTCGTCCAGCATCAGCCGGGTTTCCGCCTCGTCGAAACAGAAGTCGCCGCCGCGCGGACGGATCATGGCGACCACCGGCACCCGGCTGCTCGAGGCGGCACGCAGCAGGCCTTGTGTCGGCGTCAGGCCGCCGATGTCCAGGGCGCTGCACAATTCGATGCGGTCGGCGCCGCCGGCAAGGGCGGCGGCCAGGCCGTGGACGTTGTCGACGCAGACTTCCAGCGTGATCGCCTCAGCCATGCCGGCCTCCGAGCTTTTCCAGGCCCAGCCAGGCCGCGCCGATCAGGCCCGGTTCCGCGCCGGACTGGCCGGGCACGATGATGGGCGTGTCCGTCTTGCGCAGGACGGCGGCGCGTACCGCCCGGTCGAGCCTCGCGATCAGCGGTGCGCTGTTGGCCAGGCCGCCGCCGACCGGCAGGATCGATGCGCCGACGGTATTCACCAGCATGGCCAGCGGCCCGCTCAGCAGCCCGGTCCAGCAGGCGATCGTGCGTTCGGCATCGGCGTCGCCGGCCTGCCAGGCGGCGATGATGCTGCGGCTGTCCAGGGTTTGTCGGTGCAGCGCCAGGTGCAGCCTTTCCAGGCCGCGGGCGCCGCCGACCGTGTCCAGGCAGCCGGTCTGGCCGCAGCCGCAGGGGAAGCGCATGAAATCGGACTGTGCCAGCACCGGACCATGGCCCCATTCGCCGGCAAAACCGCCGGGACCGCCGATCAGGTGGCCGCCGATGACGAGTCCGCCGCCGACGCCCGTGCCCAGGATCAGGCCGAACACATTGGCGTGGCCGCGGCCGGCGCCGGCCTGGGCTTCCGCCAGGGCGAAGCTGTCGGCGTCGTTGATGATCCAGACGGGCAGGCCGAGGGCGGCGGACAGGTCGGCAGCCAAGGTGCGGCCGTCGATGCAGGGGATGTTCGCGCACTTGATACGGCCGTCAGCCGGATCGATGACGCCGGCAATCGAGATGGCGACGCCGCGCGAGGGGCCGCTGGAATCGATCAAGGCCCGCACGGCGGCGCTGAAGGCGGCGAAGTCGTGGGCGGGCGTCGGGACGCGCTGGAGTTCGCCGATTTGGCCGTCGGCGCTGGCGGCCGCGCACTTGATGGCGCTGCCGCCGATATCGAAACAGGTAATCATGGCGGGAATGATAAGGGGAAATCATCTGATAGAGTGCCAATTCTTGCCATAAACATTAGAGACTTGAATGACGTATCAGCAGCTTTGGGTGGAACCGGTAGGCGATCTCGTACTGGCGCGCGTGCGCGGACGATGCGACGAGGACGTTTTGAAGGAGTGCCAGCGCCGCGTGTTGGAACTCGTGAAGGACACGCGCCAGGTCAAGGTCTTGTACGACGCGCTGGAAATGGAAGATCCGACGGTCGACATGGCGCTGTGCCAGGACAGGATGGACGCCGAAGCACACGAACAGCTGGGGCCGGTCGTGCTGCGCAGGGCGGTCCTGGTGCCGAATACGCGGATCGCGTATCTGGCGCGGATTGCGTTTGGACAATTCGGCGAGGGTGCGTACCGGGTTTTCTATAACGATATGGCCAAGGCGATCTTGTGGCTGGAGGAAAACCCGAATCGCGCATAATCTATATTATGTCAAATACGATATTCGTAAAGCCGCCCCGCAAGGGGCAGCACAGCCTCAAACAATGCTCTTCCCGTTTGCCGACCGGATGATCTCGTCATGCCGTTCGTTATCCGTCTTGTGCAGATAAGCCGCCGTGGTGGCGATATTCGCGTGCCCCGCCGTGTCCTGCAGGGTCTTCAACTGCACCCCATTGTTCGCATGGTTGGTCAGCATGCTGTGCCGTAGCCAGTGCGCCGAGGCCTGGCGCAAGGTCGCGGCCGTATCCTGGTCGCCTTTCGCATCGGCGGCGCGCGCGGCGTCCGCGAAAACGGCCTTGATCGCTTCCGACGCCGCTTCGTCCGTGATGCGCGCCGGTTCGCGTGAACGGCTCGACAGCACGAGCGGCGTGCGATCGGTGCGGCTGGTCTGCGGCAGGAGTTCGAAAGCCTGCCGGTAGGCCTGGTAGGCGTCGAGCATGTCCGGCGGCACCGGCAGGCGGCGCGGCTTGTTGCCCTTGCCGAGGACGTCCAGCCACCAGCGGCCGTTGCCTTCGGTGTAGATCGAGCCCATCGAGGCGCTGACGATCTCGTTCAGGCGGGCGCCCGTGTGGGC
>Ga0308169_10002013_pt1 | contig 22037 bp, 35 predicted proteins | sample PhyBR1_2_FD_202139 | JGI IMG/M metagenome (GOLD analysis project Ga0308169, IMG submission 202139) | Phyllosphere microbial communities from UC Gill Tract Community Farm, Albany, California, United States - DLSLSB.R1 | ecosystem: Host-associated > Plants > Phyllosphere > Unclassified | place...
GTACTGCCACTGCTGTTGGTTCCCGTAGTATCCGTTCGAAGTCATTATAGTTGTCGGTGGTGCTGGGAGTGCTCGGGGAAACGGAGTTGATGACGGCGAGGAGTGTTCGAGGCGTGTGACGACGGTGAGGAAGGATAGGGGTGAGTAAGAAAGGAGTGATCACCTTGCCAAGTCCTTTAAATGCATGCGTCCCCTCGCCCTTGTTCTCACAGACTGGTAGGTGTCGCATATAGGGGCGAGACGGGCATCAGCCGTGCTTTGTGATCATGTGCCGTGTTTCAAGTTGCGCATCGCCTCTGGGCGAGAATAACGCACTTCAGGCCCGCACTTGCCGCACTTTACGACGAACCGCCTCCACGTGCGTCCATGTATGTACTATTATCGAGCAATGCATGGCGTAAGACGTATCAGTCCCTATCTGGCGTTCTCTCGCTCTCCGCCCATCTCTAACCCTGCGCTCTGGCCCGAACAGGACTACGGAACCACCTTGCCCACAATGTTGTACCTCTGCCCGTAAGCTCGGTACCACTCAAGGAGCCTTGCAGATCCCCCTCAAGCGAAAGACATCTGGCCGCGGCCTGCTCGTACCTTTTCGAAGAAGCTCTCCCACTGATCCAGCGTCTTCCTCTGCCCGTCATTGAGCCCTGAGTAATCCGGCACCGCGTCCTTCGGGTCCAACGACGACATCCCTGCCCGTCAGCGCCGCCGCTTCGGGGATAGCCGCACTCACCCAGTCCCTTGCTCGCGTCCTTGCCGGCAAAGACGTTGTAGCCCGTGCCCCTGCCGTACATGTCCTTCTTGTGCGACACGTCAAACACCCTTCCCTTAATAGCGACATAGATCGGCTTCGACGGGTCTGAGCCGTCGTACTTGGCCAGCTCCGAGACGGAGATCGGGTCGTCCTGTCATTAGCGCGCACCTCGCGGAGTCCGACGATCCGGCTCACCTTGGGCAAGGCGAGGTTTGCAGATGGCGGGGACATGACCGACGCGCCCTGCCATCAGCATACTCGGTGTCCAGCTTTGAGCCCACGTACCGCCTGCGCGACCTTTGCCTGGGTGCCCTCTGCTTGAGTCGCCTGCGCGACCTCCTTGGCCTGTTCGGACATCTGGCCGGCGGACGGGATTGTAGTGGGATTTCGCTTTGCGTAGACGGCTGCGGTGATTCCTAGTGCGCCAGCAATGAGTACCGGTGTGGATGTGAGCGTGTCTAGCCAGGTCATCAAGCGTTTGGAAAGGGGTCGAATATGTTGATTGCGGGGGGATGTGGTGGCCAGTGGAATAGAAGCCTTGGCCGGTGGAGGTGGTGTGCTTGCTCCGCGCGAGTCGTCGTCACCACCACCAGACTTCTGCCCGAATGTGGCACTTGACAGGTTTGTTCCATGTGGCGCATGGGTCTTGAGTGGTCAGTCGCTCATGCCTGCGGCCTCATCCATAGCATGCCTAGACTTGCAGAACGGACGAGCCTACCGGCTACAACACAGACTTTACAAGCGCAGAGTCTCTGGGTGACCACGCAATCGTGCTTCCTGTCCGCTGTTCCGGCTTTATGGGATGGGATTACCTTGTTTCCGGCTATCGCACATGCGCTGTGAGCGTCTCGCGTAATGCTCGGGTGCGAGAGACCATCAAACGCTGTCGACATGGACAGACGAGCACCAAAAGAAGCACTTCGGCGCCGCTTCTTCCGAGCTTGTGGGGGCCAGACTCTTGCCGGGCGGTCCTCAACCAAAGACGGAGTGAGGGACTCTTCTGGCACTCACCGCATGCTGCGAGGGTTTTGCCCTCCAAAATCCCGGACAAGCCAAAGACCAGCAGCCTGGCGCCACAATGTGATGTTACATCCACAGGAGACACGTCGCCCGCGTTATAAAATGCTCGACATAACTTCGCCTTGTCGTCAACAGTGAATGACGCCATAGCCTTCCATTGACGCCGAGCCTAAAAGATAGCATTAGCCTTCCCACTCACGCTCCCTCTGGTCCCCTTAGTCTCACCCTGGGAAGTGTACTGGCTCCACGAGGAGAAAGGACGGGTGGTCATCAACTCTCAGAGCATTCTAGTGCTTCACTGCGTGGCCATGACGATACAGACCTCATTCAAGCGGTTGTTTTTACTGCGTTCCTCATAATACCCTCTCATACCCCGTTACCTTTCCATCCGTCGGGCAGTCATCGCTTCACTGTTGATCTTGGAACGTATGAGCAATGTCCGTCTTTCATCCTGCTACCAAAACGTTTTTCAGCTTTCTGCACTTCCCTCAGCCTTCTGACCGCTTTGACGATGAGGTCCTAGAAGACATAGCCTGGGAGGCGACGAACGACGATATTGAACGCTTAGAACAAGAACAGGAGTGCACGGTGCCGGACGTAGCACTGGCGTATTACCATGACATACATCAAAGCATGCGTCATTTGCTGACGAGCGAAGATTACAGCACAAGGTTCACCTCTGGAGCGCACGATGGGGCATCCCTCCGCGCAAAGGGAGAATACGCATCTCTGTTCAAATCTGCCGAAAACTGGTTCAACTCGTCAGAGGCATCACAGGATGAGAGGTTGTGCCGCGGGTCGCCTGACACCCTTGTCGCCATCGAGCGGACTACCCATCTTCTGAAGGCTCATAGCGGGCTCGAGGCCCTATGCTGTAGGTTCTATACTGCACAGACGTCATATCAACGCCTGATGGAAGACTTAGGCTGGCTTAACCCAGACCCTGTGAACCTCCTCACCTTCGTTCGGAATCGATAACTCGAGCGGAGACAGCACTCAGCGGGCTCGAGTCTTTCGATCGCCAGAACCCTCAAGAAGTGCAGACTCTCAATTGGTCCCGAATCCCGACCAGTAGCCGACAACACGCTCAAGCGGCAGAGATGTACGAAAGTGAGGCGGGGGTCTCGAACACCGTCGTGGCGTCACCCCCCTCCGCGCTCGACGTTTGTTACGCGCGGGCCGTGAAAGGCATACGTTCGATCTGGACCGACCTGGTGTGGAAAAAGGAAGGATCCCTTGTGCGTGTTCAGGAAGTCATCAGACGACTGAACGAAGACATACACGAACATACACGTCTGGCCTCTCTCAACGCTGAATGAACGGGATAGCTAGCAGCAGCATTCATGTTATCACGCGACGGTGACATTCTTTTTTTTTCGATTAGGAGACCGTTTTTGATTTTGTGCAGATCACAGATTCCAAGGGAGACAGTAGCGATATCGGGTTGCTGTACATATGGAGATGGCTATGTTGCCGACCCCGCAACCAATCTTTGATGGGAGTTGGGCGTCGTGTCTGGGTACATATCCCAAAGAGGGTCTCACGGATACTGCCTCCCTGGTCTGAGATGCCCAGCTGTTCCAATAAGCTCATCTGGCTACATGACCATCTTCGCATTGCCCTGCTTAAGACGGTGTCCACAGGCCTGTCCGGCCCGCCCTCGTCCTGCAAAGACACATCGCTTATTCTCCTCGGGTACACGAGAGGGGGGCCCTCCTCTTACCTGGGAAGCGTGACTTGTTGGCACGTGGGTCCTTCGTCGAAAGCACCGCAGAGGTGCAAACAAGGGGGCCATAGAAGGGCCATGCCGCAGCGAGTTCTCAAACTGCTCTCCCCCTGTACCTCAACCTGATCTTGGTCAACCCGCTTGTCTTTAAAGTGAGTCTTGGCATTTGGCACTGAGTCCGGCTCCGCCAGCGATTTTGTCCATTCTCCAGGCACAGAGCGTCTGACCCGGTCCCAGCACTATTCATCACAGGCAACCGAGTCCTCCCCCAGCTTCAGCGGACCACATGGCTTGCAGAGCACGTACCACATCGTTGTACCTCTCACACGAGTCGACCATGACTGGTTATCGACCTATTCCAATGCGGGTGACCAACGTTGACGATATTCCAGTTGTACACGCAACAACCTTTTCTTGCCGCATAGTGCACTGCGTCCCAAGTCTGTTCACTACTGGGGGCTCGGAGGCCTTCATGGAAGCCAGACGGTAAATGCTACATGCACCGCTGCAACGTCATACAACAGCAGCCTCGACTCGTACAGCTCCTAGAGGACCTATCCGCGAACAAGGGACATACACGCGACTACAAATGGTCCTCCGCCGCCCTCGCTTCTTCCCCTCCGCAACCGGCTACTTCACGGCCCGCACATTCCGTTGTGTTCGCGCCTCATCATCGGGCGGAGCGACAAATGGCTGCTCTACGCGACCAGACTGACCGGCGCTGTGGACAGGTTCGAGACAGCCTTCGGCGCCGCGATCTCCACCGATATTGTCGGTATCCCATTCGGCTGCGTATCCTGAGCGCCAAATGCCGTTTTTGTCGGTCCAGTCACCGACGGGATGTTTGTCGACGATGTGGGGTCAATCGACTCCATCGAGACATCCCCATCCCCGTTCGCCTCGCCCTGCACATGGCCGGCCGCCTCGGCCTCCAGCCTCGTTTTCTCTGTTTCCACTTTCGCCGCTTTATCCTTCCGCCAGCTAGCCCTGGCCTCCTGCACAAGCTTGAGCTTGTTCGCCCGTGCTGGAGGGACAGGTGCTCCTGCTCTGCGGATGTATTTGGCCTGATCGAGCCGTATTGCATCCGATGAAAAGCCCGGGATCGCACGTGACTCAATCATCTCTGACCGTCAGCCCAGCCCCCCGAAAATTGGGAAAGGCGCACCGTAGGCAAGCTGGATATCTTTTCGGTCGACTGCATCGCCCTTCCGATGTTTCGCGAGCATACAGCTAAGGTTGGAGACGAGCTCGATATGCTCATCCGCAATCTGCAGCATCGTCTGCTGTCAGCTACGCTGAGCTTCATCGTCACACTCACCATCTCGACATCGGGATCCACTTCAAGCATGTCATCCACTGTCCTGGCCAGCTCCGAGATCTTGCGCTTCTTCTGTCCGGGCAGACCGCTCCCTTCCTCGGCCTTCTTCTTGTCGCCAGCGATCATCCCCTCCGCATCTTCCGCCATCGCGCTGAACCCCTCCGGCATCTGCTCCAGCACGACATCTCCTATGACTCGGCTAACGCCAAAGCCCGACGACAACGTCGACCGGCCGAGCTGTTTGAGCGGGCGTCGGAAATCTGAAAGCTTCGCTCGCAGTTGCGCATCCGTCTCTTCAGTCGGCGCCCATGTGACTTTGGCCAAGAGCGATCCCGATCGATCAAGTTGCGGGACGATCTGGTCGGACGTCTGACGGATTGCACCGGGATGTATGGACTCGGCCGCCGGCGGGGCCTTCATCTGCTGGAGAAGCATGAACGGCTTGATCTCCTGCCCGCCCTGTGCGCGGCCACCAGCGGCATTGACAGGTATGCCCTGGCTGATCATTCGCTGGACAGCGGCATCTCGGGGGTTTTGTTGCGGAACAGGAGGTCGCATTGGCGGTGTGCCGGCCGCAGGCGAGCCAGCCTGTTGCGGCTGCTGCTGTTGCTGAACGATGTTCCGTTGCTTGTTGACGGGGATATGGAGGTTGGACATGTTGCCGCCGGCGAAATTACCGCCGTTGCCGTTGACCGCTTGCGCGGGCCGGATGTTCGGGCTACCCGCCTGATTTTGGTTCTGGGCTCGTGCGACCTGAGCGAGCTGGGCATTCGAGCCGTTGATCTGGTTGTTCGTGCTATTCTTGATCAAGTCCCAGAACTGGCGCTCTCGCGGGTGCTGAGGTCAGCCCAAACGAGTTTGTGGGTATCCCGGGACTCACCTGCTGCAGATAGGCCTCTCGTTGCCCCTCGCTCATCGACTGCAGCTTCACCATCGTTTGCTGAACCTGGTTCATAGCCACCCGTTGTCCGCCGCCAGCCTGGCCCGGCTGTGGTGGCGCGTTCGGCCGAGGCGAGCCGTAGTTGGGTGTCCCGGCCTGCTGTTGCTGTTCCATAAGGTGCTGCTGCTGCTGCATCGGTTGACCCGCCACCATCTGCTGTTGTTCCCGATTGGCCGCCGCTGCCGCCATAAGCTGCTGTCTCGCCTGCTGCGCCGTGGCCGAGGCTAGTTGTTGCGCCTGAGCCGGGTTCGGCGGTCGCATCGCCGGTTGTTGCTGCTGTTGCTGCTGCTGAGACGCCGCGAGCTGGCGGAACTGCATCTGCTGCATTTGTTGAGCGGCGAGCTGTTGCTGTTGTTGTTGTTGCTGCTGCTGCTGCTGTTGTTGGTTTGGGATGAAGCCCTGCGGGAAGGCCTGCATCCCCATCGCCTGCTGTTGAGCCTGCAGCTGCGCGAGCTGTTGTTGTGGCGTAGGCATCGACATCTGCTGGGACATCTGCGTTGGCTGTTGGTGGCCGATGGGGTTCTGCAGATTGTTCTGGATGACGGCGTTGGCTTCTCGGGCGGAGATTTGGGACAGGTGCGCTCGACCCGCTTCCGAGCTCATGAGCGTGTCGAACTGGGATCAGCGATGGAGTGGAGGTGAACACTCACGAGCTTCTCCTGCTCCGCCGCCAGTCTGCCTTGTCGCTTCAGCTCAAGGAGCTTGGGGAAGTTGTCCATGAGGATCTTCGTCTGATCGCGGATGGCCGGATTCGTGGTGGGGACGGGAGTCGATGTCTGCCGAGGGGGATTACTTGGCGATCGGCCGATGCTCGTATGCGGCGAGCCGACCATCGCGGGGTTAGGAGGCGAGTGTCCAGCGACGTTCGGATGCTGAGGCGGCATCATGGTCCCGTTCTGCTGTTGCTGCTGCTGGTTCGCGATGACCTGCTGAGCCTGCGCCTGGATCTGTTGCTTTTGTTGTTGTTGCATCCGCTGCGTCTTCTGCATCATGTCGGTGAGATGGGCCTGCTGCTGATGTTGCTGCTGTAATCGCATCTGCTCCTGATACGCCTGCGATGTCAGCTGATACACCCGTCTGCGGATGTGGGTGAAGTTTGGATCATGGACATCAGGAGGCAAGCTCACCTGTTGTTGGCCCGGGTTCATCTGCTGCTGCTGCTGCCCCTGCGGCATCTGTCCCATCCTCGGACTCTGTCCCATCTGCCCTCCGCCCGGCGGCCCTGCCTGCATATGCTGCTGCTGCTGCGCCATGTTCACTGGCATGTTCCCCCCATTGGGTGCAGCCTGTGGTGGCGCCAGGGGCCGAGCTGGACCTCCATTTCCCGTTGCTCCATCTACCGGTATCGGCTGTTGAGCGGTCCCATTCGCGGCAGCATTCGCCTGCGCAGCTTTGATCTGCTCCTGCCGCTTGAAGTAGTGCGAGAGCTTGGTGCGGATGACTGCCGCGCGACGATCCTCGGGAAGCTGTTTTTCGACGTCGTTCAAGAGGTTGAACTTGGACGCGATCTCGTCGAGGCTAGCCGGCGAGACTTGCTTCAGATTCGGATTGGCGCTCATGTCGAGATCCGGGGAGGAGAGCAGAGAGACAGGAGACTTCCGTCCTCTTTTGGGAGGGCGGATGGATGGTGTGTTGCGGATGGATGCGAGATGTGGAAAGATGGATGAGGAAGGGACGGTTGCACAAAGGACAAAGTGCCAGTTTGAACCGGGAGAATCACTCCGGTAGACGATTGCAACACATGTTCATATGTCCTGTGCATGCTTCACAGAACGGTTGGCTGTAGTTCACGAATGGACTTATGCACAAGGTGAGAGGGTGTCGTTGATGGGTATATGCATGGTCGTCATATGGATGGATTGCTCGATTATGGTGTACATTCTGTGCTCCTCTCCGCGAGCACTCTAGGTCCTGGCCTCTCCCGCCTTCCACGCGCTCCTTACAGCACTCTTGAAGGGTCATCTCGAGCTTTGCTTCCCTCCGCGAAGCGGACTATGGCGTGGTTGCTCGCGGATGGAACCACCTATATGTCCTCAAGTGCCGAGATGTAAAGGACTGCTCGTCAGCCGCCATCTGGAGGCCAACGACCCTCCCGAAGCGCCCCCTAATCATGTAAACACCTCGTCTTCTGCGCACGCGCTTTATGACTCCCCTCTGATTCTCCGCACGCGAGAGCAATCACCAAGGCAGAATGCGAGCTGACGAGGCGAGCACCGGAGAGCTGAACGCGAGACAAGGATTGCCCATCAGGCCCAGTCCTGTGTGACTCACCGTTGTTGCCTCGCAGGAAGCAGTCTCCGTACCTGCCCGTGATCTTCCCGCCGGCCCATTCTTCCGTGTCCTCCAATGCGACGTTCATGTACCCGTCCAGACAAGTGAGAAGACCTGTTAGTGAGCTATGCTGGATCGCATACTCGCAGCGGCGCGCCCGCTTCTCCATCACATCCCGGTTCCCTGAGATTCCCGTGTTCTCTGTCGGCGTTTCCAGACCAACGCTCGATCGCCCATGCGGATTCATCAGGTCGACAGGAGGAAGTTGGACGTACCATGGTAGTCAACACCGCTCCCTATCCGGACCTTGACCCGCTTTCCAACGATGTTCTTCAGAAACTCGGAAGGGGATCCAGCTGCCGGGGCCTGTGCCTCTGGTTCAGGTGATTGCGAGTCCATCTTGTAGAATGAGTGGACTGAAAGTGACCTGCTAGCGAAGTTAAGTAGGAGCAAGCGACAAGACGAGCCAAGATGGGCGGTCGATATATGTGGAGGGGTCGTTTAAGTTTGCGCGTATCAGCTCGCCTGTTTCAGCTGCCTTGTCCTATTTTTCGACTAGGTTGCCGTAGATCACTGCTTTCTCTTGCATACCTCTCTACCTACCCCTGCTCGTCCCTTCATTCCGGCCGACTGGTAGACATACAGAGACGCGTGAGTCTGTTCACCCTCGGATCGACTCAAATCACGTTCACCATATATACACGGCCGCTTCTTGGCGGCGTCAGGTCAACCACCACTTTCACCCGACTTTTCCAAAGGACATTACATTCGTCTTCGATAACGCCCAACATGGCCGCGCAGATCCAACATGATGCTCCCGCCGGCTCCGTCGTCGTCATGGAGAAGGTCAGCCCCAACCTCTCGCCATTGCTGCTATGAGCTGACAACAGACGGACAAGCGAGACTACCTGATCAACCTGGAGAAGTCGGCTCAGACCGCCTGGTCCAGCTCCGAGGCGTTCCAGGTCGACCCCCCCGCTCTCCCCTCCGACTACTCGTCATACGCCGACTTCTTCGCGAAGAACGGATCCATGGACGAGATCAAGAAGCAACATCCCAAGTGGTTCGGCACGTTCCCGTATGCGTACATGAACGGAAGTCTGCACTTGGGACATGCGTTCACCATCTCCAAGGTGGAGTTTGCGGCGGGTTTCGAGCGGATGCGGGGGAAGAAAGTTCTCTTCCCGGTCGGCTACCACGCCACGGGAATGCCCATCAAGGTGAGCTCAAGGCCACGACAGGAGGACGGGAGGGAATTCCGGATGAGCTGACTCCAGACCGCGGCGGACAAGCTGGTGCGAGAGATGGAGATGTTTGGCGAGGACTTCTCGGGGTACTCTGAGGACGGCCCGGAAGCCGCCACTGCCGAGCCCGCCGTCCCCACGCCGACTCCCGCCAAGTCGCTCGAGTCGACAGACCCGTCCAAGGGAAAGAAGGGCAAGCTCAATGCAAAGTCCACCGGCCTGACGTATCAATTCCAAATCCTCGAGCTCATCGGCGTTCCCCGTGCCGAGATCAAGAAGTTCGCAGACCCACTCCACTGGCTCGAGTTCTTCCCGCCCATCGCCAAGGCCGACCTTACCGGTATGGGCGCGCGAGTTGACTGGCGAAGGCAATTCCTCACAAGTACGCAAATGCCCATACCCTCAAAATACAAGATAGAGCTGACCACCCCCGTAGCCGATGCGAACCCGTACTACGACTCATTTGTTCGATGGCAGATGAACAAGCTGCACCAGCAGGGCAAGATCAAGTTCGGCGAGAGGTACACTATCTACTCGCCCAAGGACGGCCAGCCGTGCATGGACCACGATCGACAGAGCGGAGAGGCCGTCAACCCGCAGGAGTACACGGCTGTCAAGATGGAGGTTCTCTCGTGGGGCGAGGGCGTGTCGAGCGAGGTCAAGCAGGCCGTGGGCGGAAAGAAGGTCTGGATGGTCGCCGCGACTCTGCGACCTGAGACGATGTGAGCCGGATTTAGGTTGTGATGTGCCTCATGGAGCTAACGAGCAGGTACGGCCAGACGAACTGCTTCGTTGGCCCTACCCTCAAATACGCGCTGTTCGAGTCTGGCGACAACGAGCTGTTCCTCATCACCGAGCGATCGGCCCGAAACATGGCTTTCCAGGGAACGTTCACCGGCCGAGAACGAGGATACCTCAACAAGGTTGCCGACGTCGTTGGTGCTGACCTTGTCGGAACGAAGGTCCGACCGCCGATGGGTCTGGTCCCGGAGGTTTACGTCCTCCCGATGGAGGGTGTCCTCGCTACCAAGGTGAGCTGACGAAAGCTCGCGGATCGCTCAGCTGACGCATAGGGTACCGGTGTCGTCACGTCCGTCCCGTCTGACTCGCCCGACGACTATCGAACGCTCATGGACCTGCGCAAGAAGCCGGAGATGTACAAGATCCAGCCCGAGTGGGCGGCCATCGACCCCATCCCTGTTCTCTCGACGCCCAAGTACGGCGACATGGCTGCCGAGGTGCTCTGTACGGAGCTCAAGATCCAGTCACAACGGGACAAGGTGCAGCTTGCCGAGGCGAAGGACCTCGCGTACAAGGAGGGCTTCTACAACGGAAAGATGACTGTTGGAGATTTCAAGGGCGAGCCTGTGGCCGATGCCAAGCCCAAGGTGAGGCAGCAGATGATCGACCTCGGCCTCGCTATGCCGTACGCCGAGCCAGAGAGCGAGGTCATCTCGCGAAGTGCGGACGTGTGTGTCGTTGCGCTCGTGGACCAGTGGTACCTCGACTACGGAGAGGAGGAGTGGAAGGGCGTGGCTAAGAAGTAAGCGGCAGGACGTCAAGGCAAGGGAAAGAGCTGATCGCAGGCTGCTCAACCAGATGAACACTTACCTTCCGGAGACGAGAAACGCCTTCGACGCCGTCCTGGACTGGCTGAACCAGTGGGCCTGTGCTCGATCGTACGGTCTCGGCTCCAAGCTGCCGTGGGATCCTCAATTCCTCGTCGAGTCGCTCTCGGACTCGACCATCTATATGTCGTACTACACCGTCGCGAACTTGCTCCACCAAGACCGATGGGGCACAACGCCCGGACCGCTCGGTATCACCGCCGACCAGATGACCGACGAGATGTGGGAGTACGTCCTCTGCTCAGGCGCCTACCCCGCCGGCTCTCCCGTCTCCGAGGAGAAGGCCGCCCAGCTCAAGTACTCGTTCCAGTACTTCTACCCGATGGACGTCCGATCGTCGGGCAAGGACCTCATCCCGAACCACCTTACCTTCTGTATTTACATCCACGCCGCAATCTTCCCGGAGCACCACTGGCCCAGGGCCTTCCGGACCAACGGGCACTTGATGCTCAACGGAAAGAAGATGTCCAAGTCGACGGGCAACTTTTTGACCATGAACGACGCCACGAAGAAGTACGGAGCGGATGCCATGCGACTTTCGCTGGCGGATGCGGGTGACGAGATCACCGATGCGAAGTAAGTAGCGCGTGTCTGGCTGTGCGTGGATCAGCCGCTGACGACAGCTTCGAGGAGACGGTCGCGAACGCTGCTATCCTCCGACTCCACACGGCCGCGCTCTGGGCCGAGGAGATGAAGGCTGCCAAGGCGGACCTGCGAACGGGCGAGTTCAACGAGTTTGACCGTGGCTTCATCGCCGACATGGACGCGCTCTGCGAGGTCACTTACGAGGCCTTCGACAGGATGGAGTTCAAGGAAGCGCTCAAGCGCGGTCTGTACGACTTTGAAATCGCTCGAAACTGGTACCGAGCGGTCTCGAACCCCGAGAACGGCGGTGCCGGGATGCACCACGACCTCGTGTTCGATTACATCCGCCGCTCGGCCCTGCTCATCGCGCCGTTCACCCCGCACTACTCGGAGCACATCTACCAGAACATTGTCGGCGAGAAGGGCTCGATCCAGACCGCCGCTTTCCCGCGAGCATCCGCGCAGCCCAACCCCGCCGTCATTGCCCAGCTCGAGTACATGCGCGGCGTGGTAGACTCCATCCGAAGCGCCGAGGCGCTCCTCACGCGGAAGAAGGGCAAAGGAAAGGCTGCCGGCGCGTACGACCCGGCCCTTCCCAAGTCCGCGCGAGTCTTCGTCGCGAAAGACTTCCCCGAGTGGCAGAACAAGTGCGTGGAGATCATCAAGACGGTGTGGGACGAGGAGACCCGTAAAGTCGACGACGCGAAGTTGAAGGATGAGCTGGTCAAGGCTGGTCTGATCAAGGACAAGAAGGCGATGCCGTTCGTCCAGACCTTCAAGGTGGGTTTCGGGCTAGTCTGGTATGAGAGCGTGGAGACTGACGGTGCAGCGACAGCTCATCGAGCTAGGCCGCAAGGCGTTCGACCGGTCGCTGCCCTTCTCCGAGTACGACGCCATCTCCCTCCTGCGCCCGTACATCAAGTCGTCGCTCAAGTTCGAGAACCTCGATGTCGTCAGCGTGTCGGACGCGCTCGAGACGATCGCGAAGAACGGAGAGGGAGAAGGATGGGACAAGCTCAAGGTGGAGACGGCGGAGCCCGGAGCGCCCGCTGTGCAGTTCTGGAATGTGTAAGGCGGCGTCGTAGGCAGATACATTATATGCATTGGTAGAGACGAAGACGACTCTCGTCCATGCGTGAACGACGGGGACATGGCCGACTCCGACGACGATGAAAGATGGCGCGGTAAGTGGGTCCGCTAGTACTTGCAGTGGCCCATCCACCGAGGGAAAGCCACCACGTCCCGCACGTTGCCCATGCCCGTCACCCAGCTGAGCCACCGCTCCCACCCCATCCCCCACCCGCCATGCGGGACCGACCCGAACCGGCGGAGGTCGAGGTACCACTCGTAATCCTCTTCCTTCAGGCCTGCCTTCTTCACCGCTGCGAGCATGTGGTCCAGCCTGTGTTCCCGCAGCGATCCGCCGATGAGCTCGCCCAGGCCAGGGACGAGCAGGTCGAAGCACGCCACGGTCGGCTCCGGCGTTCGCGTCGAAGGATGCTCCGAGGCGGCAGTCGCATCCGACGGGAGCATGTAGAACGGCTTGAGCGACGCCGGATAATGCGTGACAAAGACGGGTCCGTCGAAATGCCTCGCGAGGAACTTCTCATGCTCCGTTGACAGCCCCACTCCCCACTCCGGGCGTATACCGAACCGCTCCGTCTCTGCGTGTCGGCCAAGCAGGCTCACCGCGTCGGTATACATCAGACGGGTGAACGGTCGCTCCGCGGCCCTGACCAGCTGTTCGCTCGCGCCCATTGCACCGCGGGCGGTACTTGGCCCAACCTCGCCCTCCGGGACCTGCGCGACGGCTATAGCCGCGAGATCTCTCCGGATCCGTTCCGACCGCGGACTGGTTCCGGCGACGATACGACCAAGAGCACTGCGTATACCGTCCTCGACGATATCGAGCAGCCCGTCCAGTGTATCCACGACAACTTCACCCTCGAGCATGTAGAATTCCGCGAGATGGCGCGAGGTCATACTCCGCTCAGAGCGGAATGCGGGCGAGAGGGTATAGGTCCGCGAGAGAGCGTGTGTAGGCGCTTCGAGGTGGAGCTGGGACGAGACGGTCAGGTTCACAGGCTGCGGAAAGAATGTCGAGGCAGCAGCTGTGGACGATGAGCTGGGCGCGGGGAACGAGGGGTTTTGCAATCGGAAGACTTCGCCGGCGCCTTCGCAGTCTGATGACGTGAGGATCGGGGTGTGGATATGCGTAAAGTCGTTGTCCTGGGTGTGAGCCACATCGCATGTATGGAATTAGCCAATGCGTGCAGCCCGTACGAGGACACGGCGCCCGGCGGGACGCACCTCGAACCAGTCGTGCCAGTCGCGCATGAGCGCATCCCGGACGCGCATCGTAGCGGCCGTGAGGGTCGTCTTGAAGCGCAAGTGGGCTTGCTCCCTCAGCACATGCTCCGGCAGGTGCTTCTTCTGGATGGGATAAGTCTGCTCCGTCAGCACGAATACAGGATTAGAGCGCCGTCCCGCACCTCGGGATCGCATCCGCCCAGCACCTTGCAATCCTTGACGACCAACTCGATAGCCTGTCCCTTGCCCCTCGAAGCTTTGAGCTCGCCCTCCAGGGAGAGGCTCATTCCGGGCGTGATGCTGCGAGTCAGACGACAGCGCTTGCTAGGGCTCTGGACGCCGCTCACTGCTCAGAGATGTTTTGCCCTTTAAAGACCGCTTGGAGTACCTCGCTGGTCGATCCGTCCGCTATCGCCGCGAACGAGACGTTCTTGTGCGCCCGGACCGACTTGACCCAGCCTTTGACCCGCACTACCTCGTCGCTCACATCGGACTTGGTATCAACAGGCGCATTCGCCGAGTAATTGGAGCTCGAGGAGACCGGAGTTAGGCTTGAGGCATAGGTCGTCGCAGTGGGATTAGTTGACGAGGTCGAGGTCGGCGCTGACGGTCCAGCTGCATTTCGAGCGAGAATTGCGCGGATGGTAGGCGGCAGGGAAGAGAGTAGGGGCGGACACGGCCGCATGGTGTGCTCCTACAAGCTCGTTTGGCAAAGTACGGAGACGAGGGAGGAGCTGAATGATCTGTAAATACAAGGTCGATTGGACGCCGAAAAAGTCGAGCAGCTTGGTTATCTCGGGTCAATGCACGCCGATTCTCCCGTTGACTGGCTGGAACATCTGCCGGCGTCCCAAACACCGCGATGTACGATGAGATGCATTTGTATGGGAAGTATATACAGACGGCGATTCTGATCGATACTCGCGAGACGTCGCTGCACAGTACGCATCCTTCCTATCATTCTTCACTGGCTCTTCTCATGGCGAATGATGCCTGACCATTCTACCCTTTCGAACCCCTCCGCGTTGGCTGTAAGACTTCTTCCCCATTGTGCTACACACGCTCATTGGTCCTCGGCGTTCTCTCCCTCCGCAGCGCGCTTCGCAGCTTTCCTCTTGGCGGCCTCGACAGCCTCCTCAGCTTCCTTCTGGTTGTCGATCCAGCGGAACGTCGTTGGCGGGTAAGTAGTTTGCGACGCGGCGTCGGCATCCGCGAACCAGAATACCAGTCCGGGCGCGCTACCCGTCAGCTCGTGGACAAGAACCGGCTTGGAGAGCTTACGCAGGGCGGACGCGCGAACATGGCAGACCAGCCTCGGGCTCGTCCAGAATCTTGTGCAACATTTCTGCTTTCTCCGCTCCCGTGACGACGAAGACGGCACGGTAACAGTGCGTCAAGACGGGGAGGCTGGGGTCAGCAAAGGCCCCGATTCCAAGGGATCGGTCGAGGCATCGCGACAAAAACCTGAGAAGGGGTTCCGAGGGACCAAGCGGTGTAAAGACAACGGCACCGAGCAGCACATGTACTGAACCCTGTGCACGCCGCAATCGTAATCACAAAACAGCTTGTTCGCAGCAAAAGCCCGTTGTCACTCACGTCATGGTGATTCTCTTGCTAGGGCCCCTCGGCGCGTCCTCCACGAAGCTAACCCACGCATCCCTCTCGTCCAAGATCTCATGCCCTGGGAACAGCGATGCCGTCTCTCCATCCGTACCCATACCCAGCAGCATGAGGTCGAAAGTGGGGTACCTGGCCGCATTGCTCGCTGCAAAGTGGCCGATCAGCTGCTTCTCGTACTCGTCTGCCAGCTCTTCCAGGTTGTCGAGTTGCGAGGCGTCGATGGTGTGGATCTGGGATGGCGGGATGGGGACAGTCGACAGGAACGATTGATAGTTGGAGTGGTAATTTGAGTCCTCGGAGTCGAGCGGGACGGCCGCCTCATCGCAGAAGAACACCTCCCTGAGATTCAGCGCGGGTTCGGGCCATCTTTCGAGAATGATGATAGCGGAATGGTGGATCACAGGACGATGGGGTGGTGCGGTTGGGGTGAAGGCAGATTGAGAACGCACCATTTGTCCCATTGGACGTTCTCCTGCCCGACGAGGCCGCGAAGGTTCGCCGCGAGCGTCCCTCGAGAGAGGGCGATCGTGAACTTGCCTCGCTTCTCCACGGCATCCCGCTGGGCTTTGACGACGAAATTGGCCAGCGAGTCGACGAGGACATCAGTCGTCTTGAACGAGTAGAAGACGGGTGGGGCGGGCGGTTGGGGCGGCATGGCGGTATGAAGATGGATGAGTGCAGTTGAATAGGGAACGGATCAGTCGAGTTGATTCGAGTCGACGGTGAGACGGCTCGGTGCGGTGGAGATGTGTGCAAGGGATGTGTATGTGTGTGCCTCGTGTGTGTATGTGGACGATGGGAAAGGCAAGAAAAGGGAGCGATAAAAGGGTGGGTGTGTCGGGTTCGATGACGTGGGAGTTTAGGCGGATAAACGAGGAAAGTCTGGGTGGATGGCCGGTGGGTGATGGGTGCTCCGTCGTCCAGGGCTTAAGAAGTGTCTTGTGTTTGCGTTCAATGGTCACTTGAGATGCTTTGCAGTCGTCAAGTAGCCAAGATGTGGTGGTGGCGGCGTTGGAGGACGGTGATGACGGACGAAAGGGGTCGAGCGAGTCGAGTAGAGTCCGATTCGTTTGGCAGGGTTGTGAGCCAGGAAATGCAAAGGGGGGGTTCCTGTCGGAGGTGCGCGAGTATGAAACGGTGCCCGATTGAGCTAGACCGCTTGCGATGTATCGTCGTTGGTGCTGCGTATCAAGGAAGACTGGGTTATTGATGATGGTGATAGCTTCGAGTGGTTGAGACGAGGACGACGGTTGGAGCGATCTGGATGATTCCAGCAAGCTTGCAATGCTAGCGTGTGAAGATGGCCCATCCCATGCCATATGTCCCCCCTCATATGGGCCCTCTCTCTCGAGTCAGGCCCACCCAAGAACGTACTCCGTCTGACGTATAGCGAGACCCAAGAGTTACTCAAAGTGGCAATTCTGCCGTCATGGTCGGAAAAGGTTCCGTCCACGTACACCTCCACACGGCGATGGACGACTCTCCACAGTCGTATTATCGACGACCGAGAACGACAAATTAGTAGTCATCGACCGGCGCACACGACACCAAGCATCAGCAGTCAGGATGGCACAACCAGGTTCAGTCATGTGGGGCAAGTGAGTGTCTGGTCTTATTTGCACCTCCCCGCCCTTGCCCAGCAGCGCACCTGGTCAGCTTCGCTCCGATCGAGGCTGATTGGCAGGTTTGCCATTATGATGGTCGGCAGTGAGCTCGAGCCAGCTGCTTGACCACTGTCCAGCTGATGTCAGTCACTTTGGGAGGATGGGGTCTGATGAAGGCCGTCACGCCCACAGAACAACAGCTGTACGATGTAGGCTGAGCTCGATTCTTCGCCAGCACCTCGCTGACGACTTCAGCGGTTATCCCCCGATCTGAAGGCAAAGGTGGATGCCGTGCGGGCACAAAGAGCGGGAAGCAACGAGTTTAGGGATAAGATCCAAGTGAGCTGGTGTGCGTAACCCAGGGGACTGGTGCTCATAGCAGACGGCAAGCTCGGGCGAGACGGACCAGATCGTCTGGGCGGAGCAACTTGGATCGAGCAAGCCGGCGAATGGGAAACGCTTCGTCTAGAACGCGGTCGCGCTCGAAATTCGCCAATCATGTAACTCCGTACGACGCATATGTACTAGATACGCATGTTCACCTCCCAGTCTAACTGCGGCTTCGCCCCTGGCTTCCAACCTGGTGCGAATCGGCTTTCGGGCTGGGCGGCATCCTGGCGTGTGTCCGATCATGGAAAGCTCGGACGTCGTGCGGAAGTGCTGGACCTTGATACGCGCGGGGGGGGGGGGGGGGTGGGGGAACAGGACCGGTAGGGAACGGAAGTAGGGTGTGCTTCTGGTTCATGGGCGATCCGGCTTCGGGATCCATCATTGTTTAGGCTCTTCTTCGTCTGTCACCTGCTTAGCGCGACTACTGGTGCCCCTCCCCTTCCTAACCCCCGTTCACCTCTCATTTCCCGCCTATCTCCTCCCCCCCTCTTGTTCGTGTATCGTGACGTGCTCCAATGACCGCGTTTTGTGCATCTTCGATGGCTTCTTCGGCGACCGCCGTCCGAGTGGCAAATGACGAGTGATGTGCGACGCGCCTGTCTGTCTATTTGTTGCCCCGCGTTGGATCCGGTCTTGGTCTACTCACCTCACCCATTGTCATCTCCCATCCTTGAACCCTCCTTTCACCATCACCCATCACACCACCACTGTCGAACCTTCTGGCGTACCACGAGCGTTCATATACCTCTGCGTCCTGCTGATCCCTCACCTCGTCCTGCAAGATGTCGGAAGATACGCCTTCGTCCACTGTCGAAGCCGTCCCGGACGTGCAGCACGGCATCACCCCTGGCGATTCAAAGAAACCAAAGCTGTTCCACGCCCTCCCGCTCGGGGCAGCCACTGACGGGGATTCATCTTCGTCATCGTTCTCGTCCGCATCGGACCCCTCGCCCGCGACTCCATCGTCGTCGCCCGCCCGCGAGCTGGAGAATGGCGAGATCTCCCCAGTGGTTATGGCCGTGCAGCTGCCGGCCGATGACGAGATCAAGGAGAAGGAGGAATGGTGGGACTTGAGGATGAGCTGGAGTGGCAAGGTGTACGAGATGCGCGTGGGTGGGAATGACATGTCAGCTACCTGTTTTGCGTGTGTCTGGAGCTGATGCCAGGGTGTACGACTTCCGCGCGAAGATCGAGGCGCTCACGGCTGTCCCGCCCGTACGACAGAAGCTCATCGGCTTGACAAAGGGGAAGCTGTCGGCCGAGCTGGACTCGACGAGGTTTGGCACCCTGGGAGTCAAGCCGGGAGCGAAGTTTACGATGATTGGCACGCCGGAGGATCTGAGCTTCAAGGATCCCAGCGACGTGAAGCTGCCCGAGGTAAGCCACCATTGGCTTAGTGATGGCATTAGTATCTTACAGACAGATCTTTGACGACTTTGACGTGGTGTATCCTACCGGCTCAGACGCAAAGAAGAAGGGCGTGCCCCCGGCTGATGACCCGAGGAACAAGCGAAAGATCAAGGAGGTCATTGAGAACTGCCCGATCACGGTGGGTGCTGCGAACGGGATTCGCTGGTCGTGTCGCTGAGGACAGATCATGAATGAACCCAGACCAGGCAAGGGTCTATTGGTGCTTGACCTGGATTACAGTGAGCTGGCTGGATGCACCGGGCGATGGGCACAGCTGATTCCAGCCATCGTCGACACGAAACCCCTGATCGCGGGATCTCTGCCGCCTTCAGAGTGCGCTCGACCCGGCCTGCACGAGTTCCTGGAGCAGTATATCCGCCCAAGCCCTATGACAAGCTGAGCTAACGGCCAGAGTGTATCCATACTACGACATCGTTGTTTGGTCACAGACGCACTGGCGGTGCGTAACGTCCTTCTATCCTCAAACACCTTGAGTTGATAGGATAGATGGCTTGAGACCAAGCTTGTGGAGCTGGACATGATCGGCGGAGTACGCGGCTACAAGATCTGCTTCGTAGCCGACCGCACGAGCATGTTCCCGGTGAGTCACTGGCCCACCGGGCGTGACAGCCGGCAGCTAACGTGCAGGTGTTCACTGAGAGGAATGGGCAACCATACAAGCACGAGTGAGCGGTTTCGTCTGAGAGCGTCGACTACCTCGCTGACGGCCAGAGTGAAGCCGCTCGCATACTTCTGGGCAAAGTATCCTCAATGGTCCGCTAAAAACGTGCGTTGAGCAGGTGTGCGCGAAGCCTCGAGCTGACGTGACCAGACCATTCATATTGACGATCTCTCACGAAACTTTGCTATGAACCCAGGTGAAGGACTTCGGGTGAGTAGACCCCGGTTACCGATTCAAGACACAGCTGATGGCAGATCCGAGCATTCAACACTGCTGGTTCCGAACAAGGCTACCAGGATCGCGAGCTGGTTAAGCTCGGCACATATGTGAGTTGTGCGCTCAGCGGACCCGACTAAAGCCCAGCTGGTCAACCTGGCGATGATGCCCGACGCGGATTTTACCAAAGTCGACCATTCTGTTTGGAGAAAGAGCTCGCTTCGGCGATCAGCGCCCGTAGATCCGCCCCCAAGCAACCCCCCTTCCCAACCGCCCGGTGCGAGCGAACGATGATGATACTTTGACGACGAGACTACACTACAGTCTGCAAAAGAGCAGTACATACAGCGACATGACAATCACGACGAGAGGATCGACGACGCCAACGAAATTGTGTATAGAAGTTCAGTAGTACATATGCACCCCGTGACGAGCAACTCGTTCGGATGCTATTTGAAGGCGTGACGGCAGTGGGCGCGTCACAATGATTTCGCGCTCTCTGGCGAAGCTTAATCGCGGGGGCGGCGGTGCAGGGTGCAGGGTGTACATGGTTGCAACGTGTGGGTCGGAATTAGCGCCGTACCAGCCAGGTTGATCGGCGGACCGAAACATGTCCAACGCAGCCTCATCGTTTTCGGCTTGAGACATTGGCGCACGATACGGCCAACGGCGCATGCGCGCATCGCCTATGCAAAGTGTCGCCCTGGGGTTGTGGGTTGGTAGACCTGGAGGGAAGCTGTTGATTCACTTCGATCATTCAACTTGAGTTTACGAGAAGTACGGCACCGCGGCCAAGAGAAAGCTGCTTGAAGGGCGCAGGGCATTGACGAGGCTGGGAGTAGTATACACTAGTGCGTGCTTGCTTGGCCTGCTGTCCCAGTCATCTGGATCGAGCATTGTCGTCCTTGATACGTCTCGTGCTCATGCTCAGACGAGTGATAGGCGGGGATAGTGTCTGATCGCGAGCGTGCACAGCATCCGTGAGTGGGAAGGGACGCTGCGACGTGATGGTCGCATGGGCAGGGCGACCCTGAGGGGACAAGCTAAACCAAAGGTTGAAAGGAATCGTTTCGATCCAGCACACGCGGATCCACTACCGCCTGCTTCGACCCCTTTGGCGGCGCGGGCTGCGAGGCTAGCGCCCGCTCCATCGCATCGCACAAGCGAGCGTTGTGTGACCGATAAGCATCGCACCTTGTACATCAGCTCGAAGAGACGAGAAAGTTCGGTCGGAGGACCGGTAAACACACGTTTCGACGGCCGGCGCGGTCACAGGAACCAAACAGATACGCCATCGACAGCGATAACAGACACGACAACGACGGCAGCGCGCTCGACACGATGCGTCTCGGCCTCGGCGCACTGATATGGGCGGCGACCCTGCCCTTCGCCATCGCTCAATCGTTCACATCCAACAGCTCACTGGGCACCAACTCGACGGCCTCCGCATCGTCCAACGCGACGTCCAGAAATGGCACAAATGGCACACTCTCAACGATAACGACCACAATCACCTCACTCGTGCCTGGCCCATCCGGCTCCAGCTCCAGCACATCACTCTTGACCCTCACGCTCACGCTCAACACCACTTCGCCGGCGAGCAACAACAGCTCCATGGCAGGGAACGGGACGGCGGTCGACAATTCGACTTTGACGAACACTACGGAGCCCTGGAAAGAGGGTGATGACTGGATCCCGTTCAACATCAGGCTCGACCCGGCGTATGGCGTTCTGGGGGCGTTGTTGATCCTGAGTGGGATCCCCGTCGCGGTTCTGGGCGGGAAGAACAGGTGGTGAGCTCGATCCTCGGGCATGCGCAGTGCAGGTTGGGCTGACCGACAGGTCCTCGCTGGCCGTCGTGTCGGGCTATGCGCTCATGCTCTTCACGCTCGTCATGATCCTCCGCTTCGGGTAAGCCCCATCTCGCCACCGCCTCTTCCCCACACGCCTGAGAACGCGGCGATCGAGCCGATCACGCCTGCAGTGTTCTCCGGGCTGACGCGCAGCGTGCAAGACAACCTCCAGCCCCCATCGCCCAACCCCCCCGGGCAGACCCTTCGCGGGCTGTACCTCCTCGCATGCATCGTCGCGTGCTTCATCGGCGCCGGCATCGGCATATTCCTCTTCAATATCGCCAAGTACTCCGTCTCCGCCGCTGGGGGGTTCACCCTCGGATGGTTCCTCCTCGAGCTCAAAGACGGAGGGCTGATCACGTCCGTCCTGGGCCGATGGGGTCTGTTGGGCGGTCTGACGGTGGCATCCACGCTCGCGAGCATCGTGCCGAAGATGGCGGAACCGATGATGCTACTCTCGACGGCGTGG
>Ga0308169_10002014_pt1 | contig 22021 bp, 19 predicted proteins | sample PhyBR1_2_FD_202139 | JGI IMG/M metagenome (GOLD analysis project Ga0308169, IMG submission 202139) | Phyllosphere microbial communities from UC Gill Tract Community Farm, Albany, California, United States - DLSLSB.R1 | ecosystem: Host-associated > Plants > Phyllosphere > Unclassified | place...
GCCGCCATCAGGCCAGGGTTGATACCGCAAAACACCACCGCCAGATTGTCGGCGAGGATGTCTTCCAGGCCTGGCATCAGGCTGCCCGGGCGCATATGACGTTGATGGCGGCGCGCGCAAGGCCGGTCAATTCCTCACGGGATTTGCCCGCCCGCGCGCGAATCGAAATGCTATGCAGGAGCGAAGAAGCAAGCACCGCGAGGGCTGTCAGATCGACATCGCTCCCTAACTCACCCGAGTCGACGGCGAGGCGCAGGCGGGCCTGGAGATCGGCGTCGAGTTGGCTCAAGCGTTGGGACAGCACCTGACGGATTTCGGGATCCTCGACGGCCTCGGTGGTCGCCGTGCCAATCGCGAAGCAGCCGCGCGGCTGGCCATCGCCGGAAAAATAAATCGCCAGTTGTCCTTCATAGAACCGTGTCAACGCGTGTTCAAGCGTCAGCGTGCGGTCAGTCAACGCGTCCTGCATCGCCGTGTGCGCCGTTTCCCAGTATTGGTCGAGCGCCTTGATGTAGATGGCGTGTTTATCGCCGAAGGCCGCGTAGAGGCTGGGTCGATTCATCCCCGCCGCGCTGGCGATGCTGTCCAGTGATGCCGCGGAATACCCAGTATTCCAGAACACCCCAAGCGCTTGCTGCAACGCAGTCTGCGGGTCATAGGCGCGTGGGCGGCCACGGCCTTTTGCTTCTGTCGGTTTATTTTGTGCCATCTCGTACAAATTCCTTGCGTGAAGGTGATGTCGCTTATATTCTTACATCATCGCACAAAATTAAGGAACCAGAAATTCCTTGATCGCAGCCTTGTTGCAGCAGCGCTCGAATCGGGTCTGACGACGACGAAACAGCGGTACGGAGCGATCCTCCAGACCGCACATGGATGTGATGACTCACAGCTATCAATGACGTCGGGGCCGCGAGCGATTTCGCCAGGTCGGCCCCCTTTCCGGATCAAGGGTGCATTCGATCATGACCAGGCAATTCGATCTTCCAGCCACACCCGGCAGCGCGACCCAGGCACCGAATCCGGTCGAGGCGTCGTCGAGAAAATCCCTCAGGCAAACACTGCGTCCCCTGCTCATGGCGGGCGTCCCCGCGCTTTTTGCCGCCATCGGCTACGGGCAATACATCGCGCAGGAGCCGTTTGTCACCACCGACAACGCCTATGCCCGCGTGCCCAAGGCTTCGATCAACGCGCGCATTTCCGGGCAGGTCATCGAGATTGCCGTCGACGACAATCAAAGGGTTCGCAAGGGTCAGGTGTTGTTCCGAATCGACCCCGCGCCCTACCAGATCGCGGTTGACCGGGCCGAAGCGCAACTGAGCAGTGCTCGCCTGCGCATCGATGGGCTCAAGGCCAACTACCGTCAACAACAGGCAGAGCTGCAATCGGCGAAGGCTTCGGCTGACTATGACCAGAAGGAGCTGGCCCGCAAGAAAGCGCTGGTCGCCACCGAGTTCGTCTCGCGGGCGCTCTACGAGCGTGCCGAAACCGACCTGAAAATATCGCGCCAACGCATCGCTTCCATCGAGCAACAGATCGCCAGCACCGTCGTCGCCCTCAATGGCGACCCGGACCTGGCTATCGACCGGCACCCTGCCGTGCGTGAAGCCAAGGCCCAGCTCGATGGGGCGCAACTCAACCTGTCCTATGCGACCGTGACGGCCCCCGACGATGGCATTGTCGCCAAAGTCGACGACCTGCAGATCGGCAACTACGTCAACAACGGGACGGCCACGTTCGCGCTGATAGCCAATCGGGACACCTGGATCGAGGCGAACTTTCGCGAGACGCAACTGACGCATATGCGTCCCGGCCAAACCGCGACCATCACTCTGGACATCTATCCGGACCGGCGATTCAAGGCGCACGTGGTCAGCATGAGCCCTGGAGCCGGCGCCGACTTCGCACTGTTGCCTCCCGAAAACGCCACCGGCAACTGGGTAAAAGTGGTGCAACGGATTCCGGTGCGTCTCGAACTGGACGAGCCCAACCTGTCCCTGCCGCTGTTCTCCGGCACCAGCGCCACCGTCAAGGTCGACACCGGGCACCGTACGCCGTGGTGGCATCCGCTCAAATCATTGTTTACCGCGGGTGACGCCTGATGAACGCCCTCCAGATCGCTGACGCGCGCTCGTTGAGGTTCGCGGCCCTGCTCGTCACTTACCTACAATCGGTGAACCTGCCGTTGCCGAATGCCGCATTGCGCTTGATCCAGGGCAGCCTTTCGATGACCGACAACCAGGCGGGCTGGATCTTTACGGCGTACCTGGCCGCCAGCGCCATCACGATGCCTGTTGCGCAATGGCTGGCGGCCTCCTTTGGCCTCAAACGCGTCTATCAGACTGCGCTCGGGCTGTTCGCCCTCGGTTTGTGGCTCGGTACGCAGGCCGACACGCCGCTGGCGTTCGTCGGCGCGCGCCTGCTGCAAGGCTTGGCGAGTGGCGTATTGGCGCCACTGTCGATGGCCATTGCGCTCGACACCCTGCCCGCCGAAAAGCGCCCCGCGTTCGGGCCGAAATGGACGGCTTTGGTGCTCTTCGGCATCGTCAGCGGCCCGGCCATCGGCGGCTGGATCGCCGAGCATTTCGATTGGCGCCCGATGTTCTACCTGAGCCTGCCGCTGATAGCGTATGTGTTCATGGTGGTGACGTTATTGCTGGTCGAGAAAAAAGCCGGGCAACGCCCGTCCTTTGATTTCTTCGGCTTCGGCACCTTCACGCTCGGCATGATCGGATTGCAGATGCTCCTCGACCGTGGCGAACGCCTGGACTGGTTCGACGCCCCGGAAATCTGGGTCGAAGCCCTTGCCAGCGCGCTCGGGTTATATCTGTTTGTCGTCCATGTGCTGACCGCCCGGGTGCATTACCTGAGCAAAGGCTTGTTCCGCGACCGCAACTTCATGCTCTCGACCGTGATGTTCTTTGCCCTCGGGTTCGTATTGCTCTCGACCATGGCGCTGACCTCGCCGATGCTCGACGAGATCCTTGGCTATCCACCGGACACGACAGGCTTGCTCACCGTCCCGCGTGGCATCGCGCTGGTGGGCGCGTTCGTGCTGATGGGGCGTGCGCCTGCCTGGATCGATGCCCGAGCGTTCATCGCCGTGGGTATCGCGCTGGTGGCCTATGCCAATTGGCTGATGCTCGGCTATTCGCCGTTGATGGATTGGGTGCCCGTCACGGTCACCGGATTCATCCAGGGCATTGGCCTCGGCATCTTGATGCCCGCCCTGAGCAAGGTCGCCTTCAGCACCCTCGATCCGACGTTGCGCCCGGAGGCCACCGGCCTGTTCAACCTGATGCGCGTCTACGGCAGCACGCTTGGCGTAGCCGTGGTGCAGACGTTCTTTTTCAACAACACCCAGGCCATGCATGCGGCGCTGGCCAGCAACTTGACGCCCTATCGCGTGGCGTTGCCGACGTCGCTGCCGGCGCTGGAAGGCCTCAACCACCTGGTGACCCATCAGGCCGCGTTCATCGCCGTGATGGGCCAATTCAAGATCCTGTTGGTGGCGATGCTCGTGGTGAGCCCGCTGGTCCTCCTGCTACGCAAACCCGTCCCGGCAATCTGATAAACGTGGAGTCTGGAAAATGAAAGGGTCTATGCGCTTCACCCGCTCCGCCTTCGCTACCACAGCCACTCGGGCCGCCGCACTGGCGATGCTGGCCGTGCTGTCCGCTTGTACAGTCGGCCCGGACTTCATGCGTCCCGCCGCCAGTGCGTCGACGCATTACGATCAACAGGCCGAACAGCCGGTCACAACCCCTGGCGCCCAGCGTTTCGACATGGGCAAGCACCTCGACGGCGATTGGTGGACGGCCCTTCGTTCGCCAAGACTCGATCAACTGATGCGCCGGGTCGTCGATGGCAATCTCGAACTGGTCGCCGCCGACGCGACTATTCGCCAGGCCACTGCGCTTGTCGCCGCCTCTGAAGGGGCGTTGTATCCGCAGGTGGACCTTGCCGCCCAGGCCGGACGCCAGCGTACCCACAATGGTCCGCAGCCGAGTGTCTCGAACGTCTATTCCATCGGACCGCGCGTCGCCTTCGACCTTGACCTGTTCGGCGGCAACAAGCGGGCGGTTGAAGGGCAACAGGCGCTGGCCGACCTGCAAAAGCATCGTTTCGAAGCCGCCTATCTCACCCTCACCGGAGAGGCTGCCAGGCAAGCGCTGTTGCTCGCGTCGGCCAATGCGCAGATGGCTGCGGTTGAACACCTCCTGGCGATCGACGGGAAGAATCTCGACCTCGCACGGATCGCCCAGCGCAACGGCACCCTCACGCGGGTCGACGTCTCGCTGGCCGAGACCCGGCTGGCCCAGGATCGCACACAGCTGCCGCCCCTTGCCCAGCAGCGCGACGCGGCGCGGCACGCGCTGTCGGTCCTGGCTGGCAAAGGCCCGGCGGACTGGATCGCGCCGGATTTCGCCCTGGACGAGTTTGTCCTGCCCTCGGCAATCCCCGTCAGCCTGCCCTCGGAAATGGCCCGCGCTCGACCGGACATCCTGCAAGCCGAATCCGAACTGCGCATCGCCAGCGCCGCCGTGGGCGTCGCAACCGCCAATCTGTACCCCCGCGTGGAATTGTCCGCCTCGCTGGCGCAAGCCGCGTCCGGCAATGGCGGCGCCGCGCTGTGGGGCTTCGCCGCCGGACTGAGCGCGCCCCTCTTCAATGGGGGCACGCTCAAGGCTGAACGCCAGGCCTCTGTCGACGGCTACGACGCCGCCCTCGCCCGCTATCGCCAGACGGTCATCCAATCGTTCGGCCAGATCGCGGACACCTTGCAGGCCATCAACCATGGCGCCGAACAGAGCGAGGCCCAGAACGATGCCTTGCAGGCCGCCGAAACCAGCTTGCGCCTGAACCAGCAAGCCTACGCCCAGGGCGAAAACAGCCTTCTCCAAGTACTCGAAGCCGAACGCGCCTATGAGCAAGCCCTGCTTGGCCAGATCCGCGTGAAGACCGCCCGCCATCTCGACGCGGTGCAGCTGTTCATGGCGCTGGGCGGCAATTCCGTCGGCGTGTTCGAGCAGGCATTTGCCAAACGAGCAACGCATCAACCTCAACCGCTGTAGTGCGCGACACCGGAGCAATCAAATGACCTACGAAGCTTTCCACGATGAACTCAACATCACCCGAATCCCCTTGAACAACGGCGCGGGCGCTATGCCCGCCGTGGGTTTCGGCACCTTGATGCGCGACCTGGGCACCACCACCGAGGCGGTCAGATGCGCCTTGCAAACCGGGTTCCGCCACTTTGACTGCGCCGAGCGCTATCGCAATGAAGACAAGATTGGCGTGGCCTTTCGAGAGGTGCTCGCCGCCGGTACTGTTCGTCGCGAAGACCTGTTCGTCACGACCAAGCTGTGGAACACCAATCACCGTCCGGAACGCGTCAAACCGGCCTTCGAAGCGAGCCTTCAACGCCTGCAAGTCGACTACATCGATTGCTACCTGATCCATACGCCGTTCGCGTTCCAGCCTGGTGATGAGCAAGATCCACGGGATGTCTACGGACACGTCATCTACGACCGCGAAATCACCTTGCTCGACACCTGGCGCGCTTTGGAAAGCCTGGTGGACGAAGGCCGCTGCAAGTCCATCGGTTTGTCGGACATCACCCTGGACGCCTTGAAGACGATTGTCGCCGCCGCAAGGATCAAACCGTCCGTCGTGCAGATCGAATCGCACCCGTACCTGCCGGAATGGGAAATGCTCGCGTTCTGCCGGCTACACGGGATCATCCTGTTGGCCTTCGCACCGCTTGGGCATGGCATGGAGCCGAACGTACTGGAAGAACCGGTGATGACCGGCATCGCCCGCCGCGTACAAAAAACGCCAGCGCAAGTGGCCCTGGCCTGGGCCGTGCAGCGCGGCACGGCGTTCCTGACCACCTCGGCCACGCCCAGCCATATCCGGGAAAACTTCGACCTGGCGACACTGCCGCACCGGGCGATGCATGAAATCAAGGAAGAGATCACCACGCGGGTTCGATTCAACTCCGTGGTTGAAACCGGTGTGCCTGGGTTCATCCCGCGTAAACCGTGACACGCACAAACGGGGCGCTTCTGGCCAAAGTCGCCCCTATACTCTCACCAGCCTGAGCCCCGGGACGAAACGATGGACGTTTTCCAGAGCATGCGTTTTTTCATCGCCGTAGCCCAAAGCGGCAGCTTCACCGCTGCCGCCCAGCTGCTGGACACCAACACCACCACTGTCTCCAAAGCCGTCTCCGCCCTGGAAGCGCGCCTGCACACACGCTTGATCAACCGCACCACGCGCCGCCTCGCCCTCACCGAGGCCGGCGTACGCTACCTGGAACGTTGCGAAAAAATCCTCGATGACGTGCGCGAAGCCGACGACGAAGCCGCGGTCGCCCAGACGCGGCCCACCGGTCGCTTGAAAGTCCACGCCATGTCGGCCATCGGCAATCACTATGTGATCGACGCCATCGCTCGCTACCAGGAAAGTTATCCGTCGGTGATGTTCGACCTGACCCTGACCAACCGGGTCCCCGATTTGCTGGAAGAAGGCTACGACATGTCCATCGTGCTGGCGCGTGACCTTCCAGATTCCGGCTTTGTCGCCCAGCGCCTGGGCATCACCTACAGCATCCTGTGTGCTTCGCCGGCCTATCTGGAAAAGCGCGGTTGCCCGCAATCGCCCGCGGCGCTCGGCGAACACGCGTGCCTGCGCATCGTCAATACGGTCATGCCGGCTGAGAATTGGGTGTTCAAAGGCCCGGGAGGCGTGGAAACCATCGCCGTGCCCGTTTCACCCTTCCATATCAATACGGCCGACGGCATGACCATCGCGATCAAGAAAGGCATGGGGATTGGCATTCAACCGATAGCGTCGGCTGTGAGCGGCCTGGAATCGGGCATGTTGGTACGGGTGCTGCCGGAGTACCGGCTGGAGGAGTTGAACCTGTTCGCGATCTATCCGTCGCGCAAGTTCGTCGATGCGAAAATCAGGACGTGGGTGGCGTTTCTCAAACAATCGATCCCGGACATGCTCGCCTCGGATGAACAGATCGCGAGGGCGAAAATCGCCTGAGCGTCACAGCGCTGGAGTGTCGACCCTCCATCGCCTGTGTCGGACTCAATTGGAGCAGCCAGTGCCCATCGTCTGGTACTGCAGGACGTGCCGCTCGCCATGGGAGTCTTCATAGGTCATCCGGACTGGCACCGGTGCGCATTCATTCGCGGGCTCGGTGATTGAAATGACGTGCTGGATGTCGAGCTTCGTCGAATAGTCGTAGGTCTCGACTGCAGGGTCCTGGTTCGTCTGGGCATAGGCGTGTGCACCTAAGCCGCCAAACAGCAAAACCAGCGCGATTTTCTTCATGTTCATGGTAGTCACCGTCAAGTTGAGTGGACCGCTTCAGCCTGATTGCTGGCGGCCTGGAGACGATGATATGAACTGCGGCACGGGCTAAAAATGGAGCGCCGGGACAAACACTGTTGCCGGAATTCATAGGAATAGGCGTCGAGCCCGACTGTACGCTGCCGGGCCTTCGTGGGCATCACTGACGCTAGCCGTGCTCACAAATTCCCGAGCATTTCCCACAACGAAGCGCCCACCCCGGTGATGCTCTCCCCGGCGATCAACCCCGCCGCCGCCGTAATCGCGAAGCGTTCGGTCAGGCTCGGCCAACGGCGGCTCACCAGCCAGGTGAGCACGGCGCCGAGGGCCATCATCAGCGACACCGAAGCCGGCAGGACAAACGCCAGGCCCAACGCCGCTGTGCTCGGCAGGTAGCGGGCACGATGGGCCGGCAGCAGGCTGTCGAGAATGCCCAGCAGCAAACCGGCGAAACCACCGATGAAGATCGCCCAGCGGATGCTCGCCGACAACGAGTCCAGGCCATGGGTCAGGGTCTGTGCCACGGCCTTCCAGGTGGCGACCGCCGGGGCCGGCCATTCTTCGGTGAGCAGCATCGCTTGCGGGTCGGGGATCAACGCCAGGTAGGCCAGCACGCCGACGATACTGCCGATGAAAATCCCCAGCGTCTGGGCCAGCAACTGCTTGCGCGGCGTCGCGCCGATGGCCCGGCCGACCTTGAAGTCGTTCATCAAGTCCGTGCATTGCCCGGCCGAACCGCCGGCCGTGTTGGCGCTCATCAGGTTGATCGGCACCTGCCCCGGCGCGACGATGCCGAAGCTCAATTGGGACAACTGCCCGATGGCGCCGATGGGCGGGATACCCGTGGCGCCCACCACCCGGGCCGCCACCGCCGCCAGGCAGATGGCCAGGGGAATGGTCAGCAACGCCATCCACGGATTGATACCAAACAATATCGCTTGCAGGCTGACCACCAGAACGATCGCCAGCAAAAAACCAACCGCGGGCCCGGCCTTGGGGATCGCCCAGGTTGCCCCGCCGCTGGCCTTGGTGGACACGTGCAGCGTCCACAGGCGGATCGCCAGGGAAGCCAAGGTCGAGCAGACCATCAGGCTCACGCCTGGCCATAGCAGCCACTCCACCAGCACGGCGAATTGCGGGCCGCTGCTGCCGGGCGGCAATTGCACCAGGCCGTGTTCGAGCAACCACGGTGCCAATCCGCCCCATGCCAACAGCGCGCCGAGCAACAAGGTCAAGCCGACACGGATGCCGATGATGCCGCCGAATCCCACCAGCAACAGCGAAGGGTCGGCGGTGAATGTGAGCCGTTCCAGCTGGGCGCTCGGCGACCAGCGTGGGATGGCCCAGACGAACGTGTCGACCCACTTCGCCAGCCCGGACAGCAGCGTCGCGCCCAGCAACACCTTGAGGCGCGTCGCCGCTTCATGGCCATGGTTGTAGATATGCAGCAGGGTTTCCAAGGTCGCCATGCCCTCGGGAAACCTCAGGGCCTTGTCGTTGAGCAGCGAGGGCCGCAGGTACCAGGCGATCCAGATGCCCAGGAAACTCACTGAAAACACCCAGGCGACCATCGGCAAAGCGTCGAGCTGCTGGCCGGTCAGCAAGGTATACGCCGGGATCGGCGCCACCAGCCCGCCGGAGATGATCGATGCCGCGGCGGACGCCACGGTCTGGTTGATGTTGCTTTCATGCAACGTCCAGGGCAACCCGGCAGCCGAGCGCTTGGCCAGGCCTTGCCAGACGCCGTAGCCGACCAGCAACGCGATGATCGACATGTTGAACGACCAGCCGATCTTCAATCCCGCGTAGACATTGGAGGGTGTCAGGAGGATACCGAGCACGATCCCGGTAATCACCGCGCGCGGGCTGAATTCACGCTCTACAGCGCGGACGTGCGGGGTCGAGGTTTGATCCATGCGAATTCCTTATCGGCAAAAACAGCGCGTTCACCTGAGGTGACGACCTAGGCTCTGTACGAAATGTGTTCGCGCGAAGGCCAGACAAGGCGAAACGGGGCGAGGAAGCGGAGTGTACTGGAGTACATGAGCATTCCGAGCCTCGTTTCAACGCAGTATGGGCGAGTGCGGATACATTTCGTACAGAGCCTAACAAGTGAGCGCTGTATTGCCGTAAGGTTCATCCAAAGGGTAACCCCGGCATCGCGTTACCAACCCAACTGCTTGTTGAAACCAAGGGCGTCATAGTAGTCGTGCTGGGTGAGGATCTTGCCGTCCCTGAGCCGTATGAAACTGACGCCCTTGAAGCTCAAGGGGCGTCCCGTGGCCGGGGTTTCAGTGCTCCATGGCCCGGTATTGTTGCCCTTGAACTCCCATTCGAAGGCAATCCCTTCGCCTTTGAGGATCGGGTCGCCGAGCATTTTCCATTGCAGGTCGGGCACCGCTCGCATGAACACCTCGACCACTTGGCTCCTGGCATTTTCACGCCCCACCTGAGGCACGCCCACCGAGGCGTCGAGGAACTCGACATCCGGGGCGAAGTACTGGGCCGCCGCTTGGGCGTCGTGGGCATTCCAGGCCTTCATGTAGCCGTGGATGGTATCCAGCGTCTGTTCCTGGCCAGCCAGGACGCCATGGCTGGCCAGGATCAGGAGCAGGCCAAGCAGCATTGATTGGATTCGAGAGGTCATAGCGTCCAGCCTTTTCCAAGAGGTGTCGCCTGCCGCCGAAAACGACAGGCGTTCGAGTGCGTCTAGCGTTGCTTCCAGGCATCCGAAGCCGGGGCCGTGCCCTTCTCGTAGGGCCGGAACAGCGCCATGTAGACGAGGCCGGCGAGAATCACGATGGCGCCCACCAGCACGATGCCGTAGTTCACGTACCAGGGCGCATCGGGCGTGCGTGGCCACGACATATTGATGATGGCGAACACGCCGTAGCAAAGCGCGGCGATGTTCACGATCCAGCCCCAGCGTCCGAGGGTGAATTGGCCCTGGGGTTTCCAGCCACGCACGCGGGCATACAGCACGCCGCTGACAATCATCTGGAAGGCCAGGTAGATACCGATGGCGGCAAAACTCACCACCATCGCGACGGCGTTCTGCAAGTAGAAACCAACGCAGACGATGATCGCCGGCAGCACACCGCAGACCAGCAGTGCGGCCGTCGGCACATGGGTCCTGGGCGAGAGTTTTTTCAGCGTCGCGCTGCCCATGAGCATTTCATCCCGGGCGTAGGCGTAGAGCAGGCGACTGGCCGAGGCCTGCAGGCTCAGCACGCAGGAAACGAACGAGACGGTGATCACGCCCATCACCACCCGGGACATCACCGGGCCGAACGCCGCGCCGAAAATCGTCGACATCGGGTCCTTGTCCTGTCCGGAAATCACCGCGGCGATATCAGGCACCGCGAGGATCAAGGCGAGCGCAGCGAAGATCGAAGCGGCGCCGCCGATCCAGATGGTCATGCGCATCGCCTTGGGCACCTGGCGGCTGGGGTTCGGTGTTTCTTCGGCAACGTCGCCACAGGCTTCGAAACCATAGTAGAGGAACATCCCCGCCAAGGAAGCCGCGAGGAACGCCGGCCAGTAGGCCCCGTCGATGGAAATATCAAAGGTATCGAACAGCACGCTCAAGGGCTGGTGACGCTCGAAAATCAGCAGGTAGCCGCCGATCACCAGGGCACCGACCAACTCACAGAGAAAGCCGAACATCGCCACCCGTGCCAGCAGCTTGGTGCCGCTGAGGTTCAAGACCGTCGCGGCGGCGGTCAGCACCAGGGCCACCAGGGTGTTGGTGACCGGCGAAGGTTCGAAACCCAGCAGGCTGGCGATATAGGGACCGGCCCCCAGCGCCACCGCCGCAATGGTGACGCACAGGGAAATGGCGTAGATCCATCCGACCATCCACGCCCATTTCTTGCCCACCAGGCGCCGAGCCCACGGGTAGACACCACCGGAAATCGGATACTGGGACACCACTTCGCAAAAAATCAGGCACACCAGCATCTGGCCGAACCCCACCAACAGGTAGGACCAGAACATCGGCGGCCCGCCGGCGGCCAGGCACAAACCGAACAAGGTGTAGACGCCGACCACCGGCGACAGATAAGTGAAGCCGAGGGCAAAGTTCTGCCACAGGCTCATGCTGCGTTCAAAATTCGAGGTGTATCCCAGCGCACGGAGTTGCTCCGCATCCTGGTCCACCGCCACCGAGGCATTCATCGAGCTGTTCATTTCACCATCCTTCAGCAGGAAAATTGTTGTTGTAAGCGTCGAACAGGCCGCATCCCAGCGCTTAGAGCTGTATCCAGGTGGCCTTGATCTCGGTGTATTTGTCGAAGGCATGCAGGGACTTGTCGCGGCCATTGCCGGACTGCTTGTAGCCACCGAACGGCGCCATCATGTCGCCGCCGTCATACAAGTTGACCCAGACACTCCCGGCCCTGAGCGCACGGGCAACGTTGTGGGCGCGGGACAGGTCCGCCGTCCAGACAGCGGCCGCGAGCCCGTAAGGGGTGTCGTTGGCGATACGCACCGCCTCCTCGGCATCGTCGAATTCGATCACCGAGAGGACGGGCCCGAAGATCTCCTCGCGGGCGATCTTCATTCCGTTGTTGACGTTGTCGAACAGCGTCGGCTCGACGTAGCTGCCACCGCTCTCCTCCAACGCCACGCGCCCACCCAGCAACAAGCGTGCGCCCTCCTCCTGCCCGCCCTGGATACGCTGCAACACCCCTTCCAGGTGACGGCTGTCTACCAGCGCGCCAACGTTGGTCTCGGGATCGAGTGGATGCCCCGGCTTCCATGCCTTCAGCGCCTCGACGACCATCGGCACGAACCGCGCCTTGATGGACGCCTGGACCAGCAAACGCGAACCGGCGGTGCAGACTTCACCCTGATTGAAGGCGATGGCGGCGGCCGCCGCTTCGGCAGCGACCTGCAGGTCGGGCGCGTCGGCAAACACAATGTTCGGGCTTTTACCGCCGGCCTCGAGCCAGACGCGCTTCATGTTCGATTCGCCGGCGTACACCAGCAGTTGCTTGGCCACTTGGGTCGAACCGGTGAACGCCAGGGTGTCGACGTCACGGTGCAGGGCCAGCGCCTTGCCGACGGTGCCGCCATAACCCGGCAGCACGTTGAGCACACCCGCCGGCAAGCCCGCCTCCAGGGCCAACTGGGCGATACGGACGGCGGTCAGCGGCGAGCGCTCCGAGGGCTTCAGGACGACCGAGTTGCCGGTCGCCAGCGCCGGTCCCAGTTTCCAGGACGCCATCATCAACGGGAAATTCCACGGCACGATGACCGCCACCACGCCAACCGGTTCGCGGGTCACCAGGCCAAGCTGGTCAGGCGCCGTGGCCGCGACCTCGTCGTAGATCTTGTCGATGGCCTCGCCGCACCAGCGAATACTGTCGATGGAACCGGGCAGGTCCACCGCCAGCGCATCGCTGATCGGCTTGCCCATGTCCAGGGTTTCCAACAACGCCAATTCCTCGGAATGGGCCTCCAACAGATCGGCAAAACGCAGCATGACCGCCTTGCGCTTCGCCGGTGCCAGGCGCGACCAGACGCCTGAATCGAAGGCGGACCGGGCACTGGTGACCGCCAGGTCGGCATCTGCCCCATCGCAACTGGCAACCGCGCCCAACAAACGCCCATCGATTGGGCTGATGCAATCGAAGGTCGCCCCTGAACAGGCCGGCACATAGCGCCCGTCGATAAAGGCACGTCCTTCGATGTCCAGCGCGTTGGCTCGGGTTTCCCACTCTGCTCGGCTCATGTGACTCATGGTGAAGGGTGCTCCTGGGTTCGATGATGCGATCTGGGCTCGCTTAAACCTATGGAACCATATCTTTTAGACCCTGAGAACCCCCGCCGATACGAATAAAGGCACGATTCTTTGACTTGCAGTGCCTCGAATCCCTAGAATCCCCAGGCGTCCGAGAGATGAAAGCGGATTAAAAACTGAAATAGAATTTTTAAGCACATGCGGAACCGTTCGCGCTTGACGCCACATCGGACGCTTGCCACAGGTGTCAATGACCCCGTTTATGAATGAATCGACCATGAGCCCCACATCGAGCCTCATACGCGTCAACCAGGAAGGGAAAACGGAATCCGTCACCCGCCGCCTGATTGAAATGATCGACCTCGGGCTGCTCGTCGAGGGCGAACAGCTGCCCAGCGAAAACAGCCTGTCCACCCAGCTCGGCGTCGCTACGGTCACGCTGCGCGATGCCCTGGCGGCGTTGCGCGAGCGCGGGGTGATCGAAACCCGGCGCGGTCGCAACGGCGGGAGTTTCATCTGCGCCGCGGCGGCGACTTCGGATGAGGCGCTGTTCGATCAATTGCGGGAAATCAGCACTTTGCAGTTGCGCGACCTGGCCGATGAACACTGTGCAATTTCAGGTGCTGCCGCTCGGTTGGCGGCCCAGCGTGCCGGCCCAGAGCAGCATGCGCGGCTGGACGGCTTCATCGAGGCCTTGGCAAACGCCAAGGAGCGTCGAGAGCGGCGGCGCGCCGATGCCCGGTTTCATATAGAGATTGCAGTGGCGGCGCAGTCCGTGCGGCTGACCCACAGCGAGGCGCGCTTGCAGGCGGAACTGGGCGAACTGCTGTGGCTGCCGTTCGCCGGCCAGCCGGATCCCCAAGCCATTGAACGCGAACACCGGGCCATCCTCGAAGCCATCATTGCCAACGACAGCAACCTGGCCGGCGCCCTTGCCGAAGCCCATGTGGCACGCGGCATCCGCCGCCTCAGCAGTGTGCGGTTGCAACAGATGGCGCAGGACGCCGGATGAGTGGAACAGAACTTGCTGAACGAATGACTCGCCCTGCAGCTCGACGTCCAGCCCGCGTCGCCTGCCTCCCGCAGCATACCCTCCGAGTCATGAGGTAGAGCCATGGCCAACGAAATGTCCGCACACGAACTGACCCAATGCGCAGCGCTGATCAACGCTTCGATTAGTAACGTCTTCAAAGGCCTTGAGGCACTCAGCGCCCAGGTATCGAGCATTTGGGAACAGCAACGGTGCAAGGCGAAGCAACCCGACCAGGGCGATCTCAAGCCGCTGCTGGCGGTCGTCCGGCAGATCCTCGACTCCGAGAGCCTCAAGTTCCACGGCGCCGGTGTGGTCTTTGCCCCGGGCGAACTGAAGGATTGCGAGATGCACCTGCAATGGTGGTGTCGCACCCAGCAGGAAGCGATACAGCCGCTGAAGCTGAACCTCAACAGCCGCAGCGATCGTTTCTACGACTACCTGCACATGCCGTGGTACACCCGTCCCCAGCAAACCCGCCGGCCGTCCATCGAAGGACCGTTTGTCGACTTGTATGGCACCGAGCAGTACATCGTGGCGTTTTCGCTGCCGATCTTCTTCGATGATCGCTTCATCGGCGTCGCCGCCGCCGATATCTCCCTGCATTCCCTGGAGCCCTTGCTGGTGCGCAGCCTCATGCGGATCAGCAATGAAGCGCTGCTGCTCAACGCCGAGGGCCGGGTGCTCGCCGCCAACACGTCGAGCTGGCTGGCCGGCGACCTGATTCGGGATACCTTGAACCAGGACATGGAACACAACCGCGTCTTGAGCCTGATCGATACGTCGTCGTATTGGAGCGTGGTGGAACGGCCCGCCCCACGAATTTGACCATGGCCCTCAAGCCGCCCCTGGCCCAGCCGATAACCTCAGTGACGAAGGCCCTCAGGCCTCGCCAGGCTCTGCTGGTTGCATAGGGTAATGATCAATGGCTTTGCAGCTTAACCGCTTATTGATGTTCGGCGTCCTGATGCTCCTGGTTGCAGGGGGATCGGCATCGGCCATCGCGGCAGAGCCGCCGCTGCGCATCGTGACCGAGGAATTGCCGCCCTACAACATGACGCAGGACGGACGCGTGACCGGCATGAGCACTGAGGTGGTCGAGGCCGTGCTCAAGGAAATCGGCGTCGAGGCCTCGATACAGCCCATGCCCTGGGCGCGGGCGTACGAACTGGCGCTCAATGAAAGCAATGTCCTGATTTATTCGATCGTGCGCACGCCTGAGCGCGAATCGCTGTTCCAGTGGATCGGCGCCATCGCTCCGACCAAGTGGTACATCTACTCGCTGGCCGACCGGCCGGTGAAACTCAACTCCCTGGCCGACGCCCACGGGCACCAGATCGCCACCGTCAATCAGGACGTGGGCGAGCAATTCCTGGTCTCGAAGGGCTTTCGCATCGGCGAGGAACTGCAGTCCAGCACCAAGTACGAACACAACTACCGCAAGCTCAAGGTCGATCATGTCGAGCTGTGGATTTCCAACGAACTCAACGCACTGTACCTGACCCGCCAGAATGGCGAAGACCCGGACAAAGTCCTGATCCAGTCGCTGCCCCTGCCCGAACTCAGCAGCGCCGACGGCCTGAACATGGCGTTCAGCCGCAAGACGCCGCCGCAGACCGTGGAAAAATTCCGCGCCGGCCTGGAGACCATTCGTCGCAACGGCGTCTACGATGCCATCGCGCGCAAGTGGTTGTGAGATGGACGGCAGATTCCGCCCGGCTCCATCCCTGCAGCCACAGGCCAAGGCACTCAGCTCGCTCGGGCGGCGGCTGGTGCTCGCGACGTTGTTGTTCTGCCTGCTGTTCACCCTGGCAATGGTGACATGGCGAACCTGGCTGGCGTGGGAGAACAACCTGGCGGAAATGAACTCCGAGCTGGGACTGATCGACCAGGTGTTCCGGGACACCTTGGCCCATGCGATCTGGGAAATGGATCGCGAATCCCTGGACAAGCAACTCACCAGTGTCGCGAGCGCCGCGCCCGTCGGACGCGTGGTGCTGAACATCCTGCGGCCCGGTCGATCACCGGAGATCATCGAGCTCAATCGCTACGCTTCCGGTGCCGCATCGGGTGCGGCGCCGGTACTGCATCGCGAGCTTGTCGCCGAACCCTACCTGGGCGCCCATGAAAAAGTCGGCGAGCTGACCATCGAAGGCGACAACCGACTCCTGTGGGAGCGCCTGTGGGATGAGGCGCGCAGCATTGTCATTACCCAGATCATCCAATCCATGCTGCTGGCTGGGTTGGTGATGACCATGTTCAATCGCCTGGTGACCGTCCATGTGGTGCACATCGCCCGGCATCTGGGCGCGCTCGCGCCGCAGACGCTCCAGCGTCACCTCAAGCTGCAGCGCTCGGTCAATCGCCAGGATGAACTGAGCCTGCTGGAATCCCAGGTCAACGAGCTGCAGGACAACCTCCGCGCCCACCTGGAGCGCCAGCGCACGGACGAACTGGCGATTGCCGCCAGCCGCGACCAACTGGTGGAGCTGGTGGAGGCGCGTACCGCAGAGCTCAAGGCCGCCAATGACGCCCTTGAAACCTTGTCACGCCACGATGCCTTGACGGGTTTGGCCAACCGTCGTCATTTCGACGAGTTGAAGGAAGTTGAATTCAACCGCGCCATCCGCCACCGGACGCCCCTGGCCCTGCTCATGTGCGACGTGGATTTCTTCAAGATCTACAACGACACCTACGGCCACGTGAACGGCGACCAATGCCTGCAACAGATCGCCGACACCCTGCGTGAGGTGTACGGGCGCTCCGGCGAATTGACCGCGCGGATCGGTGGCGAGGAGTTCGTCGTGGTGCTGCCCAATGTGGATGCGCAGCAGGCCTGCGAGGCGGCGCAACGGCTGCGCGCGGCGCTGGCGGAACGCCAATTGCCCCACAGTGGTTCAGCGGTTTCTCCTTTCGTCACCTTGAGCATCGGCGTCGCCCAGTTGGACCCCGAAGCCATGGACCATTTCGACCAACTGATGCAGCGCGCCGACCAGGCGCTGTACCGGGCCAAGCACCAGGGGCGCAACCGCGTTTCCCTCTGACACCATCGCCAGCCACGAGGTTTGTATGCGCCACCACCCGATGCTCTGTGCATTCATACTGCTGGCCCTGGTCACCGTCAAAAGCCAGGCCGACACCATCGAAGTCGTCACCGAAGACTCGCTGTACGCCTACCTGCTCGACGACAAATTGGTTGGCCCCGGCATTCACATTGCCTCCGACACGCTGAAAAACGCCGACCTCGGCGATTTCCACATGACCCTGTATCCCTGGGCGCGGGCCTACGAGATGGCCCTGCGCGAGCCCAACGTGCTGATATTCCCCCTCGATCGCACGCCGGCCCGGGAGCCACTGTTCAAATGGGTCGGTGAAATCCATCGCTCCACCAGCCGGCTCTACAAGCTGCGAGACGCCGAGCCCATCACCATCGGCAACCTCGAAGACGCCAAGCAGTACAGCATCGGCGTGGTGCGCAACGACGCCAAGCAGATCTACCTGCAGGATCGCGGCTTCAGTCGGCTGGTCGTGTCGGCGGACAACCACGATAACTTCCAGAAGCTGCTCAATCACCAGGTCCAACTGGTGCCGATGCCCGAGAACACCGCACGGCTGATGAGCCAGGATGCCCAGATGGATTTCAACCTGCTGGAGGAAGTTTATTCATTGGATGAACAGCCCCACCGGGTCTACCTGGCGTTCAGCCTGAGCACGCCGGACGAAACCGTCGCCAAGGCCCAGCGCGCGTTCGATCAGCTCAAGGCCTCGGGCGAGGTGGAGCGCATCATGAAGGAAAAACGCTGACACGCGGCAGCGGTCGGCGGTGTTGAACTCTGCTATCGAAAACCCGTCCAGACCCTCAGAGGCGTGTGGGAGCGAGCCTGCTCGCGAAGCCGTCGGCCCATTCGACATCGACGGGGGCTGAACCACCGATTTCGCGAGCAGGCTCGCTCCCACAGGCCGGGTTTTGCTGCCTGCGATGGAGACTTTCGATGAGCGCGCTGAACACGATGCCGGATGCCATACAGACCCTGATGCTGGAGCGTAACGACTGGGTGCCCAACAACCCGCGCCTGCCCGTGATCATCTATCGAGATGCGTTGGCCAGCCAGGAAGGCGACCTGGCCAGCCGCATCGAAGAGGTCTTTCGCGCCAACGGCTGGCCGCCGCAATGGCGCTACGGGATCTACGACTTCCACCACTACCACACCCAGGGCCACGAGGCCCTCGGCGTCGCCAGCGGCCACGCGCGCCTGATGCTCGGCGGGCCCGATGGGCAAGTCCTTGAGGTCAAGGCCGGCGACGTATTGCTGCTGCCCGTTGGCACCGGGCATTGCAACCTGGGCGCCAGCGATGATTTCCTGGTGGTCGGGGCGTACCCGCCCGGCCAAGAGGCCGACATCCGCCGCGAAGCGCCGAACGAGGCGCAGCTCGCGGCCATCGACACGCTGCCGTTTCCTGATCGGGATCCGGTGCTAGGCAGCGAGGGGGGGGTTACCCGGTACTGGTCGGATCCCCACTGAGATTTCACCCATCGCGCTCATCGTCCGTCCTAGATCATCGGCGAACTGCTCACCACCCGCAGCGCCAGCCCTTCGAACGCATCCAGGGTAATGGTGAATTCGCCCTCGTCCGTGAGATCCCCTTCGACCCGCTCATTGATGATGTCCACCACCGGCCCCGGTGCGATACCGGGCAGGTGCAGGGTTTCGGTGATCGGCGTCGAGCCGAAGTTCAGCGCGGTGATCTGCGTGCCTTTGCCGGCCGGCAGTTCGTGGACCATGATCAGCAGCGCCGGATGTTCGACGTCCGGAATCAGTATCTGCCGGCTCGCCGCGATGTCGTAGGCCCGGCGTGCCGCCAGGATCCTGCGCAGTTGTGAGGCGAACGAATCCGGATCCTTCAATTGACTTGGCAGGCTGCCATACAACGTCCTTGCCCTGGGCATCTGCCCAGCCGACAGCGGCGCTTCCGGATTGAGGTCCACCAAGTCATAGGCGCCGCGATGAATCCAGCGCGTGTCGCCGTCGCGCATCAGGTGTTCGACCTGCTCCGCCGGCAACGGCAACGCTCCCACCAGATCCCAGCCCGACAAGGCGAACACGCCCGGCTGCATGGCGTTGAACATCACCAGCAACAGATGGACCTGGCGAATCTGCTGGATATCGGCGGCGGTGATCGTATCGAGATCGCGAATGCCCAACGCGGCGGTGATGATACTGGCCGTGGTGCAGGACACGCCGTTGGTCACGAACCTCAGGTTGTAAGGTGCATGTTCCCCGGACAGGCGCTCGTACATCTGCTCGCGAATGTGCTCGCGCAAGATGCTGCCGGGAAAGGTCTGGCCCTGGTACAGGTAAGTGTCGTGGGCGTGCAGCGTCCAGAAATGCACCAGCTCCAGGGTCAATTCGTCGTGGTTCTGCAACGCGTGGATCAGCGACCCTGGATCGATGCCGAAGGCGTGCATCTGGCGCAGCATCAACCGCAGGAATTCGGTGTCGCCCATCAGCAACGCGTGTTGGTAGGCCGGGCGCGTGATGAAGTCATAGGACAGGTCCGCCCCGCCGTGGGACATGGCGGCGATGTCATCGAGGGTCAGGTTCAGTTCCTGGAAGCTGAAACCGCCGGCCTTGCGAATCGCACCGCCGAGCAACTGGTTGCCGGTGATCGACAACGGATGGCTCTCGGACCAGGCGGTACCGTCGAGCTTGCGTTCCACGCCAAGGAAACCGTTGGCGTCCAGGCGCAGGATCTTCGCACCCATGCAATCGATGGCGTGCAGCGCATCGCCGATGATCATCTGCTGCGCGGCAAAGCTTGGGTCCAGCCAATTCAACGACGGCTGGCCTTCCTTGAAGTAGTGCAGGTAGACCCAACGCCGTGGCTTGCCATCAATGCCGATGACGACTGGGGTCGCGCTCCAGTCGGTTTCCTTGACCCCAGGCTCGAAGAAAATCACCCGCTGCAACTGGCCGACGATGTAGTGCTTGTCGCGCAGGGCATCCACCTGTTGCGCGGTGAGGTTCTGCGCATCACGCCCCTCCTCGACCTCCGGGAGCAGCGGCCAGTCTTCCTCGCGGATCTCCACCATATGGTAGAGCCCCGGATAATCTTCATAGGCCATTTCCGCCAGGCGAAAGTCCGCGCCCTTGCCGGTATGGGACGGGATGACATCGTCGATGACCACCGCGTTGTGGGCGGCGGCCATGCGCGTCAATGCCTGTAGCTGGGCCTCTGTGCCCAATTCCGGGTCGATGTCGAAGCTGATGCGGTCGAAGTTGCCGTCGATGGTCGGCGTGTATTCGGCGCCGCGCAGGCCGCCCGATTGCTTCAGCGGGCCGTTGTGGATGCCCTGGATACCGATTTTCGATAACGCATGCCACAGCGTTTCGTCCCCCAGCGCCTCGAGGACGGTGCCCTCTTCACGGGTAACGATGGACGCTGGGTACGCCGTAAACCACACCGAAGACAGCGCCGAAGCGTCGCGGGGTCGGGTGTGCGCGAAGGGCTGTTGCCATAGACGTCCCTGCCCCGAATAGAGCTTGGCCCGCTGCCTCGCAGCCTTGAGCATCGATTGTTCGACCAGCCAGTCAATGTGGTTTTTCTCAGCCATCGTCATGAAAACAATCACCTGTCGGGATGAAAAAACGCAGCAGTCCTCGGGTTCAAAGCTGCGGCTCGTTAGTCATGAGAGGCCTTGGCCTGGCATTCGTTGCATTGAGACAGAGGGCGGTTGTCATTCGCCGGACGGTCTGTTCGGCGTGAACTCTGAAAGGCCTCCCCTGGACAAATGTGGGAGCGAGCCTGCTCGCGAAGAGCTCCTTTCTGACCACACCTCATGCCTGACCCACCGCTTTCGCGAGCAGGCTCGCTCCCACAGGGTATGTCCAAGGAGAGTGCACGATGAAAACGTGGTTGATTACAGGTACTTCCACCGGCCTCGGTCGTCTTCTCTGCGAGCAGTTGCTCGAACGCGGCGACCGTGTCATCGCCACGCTGCGCAAGCAAGGTGCGCTGGACGACTTGCTGGCGCTGCACGGCGATCGCTTGCAGATACTGACACTCGACGTCACCGACACAGCGGCGATCACTGTGGTTGTCTCACAAGCGTTCGAAGCAGCCGGACGGATTGACGTGATCGTGAGCAATGCCGGCTACGGGCTGTTCGGCGCCGCCGAAGAAGCCAGCCCCGAGCAGATCGAACGCCAACTCGCGACGAACCTCACCGGCTCCATCCACCTCATCCGCGCGGTACTGCCGCATCTGCGCGCCCAGGGGGGTGGCCGTATCGTCCAGGTGTCCTCGGAAGGCGGCCAGATCGCCTATCCGGGCTTCAGTCTTTACCACGCGACCAAATGGGGAATCGAAGGATTCGTCGAGTCCGTAGCGAAGGAAGTTGCGCCGTTCGCGATCGATTTCGTCATCATCGAGCCTGGCCCCACCGCCACCCATTTTGCCGAAGGGCTGGATCGCACTACGCCCATGGCCTGCTATGAAGACACCCCGGCTGGGGAGGTTCGCCGGGCATTGGCCTCGGGTGCCTTCGTCGTCAAGGGCGACGCTGGCAGAACCGTCGAGGCCTTGATCAACGCGGCAGACATGACCCATCCGCCACTGCGCCTGACCTTGGGCAGCACAGCCTATGCCTCCATCAGCGAAGCACTTGCCGAGCGAATCCGGTCGCTGGAGCAATACAAGCACGTGACGTTCTCCGCAGACATCGACGCGAAGGCCTGAACGTCTCAATCGTCATTGAACGGTGCGCCTGGATCTCTTTCACCGGGCGGGCCGGGCCGTTGCAGGGTTGTGCAGTTGGTGCCACCGTCCTTTGCGCCAGGCCGGCCCCCGACGAAGGCGAAGGCATCTTCCAGCGAACCATGCAG